>FWPV01000855.1_pt1 | contig 90527 bp, 68 predicted proteins | sample 2228371 | NCBI WGS metagenome assembly FWPV01 (sample SAMEA103939776, study PRJEB20133) | metagenome
TATACGATATACAGACAGTATTATAGAGGAATTTCGGAAAGCCGGCTATTGGACGGATGAGACCTTCACGGACTTTTGGATCAACAACGCAAGAAACATACCAGATAACGAAGCCCTGGTTGACTCTACCCAAAGAATCACTTGGGGACAGGCCGCAAAAATGATGGACCGCTTGGCACTGGCGTGGATCCATTTGGGATTGAATAAGGACGACCGTGTGATCCTTCAAGCCCCAAATTGCGCATACGGATTCTTGGCTCGAATCGCGTGTGAGAGGGCAGGGTTGATCAACATCACTGTTATGCCCTATTTACGTCACAAGGAACTAACTCACATAATCGAGAAAATAGATCCTCGAGCCATAATTATTCCTGGTATTTACCGCAAATTCAACTACTTGGAAATGGTCCAGGAGCTTAGACAAGATTATCCTAAGCTAGCTTACTGTTTTCTTCTTGATTCTACAATCCCCGAACCATACCCGGATGGCGTATATTCCCTGCCAGAAATATTTGCGCAGCCATGGGAAACCAAAGTGGACACTAACGAGCTGGATAAAAGGAAATTTCACGCAACCGGAGATGTTGGAGCTTTGACAAGTACCAGTGGAACCACAGGTGTACCAAAAATAGTAGAATGGCCGCTAGCCCCCCGTGTAATGACCTCCAAGTGCAGAGTCGAGATATGGAAACTCACCGGCAACGATATAGCCATGGCGGTTGCCCCATTCGCCGGTGGAGCTGCAGGAACGCTGACCTATTTTGCTGCACCACTGGTTGGGGCAAAAATAGTTTTGCTCGAAGAATTTACGCCCGAAGGCGCGCTCGAGATGATACAAAAGGAAAAGGTAACGTGCATAGGTGTGGTCCCCACTCACATAATACGAATGCTGGAGTGCGATCTCTCCAAGTATGATCTGTCATCGCTGCGGTTTATAAGGTCAGCTGGTGGCTATCTTCCGCCACAGGTTGCAATGGAGGCTGAAGAACGTCTCGGGGGCAAGATAACCTCTGACTTGGGCACACAAGACGTGGGATCTGTTTCTGGATGCTCCATAGACGACCCTCCCGATGTACGAAGGCGAACTGTCGGCAAACCCTTGAGAGGAAACGTCATCAAATTGCTAGATGAAAACGGTAAAGAGGTCCCCCCAGGAGAACCAGGCATACTCTATATGAGGGGTCCCCATTCGCCCGCAGGATATTGGAGAGACCCGGAAGCAACAAGGGATGTATTTGATGATGACAACTGGACAACCACGGGTGACATTGTAACGTTAGAGGACGGCCGTATTTGGATAATGGGGCGACAAAAGGACGTCATTATCAGGGGAGGTCAAAATATATATCCAGCAGAAATAGAAGGCCTTCTCAATGAACATCCTAAGGTGGCCTCCGTAGCCATTGTGGCTATGCCCGATCGGGAGTTCGGAGAAAAGGCTTGTGCTTATGTCGTACCTAAACCTGGTGAAGCCTTTACTTTTCAAGATATGATCGACTTCCTGAAGTCCAAAAAGCTCGCCATGTACAAATTGCCTGAGCGTTTGGAGATAATAGAGTCAATGCCCACCGTCGGAGATTCAGGAAAGGTGGACAAAAAAGTCTTGAAGAAGGACATTGAAGAAAAGGTTTCAGCAGAGGTGAAAGCCTAATGGAAAAGGCCATAATGCTGATTTCTACCTTGGACACCAAGGGGCAAGAAACCTTATATTTGAAAGACTGTATTTCAAAACACGGTGTGTCCTGCCTGCTCCTGGATATGAGTATGTCAGGCGAGTATCCAGGTGCAGACATAAGCTCTGCTGAGACGGCGCGAGCCGCCGGCTGTGACATCAACGAGATACGTTCTAGCCGTGATCGTAAGCGCATAACGAGGTTAATGATTGATGGTGCCACTAAGATTGCCGCTGATTATTTCGATTCAGGTAAGCTAGCTGGCATCATAGGCTTGGGGGGCTCCACTGGTAGCCTCATGGCCACGGAAGTTATGAGGACGTTGCCCTTTGGTCTTCCCAAGCTCATGGTCTCGTCCACTGCGGCACTTCCTGGGTTGGCCACCAGGTACATCGGCACTGGGGACATAGCCGTTTTGCACACTGTCATTGAAATTGCAGGGTTGTCCGCTCCACTGAAGAATCTATTGGAGCGGGCTGCCGCTTCAATCACTGCCATGGCGGATGTTCAGCCGCTTACAGTGGCATCGGTCCGCGATTCTGGTAAACCTCTTGTTGCCTTGTCTATGTTTGGCCCAACGGAAAAATGTGCCCATGCGGTAAGGGAGGGGCTAGAGAAAGCAGGGTACCAGGTAATCGGCTTTTCTGCGGCAGGTGTTTGCGACAGAGCCATGGAACAGATGATCGCCCAGGGGTTTTTCGATGCCGTAGTGGAGTTGGCGCCCGGTGGTGTTGGCGAAGAGATCCTTGGTGGGATGAGGGCCGCTGGCCCCAATCGCCTTACCGAGGCCGGTAAGCTTGGCTTGCCCCAAGTAATAGCACCAGGCGGTTTAAACCTTACAAGTCCTAGAAAGTCTCATTATAAGCCTGAGCATTATCAACGCAGAAAATTTGACTTGGACGAGTTAAGGACCTTTCTTAGGGTTTCTGATGAGGAAATGGCTCAGGTAGCCGACGTGTTCGCCAAAAAATTAAGCGATGCCAAGGGGCCAGTTGTATTCCTATTCCCAACTATGGGCTGGTCTGCCGTGGATGTCAGCTCAAGTCATATGTTCGATGAAAGGCAGGATAGAATACTTTGGGACAGGATGAAAAACCTAGCCGGATCAAATATCCAACTGCGAGAAGTTAAGGCAAATCTCGAGGACGCTTCTTTCTCCGAAGAAGTGATAAAAGCCTGTCTAGAAATATTTCCCTCAGTGCCACAAAACAGGGATATCTTAGGATAAGACTGGTACAACCAGACTTGCTAAGGAAGGAGACCCTCATGTATGTGAAAAACTGGATGTTACCACAGCAATTTTCCGTGTCTAGCGACACTTTAGCCGTTGAAGCCGCGACCATTATTGAAGAAAACAAGCTCAAAATGCTGCCTGTGGTGGATGAAGGCCGATTAAGAGGCGTCGTTCACCGCCGAGATCTCAGTGAAGCAGCTCTGTGTGTTAGCGGCAGCGGAGATCAGTGTGAAATGAACTACTTCTGCAAGAAACTCAAGGTCAAAGATGTCATGGTTCGTATGCCTGTTACTGTCTCCGTCGAGGACACCGTCGAGGACACGTTGATGAAGGGCAGAGAACTCACCATGAGTACCTTTCCTGTAATGGATGGCGAGCGCGTTGTCGGAGTAGTATCTGATCGCGAGATTTTCGTAACCCTCTTCAAGCTCCTGGAAGCTGGAAAGGAGAGGGCTAGGATTACCCTGACCGACGTCAAATTGGAGAAAGGTACCCTTACAGAGATATCCAAAATAGTCGATGAAAACGACTGCGTAGGACGAGCCATTTTTACCGTGCCAGAGGGAAATTCCAATCTCGTCAGAGTGGTCATAAGGGCTGAATGTGCAGATCCTAGCGCCTTGAAGGCATCTTTCGAACAGAAAGGATATCGAATCCTTGAGTTTGGAAAGAAGGAGTCCTCATAAGGTCTACGCATTTATCCAAAAAGTGGGCGGATAATAAGTTGTAGCGATTCTCGAAATCATATCGATTCTCGAAAGAAAACGCCAACTCCGAACTTGTTTCGGTTTGCAATTCCCACGAAAAAGGGGATTTAGTAAAACAGATTCAGATCAATTTAGGAATGACAATTACGGGCTTGTTAATTGCTAGGAGGCATAATCTGACGTGGCAGACTCAGCCTTCGGACAACTGAAAATGAACCGACGGCTCAAAGCGCATTAGCTAGAAATGCGATCCATCACCACAGAAACTTAGAAAAACACTAATGTGTGCAGTGCGTCTTTGTCCCAAAGATTCTACATAAGGATGAAATGTGCTCGTGCTAGTGCCAAATGCTGAGATGTGATTTACCAAAGCTATTGAAAAATGAATGCAGCTCTTAGGAGATCAGGGCGTGACGTGGCGTCAGGGATGTTATTTCCCGCTGTTTTTCTAGCCAGCGTACGAGCGCCAACACAGTCCAGAGCTGGCGGTTGTTGTCTCTTTGACCAGACAGATGTTCTTTCAAGAGATTACGGCAGTAGCTGGCGTTGAGCAACCCGCAGGAATCTAAATGCGCCTCACCAAAATATTCCTCAAAAAGCGGTCGTAATTCGCCTTTGATCCAATAAGGTAACGGTGGAGTGAACCCCTTTTTCTTACCTTGTCTAATTTTTCGAGGCAAGAGCGGCCTCACCGCCCTTCGGAGGAGCCGTTTTGTTTGGAAGCCTCGAGATTTTACTATAGGAGGAATAGTGGCTAGTCGTTCCACCAACTCGTGGTCTAAAAGTGGTACCCTAGCTTCTAAAGAGTTGGCCATGGTCATCCTATCTACCTTAACCAGATTGTCATCGAGGAGAAAGGTCTTAGCATCGACGTAAAGGAGCTGGTTTAAAGGGTCTGCCCTATGAGCTTGTGTGAAATATTTTTCAAATGTGGCAAAACTGTCAGTAAAATTAGCGGCAAGAAAGTCATTCGAACATAATTGGGCTTTTTCAGCCTCATTAAATATCACCTTCCACCAATAGTGGCCGCGCTCAAAAGGCAAATCTACACCAGTTACAAAGCGCTTAGCCATGTAGTCGAAACTGATTCTTTCTAAGGATGTGGGCAGCCCCGCGACCATAGGGTTAATAATATTCAGACGCAGCCATCTCGGAATAAGGCGGAACAGTCGGCTTACCCTATAGGCGTAGTGTGTCGGGTATCCTGCAAAGATTTCATCACCGCCATCCCCAGTTAGCACAACCTTTACCTCCCGTGACGCCAACTCAGACACAAAGTAGGTCGGCATAGCAGAATAATCCCCAAAAGGCTCGTCGAAAATGTCTAGTAAATTCGGCACAGATTCTAGCATGTTAGGTTCAAGCTTGTGCTCCTTGTGTTCTGTACCCAAGGTGTCTGCCACGAGACGCGCTTCCCTGGACTCATCATACGATCTGTTGTGGAAACCAACAGTAAACGTTTTTAGCGGCATCCCTAGCTTTTTCGACATTATCGCCGCCACGGTTGTGGAATCCAATCCACCGCTCAAAAATGCGCCCACAGGAACATCCGCGATCATGTGTCGGGCTACTGCTTTTTCGATCAAACAAAGTATCTCTTCCTCATAATGCTTTGAAAAAGGGGCTTCGGTTCCAGCGTCAGGGAGAGGTATATCCCAGTATTGGGAAATCTGTACGCCTTTGGGCGAACAAACGAGATACGAGGCTGGCGGTAGTTTTTTTATGGCGACAAATGCGGTCGATGGCGTGGGTATGTACATCAATGACAAATAATCGTACAAGGCCTGATAATCGGCCTCACGATTAACCCCCGCTTTGAGCAGAGCCTTTATCTCACTGCCAAACACAAGGTAACGGTTTGGTGTGAAAGAGTAAAAGAGCGGTTTGATACCCAACCTGTCCCGTGCGAGCAAAAGGGTCTTTTTAGGGCCATCCCATAAAGCGAATGAGAACATACCGTTCAGGTCATTCACGCATTCAAGACCTCTTTCTTCGTATAGGTGAACAATGACTTCAGTGTCGGACTCCGAACGAAAGGTGTGTCCTTTTGTTAAGAGATGAGCTCTTAATTCGCGAAAATTGTATATTTCTCCGTTAAATACGATGTATATGGTGCTGTCTTCGTTGCTGATAGGCTGACGCCCCCGTGGCAGATCAATAATACTAAGACGACGCATGGCCAACCCCACGGGGCCAGACACGTAGTAACCTTCATCATCTGGGCCCCTGTGAACCAATGTATGGTTCATGGCTTCCAATGCGACTCGCGAAGGGGTTAGCCCCTGCTCGAGAAACATAACACCGCAGATTCCACACATCTAACTTATACACAGCCTTTTGAGTTCAGTCTCTGTCTTGCATTCGTAACGCTGCAAATTGGTCTAGAACTAGACCGAAGAAAATAATGTTTACCCCGCCAGCCAAGAAAAGTACAGATGCACTGGAGAACTGAGAAAAGAGAATGAGACTCCTCAAAGTAAAAAAAATGCCTAATAACACCATAACAAGCCCAGTTGGAAAAAAGATCTTGTTGGGATTGCTGAGGGTAATTATTCGCATGATGAACATAAGAAATCTGAAGCCATCGCGAAATGGATGGAGTTTGCTCTTGGTCATCGGAGGCCTTTGATTCACTGTGGTGGGGACAAAAAGTACATTGTATCCGGAAGTTATGAAGCAAAGGGTGCTGGTAGAGGGGAATGAGTAACCGTTGGGGTAAATATGCAAGAATTTGGATGCAATATCGTGCCTAAAGGCTCGAAATCCAGATGTAAGATCTGGGATGCGTTGCTCTGATAAAAAAGAGGCGAGACGGCTCAGAACCACATTCCCGATGTTCCTGAGAAAAGACCCACTTGACGCACTAAATTCTCGGCTACCTACAACTAGATCATAATTAGCGAGCTGTTCCAGCAGTCGAGGAAGATCAGCCGGATCATGCTGGCCATCAGCATCTATTACAGCGACCAGCCCTCCTTTAATGGCTCTAATCGCAGTTTTTAATGCCGCTCCGTTCCCCTTGTTTAACGGGTGAGAAACTACTTCGGCACCAGACTCCAATGCCTCCCTAGCCGTGCCATCAGTTGATCCATCGTCTATTACAAGTATTCGTGCTTCTGGCAGGCTTTGCTTTACACCCCTAACGACGTAAGCAATCGTCTTTTCTTCATTGTATGCAGGTATGACTACCGTTATTGTCTCATCGCCCACGTGTCAGAGCATCCTCCATACAAACCTGCACTCCCGACGCCCCCCTCGGAAATTAAGCGCTGTTTAAGATGGACGTCATACACAGGCAGTCCAAGCAGGATAACACGGTGCCCAACAACTTCAAGTGAAGCCGTCCGTTTCACGTACATATTTGGTGGCGGTGCAGGGATTTGAACCCCGGACACTGCGGATATGAGCCGCATGCTCTAACCAACTGAGCTACACCGCCACACTGTAAGTCAAAATATCATCTGATATGAAAAAATGTCAAGATTAACTCATAAGACTTTCAATGCACTTGTTTAATAAAATCTCTCAACCCCCCAACCATCTTAAAGAGTTCTTTGACAAGATCTTCGCACCCATCCAACGATCCTTCAGCGCCCTTTTTCTCGAGCTTTTCGGCAATGGTCGCGATATCTGTGAGACCTAGGTTGAGAGCCGCTCCTTTAATAGAGTGTGCTCTACTTTTAACAGCAGCTGGATCGCCCGTGTCCATGCCCTCACGAAGCCCCTTTAGATCCTCTTGCTCCGAGTACTCAATGAAATCACTAATGAATTCTATTAAGTCAGCGACATCCAGCCCTCGCTCTGATGCTATATCTTTCAGTGAAATCATGTGCATCCCCTGTCGTTGGTCTATCTTTCCGCCATCGACCACATACAAATACTAAACCCGTGGCATGTAAGCACCGCTAAAAGCAACATATATATACTACGGTCACTAAGACGCTTCAATAATTAGTATGTCCCATATTTGAGTTTCCTAGGACCCAGTACCCGAGGGGACCAAGGATTGAAGTCGTGAGCCCGGTATATATAGATCTCCCTGATTGGGGCACCGTGGTACATCACTTGGAACGCAGGCAATGACTCGACCCGTGAAAAATGTTCATATACGGTGGTACGTTCCGGCGACGAAGGAATCATTGGTTTGGAGGAGACAAATAATAGGGTCCGACCACGAAGGTTTTCAAATGACGGTTCCCACACATCGAACTGAGTGGGACGATCCCATGGTGCCAAGTACCGAACAAATGGTTGCCCGGGCACATTGAACTCCAGGATCGCGCACAATTGATAGGTATCAGCTGCGATGATATCGTCTGGTTTCTTCAACTGTCCGACGTGCTTCCCAAGGTCTTGCCATCCTCGAGTCTCCCATATTATACGGTCGTCTTTGACCAATCGACTCTCCCAGTTGGCCGGCAGCAATCCTACCCACGCATGCAATACCACCAGGCTCGTAGGCAAGAGTGAAAACCCGAGCGCCCATATTTGGTACTTAAGAATAAAAAACCTGGAAAACTTTGACTGAACCTTGTGGAGCTCCTCGCCAATTGCGTTGACGGACAGGATTACGATTGAAACGTAGCCCATGAGCGCCCAATTGGCCTCGACATGGCCTCGAAAGGACATGAATCCGAAGAGGATGAGGGGCAGGCCAAACCATAAGAGTAGCAGCTTTTCACCACAATGGAGTTTAAAACATGCCAATATTGAACTAACAATCGTCACCAGCATGGCGATGTAAAATAGGGGTGAGACTATCAAGAACTGAGCCACGTGATATCCTAATCCGTCGAGGATTCGTTGTGACCAGGATTTCGCCCCTGCCCCTATGAACAAGATATGGCCTACAGACGCCCATTGGTGTTCTATATTCCAAAGAAGAATAGGTAGGGCAATTACGGAAGCTACTGCAACACCCAACCACGGTTCATATCTTATGAGGCTGCTGCGATGCTCTTTGCACGTAAGAAGGAACAGCAAAAGACAAGGTAAAAGGAGCACTCCAGTGTATTTGCTCTGAATGGAGAGTCCGACCATCAAACCTATTACCAAGAACCAATTGCGATTCAACGATCTATGAAAGCGAGCTGTAGCCCAAAGTGTGCATGACCAGAAAAATATCAAGGCATTATCGTGAACAGCCGCTGCTGCACCCAGGATCCCAACTGGTGTCAAATTGAAAACGGTTGCGGCCGAAAGCGCCTCATTCCTCTTTGCAAAAAGTAGTCTGCTGACTCTGTAAATGAGATAGGTTGTTGCTAGGGAAAGTAATAGAAATGGAAATCGGACACTGAAGGGAGTACTTGAGCCGAACAGCTCGGTTGACAATCGGATGAGATACGCTACCATTCCCGAGTTGTCAAAGTACGACCAATCAAGGCGGCGAGACCAGGCCCAGTAGCTACACTCGTCTGGTAAAAGATTCAACTTGGCAGACAAAAACACCCGGAATACTATCACAATTGTTAGGAGGCACATGAGGATTGGGACCACCCATGGTGATGGACCGAATATTCCCAGGCTTTTTGATTTCTGTCCTATTGTTGGCATGAATAATGGCCGATATTAGTGTTTTTTTCCTTGTCTCCCCTGCATTCTGTCCCCACACGACATCTGAGGCCATCATGGTAAACCCTTAAATCGTGGTTGCTCTCTAATTGAACCGTTGAATGACGTATTAGAAACCTTTCCTTCAGGAGTCCATCAATTTGGTTCAGCAGAGCCTGTCTATCTATGTTAGAGTCTTTCAATACCACGTGCGCAGACAAAGCGGGCTGGTCTGAGGCTATACTCCAAATGTGAAGATCGTACACACAGCACACGCCCTGAAGTCCATGTAAAGCTCTTTCTATCTCTCGGGTATCAAGGTGAGAAGGGACTCCTTCCATCAAAATGTGAGTGGCCTCGCGGAGGAGATCAATAGTCGAATATATAATCAACGCGCAGATTAAAAGACTGACCAATGCATCAAACCAATGCAATCCGGCGAGTAGGATGGCTAAGGCCGCTGCAATCGCTCCTATGGACCCCAAAGTGTCTGAAAGTACGTGCAGGAAGGCCCCCCTCAAATTTAGAGTTGAGTGTCTGTCTCTGGCTAATATGATCAGGATGACAATGTTAAGGCATAGGCCGATAGTGGCAGTCACAAACATGCCAACCCCTTCCACCTGACTAGGTTCCCTCAACCGATAAAAAGCCTCATATGCGATAAAGGCAACCATGCCCCACAATAGTAATCCGTTTACAAGTGCGGCCAATATCTCCCCTCTACGGAAACCAAAAGTATGTGTATCGTTGGCTGAGCGCTGTCCTACATGTGACGCGAACCAGGCTATTCCCAAGGCAAACGCATCAGAAAGCATGTGGGCGCCATCGGCCAGGAGAGCTAACGAATTGAAAAGCCATCCGCCCAAAATCTCAACTACCATGTAAACCGAGGTGAGTACTAAGGCCAGCAGCAGCGTCTTGCGGCCTCTGTCTTCACCCACCGCAAGGTCGTGGCCATGCCCATGGTGTAAAATAGCGCTCATTCTAATCCGTTTTAATTGTCTCTTATTATGCCTATTCCATAACCGCCCCTATCCGGGCAACGTGCTCTACTGCGATGAAAAATCGGTAAAGCAGACTACCACTGATGCAGAGCAGATTGAACAGCTAACACAAAGAACTCATTACACAAGCATCCATCTAATGAAGAAGAGATCATGCACATATAATGCCCAAAATAACCCAACGTTGCAACGCCACAGCCATAATGTCATAACATTGTCGTCTCCCTTTAATGTAGGTTTTATCCAAAGTTGACGTTTCCCTGATGGCCCTGATAAAGTTCGAATACTGAATGGAACGGAAGGAAGGCAGCGCCTGGCACCGTGGAACTCCCAGCCCTAGTGGCGACCTCCATTGCACTTGGTACTGACGCGTTCGCCGTAGCGACCGCGGTAGCGGCCAGCCTGGAGCGAGTAACGTTTCGTCACACGTTTCGCCTTACGTGGCACTTCGGTCTATTTCAGTCAATAATGACGATCTGTGGATGGTTTGGGGGTGAATGGCTGTCACGGTGGCTGTTAGGGCTGAACTATTGGATCGCAGGCGGAATACTCTTTGCGTTGGGAACGAATATGATCTTACAGTCTCTCAAAGACAGTAACAGAGAGACCAATTTTGATCCGACGCGGGGGTGGAGTTTAGTAGGCTTGTCAGTCGCGACAAGCATTGATGCGCTCGCCGTGGGACTGACCTTTGGGCTCGTAGGTTCAGATGTCGCATTTCCTGCGTTGGTAATAGGCGTCACTGCATTTGCTATGACTCTTATTGGGGCCATAATAGGCAAAACCGCTGGCGCGCACCTGGGGGAATGGGCCGAGAGGGCAGGGGGGCTTGTACTTATCGTCATAGGATTTAAGCTAATACTTCAGAATATGGCCTAAAAATATTTTCCTTGTTTTCTCAAATCGTGATCTCTTAAATAATGCTAATCTACTCAATCATCAGATAATCACTTTCATTAACTTTCCACCGCAAAGTTGACTTTTAGTCTTAATAATATAAAACTACGGGCACGCCCTGTTTCCTTTCCATCCTAATACTCGCGTGTAGCTTTAAAATGATAGTAGTCAGGAGGAATAGCTTTGATACTAGACTATCAGTCAAATAGCCTAACCACGGTCGAAGAAATCGAAAGGGGATGTTGGAGAGTCATCACCTCCTTAAACGATGACCTGTTCGCAGCTGAACTGATCCTAGAAGTAAAGGCACCGGCCCTTGATATCCGCGATGCACGCCTTGAGATAAAACGAGACGACCTTGGACAGACTTCACCCTTCAACGAGCAGATGGCTAAACTCGTTGGGGTCAGAGTGGGGCCAGGCATGACCAAGATTGTGAGAAGTCTCCTCGGTGGTCAAGAAGGTAGTAACCGTATATCTGAGTTGGTTCTCGAATCCATGGAGATGCTCATAAACGCCATTACTGTACCTGAACTGAGAAAGGCGAATGATGTTGGCGGCAGACCATTCCGAGCAAGCAGCGATGGTCCAAAGATTTTCCTCAATGACAGGGTCATAGGAGCAGATGCTGCCATGCTTATGGCTGAAAATCCAAGGCTGAAAGATAGCTGTGTCGCTTTTAGAGATGAGTAAAAACGCCGTCTATCTTTGGGGCTTCAACAACGGAAAGGCAGATCAGAGGGCCACTTCAGGAAAATTATGAACTGCGACCATGGACGCTATTTCAGCTTATACCAAAAAACATCAATAAATAATATCAGGGAGTTTTTTTATGCTGTCATACGCCAGATCCAAATCCATAGGAGTTCAAAAACAAGGAGCAGATGTACGTGTGGTAAGCGGTGTCCTTGAAGATGAGTTGTATGCAATGCAATGCGAAATGCTAGTACATTGGCCCACCTTGACCATAGATGCTGTCCAGACCCGGATGAAAAGATTCACCACCGAACGATGCATAAAGGCCGAGAAAGTTTTCGAAAAGGCTGAGGGCTGGAAATTGGAAAAGAACATAGAAGCCAGAATCAAGAAAGAACTTGGTCGTGAGGGCTGTCGCCACATGGCCGTTCTCATGGTGGACTGCTGCCGTGCCCTTGTCAGAGGAGAGCTGGCTAGGGAGCTTCGCCTGGCTTTACTCAGCAACCCCGCCTTGGACAAAAAAGAGTTTGTTGAAAGATGGATGCACCAGCAGCCAGTTTTAGTCGAGTATCTCAAGGCTATATAAGAAAATTACATTGAAATGAAAATAGATCTTCACATTCACACCACCGCCTACTCTCCATGCAGCGTTATGTCCCCAGACCAACTCATGGCAACTGCTGTCCAGATAGGATTGGACGGGGTGTGTATAACAGAGCATCATGTTGTATGGCCCAAAGAAGAAGCGGACACCCTCAGCCGTAAATACGGCATTGTTGTGTTGCGAGGCGTTGAAATTACCACCACCGGAGGAGATGTCCTAGTTTACGGCATCGAAAAAGCACCAAAAGGGATGCTAACACCAGCGCAACTCAAAAGTATAGCAGATGAACAGAACGCTTTGTGCGTCGCCGCTCATCCGTTCAGAGGTTTTCTGCTGTTCGGCTTCGGGAGACTTCAGCTTGACTTGCAGAGCGCTGCCGAAAACCCTACCTTCGCACAAGTCCACGGAATGGAAGTTTGCAATGGCATGGTCACAGAAGAGGAAAATAATATGGCGCGAAATGTAGCTGACGCCCTGGGGCTTATTAAAGTGGGAGGAAGCGATGCCCACATTGCAAAAGCAGTAGGCACATGCGTCACCAATTTCTCGGAATTCGTGCGCGACGAAAAGGATTTGGTTGCCGCACTACGCCGAGGCCAATTTACCGTGCAAAAGATGAAATAAAAACAGATACTCGGCTTAACAACAAAGTGTAATAGAACTGCCATGGACGCGAAACAACAATGCACTGGATGCGGCCGTTGCTGCATGAATCGCATCTGCCGTATCGGTGCCATGATGTTCGGTCACTACAAACATACATGTCCTGCACTTCGCTGGGATGGATATCGTTACCGGTGTAGCCTCTACGAGAATGACCCTCAACGTTATGAGGCTCTTCTAGAAATAGGACAGGGATGCTGTCTTTCATCCACTTCATTCGGCTGATTTCAACCAGGCATGAGTCGAGGGACAAGCGTAATTCTCAATGCGAAATCCACAATCGATTCTCATAGATGAGCCTTTGGTATCCGTGTCTTGCGCCATCAGCCTCTGCCGTCAATCAATAGGCATTTTAACAGCTCCCCAAATTTCCAACTAAATTCGGCTCTTTATACGCTGGCCAGAAATTATGACGATTCTCGAAAGTAAAAGCCAATTCCGAGCATGTTTCGGCCTATCATTCCCACTAACGTGGGAATCCAGTATGACGATCCCAAGATCAAGTCGAAAATGACATTGATGATTGTTTGTAATTGCGAGGAGGGCCAAGCGAATTAACAATCCCGACCTTAGCCCTAAAGTAGAAAAGAATAACCTGCTACTGGCAGACCCTTACGTAGGCTCCATGGTATGACAGAAATTTAAGGAACTGTGTATTTAAGAGAAATACTAAATCATGGCGAGATAAGCATCTCGCCACACCTGAATAACGTCCACGGTTTACCAATGAATAAAAAACGCGGTTACGGACTACGTCACTTTCTTATTATATAACGCCTTTGCAATCAATACACATATACGTGAACTATCCGACCGCTAGACTCCTCCCCTCGTGGAACGCCTTAAGATTGATGTCCACTAATTTAGGCTTGAGAGATTCCTTGAGAACATGCTCGTAATGTTCCACGGGGATATCAAGATACTTGGACAAAACACCGAGAAAAATGACATTCACCACTCGGGGATTACCGATGCGGGACGCTACGGCGTTACCATCCACCACAAGCGTATTTGGAACTTTCGCTTTCACTTTTTCAATGATGTCCAAAGGATAGTCCTGTTTACCAGTGAAAACAGCAGGCGGAAGGATTTTGGCATCGTTTAGGATAACCTTCCCGTTGACGGACAGATACGGAAAATAACGCACGGTCTCCATCTGCTCGAAGGACAGAAGAACGTCAGCTTCCCCCATTTTGATGATAGGAGAACTCACGGATCTCCCAAAACGAACATGACTTGATACGGACCCTCCTCGTTGCGCCATCCCGTGAATTTCGTTCTTTTTCACGTCATAGCCGTTCAAAGCAGCTGCTTTGCCGAGCACATCGCTTGCCAGTATGATGCCCTGGCCTCCTACGCCCACTATCAAAATATTGTAAACCTTATCGTTGCTCATGAGGCCTCCTTAACAGCATCAAACTTGCAAACTTCGAAGCACGTCCCGCAACCTACACATAGGGACGAGTTGATTCTAGAATACCCTTTTCTTTTCTTCTCTCCCTCAGCTGGCTTCTCTATCTTTACGAACTCCAGTGCTGGACAACCTGTGTTTATGCAGGTCTTGCACCCCGTACACAAATCTTGATCTATGGAGTAGGGCTTGTCAGGTAGAATCCTGCCTGTTTTTAGAAGAGCGCAAGGGGCTCTAGATATGATGAGGGACGGTTCAGTCGCTGCTAATTCCTCAGCCACAACCTTTTCCAGCTCCCTCACTCTATACGGGTTCACGGTCTTTATCCGTCGAAATCCAAACGATTCTCCAAGCTTTTCGATGTCTGCCGTGATGGTAGGATCATTCCTTAAGGTGTAGCCTGTTCCCGGATGGGCTTGCGCTCCTGTCATCGCCGTAGTGCGATTATCCATTATGATAACCGTAGTAGAGCCCCCGTTGTAGGCTAGCTCCAGTAACGGTGTCATTCCTGAGTGAAAAAATGTCGAATCGCCAATGACAGCTACGGCTTTTCCTCTGGCTAGTTCACCCAAAGAACGGTCGAGGCCGGCCGCAATTCCTATGCCAGCACCCATACACAAACAATGATCTAACATGCCCATAGGTGGCAACGCTCCCAATGTATAACAGCCAATGTCACCCGCAACATACACTTTATTTTTCTTTAGTGCCGTGAAGGTGGCTCGATGAGGACAACCCGGGCACATGTTAGGCGGCCGCATTGGAATTTCTATATCTATCGAACCTATGCTCTTTGCTGAAGATGATCCTTTCAATGCTATCTCCACCTTCTCAGGTGACAGTTCTCCACAGTAGCCAGTCTTATCTTTCCCCTCTACGGCAATGCCCATCAACCGCACGGCCTCCTCGATGAAAGGATCCAAGTCTTCTATAACGACCAGCTTCTTCACCTTTGACGCAAACTCCCTGATCATCTTTTCAGGAAGTGGCCACACCATGCCTAATTTAAGAAATGAAGCCTCAGGCATAACCTCTTTGGCATATTGATAGTTTACGCCAGAAGAAATAATACCTATGGATGTATCACCCATAATGATTTTGTTGTAAGGGAACGTTTCCGCAAAAACCTTTAAATCCTGGAGTCGTTGCTCTACAACAGGATGCCGTTTGCGAGCCATAGCCGGAAGCATGACGAATTTCATCGGATCCTTCTTCAAACCAAGTTCCTTGGGACCATCCATCCTTTTCTTCGTTTCCACCAAAGACATCGAGTGGGATATCCTCGTCATACTCCTCAGCAAAACTGGTGTGTCGAACTCCTCGCTGATTCTCAACGCTTCTCCAAGTAAATCCTTAGCTTCCTGACTATCGGCAGGCTCAAGGCACGGAACCTTCGCAAATTTCGCATAGTTACGAGTGTCCTGCTCGTTTTGGGATGAGTGCATCTCTGGGTCGTCGCAAACAACGATTGCCAGGCCACCGTTCACCCCCGTATAAGATAACGTCATGAATGGATCAGCAGCAACATTCAAACCCACATGTTTCATTATGGCCATCGCTCTACATCCGCCGTAAGATGCACCAGCAGCCACTTCCACGGCAACCTTCTCGTTCGGTGCCCAACCTGCCTTGATCTCCGGATACCGTTCTCCTATGTACTCAAGAATCTCCGTGCTCGGCGTGCCAGGGTAGGCTGAGGCAAGCCGGACCCCGTATTCGTACGCCCCTCGCGCTATTGCTTCATTGCCCGATAGTAATTGTTTCACGGCCGTTCCACCTTTCCTTGTTCTCCAGCATTGGCGCTGTGGATTTTTTTGAGGGATCGCCATGGACAGTACCGTGGCGCTGTTCTGGGAGAGATGCCATATCCATCGACCCGCCTTTGGCTACATCCTAATATCGAGTACGAGGAGTGTCAAGTTTTTCAGCCTGCAGATTTATTATCACAATGGTAAAAGAGCAAAAATGATAAATAGGCCTTGATAAAAAGGCATGATAATAAGCATACGTACATTGGTAGCTACATTTAGCTTTCACAATGGCGAACTAATTCTAGTCGAGCTCCCGCTCCCCGTTTACAGCCCTAAATAAAACTAAACCTTTTTTTCTGTAAGAACGTAAATAGAAAGTATCCCCATCATTCCTCCATCCTTGGGAATAGCCCACGTGATCCCAAGACAGTATGGAAGGTGAACATATAAAGTTGGCCTCTCTCAACAATGGCCTTGACATACAGTTATCTATGATATATTAGCAATAAGAAGACTTTATCTTTTATATTTAGTCTATTAAAATGAAAATCTCAAGTAAAATATTATATAAAGGCATCCTCGCCTCCCTTATCACACAAATATTATTTCTTTGGACCGTCAGCCATTCAAATTGCTCCCCTTATCGCCTACCAAAGCTCGATAACGACCAAATAGCCCCCGTAAATTATCTGTCTAAGGCCTCCAGCGATCTCGCAAAATATCAGCAGGCTTCTATACCTGATTCATATATATCGCCCACTCTTAATCAATGGCTCAATTTAGCCCTCCCTACTCCGATTAGAAAGGGATTAGATATTGGGGCAGGTTACGATCAGTGGGAGGGACTGCCCACTCTAAGGGTAGAGTACTTCATGCCCATAAAGGCATGGTCTGACAAAAGTATCTTCGTGACACCGGGTCTCAATTTTAACAGGTCAGATGAGACGTTCTCCATCAGCGCTGGAGTAAGGCACCTTGTCACATCAGACGCGCTTGTCGGTTTTTATACCTTTCACGACTGGAAACGATCCCGAAGACGTCAACAAGATTTTCTGAAGCAGGTCGGAGTGGGGTTTGAGTTGTCTCTACTGCCAGGTGACCATTCCGATTTGTCTCTCCGTGTTAACGCATACTTGCCTGTCAATCGACGCAGTTCTATCTCGCAAAATGGCCATTATTCTATTGAAGAGTCGCTGCCTACCGGTGTGGACGCTTCTTTATCATTTTTACTACCTGCTTTTACCAATGCCCTGGATTTCAGGCTCAACGCACATGCCAACACATATCGTGGGGCTTCCACCAATATCCAAGGCTACCGTTGCGGTCTCCAAACTAGCACGCGAAACGGGTTACTTCTGGCATCTGTTGAAAAAGGCTACGAGACGCTTGGTGGCGATTATTTCCGAATTGATGGCTCGTTGAATCTGTCCTTTGACTGGGTGGCTATGTTGGCCGGTAAGAATCCCTTTTCGCCACCCTATCGAACGACATCTGTGAGGTACGATAGGAACCTATCTGATGCCCTTTATGAGCGCATCGTAAGACGTCACGATCTGCCTATGGACCGTCAAGAAAGGCCGTTAACACTAGCCGCTGTCGTTGCTGGCGAAACCGTTGTCTTTCACGGGAGTTTCCCGCAGCTCCCCAATTCTCGTGTCACCATTCAAGTGTCCCAGAGCCCCTGGAAGGATTATGGCGACATAATCACTGATGGCAAGGGCACATACCACGGTCGTCTCGTTCTTCCGCCAGGGAAATACCGCATTAGACTTGTGCACAAACCCACGGGGATTGCATCAGAAGATCAAGAGGTTTTCATCGCTCCTGATCAAGAATAGGATCCCATCCCCACAGTTTACATGGTCCTTCTATATTGACCGCCGGCTCGAAACAGCGTCTCTGAAATTTGTCCTAAGCTGCAATACTTAACAGTTTCCATCAATTCTTCGAAAATGTTTCCGTTGGACAAGACGACCTGAAACAGCCTGTCTAACGCCTTAGGAGCTTCTTCTTTGTTGCGGTCTTTGAATCTCCGCAGCCTCTCCAGCTGCGACTGTTTTTCCTCCTCGGTACCGCGTGCCAATTCAACAGCGCACTTTTCCGTGTAGTCTCCATCCTTACGAAGGAAAGTATTTACTCCTATGATCGGGTAGTCCCCGGAACTCTTCAGACTCTCATAATACAAGGATTCATCCTGGATCTTTGTACGTTGATAACCCGTTTCCATGGCACCAAGGACTCCACCTCGTTGAGACAAACGGTCAAACTCCATCAGCACCGCCTCTTCCACAAGATCGGTCAATTCTTCTATGATGAAGCTCCCTTGATTACAATTGTCCACACGCGACATACCCCATTCTTTATTTATGATTAGTTGAATAGCCAACGCACGCCGCACCGATTCTTCACTAGGAGTGGTTATCGCCTCATCATAAGAATTAGTGTGAAGTGAGTTGCAATTATCATAGATGGCTATTAGTGCCTGAAGTGTGGTTCGAATGTCGTTGAATTGGATCTCCTGGGCATGCAAAGATCTTCCGCTGGTCTGAATATGGTACTTCAGTTTCTGAGATCGCTCATTTGCCCCATATTTGTCGCGCATGGCTATTGCCCAAATCCGGCGTGCAACTCTTCCAATGACAGAATATTCAGGTTCAAGCCCGTTAGAGAAGAAAAAGGATAAATTAGGGGCAAAGTCGTCAATGTGCATTCCCCTGGACAAATAATACTCTACATACGTGAAGCCATTCGCAAGAGTGAAGGCAAGCTGAGTGATCGGGTTGGCTCCGGCTTCTGCTATATGGTACCCCGATATTGAAACAGAGTAGAAGTTTCGTATGGAATTCTTAATAAAATATTCTTGGATATCCCCCATCATCTTCAGGGAAAAGTCGATGGAGAACAGGCAGGTATTTTGTCCCTGATCTTCTTTTAGAATGTCCGCTTGCACTGTGCCTCTCACGTTTCTGAGCACCTCGGCCTTTATTGCAGCACTTTGCTCAGCTGACGGCTCTCTACCGTGCTCTTTACGGAATTTATCTAACTTCTGGTCTATGGCAGCATTGAAAAACATTGCCAACATCATTGGAGCGGGTCCGTTGATGGTCATGGAAACTGACGTGTTTGGAGCTGAAAGATCGAATCCGGCAAAAAGCTCTTTTACGTCATCAACAGTACAAATAGAGACCCCTGAGGTACCAATCTTTCCATATATGTCAGGTCTAATATCAGGGTCTCTGCCATATAGAGTGACGCTATCAAACGCAGTGGAGAGTCTCTTTGCGACGCTGTTTTCCGAAAGATAATGAAACCGCCTGTTCGTCCGGAAGGCATCCCCTTCTCCTGCAAACATCCTTGTGGGGTCTTCGTCCTGGCGCTTAAAAGGAAACACGCCAGCCGTATAAGGGAACATCCCGGGAAGGTTTTCTTTTAGACGCCAACGTAGAATTTCCCCTGGATCCTCATAGGACGGCAAGATGACGCGAGGTATCATAGTGCCACTAAGGGTCTTCGTCTTTAATTTAGTGGGTATCTTCCGCCCCCTTACAGTAAATACGTATTCTTCTCCTGAGTATGCTTTCTTGAGGTCTTGCCATTCGCCTACCAACGAAAGTGCCTTCGGATCTAGACTCCTTTCTATTTCGTCCTGTAATCGTCTTATCTGCTGAATCGATTCAGCGTCGTCCGGGATGCCTGCCTTCGTCAATGCCATACTAGCGCCGTCGAGCTGCCAAAGGCGGCGAATTAACTCCGTCTGCTCCTGACCCCAGGCATGGTACTTCCTAACGGTTGACGCGACGTCCGACAGATAGCCGCTCCTCTCTACTGGTATGATTACCGTCCTCGAAGACGGCATTCGATCTGGCCTTTCTTGCAGTTTTGTCTCCCAATTCACCCCAGTCTTGCTATTGATAGCATTTATCAGACCTACATAAAGACTTGTTACTCCGTCGTCATTAAAGCGAGACGCTATCGTCCCATACACAGGGAAATCGGTAAGAGCTTTGGCGAATTCTGCCCTGTTGCGCTGAATCTGTTTTCGAACGTCATGTAAGGCATCTTCTGACCCGTGCCTGTCGAACTTGTTCACGGCCACCAAATCGGCAAAATCCAGCATGTCGATCTTTTCTAACTGAGTCTGGGATCCAAAATCACAAGTCATCACGTATAAAGAGACATCCACCAGTGGAACAATGGCCGCGTCACCCTGCCCAATGCCCGCTGTTTCTACTATGATAAGATCCATACCGGCAGCTTTTAGCACCAACAAAGATTCTTCTAGATGTTCGGGTACCTCTGTTCCAAAGCTCCGGGTGGCCATGGATCGGTAATACACTCTGGGAGAATTTATTGAATTCATCCTTATGCGGTCACCCAACAGAGCCCCCCCTGTCTTCCTTCGACTGGGATCTACACTGATGATTCCGATCTTTTTGTCGCTTTGATCGTTCAAAAACCGAAGAACAATTTCGTCTGTCAACGACGACTTCCCTGCCCCACCAGTACCAGTGATGCCCACGACAGGAACGACACGTTTATCTATCTTACTTTCCAATAAAGACAAAATACCAGGCAAGTCACCATTGCCACTTGCTTTGGCAACCTCGACAGTCGTTATGGTCCGGGCAATGAGTCGCCAATTATTCCAGGTAAGACCAGACAAATCTCCGTCAAGTTTACCGTCGCTCAATGGGAAATCACTGAGCTTTAAAAAGTGGTTTATCATACCTTGCAGCCCCATTACTCTGCCATCATCAGGGCTGTATATCTTTGTGACTCCGTATGCTTCGAGCTCCCTTATTTCTTCTGGAACTATAACCCCACCTCCACCACCGAAAATCTTGATGTGGCTGCAGTCGTATTCTCTTAGAAGGTCAACCATATATTTGAAAAATTCAATATGGCCACCCTGGTACGAACTCACGCCAATGGCTTGGACATCTTCCTGCACCGCCGCGGTTACTATTTCGGAGACAGATCGATTGTGGCCTAAGTGTATGACTTCTGCACCGGAAGCCTGGAGGATCCTACGCATTATGTTTATGGCAGCATCGTGGCCATCAAATAAAGAAGCTGCCGTTATAACGCGCACGTGATTCACCGGTTGATATATCTCGTCTGCACCGTTCATGATGTAGCCTCTGCGCCTAGCTGTTGCTTTATGAAGGCGGCGGGAGCGTGAATATCAGAGCCGCCTGGAAACACTTCTTTTACACCTAGTGCCTTCAATGCTGGTATATCCCGACTCGGTATCACCCCCCCAACCACAACCATTATGTCTGTGGCATTCTTCTCCCTCAACAGGCGAAACAGTTTCTCACATATAGGCAAATGCGCTCCGGACATTATAGATAAGCCAATGACATCCACATCCTCCTGTATTGCTGCTTCAACTATCATCTCCACTGTTTGATGTAACCCAGTGTATATAACTTCGAATCCGGCGTCTTTAAGGGCATGTGCAATGACCTTTGCCCCCCTGTCGTGGCCGTCTAATCCCGGTTTTGCAACAAGTATTCGCGGCGTCCTCTTCAAGGTCAAAGCCACCTCCAGTTTGTTTTGTCAGCTAGAATTGAGAAGAACTCTTTTGCGGTCTTCACAATTATAGTTGATCAAAATGCCAGATTCAATAGCAATCAATATCCCGTGACACGAGCATGTTTTTCCTTTTCATCTCGCACATTAAATGCTTTCCCTATTTTTCCCCTGCATAGGAAACGGTATCCATTTTTTGATGGTCAAGCTATATACTTTTCGGCACTAAAATGGTTAATAGTGAATGTTAGCTGGCCTGCCAACCGTCAGCCCATCGTAAGCTGGAAAGGACGATACCATGGAACGAATCCTAAGGGATGACGTGGTCATCATCACCACGGGGCAGCGATTCGATGCAGCCTCAGCACCCAAATTCAAAGAGCTGATCACGCAAATAGACCGCCCCGAAGGCATGAAAGTGATTGTAGATGTCTCACACACATATTTCATAGACAGTAGTGCCAGTGGTGCTATCGTTGCAGCTTGGCGCTTCGTTAAGCGGCATAATGGAGAGATGAAAATAGCAGGTCCGTCCCAGCATCTAAAATCGCTTTTCCGTTTGGTTCGCATTAGCCAAGTATTGGACATGTATGATTCGGTGGAGACGGCTATGGCTGCATTTTCCCTTGGATCAGAACAAGTCAAAGGAGGACAAGGCCAGTTATCTTGAGGTCTAGGCCGAGGTGCGTAGACTAAAGATGCTGGTAAGCTGTTGACGTTCCATGAGGAGGTTGTTAGACTACCTAAATAGGATGGCTTCCTAATCTAGAATACTTCCCCAACATTACCACACACGAAACGTGCTTGAAAGGAGTTTACACATGACAGAGCACAAAAAAACCCTCACTACAGCTTTTGGAGCACCCGTACCTAATGACCAACATACCATGACTGCAGGGAATAGGGGACCTGTACTCCTTCAAGACCTACATCTACTCGAAAAACTAGCCCACTTTGATAGGGAAAGGATACCCGAACGCGTGGTCCATGCAAAAGGTGCTGGCGCATATGGCTACTTCGAAGTACTCACTGACGTGTCGAAGTTTACCAAAGCCAAGTTCTTGTCCAAAGTAGGTAAAAAAACTGAAGTATTTGTCCGTTTTTCAACAGTGGGAGGAGAGAAGGGCTCCGCGGATGCCGAACGGGATCCTAGAGGATTTGCTGTAAAGTTCTACACCGAAGAAGGCAACTACGACATGACCGGCAACAATACCCCTGTATTTTTTATACGAGACCCTCTTAAATTTCCCGATTTTATACACACCCAAAAGAGACATCCCGCAACCAATCTCAAAGACCCTAACATGTTCTGGGATTTCCTATCACTTACTCCTGAATCCATTCATCAGGTCACAATTCTGTTTTCCGATAGAGGCATACCCGCAACATACCGCCACATGAACGGTTATAGTAGTCATACCTTCAAATGGTACAATGAAGAAGGGCAATATTTCTGGGTAAAGTATCACTTTAAAACGGATCAAGGCATACGAAATCTCACCCGACAAGAGGCCGAGGCCATCAAAGCGAAGGACCCGGATCATGCGACGAGGGACCTTTATGAGGCCATAGCTAGAGGTGAATATCCTTCTTGGACCTTGGAAATGCAGATTATGACACCGGAACAGGCCGCGGATTATCGGTTCGATATATTTGATATTACAAAGGTGTGGCCTCACGGCGATGTTCCTCCCATTAAAGTGGGAAGGTTAGTTTTGGATCGCAATCCGGAAAACTATTTTGCCGAGGTAGAACAAGCCGCTTTTTCCCCTGGAAACTTAGTTCCCGGTATAGCTGCCTCTCCAGACAAGATGCTGCAAGCCAGACTTTTTTCTTACCATGACACTCATATTCACAGGCTGGGCCCAAATTATCATTTGATACCGGTTAATTTTCCTAAATATGCGCCAGAAACCAGTTATCAGCGTGATGGCTTCATGAGGATCGATAGTAACGGAGGAGGCGGACCAAACTATTGGCCAAACAGCTTTGGCGGACCTGCGCCTGATCCATCAAAAGGGGAACCACTCTTCGATGTATCGGGACAGGCAGGCCGATATTCTTACAACTATCCTAACGACGATTTTATCCAACCCGGAAATCTTTATCGAAATGTAATGACCAACCAGGATAGGGACAACCTAGTCGGAAACATTGTCGATCACCTCTCCGGCGCTATCAAACGAATACAATTGAGACAAACGGCCTTGTTTTACAAGGCAGAGCCTGCGTATGGAGAAATAGTCGCCGCCGGTCTAGGCTTACCTTTGTCGGAAATAAAAAAGTTGGCAAAGATGACTGACGAGGATAGAGCGTCCGCAACAAGAGCCTGAAGTCTATCTCTCTGATCTCAGTGGTTTTCGATAAAGTTATTCCGATGGCTTATAAGTGGCCGCGGTCGGGAGTTTGATGTGAGTTTGGGCTAGTGAGAGCCAATTCAAGCAGAGAGCGAAAACTTCAACACGTTTTCGTCGATTAGCTAAAGCGGGCATCCAGGGCAAATATCCTGGATGTCCGGAAAAAACAGTGCCTAGTCATGCTACCACTCTCAATGACTACTAAGCAGTCGGCATCCGTAATCCTGATGTCTAGAAGAGAACCCAACATGAGTTCCCACCAACCATTTCAGCACTCCATAGGCAGATTCCCTCAAGAAATCGACACTGTTCTTGTTCCCAACTTGATTCGTGCCACTGGGTATGCTAAGTCGAAGACACCCATTTGGCTGTTAATCTGATACAAGCCAAGTCTATGGGTTTTTGCATGTATTCGGTCCTATTATGGAAAACCAAGAATTTGAAAATAGAAAAACGCAAATATCTGAATTCCGAAGTGTGTGCAAACAGCACGGAATCAAGGTAACTCCCCAACGCATTGAAATATTTCTGACAGTAATCAGTTCACGTGATCATCCCTCAGCCGAAGACGTTTTCCACGCCGTTAGAAAACAGCTTCCAACAATCTCCCTGGACACTGTTTACAGGACGCTGAATACCCTTGCTGAATATGGCTTATTAGCCAAAGTATATATAATTCATGATCGAACCAGATTTGACCCAAATGTGACCTATCACCACCATCTCGTGTGCACGCGGTGCGGCAAAATAACCGATTTTGAGTGGCATGAACTGGATGCGGTTCCCCTACCATCAGTCGTTAGTTCTTGGGGACGTCCTGAAAACAAGCATCTACAAGTACTTGGAATCTGCTCAAAATGTTTGGAGAATCCCGAAATGGCTTCCAAATAGGCTTTTCCTATGACCACCGTGGGTGGCCTCGGTATTGATCCAAGTGATGCATGTAGGACAGGAAAACAATGGGGAGCCTCACTCAGCAATCCAAGAGGTTTCCCTAACTAAAATCACAATTCAGATTTTAATTTTGGGAGGACGCGTGTGAGTATCGTCGTTGTGGGTGCTGGAGAAATGGGTTACCACCTTGCAAGGCGCCTATCAATGGAAAACAAAAATGTGACCCTAATAGATCGAAATGAGGAAAGGGTTTATTGGATCCAGGAAAATCTTGATGTTCGTGCAATCCATGGAAAAGGCGCGTCCCCCGATGTGCTCTTGAACGCCGGCATATCGAGCGCGTCCATGCTGGTAGCCGTGACTGATTCTGACGAAGTCAATCTCATGGCCTGTTACGTTGGAAAATTGCTGAACGAGGTCATGAAGAAGGTGACGAGACTGAGAGAGGAGGACTACTCTGCGATACCACAAATTCTCGACGATAAGCATCTCGGCATAGATTTAGTAATAAGTCCAGAGAGAGAAGCCGTAGCAAGGCTTATGCAGATTCTTGAAGTACCTGGTGCCACAGATGTCCTCGATTTTGCTGAAAAAAGAATAAAGTTATTCGGTATTTGCCTACAAAAGGACTCGCCACTAGTGGGGCGATCTCTCGTGAATGTTAGATCCGCTTACCCTGAACACAATTTCCTAATACCAGTTCTCCTCAGAGAATCAGATATCCTTATACCGCGTGGCGATGATGTCTTGAGGCCTAACGATACTATATATATAATGGCCAGTTCCGCGGACATACCCCGTTTGCTCGACATGTGCGGACTCCGTGCTCGGCCTATAAAACGTTTCATGATCCACGGTACTACGCGCGTGGCGGTCAGGTTTGTGCGTGAACTGGAGCAAAGAGGCATTACCAACATACGTGTCATCGGGGCTGATGCTGGTGCCTGCGAGAAGTTAGCAGCAGAGGTTGATCACGCATTGGTCCTGAAATCAGATACCCTGGATGAAGAATTCCTTCGCAGTGAGGGAATCTCAGAGACTGATGCTTTCTTTTCTATGACAGACGAGGACGATCAGAACGTACTTAGTGCAATCTTGGCCAAGCGAATGGGATCGTACAGAGTGGGAGCCGTAACAAACAAGGTAGAATATCACAGACTAGCTTCCGCCATAGGCGTTGACATAGCCGTAAATCCGAGGCTCGCAGGTGTTGCTCACATACTTCAATTCATACGAAAGGGAAGGGTACTCTCCGTATCGATGCTCCCAGGTGACGCCGTCGAGATACTTGAGTGCGAGGCCATGGAAACTTCAGACATAGTAGGACGTCCATTAAGAAAGTTGAGGTTCCCCGTTGGTTCTATCGTTGGCGCTGTAGAACGTGGTCACGAGTTCATTGTACCTGATGGATCCACTGTCATAATGCCCCATGATCGTGTCATCATATTTGCTCGACGGGAAGCCGTCCCGAAGGTAGAAAAATTCCTCACAGTTAAGCTGGAATACTTCGGATGAATGGCCGCCTTGTAATATCCACCCTTGCTGCCATATCTTCGCTAGTTGGCCTCTGCGTCATGACAGCGGTACCGTGGGCCGTTTACTACGGGGAGGACACGTGGCAAGTCCTTATTTTGACTTCTGTTGTGTCATCCACTATTGGAATCTCAATTTTTGCGGCCTTTAGGGAACGGGGAGCTCCATACGGATCCAAGGAAGCCCTCATTATTGTCTCAGGGGGGTGGTTGTTGGCGAGTGTTATTGGCGCCTTTCCTTACATGACCACGGGCGTCTTGCCTAATTTTGTCGATGCCTTATTCGAATCTGTTTCAGGATTCTCCACAACTGGCGCCTCTGTTATCCCCGATCCTGAGACCATTCCAAAAAGTGTTCTTTTTTGGCGTAGCACAACACATTGGCTTGGGGGCATGGGGATCGTTGTTCTGTCTGTGGCTGTGATGCCTTTTCTCGGGGTTGGAGGGATGGGCATGCTAAAGGCTGAGGTTCCATCGCCTGTCATTGACAGATTGCGTCCAAGGGTTGCCGACACTGCTCGAACCCTTTGGAAGGTCTACATCATACTAACAGTTGTAGAGGTACTTTTGCTAGCTTTGGGGGGGATGAACCTGTTTGATTCCTTGTGCCATACATTCGGAACTGTTGCAACAGGCGGCTTTTCTACCAAAACAGCGTCAATAGCCCATTATAATAGCCGATACATAGACGTGGTCATAACACTATTCATGCTTGCTGCCGGCATTAATTTCACCTTACATTTTCAGGCATTAAGCGGAAATCCCAAGGCATACTTACAATCTGCTGAATTCAAAACCTACCTCGCTCTATTTTCAGGCGCCACCTTGTTTGTGACGTATCAAATATGGGGCCAACACTACCACTGTCTAGGAGATGCCCTCTGTCATGCTGGCTTTCAAGTGGCTTCAATCATGACTACCACTGGATACGTGACTGCTAACTGGGAACTCTGGCCCTACAGTGCTCAATGGTTACTGCTATGTCTTATGTTTGTAGGGGGGTGCGCTGGAAGCACTGGCGGTGGCATGAAATGCCTTCGTCTCATAGTGGTGGCGAGACATGTCTTCAGAGAACTTTTTCTCCTTGTCCACCCTAGAGCCGTGGTGCCGCTAAAGGTTGATTCTCGAACTGTGGCGGCCCCGGTCGTCAATAGCATTATGGCATTTATAATCCTTTTCGTGGGAGTCTGGGCAGCCTCTACATTGCTGCTCATAATAATGGGAGCCGATATGGTAACAGCGGTCGGCGCCGCAACCGCCACCCTATCCAACGTCGGACCAGGACTGGCAGAAGTTGGTGCCATTGACAACTACGCCTGGTTCAATGGGCCTTCCAAACTCTTGCTCACTTTCAACATGTTAGTCGGAAGGTTAGAGCTATTCACGGTGCTAGTGTTATTCACCCCTGCTTTCTGGCAAGAGTGACCCCCCCTTACATTGTTGTAAATTCCTTTAATACGTGCAAAATGGGAATAACCTTTGGGGCTTTCTTGCCTCGCATCTTGATAATAAACGAGAATTTCCGCCATGGGGTGGCTGGGATTTCAAGACAACTGGAAGCCCGGCAATATTGATCAGGGATCGACTCCGATAGAAATTTTAGAGAACAGCTATATGAAAGCGCGTGTCGAAATTGAACGCCAATTCGGAGCATCTTCCCTTTTGTCAATCCCACGAAAGTGGAATCCAGGAGGATACCACCATTAAATCGCATGTCACTAATCAGTGTTAGTTGTGGCTAGATGGCCAAGCCGACGAGTAATTATCACCCTTCGTTCCATTGAAAGTAAAATTGTCGGTCAAGGGATTTACCGCCGGGAAACCGATCCATTGCAACATAAATTTTAAAAAATTGTAAAAATCCCTTGTAATATTTTGTCACTAAATCAAAATATCATGTTATGTATCTACTTGTCCAATATCGATCGAATTTCTGCCAAAAGTTCCTCAAATTCAAATGGCTTCTTAATAAATCCCGTGGCTCCCAATTTGATTACCTGTCTTACCGTCTCCTCAGTGGCAAATCCACTAGCTACGAGAATTCGCACTTCTGGATTTATCTTCCTTAATTCTTGCAGACATTGCCTTCCACCCATCCCCGGCATAACCAAATCCAAGACCACAAGATCTGTGTCGTGATTGTGCTCTCTATACAAACGCAAGGCCTCTTCACCTGTACGAGCTGTCAGGAGCTTATATCCGTAACCCGCAAATGCCTCGCTCGCGAGGGTTACCAGTTCTTCTTCATCATCAACCAACAGTATCGTCTCGTTGCCGGAAAGGTTTATAGATGGTTCTTGCACTGAAATCTCGGAATCAAATGTGACAGCGATCGGAAAATAAACATAAAATGTAGTGCCGACTCCCCTCTCACTCTCACATTCTATAAAGCCCCCGTGGCTTGACACAATCCCGTGCACGATGGACAAACCAAGGCCCGTACCCTCGCCCAGCTTTTTCGTTGTGAAGAATGGCTCAAATATCCTGGATATGATTTCTTGATCAATACCATAGCCAGTATCCCTTACCTTCAGCAGTACGTAGTCACCAGGAGTCGCCTGTAAATGTTCCGCGCAAAAATCCTCACCCAGGCTTACATTCTCGGTCCGAATGGTTAGGGTACCGCCATCAGGCATCGCGTGGGCTGCATTCACCGCAAGATTCATTAACAATTGCTCCAATTGGAGCGAGTCTGCAAAGATAGGGTGAAGATCGTCTGACAGCTCTAGCTTGATCTCGACCATTTTTGGAATGGATCGCACAAGCAGCTCATGAATACGTTTGATTTCTTCATTGAGATCGATCGCCTTGGGTTCGTGGTCTATCTTGCGGCTAAAGGTAAGCACTCTGCCAACTAGATCACCTGCCCTTCGTGCTGACGCCGCAATGGCCAAGAGTGGCTTCAAAATGGTCTCGTCTGTCAACTTTGTCTTCATAAGCTGGCAATAACCCAGGATCACCTGCAAAACATTATTCAAGTCATGGGCAATCCCACCCGCCAGAGTCCCGAGGGCTTCCATCTTCTGGGCGTGCAATAGTTGCTTCTGCAGCATGGACTCTTTTGTTACGTCTCGCTTTACCGCAACATAGCTCACCACACGTCCAGATGCATCCTTCACAGGCGTTATTGTTGCGTCCTCTTCATACAATGTACCGTCTTTTTTCTTGTTGACGAAGTGACCTGTCCAAACCTTTTTAGAGCGCAGGGTATTCCACAATTTCCTGTAAAATTCGTTATCATGTTTTCCGCTTTTCAGAATACTGGGCCTTTTGCCTATGGCCTCCTCTTTAGAGTAACCTGTTGTTTTTTCAAAGGCGGGATTGACAAACTGGATAACTCCTCTGGGATCTGTTATGACAATGGTGTCTGCTGTCTGGTTGATCGCAGTAACGAGCCTTGAACGCTCCTCCTCCCGACGTTTATCTTCTGTAACGTCACGGGCTGAGCCTACTACACCAATCATGGTGCCTTGTTCATCCAGCATGGGGGCTTTATACACATCAAGATACAGGAATTTTCCTCTGACGTTCCCAAATTCATTAAAACGCCTCGGAACCCGCTCCTCTAGTATAACTGCATCAGAATCTATGCATACTTCACCAAAGGTGTGCCAAGCCGGATTTTCTGGATGTTCGCGTCGTTGTCTTTCCGCGAAGTACATATCCGTTTTTCCCACCGGTTCTTCAGTATCACGGGCGCATAATAAATTTTCACAAATGGCCTTGTTTGCAAAAATGAATCTTCCTTCAAGATCTTTGGCCCAAATCATATCCGGCGAATTGTCACACATAAGCCTGACCATTCGGTACAACTCTCGGTATTTGGACTCCCTTTCTTTGAGAGCGTCCTCTGCAATCTTTCGCTCAGTTATATCCCTTGAAACGCATTGAGCACCTTTCACCTTACCTCCCTCGATTATAAGGCGATTGAGTGAGCCCAGCCACAGTCTCTTGCCGTCTCTACTAAGATAAGGCACCTCAAGATATGTGAATTCCTGACTCTCCCGGACTTGTCTCTCATAAAAATCTTTTGCTAAATCCCGGAATTCAGGATCCACTAGGTCCAAATAACGCTTACCAATCAATTCATCCTCGGAATATCCCATAATCCTTACGGTAACTGGATTCACAAACGTATAACGTCCAGCTGAGTCTGTTTCTACGATAATGTCCTGCGCAGTCTCTACCAGGGACCTGTATCTATCTTGGACCTTTTTGAGCTCTGCCTCCAATCGCTTCTTTTCAGTGATGTCGCGCGCATTTCCCTGAACGCCAATGGGCTTTCCGTCTCGATATATAGTTCGCGTATTAACTTCGAACCACAGCTGTCGTCCATCCTTGGCAGTCACCGAAACCTCATAAGGGCCTGTCCGATCTACCTCTCCTCGTAGTTTTTGCTGGAAGAATCTCTCAGTTACGGGCAAAAACTCTGGATCGACCAAATTTCTGAAGTTCATACCAATGAATTCTTCTTTGGAATAACCTAATAGTTCTGTGCCAGCTTTATTTACTGACGTATAGTTACCATCCAGATCATGGGTATAAATAATGTCGGCCGAGTTTTCAAATAGGTCTCGATACCTCCCTTCGCTTTCACGAAGCGCTGCCTCGTAACGACGTCGGTGTAACACCACCCCTACAGCTGCTACAATCCCTAACGCAAGCAAACCAATAATAGTCAACAAGAGTTTGACTAGTTCCGACTGACCACGATCTACAGGCGCTGGTCGGTTGATCAAAGAGCTGCCCGGTGGTAGGGACGACGTTGACAATCCAAACCTTTCAATTTCTCGATAATCGAACAAGTAGGCGTTTGGACTCTCATAAACTATGGGTATTTCGGCAGGACTTTTTCCTTTAAGGACGCGCACTGCTAACCTCGCAGCGGTTTGCCCCTGAGCAAAACCACTTACCAGTTTCCCACCCACAATTCCGTGGCCCAGCAAAAAATCCCAGCATGAATACAAGGGGACCCTGGCATATGCACTCAATTCTCGCAAGGCATGACGGATATCTAAGCGATTGCCATTCTTGTCCTGTATCAGAGATAGTATGAGTATAGCCGTATCTGGGGGCAGGTTTGACGCTTGCTGCTTTAGGTCCTCAAGGGTCCATTGGTCGATAATGGAAACCTCAGGCAAAACTTTTTTCTCTAACAACAAGTGAAGCAGTTTTTCGAGGTTCTTCTGCCCCGTAAGCGTGCGGTCTGAGACGGCCAGCAGTTTGCTGACTCCCGGTTGCAACTTAGTGACAACCTCAATCGTTCCAAGTATGTCGAAATCCTCCACAACGCCCGTAAAATAGCTCTCGACGCCGGACAGCATCTTTATGTCGAATTTATTGACACCGCAGAATACAACTGGTGTATGTGGGAATAGCGTTTCATGATGCTTCAAGGTGAACTGAAATGCGTTATCGTCGGAGGCAATTACCAAGTCCAGCTTTTTGTCTCGGTATTTGTGTTGGTACAGAGTCAAAAGCTTCTCTAGATAGGTCTCGTCCTCGTGGCGCTTTGTGTCCATGTGCTCAGGTAAGACCAGAACCTTCTCATGTTTCATCACCGACAGGATCCCTTCATAGACAGAGTGGGACCAGTCGTAATCAAGATTGTAAGAGTCGAGCCACAGGATTGTTTTCTGTGCAAAAGACAACTCTGCACAGCCCATCAAGCCAATAAGTGTTGACAAGACCAAACAAACTAAGCCGTGCATCCTGAGTTTTATATTTTGATTTGATCCCATGGCCGTTCCCCTCATGGCGCCCAGTTCAAAGAAGGCAATTGCGCTAATGTCTAGTCCTGGTAGGTAGGGCTTACAACTCTCCCCGAATTGAAGCTAATTATGTCTATATTATATAAAAAGCACTCAGAGATTAGAAGTGGATTCCCAATTAATTTGATGTGCGATTCGCCCAGAGACATGCATCCAATAACACCAGCCCACGAGTCAAAAACCGGATCCCCATCATGTCCTAGATTTTTTCGCGGCTTTTGTCATTGCCATGAGGTGTAAGCCCACACGGCAATCTGTTCCTTCTTCCGGTTGCAACTGATCCCTCCAGGACGCTACATCCACGTAAAAAGCAGATTTATTCCCTCAGTAACTTGGAGAAACGTTATAACTGTTGACAAACCCCTTGAAAAACCTCCTGAAGCCTATTCCAAAACAGGCGCTTATAAGTGGGCGATCACCCCTAAATTATAGCGCGACGAAACGACGCATATCTAACCAGTGCACCCAAAGAACGAACAGCCCGTTCAGGACTAGGCAGAACGGGAAGTCCCCTATCCTGCAACTCGCGTATAAAGAACTCGTTTCTAGTATAAAAGCTCCCGCCAACTAACGGTTTACCATACTTTGAGGCTAAGGAAGTCACCGCGGATGCGAGATTTTTCACGTAGTCCTTGACGATCGTTTGCGTGTCCCCCGACCCTCCTGTCATGGCTTTAAGTACTGATGCGATAACTCTTTTATGCGGCATAAGAAAGTAGATGAACATGCAGTCAACATTATCGTCCTCAAGTATGATGCGAGGAATTGTTTCAAAATAGTCAGAATGATTCCTAGCAAAGGTCATGTCAACCGGATTGGCCAAACTCCCTGTGTGCGGCAATAGGCCGCGAAGTGCCCTTAGAGTGGATTCACTGAATTTAGCCAGCACCAGCCCGCTACGCTCTGCTGCATCAGCTGCGGCTGCCCCCGGGCCACCGCTGTTGGTGAGAATAGCTATCCTGTTTCCAGTGGGAAGCGGCTGACTGCCAAGCACCCAACAAAAATCAAAGAGCTCCTCTATAGATGTAGCGCGTATCACACCAGTCTGAGAAAATGCCCCATTATAAATTTCGTCCCTGCCCGCCAATGCCCCTGTGTGAGATAAGCCGGCTTGCCGTCCAGCCGCTGAGCCGCCCACGTAATAGGCGACAATAGGCTTCTTATGAGAGACCTGGGTGGCGACTCGCATGAATTCACGCCCTCGTTTGATTCCCTCGAGATAAAGACCGATCACCTTGGTCCATGGGCATTCGCCAAGATACTCAATGCAATCAGTAACGTCTGTGACTGCTTCATTTCCCACACTTAAACCCTGGCTGAAGCCCAGTCCGAATTTAGCAAGATGAATGAACATTTGTGTGACAAAGCTACCGCTTTGGGATGCCATACCGATGAATCCAGGGCATAACTCGTACGGATAAAAAGTTGTATTCAGCTTATGACGCGGATTAACTGCACCAATGCAGTTCGGCCCCAAAAATCGAATCCCGTATCGACGCGCTATTTCTATGATCTTCTCCTGTAAGGCACGACCACTAGATCCCGTCTCCGCGAATCCTGCTGACACTATGATGGCAAATTTTATTCCTTTTTTTCCACAATCCTCTAGAACTTCGGGTACTATATTTGTCGGGAGAACCAAAACTGCCAAGTCCACTGAATCCTGCACATCTGTTACACGAGCGTAGGCTTTTAAGCCCAAGATTTCTTTTTGACTCGGGTGAATAGGATAAACAGGTCCTTCGAAGCCCATGGCCAGGAGTTCTCCAAGCTGAACGCTCCCCATGGCCATGGGATCGTTAGAAGCCCCCCAAAAAGCCACACTGCGAGGATGCATGAGGCCGTAGAGGGGATGGTTTTGAAAGTCAGACATAAATAATGAACCTCCAACAAAATAGACAAAAATAAGCTGCTGCGCGCATATGTCTTCGGCAGGCGGCCTTCAGCACGTTAGCGACCTTCCGACTAAAAGTATTTAACAGAAGTAGGATTACCGAAACACTTGTTTAATCATAAACAATGTATCCATGGGCCGATAGTGCCTTAGAAATCAACAGCCAAAATATGCTATCATAACATGATACCTGACTGCTACCACAGCGGAGCTTAATGATTTATACAGTAAAATGCTATGAAAATTTCTACTTACAGTAATAACGGGCTAATAGCCCCCTACCTCGGTGTCAGGCGTCTCCTAGGAATTCAAAAACCAATACGATATATGGGTCAAGAAACTAATGCAATCCTAAAGGATCCTGCCAAGTGCCAACTACATATCGCGCTGGCATTTCCAGACGTCTATGAAATTGGTATGTCCCACCTCGGTCTAAAAATCCTGTATTCGATTGTCAATGCGCAGTCCGAACTCTATGCAGAGCGAGTCTTCGCCCCTTGGCCTGACATGGAAAAAGTATTGCGCGACCAAAAGTTGCCCCTCACCACAATCGAGACAGGGACCCCACTAGGCCAGTTAGATGCGGTCGGCTTTTCACTACAATATGAACTCTGCTCAACAACCGTACTGCAAATGCTAGACCTCGGCGGCATACCCTTGCGGTCGCGGGACCGCTCAGAGGCAAATCCCCTCATCATAGCAGGAGGACCAGTCGCACTTAACCCAGCCCCCATGTCACCATTCATAGATGTATTTGTGATTGGAGAGGGAGAGGAAATCCTCCTGGAAATCGCCAGGGAACACATACGCTGGAAGAGATCGGGACGCAGTCGTGAAACCCTTTTGAGGATGCTACAGAATTTGTCTGGTGTATATGTTCCGAGCCTTTACGAACCAGGCTCAAAGATCAAAAAGCGCATTGTGTCTGATTTGGACAAAGCCTCCTTCCCCACAAAAATCACGGTGCCTTTTTGCGAGACCATACACGATCGAATCGGCATAGAGATAGCTAGAGGTTGCACTCGAGGATGTCGTTTTTGCCAAGCAGGCATGATATATCGGCCTGTGCGAGAACGATCAACGTCCAACATAGTGGATCTAGTCAAGACCTCTTTGATGGAAACAGGTTATGAAGAAGTGGCGTTGCTGTCGTTATCGTCAGGCGACTACTCCTATATTTCCTACCTAATAGAAACACTAAATCTAGAGTTGGCACCGCTAAAAGTGGCCATGTCCCTGCCATCACTGCGTACCGATACTTTCGACAAACGCATGGCTGAAGAAATTCGGAAGGTGCGCAAGACGGGCTTCACCTTGGCCCCCGAAGCGGGCACTGAAAGGCTTAGACGAATAATAAATAAGGGGAATAGAGAGGAAGATCTGGAAAAGGCTCTAGCGCATGCATTCGAGTACGGCTGGCAGTCGGTAAAACTTTATTTCATGATTGGATTGCCTACGGAAACTGATGAGGACCTGGAAGGCATAGCAAGACTGGCTAAGAGAGCAGCAAGGTTGGCTGGCAATAGAAAGATAACAGTGTCTGTATCTTCCTTCGTCCCCAAGGCGCATACACCTTTCCAGTGGGCTGAGCAAATAAGCATTTCGGAGATCAAGAGAAGACAGGACTTTCTACGAAGATCTTTACAAAAGGGACGGGTGAACATCAAATTTCACTCGCCTGAAATGTCCTTTCTCGAAGGATTGCTTGCCCGCGGGGACGAAAAAATGGCCAACGTCATTCAAACAGCATACCACAAAGGCGCACGCTTTGACGGCTGGGATGACCATCTCAGGCTTTCGTTGTGGCTAGAAGCCATCGCAGAACACAAATTGAATCCGGAAACGTATATGCGCAGCAGGGAATTGGACGGAACTCTGGCCTGGGATTTGGTGGATGTTGGCGTATGCAGGACGTTCTTGTCCGAAGAGTGGAAAAAGGCTCTGCGTGAAGAAGGCACCGGTGATTGCCGTTTCGGCACATGCCAGGGTTGTGGCGTGTGCGACTTTCAGTCAGTCTATCCGCGATTAGCCCAGCCAAATAGCAAAGATTTGCAAACCCCACTGTATTGCTTCCAAGAAATCGAGCATGGCCTTCCAAGAAGATTCCTGCTTAAATATGTAAAAAAGGGACTTATGACTTTACTGGGACACCACGATCTGGAGCGGACCTTTCACAGGCTGTTTCGCCGGCTGGGGCTCCGGCTTTCATATTCAAAAGGATTTCATCCTCACCCACGCATGAGATTTTCACCCCCTATTGGGATGGGCATCGAAAGCGAATGTGAATTTGTGGATTTTGATCTACTCGGCTATGAGGATGAGCCAGTAAGCTTGTTAGAAACTTTGAAATCAGCCATGCACAAAGACCTCAGTCCAGTTTCCGTTGAAGAAACACCGTTGAATGAGCCAGCTGTTTCTGCTAAAATCCATTTCATCACCTATGAGATCGACATTAAGGGCATCATCAACACCGACGCCCTCCAAAAGGGGGTGAAGGAGTTCCACGAAAGCGATACATTTGTCATGTGCGACGTGCGCAAGGGTAAACCCCGCTCCCGTGATTTGAAGCTTTGGCTTACCAGCCTCGAGTGTGCACCCAATGGGCTCACCATGGTGGTCAAGGCGACACCAGCTGGATCGGTGAATCCCCGTGAAGCCGCCCGGATAATACTCAAACTCACCCCGAGCGAAGCCCTCTCCCTAAAAATCAAGAAGACAAAAGTTAACTTCGAAAACTGCTTGGGAGGATGACCAACGGAATAAGATGGCTAGCGAAATAATTATGAACGTGAATAAGCGGGAAACTCGGCTGGCCCTTATAGAAGACGGTCAGGTGGCGGAGATCCACCTTGAACGCAGGGGGGAACGTGGCATTGTTGGAAATATCTACAAAGGCAGAGTGATTAAGGTGTTGCCGGGAATGCAGGCTGCATTCGTGGACATAGGATTGCCCCGGGCTGCATTCCTGTACGTAGGCGATATACATCACCATATTCGTAACCTAAACCGGATTGTTAACGAAGAAGAAGACGATAATAACGAGGAAGAACAGGCCGATATACCAGAGGATGTCCCCGATCAAGCACCCGAAGGCATACCCATAGAGGAGCTGCTAAAGGAAGACCAGACAATATTAGTACAAATCGCAAAAGAGCCGCTAGGAAGCAAGGGTGCAAGAATCACCTCTCACATATCTATACCCGGCAGACACCTTGTACTGATGCCCACCGTAGATCACATAGGAATATCGAGGCGAATCGAAAATGAGGCAGAAAGAAGTCGTCTCAAGGAGATAATTCAGCGGATAAAACCTCCCTCATGCGGGCTCATTGTCCGCACCGTAAGCGAACACGAGACACAAGAGAAAATTGTGGCAGACCTGACCTTTCTCCAGGGAACTTGGCAGCGCATTTTGGAAAAAGAAAAGAGAATGCCTGCACCGTCTCTTCTTTACGAGGACTTGGACCTGTGTTTACGTGGTGTTAGAGATCTCTTTACCGAGGATGTAACGAGACTGGTCGTGGATTCAGAAAGAGAATACAAACGGATTCTAGAGTTCATGGATACTTTCATGCCGTCCCTCAAGCCTTTCGTCGAAATTTACGACGGTGACGAACCCATCTTTGATCATTTCGGTGTGGAAATGGAACTGAACAAGGCGCTCGGTCGCAAAGTCTGGCTAAAATCTGGAGGATACATCAACATAGATTTTACAGAGGCCCTGGTAGCCATAGACGTAAACACAGGACGATATGTGGGAAAAAGAAATCTCCAGGAAACTATCCTCAAAACTAATCTCGAGGCAGCCAAAGAAATCGCATATCAGCTCAGGCTCCGAAATATAGGCGGAATAATAATCGTCGATTTTATTGACATGGATCGCCCTGCCGATCGGGAGAAGGTATCTAATGCCCTACAAGAAGCCCTCAAGAAAGACAAACAAAAGACTAATATCCTAAAGATTTCTGAGCTAGGCCTGGTTCAAATGACGAGGAAGAGAACAAAAGAAAGCCTGACCAGAACACTGTGCGAACAGTGTCCTTATTGCGAGGGCAAGGGATTCCTTAAGTCTCAAACTACCGTTTGCTACGAAATACTAAGAGCAATTTCCAGACATCTGGCTGATGATGAATCTCCCAGGATTAAGGTGACGGCACATCCTGAAGTTATAAAACTATTATTTGAACAAGAGAACGATCAGCTGGAAGAAATTCAAAGAAACCATCGTACGATGATTCAACTCGATCCCGATCCTAACCTGTTTCAAGAACAGTACGAGATTATCAGTTGTTAATCGCATGCTTCGGTCATTAGTCTATCCAGCAGCTAATTGCAAACTCTTATCATGGAACAAACGTGACACTAAATGAACATATTCAAAGATATCTAAGGCTGGTTAATACTGCAGATGCCCTGTTCGACCAAGTTAGGCAGTCTCACGCAAAACTAATGCCATGCAAGGTAGGCTGCGATGACTGTTGTTCCGTATATTTTCAGCTCACCTTAATAGAAGCATTTATTATAAATGGTTATTTCAGACATGAACTGGACTCCAAGACCCAGCAGGACGTACTTGCAAGGACAAAACACATAGAACCGCTTTTTGAGCAAGCCCTGGGAAGGCTTGCTCCGAAAAACAAGTGGGATGAAAAAGGAGCAGACACCTCTATGGGCCAAAGCCTAGGTGCTGTTCGTATTCCATGCGTCCTGCACATGCACGGCTCATGCCTCCTTTACCAAAGCAGGCCCATAACATGTAGATTGTACGGAGCGCCGCAAAGAATCGGAGATCAGGTAATAGCATGTCCCAGAACAGGCTTCCAAGTGGACCACGCTTACTTAGCCGTTGATGTGACCAAAATCAATGAAAGCCTGCAAAGATATTCTGCTGAATTCTTGGCCGACCTTCTTGGAATAACATCTATAGCGCAGCTGGACCTATTCTTCCCCTTACCAACAGCTTTGAGACTCAGTTTTGATAAAACTTTCTTCACCTCTCTCAGAGAAAAGCTTGAAACGTAAAAAACATAGAAACATTTGTCCTGAGAAGTGGTGGACAAGAGGGTTAACGTCTTTGGATGTGGGCCAGAAGATCAGGATCGTACCCCGGTGGGAGATGCATACATGTTGCACCGATCGCGTTAACATAGTCATAGAGCCAGGCCCCTCCTTCGGTACCGGAGATCATCCATCAACAGTAATGGCTCTCGAACTCCTCGAGGCAGCTCTGGCGGATGTCCAGCGATTCAACATTGACCCTTCCGTTATCGATGTGGGCACTGGTACAGGCGTACTAGCCATAGCAGCAAAATCCTTAGGTGCTGGGTTAGTGGTGGCCTTAGACATTGATCTCGTATCAGTCTTAACCACTTGCACCAAGAACGTCGAGTTGAATAAACAAAACTGGACAGGGAGTGGGACTCATTCCCCTTTGTGTTTTATGGTAGGCGAGATGGCTGCCGTGTCAGGACAATTTCACATTGTAGTTGCAAACCTTGCTGCCCCTCTACTTATACGCCTTAGGGACGATCTGGTTGCCGCTACCTCAAGCCACTTGATCGTCTCCGGAATAGCAGACGAAATGTGCGAACAACTACGAGAAGTTTATTGCGAAAACATGGGCATCATTGCTCATAAAAAACGATCAGGATGGAACGCATTCCTACTCAATAAGCTGTGAACACTCACCTCCTTTTTTAAAAAAGGCAGAATTTGGCCGTATGGGGCTCATAAGGTCTGCTCTCCTTTCATGTAACAAGATTTTTGGGCACACCACTTTACGCGGGATGCCATGGTTTTCCTGATATAAATAACTAATGTATAGCGTTAATTATATTCCTAATAATCGGCAAGATAATAGATTCATTTTCTCAGGGGCGTAAAAAACATAGGGAAATCCCTCGGGACTTCCCTATTATCGTTATTCCGTAAAATGTCTGTTTCAGGAAATGTAGTTACTTAGTCTTCTTCGGCGTGCTGCTTCCCCATTCCCTTGAGTCCGATGAGGGTGGTGCTGCCGCTAGACCAATACTCTAAATGGCCTTCCTGAACCATTTTGTTAACCAAATTTTTTACTTCTCTGTTCTTCATATCTGGAAGCATTGCGTAAAAATCTTTTAGGTAAAACTTGGTCTTGCTTTTAGACTTCGACTTCAATGCATCCAGTATAACCTGTCTCGCTTCGTCTTCGGTCATGGATCAAACTCCTTGTGACCCTTTTGAGTTAAAACTTGAATTGAGTTGACTGCCGCCACGTGGTGTACGCGAACCGGTAATCGTCAATCAAATGATGTGTGAATGGTATCTGGGTTTTCTCGAAAAATCTTTCCCAACCTATTCTTTCTGCCCAGTCACCCAGCCGCTCATACTTCCTTGCGTCCTTAGCATACACTTCTAATATATTCTTGACTGCCTTGACAGTGGACGGCCATCTCGGTGGCTCGTTCGGGATAAACGGAATAACCACTTTGGAGAATTTGGGCTTGCTGATTCTATTCGACAGCTTTCCACCCACGAGAATAGCTACGCCGCTGCCCACTTCGTCTGCAAGAGGCATGGCCGCACACATGGTGTAGCAGTTACCGCAGAACATGCACCTGTCAGCGTTTACTTCTAATGTTTTAAGTCCAGACTGAGTCTTGGCTGGTTTAATAGCGCCTGTGGGGCACGCCGCTATCGCCAACGGTAACTCGCATAGCTTGTCGATCCATTCATGGTCGATCATGGGGGGCTTCCTGTGAATACCTAGGATCGCGATGTCCGAGCAATGAACCGCACCGCACATGTTGAGACAGCAGGCCAAAGAGACTCGAACGGGTGCCGGGAGAGTCATGCTGCCAAAATAGTCATATATGCCGTCCATGACGGCTTTGACTACGCCGGAAGCATCGATGGCCGGAGTGTGGCAGTGAGCCCAGCCTTGAGTATGCACGATGTTGGTAACTCCTGCCCCAGTTCCTCCTATGGGGAACTTGTTGGAGCCCTTATCGAACTTGCGGCTCTTAAGATCATCTATAAGCGGCTGTAACTTATCCTTGCTGTCAACCATGAACTCTATGTTGTTCCTAGTTGTGAAACGCAGGTAACCGTCGCAGTGCTTGTCCGCTATATCGCAAATTTCCTTAATATGCTCTACACTCATTAGACGACAGCCGCCTACGCGAACTGTATAAACCTCTTCCCCTGTCTCGGAAACATGCTTTAGCACTCCTGGTTGGAGTATTTCATGATACAGCCATTTGCCGTAGTTTCTCTCGATGATGGGAGAGAAGAATTCTTTGTAATACCGCGGACCAAGGTCGGTCAGCCTATCTTTTAGTGGATCACTTGGATCGTAAGGCATTTTTTCTCTCCTCCTACTACCTCTGGTGTTTCTTTCTGTATTCTTCTATGTCGCGTGTCCAGCCGCCCTCGACCTCTTCTTCTTTCCAGAAAATGTAGGGGTTGGATCTGGGTTCATCTACCATACGAGGATCTGGATCGAGTTCGACAACTCGCAGGAATTCCTGCCAACTCTTGCGCTGTATCAACTCACCTAAGCGCTCACGGTTTTTCCCTTCCTCCATCCACCAATCCCATACTTTTTCTATAAGTTCCTTGAGTTCGTCAAAGGGCTCCTCCATCTTCATGAATGGGACCGTCAGCGTGGACATCTGGGCACCTTCCAGGATCGGCGCCTTCGAACCGAACAATATTGAAGCTCCAGTATCTTGACCAATCCGCAGTGCCTGGGGCATGACATTGAGGCAATGCATGCATCTTGTGCACTCACGATTGTTTATCTCAAGTTTGTCTCCATCCCATCGCATGCACTGGGTGGGGCATAGATCAATCACTTCCTTCACGATGTCAAACTTGCCCCAATCACGACCAGCGTGAGCCCCTGCATTGGGAGCTATCTCGCCACCTACGTAGGCCTTTACGGCCTTCTGATCTATGCGAATATCGTCGCGCCAGGTGCCAATAACTGACATGTCAGCTCGCGCTATAGATGCTACGCAACCGTTCGGGCATCCATCAAACTTGAACTTAAATTTGTACGGGAATGCGGGACGGTGTAATTCGTCCTGATATTCCATGGTCATCTGATAGCATACTTCCTGCGTGTCGTAGCAGGCAAACTGACAACGCGCCCTCCCAAGACAACACTCGGGGGTGCGGAGATTGGAACCTGATCCGCCAAGGTCCTGATTAAGTTCGTGCGTCATGTCATAGAATAAAGGCTCCAGGTGATCTGTCGTTGTGCCCAAGAAAATTATATCACCCGTGGAGCCATGCATGTTGGTAAGACCACTTCCATGCCTCTCCCACAGTGCACAAAGATCACGTAGAAATTTGGTGGTGTAAAATTTGCTCGCCGGCTGATTGACTCGCACGGTGTGGAAATGTGCCACGCCAGGAAACATTTGAGGTTGATCGCAGTAGCGACCTATGATGCCGCCGCCATAGCCAAAAACGCCCACGATGCCACCGTGTTTCCAGTGGGTGACTTTGTCCTTGTATGATAGTTCCATCACTCCCAGGAGATCGTCAGGCGCTTCCTTTAAAATGTGTTTACCTTTTTCCGCCTGCTGCTTGATATCAGACACAAAACTCGGCCACGGGCCGTTCTCTAACTCATCAAGCAAGGGGGTGTTGTGCTTGCCCATTAAAGATTCCTCCTCTCGACTTAGGGTTTTTTCTCACAGGTTTGATCACGCTTTCATCATCGACTAGCGCCGTACAAAAATGCACGCCCGTCCCAAGCCCTATCCCCGTTGACTTGCCCGGGCCCTTGAGCGGCGCCTCATTTTTCTTGGCGAGTTCAGTGAACCAGAATAGTTCAGCTCACCGAAAAAAAGATTCGTTAAATCTAATCCAATTTGATCGTGCAAGTCAAGAGAAAAACATATTTCTTTGTGCAAATCTTCTAGCTTGACAAATGCATCCAATCCCTCACCATATATGACGTAAAAACGTTACCACCCCACCTGAAAGTTACAAAAAGTGTCCAAACTTTCTAAATCGTACCCCAATTTTTCCTACATGACCGACAGCGCACATGGACCAGTGGAATGCTCAGAACATTTCCTCAATTCATCTGTCCCTCTCCAAAGGCAAGGTTTAGCTAAGCAATCTAAATTAACCTTCAGTATGCGTGCATATTTTAAGGCAGTAGAGAAATTCCTTATTCAAAATTTAGGTGAAGCGGCAAAAGCAGCAACACTAGTGGCTGGCATAGAAATCTCTAGAATAGACGCTATCAACATCGTCGCTGAAAAGCACGGAAGTGACTACCATCCAGCTAGAATCGTTATTCAACAAGGCGAGAAACTAGTAAATTTGGCTGTCAACGTGGCGCTTACAGAAAGAGGCCAGCATAGAATGAAATCAGAGTGCCATGCACTCTCCTACCTGGCTGAGAATTTTCTGAACAGATTCATTCCGCGTTTTTTTTTCTCTGGATCCCAATCACTCCTCAGTGAGGAGGGTGTTCGCTGTCACATCTCTATGTTTCTAGCCGAGTGGTTTGATGACTTTCATGAATTCCACTTGGGTGTTAATCCAAAAAATTTGAGAGTTGAAGCCTTCCTCTGGGATCCCCAAAGCCCGGGTAAAATTCTAAGCCAAAGAGAATTGTCCCAAATATACAAACAAGCATCATACATTCTCACGTATTATTATGATGCCATTTCTTGCTCAGAGATATATCCGTGGCATCACGCAGCAGGAGACTTCGTGGTGTCAACGAGAAAGGACTCTACAAAAGTTCGGCTCATAACAGTTCGCCAATATGCACCACGCATTGTAATGCGACAGAACACCATCGACGGCAAGCTAACGGGTCTATTAATGTTTCTCGTCAACATGACGCTAAGGATGCGATTAGACAGAGAGCACGGCACAGGGAACATCCTCTGGGCGCAGGAACACACTGTAAAAGACACTATTACCGGATTTGCTGAAGCACTTCTAGACCAGGTCGCAGAGAGGCGCATGGATTTCGACTTCTTTCAACAGATAATTGACTTCCTGCGTTCCATAGCCCCGGATGAATTAACCTCGGCATTTCTAACAATTATTGATTCCTATAACCCCGCCGCCCCCGACATACCAATCATAATGACTAACTTGGAGCAACACATTTACTCGGTATTCCGTGCCTTGAAAACCCTCAGGTTGCCATGACCTTATTTTGGTAGCGCCTTACTTCTGCGCACCTTTCCCCTGTCCCATTGCTTAAAGGGATCTCCCCGCAGTGTGCGTGGAAGCCGCAAACCCAATGAGAAGTAAATACCCCGCTTTCACCTCTACCGGATTTCCGCGTTCACTAGAATGTCTTCGCCCGCAAATCCTTACCCGCCAGGGGATTGTACAGTTTGAGGATCGCTACCTTCATGACATCAACACTCTTAGTGCTGATAATGATGTCAAACAAGGTCTGTTCAGCATTGGCTGGTAAAGTGCAAGAATTAGAAGCGTCAAAAACCAAGTCCGGGAATCCCTTGACCAGCTTTTTCTGTTCCTTTACAGTCACAGGTACCTGTATCCCTTTCTTACCCCCTATGTCTTTTATTTCCCCTGCAAGGCCCACGGACTCAAGCTTCTGTGTTTTCTCATCGTCAACGAAGATGTTGATGTAATAGTCAGCCATCTGATCCTCCGTTACTTTGTAAAGGATGTTTTACTGTTCGAAACTGCCTCTGAAGTGTGATACAAGATTCACCGGTCGGCCGTATTTGTCGAGCCACTTTAAGCCAATCTCGGACGTCAATTTGTACCATTTGTGTTTTCGAGCGAGACAGTAGCCCCATGTTACGAAGATTCGTCTCCATGTCAAGGACATTTGACCACTTTATTAAGTCGGCGTCGGGAATTGGTTGTCACCGACAAGGTTTGCCCAAAGTATAATGTATAATGTCTTCTCATATACGACTGTTAACCGGCTTATTCTCTGCAACATTTTTGACGCTTTAATGAAGGCGGTCTATACTTCATTTGCCGAAAGTCAAACTTAACACCAAAAGACTGTGGAGACGATTCAAAGCTGTTCTGGAAATTAAACGCAGGATTCGGGCCTGATTATGTTAGATGTCATTCCCACTAAACTGGTGATCCAGGAAGATCAATCTCCGAGTAGATCGTGAAGTACATTAGCGGAATTTTCTCATTAGGAGGAGGCGTAAGGCTTCATGGCAATCTAAGCATCAGCGACATGGAAAGTAAAGTAGTTAATCACAGCTTATCAGGCTTAAAAAGAGCTCCATTAAGGAGGAGTTTTTGCCTAGGTTTAACATGTCGCCTTTCTAGGCTGTTGGAACCTAGATTCTGATGCATTTCCGAATACATTTGATCATGAGCCTTTGATAGTAACGATGTATTAATATACAGTGCACAGGCAGCCCGAATGCGCGTAAAAATACTATTATGTGCCGTAGAAACTGATAATTGCATGATAACGACCAGTCTAGTTCCAAGATTTGTAATCGCGGCTCTCAAGGGCGGAGCTGGCAAGACCCTTATCACCATCGGTCTCGTTGCAGCCTTCCGCAACAAGGGTTACAAGGTTGCGCCTTTCAAGAAAGGGCCTGACTATATAGATTCGGCATGGCTAGCTATGGCAGCCGGCGTCCCCTGCTACAACCTAGACAGGTATTTGTTCGGAACTGAAGGAGTCATGAATTCTTTCCAATCGAACACTTACGGATGTGATTTGGCCGTAGTAGAAGGCAACCGAGGATTATTTGACGGCGTGGACGCCTTGGGCACTTATAGCACGGCGGATCTTGCCCGAACGCTAAAGGCACCAGTGATCCTTATCGTTGACGCGACCAAAATGACAAGAACAGCGGCCGCCCTGGTGCTGGGCTGTCAAAAGCTAGAGAAAGATGTAGGTTTAGCTGGAGTAATCTTGAACAAAGTCGCTGGCCCTAGGCATGAGAAGGTGCTCACGGACGCCATAGAAAATGAAACTGGGGTGCCTGTGATCGGCTGCATTAACAAGTTGATATGGTCTCGGCTTCCCCAGCGGCATTTAGGCTTATTGCCCATATTCGAACATCCAGACTCGCAACAATTTATTAATCAGACTGCGCAAATTATAGAAGATAATGTAAATCTGGACGCGCTTTTGACCATAGGTCATGGCGCGGCCGAACTGTCTTCGCTGCTTTTGAAGAATAACATCCATCCTCCTTCCGAGGTCAATCTAAGGCCTGTTAACATTAAAATCGGTGTGGTGAGGGACTCAGCGTTTCAGTTCTATTACCCTGAGAACTTGGAAGCACTGGAAAGAGAAGGCGGAGAGCTTATCTATATTAGTGCCCTTAAGGACGAAAATCTGCCGGATGTTAAGGCGCTTTATATTGGGGGAGGGTTTCCAGAAACGCATGCCGAGATACTCGCCTCCAACGTGAAATTCAAGACAGCCTTGAGACAGGCTGTGGAAGATGGTTTGCCCGTTTATGCTGAGTGCGGCGGTTTAATGTACCTGTGTCAATCAATCGTCATCGATGACAGGGTCTTTCCCATGGTCAACATCTTTCCCACGCAGGCTGTTCTTCAGAGGAATCCGCAAGGGCTCGGTTATGTGACTGTCAGAGTGATTCGACACAACCCTTTTTACGAAGTCGGTACAGAATTAACAGGTCACGAATTTCACTACTCAAGATTAGTCCCTAGCGTTACTCCACATTGTGAATGCGCTTTTGAAGTCGTCAGAGGGGCAGGCCTGGGTAATCAGAAGGATGGATTAGTGTACCGCAACGTACTAGGGACCTACGTCCACATACACGCCAAGGGAGAAAGACTCTGGGCCCCAAGTTTAATCTCAGCTGCAAAGAGGTTTGCGGCCCAACATGCAGTAAGAATCGAAAAAAACTAGTTTCGTACTATCCAAAGGAGAATGAATAGTGTCCTCCACCCTAAAAATCCCAAGGCTCGTTCTAGCAGCCTTGAAAGGTGGCGCAGGAAAGACCTTAATAACGATGGGAATATTAAGGGCCATGATTAGGAAGGGATTGATAGTGGCTCCCTTCAAAAAAGGCCCTGACTACATAGATGCGGGATGGCTGGGACTCGCAGCCCGCCGAGTCTGCTTCAATCTTGACGCTTACATGACGAGTCCCGAGCAGGTTATAGACAGCTTTGTAAAAAATTCTTATTCCAGTGACATCGCTGTAATAGAGGGAAATCGAGGCATCTTCGATGGTGTGAATGCACAAGGCACTTTCAGTACAGCAGAATTGGCGAAACTAATAAATGCACCTACGATTATCATTGTGGACGTGACTAAGGTAACACGAACAGTTGCTGCTTTTGTCCTAGGATGTAAGCTATTAGACCCTGATTTATCTTTAGAGGGAATCATCCTGAATAGAGTAGCAGGGACACGTCATGAAACAGTCGTAAGGGACGCTGTGGAATACTACTGTGGAATACCCGTGATAGGTGCCATACCTAAACTCTCCCTCGCGGATTTTCCGCAGCGTCATCTTGGGTTGATACCTCTTTACGAGCATCCCAGGGCAGAAGAATTTGTGGACACCAGCGCCGACATCGTCTCTAAATACATTAATTTGGATGTCTGCGCCCAGACCGCACAAAGTGCCGCTGATTTGGTAGCTGAAGATCCTAGTCTCCCACAACCTAAACCATGGCCGAAGCACAGCGGTCTGCGGATTGGAGTGATCAGAGATTCATCGTTTCAATTCTACTATCCTGAAAACCTTGAAGCCTTGCAAAACACTGGGGCTTCCCTCATCGAATTGAATGCCTTGCAAGATAGAGTGCTCCCATCCCTTGACGCGCTATATATTGGCGGAGGATTCCCCGAAACTCACGCTGAAAGGTTATCCAGTAACAAGGCGTTCAAGAATTCTGTCATGGACGCAGCCAAGTCTGGCTTACCCATATATGCAGAGTGCGGTGGGCTTATCTACCTCTGTCGCAAACTGCATGTGGACAACCACGTATATCCTATGGTCGGCGTATTCCCTATCGATGCGACGCTTCATCGTAGGCCACAAGGGCACGGATACATCGAGGTAAAAGCCGTCCGTAAAAACCCGTTTTATCCCATAGGCACCTCTGTTAGGGGGCATGAATTCCATTACTCCTCCGTGAGTGGGGTTGCTCAAGAAAAAGGATCATATTACTGCCTTGAGGTTATACGGGGTCACGGCTTCGATGGCAAAATAGATGGGATATGTATATACAATTGCTTCGGTACCTATGTGCATGTGCATGCTAATGGAACGCCTTCATGGTCAAAAGGTATACTCGACGCAGCGGAGAAATTTTCCAAGAAGCGAGGGCGAATGCCATAGGGCGCGTTGAGCAGCCCATGAAACTGTTCTAGATGATTGCCACGCGACTGAGTGATGAGTCACCAGCATCGGCAACCGGAGACACTCCTTTGAAAGATATCTTGGACAAGATAAGACGAATCTTTGCGCCGGAAGGGGTGTTAGCTAAAGCTACCCCAAACTATGAATTTCGAAAGCAGCAGCTGGATATGGCATGCGAAGTATTCAAAACCGTCTCCAAATCTGGGTGCCTACTAATTGAAGCACCCACCGGTACAGGAAAGACCCTCGCCTACCTCGTCGCTGCCGCCCTCAGTAGAAAAAAGATTGCTATATCGACTGGTACAAAAAACTTGCAGGAACAGCTCTTTTTTAAAGACGTGCCATTTGTGCAAACTCATTTGTTCCCTAAATTGAAGGTCGTACTCCTTAAGGGGAGGGGCAATTTCGTGTGCCACTCTCAAGTGAAGAAGTTCCTCAAACAGATACATATACGCTTTGTTCAGGATTCCGACTACTTGGACGAGATATTGGAGTGGTACAGGTACACTCGTAAACACGGCGAGGGCGATAGAGCCGAAATGGCAAACTTGCCTGATGATAATGCGATATGGCATGAAATCTGTTCCACTACCGAAACATGCCTTGGGAAGTATTGTCAAGACAAGGAAGAATGCTTCGTTCAGCGAATGAAAGCTAAGGCCGTGGATTCGGATCTAATGATCGTAAACCATCATCTGCTGTGTTCTGATGCAGCCGTAAAACAAAGTGGCTTTGGAGAGGTCATCCCACGTTATGAAGCGCTTATCGTAGATGAGGCACACGGACTCGAGGACGCGGCCACAAAGCATTTCGGATTACAAAGCAATGTCTTCAAGCTACAGCGGCTAGTCAGAGACGCTACGGCTGAGCTAAAAGCCCAAAAGATAACCGACCGGAAGTTTGATGATGTCCTAGCTAGCGTAGACCAAGACTCAAAGCTACTCTTCCACTCGCTGGATCAGTTTTGTTCTGTCCATGGCAATGCTTTGGGAAAGCTGGATCCAACTATATTGGAAAAAAGGCAAGCCGTCTGTTCCCGCCTGGACAGTCTTGCTGCGATGCTTATCAATCTTCAAAAAGGATCGGAAGAATTTCGCAACCTAGCTAGACGCTGTGAACAGGCCAGCAACGAATTAAACATAATACTCCAAGGAAAAGTTTCGGGAGACTACGCTTGCTGGTTTGAGAGACGAGAAAGACATTTGAACATACATGCCTCACCCATAGAGGTTGGACCTCTCCTGAAATCCTTTCTTTTCTCTAAACTGGATTCAATAGTTTTCACCTCCGCTACGCTCTCTTCCAATTCCGACTTTTCATATTTTAAATCTCGAGTCGGTCTCGATGGTCAATTGAAACTTACAGAAAAGATACTCGAGTCGCCTTTTGACTATTCCTCGCAGGCCGTGCTCTTCATCCCGCGAAATATCCCAGATCCTAACTCCGACGCATTCACTGACGCCATTGCGGAGATTTTACCCAACATCCTTGACAAGACGCAGGGTAGGGCGTTCGTTCTTTTCACGTCATACCGCAATATGGAAGCAGTTTACCACAAGCTGAAAGACGTTCTGCCGTTTCCGATGCTTCGCCAAGGGGTCAAACCTAAACACAAGCTCTTGGAGGAATTTCGATCAGTCAAGGGTTCGGTCCTCCTCGCTACTGCATCATTCTGGGAGGGAGTTGATGTCCAAGGAGAAGCCCTTTCTTGCGTTATAGTTGACAAGCTTCCATTTGCATCACCAACTGACCCCCTGATCGCTGCACGCGTCGAAAAACTAAGAAAAGAACAAAAGGCACCTTTCTACGAGTTTCAGGTGCCAATGGCAGTGATTGCCCTCAAACAAGGACTTGGAAGACTCATAAGGACTAGATCTGATCGCGGTATCCTATGCATCCTGGACCAACGAATCCTCACGAAAAACTACGGAAAGATATTTCTTAAAAGCCTTTATTCATGCCCTATTAAAAGAGACATTGCCGACATTGAAAAGTTTTTTTTGCCGACCCCACCCCCTCCGTTGAGTGCAGAACCCGCACCCACAGGCGGACGGCCTAGGAAAGAAAGGAGACCCACAGAAAGCAAAAATGGCTTCTGATGAGTATCAGATTCAGGTGCATAAGAAATCCTTCGATACAGTCAGCATTAAGATCGCGGGCTCTATTTCCATGGAAAATGCCGACCAGGTTCGCAAGGAACTGTTGAAAATAGTAGAAGACGAATCACTACGTGATGTTGTCTTAGACCTGTCAGCAGTCATGTATTTTGATAGCTCAGGTCTTGCAGTTCTCGTGGATGCCTACGAGGCGTGTCACCGCTTCAACAACGAGCTCAAGCTAGTTAATTTGCCTCATAAAGTGAAAGCGATCGTAGGAAACCACAACTTAGCAGACTTAGATTCAAAAGGTGTTCTGCAGCCACGCAAGCAGCCAAATGTCCTTTTCCAGATAGGTGAAGGCATCGAAAATTTTTACAGCACTTGCAAAGATATCCTCATATTCATAGGGGCCGCTATCGAGGGATTGGTAAAAGATATTTCGGCGCCTTCCAAGGCACGTTGGGACAGCCTTTCTCGCTTGGTCGAGAGGTGCGGAACAGACGCGACGCCCATCGTTGTTTTGCTGAGTTTCCTCATGGGCTGTATCATGGCTTTCCAATCAGCTATCCAGTTGCGCAAGTTTGGGGCTAACATCTTCGTCGCCGACTTGGTTGGCCTGTCCATTGTCCTTGAGATGGGTCCATTGCTCACGTCCCTAATTGTGGCGGGAAGGTCAGGCGCTGCATTTGCCGCTCAGTTAGGAACGATGCGCGTTACAGAAGAGATAGATGCTTTAGCAGTAATGGGCATAGACCCCATTCGTTATCTCGTTTCCCCGAGGATCGTTGCTGTCGCGGTTTGTCTGCCATGCCTGACGATTATTGGTGACGTTGCCGGCATAATTGGTGGTTGTCTCGTAGCAAAATACTCCCTAGATATAACGCCCACAGCATACTTTAATCAACTTCATAAAGTACTTGAATTGAGCGATGTAACTAAAGGACTCACAAAAAGCTTCGTCTTCGGAATAGAAGTCGCAATGATCGGATGTCTTCGCGGATTTCAAGTCCGTGGTGGCGCGGAAATGGTAGGTCTGGCAACTACTTCGGCCGTTGTAACTTGCATATTCGTCATAACATTCTCTGACGCCATATTCTCAGTGCTATTTTACTATGCTCCTCAAATCTGGAAATAGGCATGAGTATTAATACTGACAAAACGAGCACAGTATCCCGGAAATGCGATATGCCATCCATTACCATACAAAGCAATAGTCTCCCAATTATTCGTGTGGAAAATCTTACAGTGGCTTACGGCGAAGAAACAATACTTAAGGAAGTGAGTTTTGAAGTCTATGCCGGTGAAGTTATGGCAGTTCTGGGACGATCAGGTTGCGGCAAGAGTACTCTATTTAAGGCCATGATAGGCCTAGTGGAAAATACCAAAGGGAAAGTATATATCGATGGCGACCTTGTAAAGCCAATATCGGAAGGCGGAACAGAGCATATTCTGAGGAAAATCGGAGTGCTTTTCCAATCCGGCGCCTTGTTTGGCTCCATGACCGTTGCAGAGAATGTGGCGTTTCCTCTAAGGCAGTTTACAAAATTATCAGAGAGAAACATCGAACATATTGTGAAGATGAAGTTGTCTCAGGTTGGCTTGAATGGAACAGAACACTACCTGCCTTCTGAGTTAAGCGGTGGAATGCAAAAGCGTGCAGCTTTGGCAAGGGCCATGGCACTGGATCCGAAAATACTTTTTTTTGACGAGCCGTCGGCTGGGCTGGACCCGGTCACCAGTGCGGAGCTCGACATCACCATTCAACACATAACAGAAGCCTTGAACACTACCATTGTAATCGTGACTCACGAGTTGGCAAGCATCTTTAACGTAGCATCCAGGGCTATCATGCTGGATGGAGATGCAAAAGGAATTATAGCAATGGGCACACCAGATGAACTGAGGAATAGCTGCACTGATAGCAGGGTGCAGCACTTTTTTGGTAGGTCCGCATGGAGAAAGGAGTGAATCTAACATTATAAAGATTTATCGACTGCTAGCCTGTGAATCTTTCATTTCCCTTGATATAATAGAACGCAAGTCATGTGAGACTAACGGCGGTTCTCGTTACATGAGACAAATCTTGCCATTAAGACAGTGTTAAGCCGCTAGATATGAGTACAATAGCTTGCTGAACGAGAAAACTAAACCATGACCGGACAATCCCGCAAACTTAAAATAGGCATATTTTTCATCATCAGCCTTCTCATCAGCGTTACCGCCATTGTCTGGATCGGCTCATCCCGCCTATTTGAGGATTCCAAAACAGTAGTCGCTTATTTTACCGAGAGCGTGCAGGGATTGGAGGCTGATAGCCCTGTGAAATTTCGCGGAGTCCCAGTCGGCCGCGTTCAGGCCATACGAATGGCACCTGACGGCAGACTGATCGAGGTTGTGATGGCATTGCAGAAAAATTTCAAACTCACCGACGATCTCGGTGTCAAGATGAATCTTTTGGGCCTTACTGGCCAAAAATACATCGAAATGGATACCTTTCGTCCTGACCAGACCAAGGAGATGATGGAACTTAATTTCAAGCCACCACATCACGTTATAGCAACCTATCCTTCGGACATTAGAGAAATCGGCAATGCCCTTGAAAAAATATTTCAAAAAATCAATGCCGTGGATGTAGAAAGGCTTTCCGCGAGCTTGCTACGAATCTCTAATAGACTTGACAAAATACTCAGTGATCAAAAGTTGGAAAATATTGGGCCAGATATTGCTGACTCATTGAGGGAAATCAAAGAATCCGCGAAAAGAATCAACGAGGAAATAGCTAAGCTCCAGCTAGCAAAAAATGTGACACGAACACTGGAGAAGATATCAGATCTGATTCAGGAGAGCACTGACACCATTCGTAGCGCTGATCGGGCTATCCGACGCGCTGATAACAATTTTAATCGCTTGAGCCAAAAACTCGAACGGAGTGCCGATAATCTCATCGATTTTACACGAATGATCAAAACCAAACCGTCCAGCATCATTTTTGGAGGAGAGGAAAAAAACCAGCCTAAAAGATGACAAAATTTCTTTTCGCCTAGGGCTGGTCCCTGTAGATTTGTTGAAAAGCTTTTCCCAATCTTCGGAAACTAAGAGCTTATGACGGCAGCGCATCCAACACCGAAGGTGAAGAAACAAATTAAGTTTTTTCTCATTTGCCAAATCGGGGCGGCATTTTTGGTTTCGAGCTGCGCAATGTCTCTCACTGACAAAACAGTGTACTACTCTCTCAGTTACCCATCCCCGGTCGTGGAAAAAGAACAGCGAACCCCTATCGCAGATACCCTCATGATATACAAGTTTCTTGTCTCCCCAGAAGTCGATGTCGATACCATAGTAGTCAGGTCACAAGCCGGAAAAGAGATTGCAAGAGGGGAACGCTGGGAAGAGAATCCAGCCGACACGATCACAGATTTACTAATAAGAGATTTTAAGGACTCAAACATCTTTGCTGACACTGTGAGCCAAATAAGTGACGCTAAATATCGATACGCGCTGGAGGGGACTCTGTCAAAAATGGAGGGCAGAGAGAGAGGAGGAAAAATAAACGCTGTTTTAGAGTTTGAAATAACCCTGATCGATTTCGAGCCTAGGCTTGGAAGCAAGAAGGTCATTTTGACTCGTAGATATAGTATAGAAAATCCGTCGATAAACTCAGATTCAGCATCATTGGTAGCCGCGTTCAATCAGGGGCTCCGGCAATTCTCGGAAAGACTTCGATCTGACGTGCTTGCCGTAGTCAAAACACGGATAAACCAGTCTTGAACAGCAGATTCTATGTCTGATTAACCCCACAGTTCGTGAGCCTTGGAGAGGCAACCATTTGAATCGAAAATTGTTGCCGTTTATATGTCCTATTGCTATTTGTACAGGGGCAAGATGTGACCCGTTACTGAAAGTTCAAAGACCATTGCGTATCTCAGTTGAAAGTGAGGAGAGTGATGAAACACATCCTGGTAGTGGATGACGAAGAACATATATGTCAATTATATAAGAGCGAGCTCGAAGACGAGGGGTTCAAGGTAACCGTAGCAAATTCCGGAAAACAGGCGCTAGAGGAAGTAGATAGAAATCCCCCTGATCTGATAGTCCTTGACATTCAGATGCCAGGTATGGACGGAATCGAAACGCTGGAGACTTTAATAGGAAAAGATAAAGGAATCCCAGTCATACTCAATACGGCGTACAGCCATTACAAGGAAGATTTTACAACGTGGGGAGCGGACGCTTATGTTGTGAAATCTTCGGATACCTCTAAGCTAATTGCAGAAATCAAACGCTTGCTTGGTGTCTGAATCGGGTGATGCCAATGACAAATACTCTTTGCATACTTATGGCCGGAGGAAAGGGAGAGCGACTGTATCCCTTGACCAAAGCGCGGGCAAAACCATCAGTTCGGTTCGGCGGAATCTACAGGATAGTTGATTTTACACTTTCTAACTGCCTGAACTCTCAGATCCGTAGAATTTATGTTTTGACTCAGTACCGCTCACTGTCCCTGGATCGACACATTCGTCTCGGATGGAACATATTCAATCATGAACTAGGCGAATTTATTGAATGTGTTCCCCCTCAGCAGCGCCATGTCGATAGATGGTACCGAGGCACGGCAGACAGTATTTATCAAAACATTTACATTCTCCAGCGGGAGCGCCCACATCGTGTCCTCATACTGAGTGGCGATCATGTGTACAAAATGAATTACAACGAAATGCTTCGCTTTCACATTCAAAACGATGCTGAACTAACAGTGGCAGGAGTCGAGGTCCCCATATCTCAGGCGTGTGCCTTCGGTGTGATAGGGTGCGACGATCAATATAGGATTACAACCTGGGAGGAAAAACCGCGGTCACCGAAGCCCGTGCCTGGTAAGGATGACGTCTCGTTCGTATCCATGGGCGTCTATATTTTCAATACTGAGACGCTGGTAAGAAATGTTATTGCAGACGCCAAGAATAAGACATCTAGTCACGATTTCGGAAAAGACGTTGTGCCGTCCATGATCCAAAAGAATCGAGTTTTCGTTTACAATTTTCGCGAGGCCAATAACGAGACAGGACGTTATTGGAGAGACATTGGGACTATTGATGCCTATTGGGAAGCGAATATGGACCTGTGCTCGCCAGAACCTCAGTGTAATCTTTATGATGATAAATGGCCCATACGTACATATCAGGAACAGGTGCCACCTGCAAAAATTGTCGTTACGTCCGGAGGCTTGGAAAAAGGTTATGCCGCTGGCACTGTTAATGACTCGATTATAAGTGGAGGCTGTGTCATCCAAGATAGCACGGTAACACAGTGTGTGCTCTCGCCTAACGTCCGAGTTAACTCAGGGAGTCTTGTGGAAAGTTCCGTACTTTTGGATGGTGTGAATCTGGGGGCAAAGGTCAAGATTCGTAACGCCATAATTGACCAAGGCGTGGTAGTGCCGGACGGATACGTTATTGGTTTTGATCCGGAAAGAGATGCTAGCCTGTTCACTGTATCGCCCAATGGCATTGTGGTTGTTCCCAGAGGTATTGCTCTCAGCTGACCAGCGGGGTAGTGCGAATCGTGCATGACCGCAAAAAGATATCTATGTGTAGGGGAAGTTATGTCGTGCATTGAAGTCCGTGGTAAAAGAATTGGTTATGCGGTGAATCCGGACAATTACGATCCTTCGTCGCTCTCGCTAGTACTAATTCATGGCAGCGGTGGAGATCGTGAACATTGGCGCGATCAAATAATGGGAATGCATTCTACAGCTACTGTAGTAGCCGTAGAGCTGCCTGGTCACGGGAAGTCTGATGGCCCCGGCGAGAGTAGTGTAGGGGCCTACGCTGGATGGGTCTCAGACTTTGTACAGGCTTTAGGCCTTTCCAAGGTTATGCTTGTTGGATGTTCACTGGGCAGCGCCATCACCCAATGGATCGCGTTGATCGGTAAACCATGGTTGAAGGCGATTGGTTTGGTTGGGGCTGGCGCTCGCTTGCGCGTCCACCCGTCCTTCCTACAAGGACTAAAAAAAGATGACGGATCAGCGGCCCTAGCACTTCTGGCTGACTTCTGCCTCTCTCCTCAAACAGGCGATCCAATTAGGTCCTGGTTGGACCAACAGATGAGGAGCGTTGACCCAGACATAGTGTATGGCGATCTTAAGGCGTGTGACGAGTTTGACGTCATGGACAGGGTCAAGGATATAAAAATGCCGACTTGGATCATTGTGGGAGAGCACGATAGACTCACGCCTCCCAAATATGCACAGTTTCTTCATAAAGAGATCAATGACTCCGTACTACACGTTGTTGAGAAAGCCGGCCACCTCGTCTCATTAGAAGCGCCTGAGATGTTCAACTCGCTCCTGAAGTCCTTCATTGAAGAACGCCTATCATAGGGATTAGGGCGCCTAGGGACTGGCAAAAGGCGAGATCCGACTCAAGTGTAAGTTATTTCCCTTAAGAGATCGAGATCTTCGAGCATCATACCCGCGCCTAGGGCGACGGTGGAGAGGGGATCATCTGGCACGATAACCGGAACTCCGATCTCTCGACGTACTCTAACGTCCAAATTCTTAAGAAGAGCCCCCCCTCCCGTTAGTACGATTCCAGTATCTATGATGTCTGCAGCTAATTCCGGTGGGCACTGTTCGAGCGCAGTCTTAATGCTTTCGACGATGGTATTAACTGATTCCATAATAGCGAGTGTCACTTCATTTGAATTCAAGGTTATGGTCTTGGGGATCCCGTCCATCAGGTCCCTCCCTTTCACATCTACCTCGGCAACGTCATCATCTAAGTAGGCCCTCCCGACCAACATCTTTATTTGTTCAGCGGTGGAGAGACCAATGAGCATGCTGTAATTTCTGCGAACGAAGTTGTGTATATCTGCGTCTAGCTTGTCTCCTGCCACTTTGATAGAGTTACTATAGACGACTCCTGTCAACGAAATAATAGCCAATTCTGTAGTACCGCCACCAATGTCCACAATCATGTTGCTCATCGGTTCTGTCACAGGAAGCCCTGCTCCCATCGCAGCCGCCATTGCCTCTTCAACGATAAAAACCTCATGAGCGCCTGCGTTGAGGGTAGCATCTCTTACTGCCCTGCGCTCCACCGGCGTCACTCCAGACGGAACCGATATTATAACCCGAGGACGAACAAACGATTTTCGCTTGTGGACCTTATGGATGAAATGCCTGATCATCAGGCTGGCCATTTCGAAATTCGCAATCACGCCTTCTCTCAGCGGCCTGAAAACCTCTATGGATTCGGGAACCTTTCCCAACATCTTCTTGGCATCTTCCCCTATCCAAACTTCTGAACTTCTCCTCCCTTTCTTGCGAATCGCCACCACAGACGGTTCGTTCAGCACGATACCCTTTCCACGGACAAAGACAAGTGTGTTGGCTGTGCCTAGATCAATGGCAAGATCTTTTGATAACCTTGATGCCACCAGATTGAAAATCATTTACAACCTAATCCCGTACGCGGACCACCGCCAGCTTGGTAATTAAGAAAGTAGAGGTAAGGCAAGCATTATTAGATTAAGGAACATTACAACTTCACGTCTATTATAGATCCCTTCTTCAACTCCTCGATCCACTCTTTCATCCTGTTTACCATCTTATCATGCCTCACAATGAACGCGACCTTATTCCTCACCTTTTCGTACTCTTTTTCCTCGGCCGGCGACAGTATGCCAAGAGAACGAGGCTTATCTGTAGCTTTACTCGCTGTCTGATTCGTACTTGGCGTCTTGGGCGTAGGTTCAGTCTCTGATGGTTCCTTGTCCGCTCCAGAACGCTGAGCTTTTTCTCTTTGTTCCATCGCCTGCTTCCATTTTTTCTCTAACTCTTTACGAGTCTTCTCAGGTATTGGCACCTGTTTGGGCTGCCGCCCTTTAGCCTCTTCCAGGTAAAAAAGAACCACAGCATCTTTGGTTCTTAAGGGTGGGGTTACGTCTCCCTGTTTCATCCTTTGAACCATCTTCTGCAGCCCAGGAACCATTTCCTTGTAGTCCATAAGGCCCAGGTCGCCTCCGTTCTTGGCCCACGGATCCTCGGAATATTTCTTGGCAAGTTTACCGAAATCAGCGCCGGCCGCAACATCTTCATATATCCGTTTGGCTGTGCCCATTACCTTCTGAACATCCTGTGGCTTGGCCTCCGGTGGTATCTTTAGAGTAATTTGACGAAGCCGCAATTTCCCCCCAATAAACAATTCCTCGTGGGTGGGAATGTTCGGCCTGGACTGGTCTTCCTGCATCTTGGGTGGGCGCAAGGATTCTAGTAACTTGTTGTACTCGCTCTCTATATCGTTCTTGTGAGCAAGAAAATACTTCTGCGCATCTTCTTCGCTCAACGCTATCTTCCTAGTCACTTCCATCTCTATCAATTTCGTCAGTGTAAATTGCAGCCTCATCAACTTCTTGTATTCCTGATAGGATAGATTGTGAGCAGCGAGAAACATAACGAATTGATCTTTGGTAAGGTTGTTTCGTTTCCGTAGGGAATCTATAGCTGCTTCGACAGCTTTTTCATCGAGATTGATACCTTTACGAACAGCTTCTTGCTCCAATAATTTGATCACAATGAGTTCGTCTAGGATTTCTTTCTCAGTTGGCCATTTGCCGGGAGGGACAATACCGAGTGGGAGATTCACCACATTCCTCATGAAAGGCTGCTTATACTTCGCTATATCCGACTCCAAGATAACGTCTTTGTTAACTACAGCAACTACCCTGTCGGAATACACTGCTGAACTTCGGCAAGGAGGCGCTTGACCGGTAAGTATCGACATTACGATAAGGCAGGTGACAACGATTCTTCTCATGTCAAAAATCCTGTTTGCCCATGTATTTTGCCATTGATTCGACTAGGCACCGGAGCAATAAGCACCTTTGAATAGCGCCAAGGGGTCTGACGTAGCACCATGAACAAGTACCTCTGGCAAGGCGGTCCATTTAGCTGGATCAGAGTTGAAAATAGACTTAAACATTTTGCAAGTCATTTTCTCCTGCGCCCAACCTCCTGTAACAATCCATTGATAATAACCGTATATGCACTTGTCTATAACACACTTTCCCTTCCGTCGCTTTTCCGAAGGGTGGCCATCCTAAAGTCAGATTCTCATTCCGACAAGGTGCTCCTAATAAGCTCTAATAGGCCCCAGCACTTTTCTATGCGGCCGTCTTCGGACAGGTCTCCAACCTTGTATGCCAACCTATTCTCGGTCAGAAGTCTGGCTTTGCGGTCGCTTTGAATCCATTGCACAATACGTGCTGGCTCTATTGGCGTTGTACTGTCAAACGACAAAATGAACTCGTGGTTGTTATAATCAATTCGTGATACTCCAAGATCGCACATGAGAGCGCGAATCGACATTATTTTAATAAACCTAACCACCTCTTGAGGTTCGTGTCCATAGAGATCGACCATCTCCTGTTCTATTTCGTCTATCTCTGAACCGCTCGACGCCTTGGAAAGTCTTCTATAGAAGTTCATCCTCTGCCTCGTGTCAGGTATGTAGGAATCGGGAATTTGAGCATTAACCTTCAAGTGAACCTCAGCATCTATACGGGGTGACACAGGTTCCCCTTTCAGTTCGTGAACAGCCTCCTCCAACAATTCGAGATACATTTCGTAACCGACTTGGGAAACATGGCCGGACTGAGATGCCCCTAAAATGTTCCCAGCTCCTCTAATCTCCATGTCACGCATCGCGATGCGGAACCCCTGCCCGAGGCTCGAGTGATCTTGAATTACGGCAAGCCGCTTTATCGCGTCCGTGGTCATGGCAGACTCAGGTGGCGTGAGGAGATATGCATAGGCTCGTGCATCAGACCTTCCTACCCGCCCACGAATCTGATAAAGATCAGCCAGTCCAAATGTGTCTGCGCGTTCAATGATGATCGTGTTGGCTTTTGGTATGTCGAGGCCTGACTCAATAATGCTCGTGCACACCAAAACGTTATATTTCCCTTTCACAAAATCAACCATGACCTTTTCTAGCTCTTTGCTGGCCATCTGTCCGTGAGCTACTGCAACCGCCGCACTCGGCACAAGGGCCTTTACTGCCGAAGCACGTCGATAAATCGATTGCACCCTATTGTGCAAGAAAAAAACCTGTCCCCCCCTCTGTAATTCCCTCTCGATGGCCTCTTTGATCACTTCATCTGATTGTCGCACTACATACGTACGGATAGACTTTCTGTCTGCCGGAGGGGTCTCTATCACGGACAAGTCTCTGATACCGGAGAGCGATAGGTTCAGTGTCCTAGGGATGGGAGTGGCAGTCAAAGTTAGTACATCGACTTGAGATTTATATTTTTTTATTCTCTCCTTGTGGGCGACACCAAATCGGTGCTCCTCATCTATGACCAACAATCCAAGATTTTTAAATGACACTCCTTCCTGCAGAAGCTTATGGGTAGCCACCACGAGGTCTACCTTGCCTGATCTTAGACCTTCCAAAACGACCTTTTGATCCCTAGGAGACTTAAAACGGGACAACATTTCCACGCAAATGGGATAATTCGAAAAACGACGTTTGAAAGTTTCGTAATGTTGCTGCGCCAATACAGTCGTAGGGACCAGTACGGCTACTTGCTTACTATCCATAATGGCACGAAACGCGGCGCGCAGCGCCACTTCCGTCTTTCCGTAACCAACATCTCCGCATACCAACCTATCCATGGGTCTGTCTGAATCCATGGATTCCATGACTTCTTGGATGGCCTTGGCCTGATCCGGAGTCTCCTCAAACTCGAAAGAGGCTTCAAAGGCTGCATAATCGTCAAGACATGGGGAATATGGTTCGCGGTGGGTGATCTGTCTTCTTGCAAATATATTGAGTAACTCTGCGGCCATTTCTTTGATAGATCTCTTGATCCGTGCCTTAGTCTTTTCCCATCCTTTTCCACCGAGTCTGTCAATCGGGGGAGGCCCTTCTGACGCGGACACGTATTTTTGTATCACGTGAAGTCTGTGCAATGGCTGGTACAAAATGTCACCACCAGCATACTCGATCACCATGACCTCACCCTCTTGACCTTCAAACTCCTTCCGGGCCAATCCTCGAAATATGCCGATTCCGTAGTCCTGATGAACTACCGCATCGCCCTCGGCCAAGTCAGTAAAAGACGAAAGAAAAGCGCCACTTAATTTCTTCGTCTTAGGCGCCCGTACACGTTTCCCAAAAATTTCCTCTTCGGTAATTATCGCAAGTCCCACGTCTTCCAGACGGAAACCTGACGAAAGCCCTCCCACCAGAAGTCTTATACCGGGGACAAAGTCCCAATCTAATAACCGAGGGATACTTTCTTCTCCCAAGAAATCCATACTGAGTTTGTATGGCTGCAGAAGATGAAGTAGGCGGTTGGCCTGTCCCTTCGTATTACTCACGATTAAAACCTCGAACCCGTCGTCGGTCCAGCGTCTCAACTTTTGTACAAGATATTTCATGCCAGCATCGTGTGTGGTGGCGTGCTCTATCTCTCTCCTTATGTCTGAATTTAGAATGCAAGGAATCCTTACCGACTTTCTGTTGGATTCGATTACCTCAAGCTCTCCGATCGAAACTGTACGAAAGCCCCGGAGCTTTTTTTCAAAATCAGACCGACCTACATAAACATCTTTTGATTCTGGAACGGGATAGCCAGACTCAGCTGCCGCCTGCCTCCCCCGAAATATCTGTTCTTCAAGGTCCTCAAACATCTTTACCAGTCTGTCTCGGTCAGGCAGAACAATTACGGAATCAGCCGGAAGATAATCAAAAAGTGTCTCTAAATGGCTATAAAAAAGGGATAGAAAATTGTCCGACCCTGCAAACCTTATCCCTTGATCGAAGTCATCCATTATTCGTTGACGCAACCTTCTCTCTACTCCGTGTTCGTCGCACAGGTCAATCAGTCTCCTTGCGCCTTCAGCCCGCTCACCATCTGTCAATACTATTGGGTGTACAGGTCCTATAATGGCTTCGAACAGCTCTGATCCAGATCTCTGAGTAGTCGGATCGAAGAAGCGAATTGACTCGATACTGTCTCCTACCTGCTCTATCCGAAGTGGAAGTCCATATAGAGGGGAAAATATGTCCACTATGTAACCGCGGGCCGAAAACTCGCCCATGTCTTCCACTAAGGGCACTCGAACGTAGCCAGCGGCTGTTAGAGCCTTCAGCATCTTATCTCTGTCCATGTCTTGCCCTATTGTCAGGACCATGGCGCTACCGCGAACTATCTCACGAGGGGGTACTTTACGCGTCAGACCTTCCAGCGCAACAGTCAAAACATGAGGAATTCGACGCTCGGCTAGCCGCAACAATACGCGTAATCTTGCCGCCCATATGTCGCTTTCGTACCCGGCAAAGGCATAAGGCGATCTGTCAGAGTCAGGATACAACAGAACCGGGTCTTCCAACGGCTCTCGATCTCCTTCCTTCCAACCTGCGAAAAACCGAACATCTCCTGTATATAAGTTTGCCGACTCGGCATCAGGGTGTACTACGACAAACGGGCCACTACCCTTTTTTATGGCCGATCCTATCAAAAGTGCTAACGCTGATCCACGAACGCCATAGAGGCCTGCGTTATCCCCATGGCTCGACAAAATATTAATTGCTTCTTGTACAGAATCTAATGAATACACTTCACCTACGGCCATCTCTCATCATTTTTCATAAAACTTTCCTCGCCTCTCCTCGATAAGCTATCACACGGTGACTGACAATAAAAGCCGTTGAATCCATTGACTTGAGGCCAGCTATGAGCTATCCATGAAACTGGTGCAAGCAGCAACAAATAAGATCACGAGAAAATAAACTAAGGGGTACAAGATTGGCAGAAAAGAAGATCTCACGAAAAGAACTTCTGAAAGAACCTGACGAATTCCTTACATATACAGGAATGACTCTGAAATACATCAAAGACCATCCGCGGCAGGCGATGGCAGTTTGCGTCGTAATTTTCCTGATAATCGTTAGCGGAGTAGGATTTTATTACTACCAGTATGCGCGTGAACGCAAAAGCCACGAGCTTATGCAGCAGGCCATCAAAGTGTACGAGTCCATTTCCAATCCTAATCGGCAGGCTTCGCCAGAAAGACTAGATCAACTGCTTGCAAGTCTTGAATACATCGCTGCAACATATCCATCTCTGTTGGCCGGGGAACAGGCTAAACTCTATGCCGGTCATGTGCTCTTTCTTAAAAAGGATTACCCTCGGGCCCTAGAGAAATATCAACAACTTCAGTCATCCATAATGGCTCGCAAGGGTTTGGGATCCCTCATATTGTACCATATCGGCCGCACCTACCTGGCCATGAACCAATACGACAAAGCAATACTAATATTTGATCAATTGGCTAAAGACATGGATTCCCCTTATCGCCGCGAAGCCTACGGTACCATCGCCCGCATCTATGAAACCATGGACAAGAAAAAAGAAGCTGTTCAGTCATACAGACAATACCTAAAAATTTTTCCCGAAGCTCCGGATGCTGCATTTGTAAAATCCAGGATTGCGGAGCTCTCACCCACTGGTTCCGGAGAACCATCTTAAGAGAGACTCAGGAATGTGAAATTTTTTTCAAAGGCTCTGAATAATTACCTCCATTTCATAGACCCACACATTGAAAGAGCCATGATCGAGTTCAATAACGTAGTGGCCTTGCTCTGATTGGACCTCTGGGCTGAATGCGTTTTCATCGATTAAACGATCGAGAATTTGCCTTATCTCCGCAAAAGCAAGGTCTTCGAGAAATGTGATTGTAAATATCTGATTAGCATGTAGAAAAGGCATACTTTCCATGCATCCTCCTCACCAGGGTTTCTGACAGGAAAAGTCTATTCGTACCCATCCCGCTTTTAACCTATACATAATAGCCACTTAGAGGTACGAAAACAACGACTCAGTGGCCGATAAAGCATGTCTTAGGCATAGCCCCGCATCCTCAAAACGACACCTGTAATACGCCATGTTTCGACCTGTCACACCCACGGTAGCGGAAATAGGGGGAGATGGCTCCTTAAACATGTTGATGATGCAATGTGGGATGCGTCATTACCCGGAGTCCCAAACCAACCAGGCAATCAGGGCTTTCGCGAGATTGAAAGTGAACTGGAACGTTAAGCTACACCTCGCTAAAAAACCAGTCCTTTCAGAAAGAAATTTAGAAAACAGTTATAGTGGAGCCATCAAGCGAACAAATGGGAGAACTTCATCGTTATGTTTTGCACGAGGTGAACGGAGGGCCATGATTTCATCCGGAGAATATCTGAAGTGGCGTGTCACCGTTCAGTTAATGCACCTATAGCTTTATCATGACTATTAACGTATGATAATAAATACTTAATAAAATAATATTTCAATACTAATAGATAAATGATAAAATAAATTGAAATATATCGGTTTTTAATTGTACAAATTTGTCAGATCCCGTTGATCTGCGCTCCAAAAAACGTCAAGGATCAATACAAAGATATGACCGCCGCTCAAGAAAGAACAACCCCCCAAAGATTTCATTCCGATTTCGCAGACATGTTTTATCGACTATGGAGATCACAGACGTTTCAGCGTGAAATGGATGCATTATGGGCAGCAATAAAGGCGCGGTTAGGCAAAGACAGCAAGCATAGCTTTCTCTTGTCCGCAGCGTCCCGAGGGGAAGGGTGCACGACTGTGACCATGGGACTCGGAAAGTTTGTCGCCGAAACTACGGGAAAACAAGTACTCTTAATAGACGCTGATTGGCAGGGCAAAGTCCTCGGTGACCTACTGAAAGATGCTGATCTAGTACCCATAATCGAAGAGCCGTCTGATCGCTACGCTGTCTCCTTTGACGAGTTTGCCACCAACATCCCAAATCTAAATTACCTCTGTTTTCGCAATCCGAAAGCCCTTGAAACACTTGTCATACACAGGGAAGAAATGAGGATATTCGTTGAAATCGTGCATAAAAGATACGATTACGTATTTGTCGACACTCCTGCAATTTTGACGTCAAACCTCGCGCCATTTCTGGCACATCAAATAGACACTATTATTTTCGTTGTTGCTGCCAGACGATTACGCTATCCAATATTGGTTGAAGCTTTATCTAGGTACGAAGGGGCGAAGGACAAAATCCTTGGTGCAGTTCTGAATATGCGCGAATTCCCTCTACCACCTCGAGTCTATCGTTTTCTCCGCTGAGGTACACTCTGTGCTACTGATTTTTAAAGGGCTCCGGCTCTGGGTACGCTGACGTAATGGTAAGTAAGCCACGCGGTAAACTATTCAATCAAAAACTTTCATGGGGTGCTACCAACGCTCAGCCTATTTCTCGGACCGCCCCGATACTTCCCGAAAAGATTTGAGGAGCAGCAATCCCACCCCAGCGCAAAGAGCAGCGTCAGCCACATTAAATGCAGGCCAGTGATATTTACCGACGTACACATCGATGAAATCTATGACTTCGCCAAACCGCAGGCGATCAACCAAATTCCCGGCAGTTCCTGAGAAAAAAAGGGCGTATGCAATTATAATATGGTAGTCCAATGCTTTCGAGCGAAAGGCCAAAAACAAAACGATTGCCAAAGCCGCAAAGGATACGGCAACTAGGAAATACCATCTGAAATAGCCTCCACTCTCCGACATGATTCCGAAAGCCGCTCCTGGATTCCGCACATGGACAACGTTTACCAAACCGGGTAAAAGGTTGAAGCCTTCATCTGCAACTATGCACCTTGTTACAAGATACTTGGTCACCTGATCCAAGGCAACTATGCATGCTGAAATTAGCCAGAATATACAGTATTTTTTCCTCACGTACCCTCTGATCAAAAATACTTCGTCGGGAATCGCTAGACGCGAGGCAGCATTGCTTTACTAATGATTACTGACTACCGGTTAGATCGCGGCTTCCTCCTCAGTCAATACCCGAGCGCACCTCGGACAAAGGTCCGGGTGTGCGTGGTCTGAGCCAATCTCGGTACTCCACATCCAGCACCTGGGGCATTTTGCCCCGTCTGCATGCGTTACAAAGATTCTAACCTGCACAGGATCATTTGCATCTTCAAGTTTTTCGACGCCCTTTGTTTCCCTGAGTTCTAATTGAGACACAATAAAGAACCCTTGCGGATCCTGCATGCTGGAAATCGATTCAATAATTTGTTCAGAACCCTCTATGGTCACTTTCGCCTCGAGGGAGGAACCTATAATCTTTGACGCACGCGCCTGTTCCAATGCTTTCGAAACATCTTGGCGGAGCTGCAGACGCCGCTCCCATTCAGCTACCTGAGTTTCAGACAGTCTAGCTGTCTCCAGTACCGACGGAAAATCCATCAAATGGACGCTTGGAGTATCGTATTCGATCCCCCCGTATGACATCCATATCTCCTCTGCAGTGAAAGCTAAGATTGGAGCCATGAGCCTTACCAATCCCGATAAAATTATATTCAACACGGTCTGTGCCGATCGCCTTAGAGATCCATTGGTTGCCTCTACGTACAAGCGGTCTTTGAGGATATCCAAATAAAGCGAAGAGAGGTCCACCACACAATAATTGTGCAATGTGTGGAAAACTACGTGAAATTCAAACTGCTGATAGGCCTTGCGAATACGATCCACAATCCTATTGAAGCGATCCAACGCAAAACGGTCTAAATCAGTCAACTCCGTTATAGGAACGGAATTCTTTGTCGGATTGAAATCCGAGAGGTTACCAAGCATGAAACGACACGTGTTTCTGATTCTCCGGTATGCCTCGGAGAGCCTTTCCAAAATTTCATTTGAAATTCTTATGTCATCGCGATAGTCTTCAGCCGAAACCCAGAGCCTCAGTATATCAGCGCCGTATTTGTCTATGATCTCCTGAGGCTGAACCACGTTACCTAATGATTTGGACATTTTCTTGCCTTGTCCATCAACCACAAAACCATGGGTGAGCACCTCTTTATAGGGTGCCTTGCCTCTTGTGCCAACAGATGTCAGGAGTGCGCTATGAAACCAGCCTCTATGTTGGTCGCTTCCCTCTAGATAAAGATGTGTGGGATACACAAGCCTGGGACGTTCCTCGCAAACGGCAGCCCAACTAACCCCTGAGTCGAACCAGACGTCCAAGATGTCGGTTTCTTTAACAAACTGATCACTGTCACATGCGTCGCACCGAAGCCCTTCGGGGACCAGATCCTTTGCTGCCACCTCGAACCACGCATCAGCTCCCTGTTCCTCAAAAAGTTTAGCTGCACGATCAAATAGTTCCGGAGGCGCCACGATGGCGTCACATTTTGCGCAGCGCAAAGCCGTGATAGGAACTCCCCATATACGCTGTCGAGATATGCACCAATCTGGACGGTGCTCCACCATCCCGTATATCCTCTCACGCCCCCATTTAGGAATCCAATTCACCGTATCTATAGCTGCCAAGGCATTATTTCTCAGATTCGTAGCCTCCATGGAGATAAACCATTGATTTGTCGCCCTGAATATGACCGGTTTCTTGCACCTCCAGCAGTGAGGATAACTATGGTTCATTACTTCTGATGCCATCAGCGAGTCGCTTTCATTTAGCTTATCGATAACGTCCTTGTTGGCATCGAAAACGAATTTCCCTTTAAAAAACTCTACATCATCCGTGAACAAGCCATGCTCATCCACAGGCGCATAGACTTCCAAGTCATACAATAGTCCTACTTCGTAATCCTCTTGACCATGGCCGGGAGCGCAGTGCACACATCCTGTGCCGGTATCTAATGTTACGAAAGGGCCAAGAATCATTAGCGAGGTTCGTCCATACAAAGGATGAACACAAGTGAGTCCTTCAAGTTCGCTACCCTTGAATACGGCAATTATTTTGTATGAAGAGATACCGAAAGTCTCCATATTAATAGCAGCGAGTCGCTCTGCAACAATATAAACAGCGGTTCCTGTATCCACTGCTGCGTAGCGTTCGTCAGGATGGACGGCGATCGCAAGGTTAGCGGGTATTGTCCATGGTGTCGTAGTCCAAATGACCACGTAAACTTTTTTCCCCTTTAGCTGCGGGATGCGTCGAGAGAAATCCTCGGAGGCTTCGAATCTAACATATATCGATGGCGTCGAATCGTCATGGTATTCCACTTCTGCCTCTGCCAACGCAGTTACGCATGATGAACACCAATATACAGGCTTCTTTCCTCTATAGACTGCCCCCTGTTGAAAAAACTTGCCTAGTTCTCGGACTATGGTGGCTTGGTACGCAAAATTCATGGTCAAATAGGGATTATCCCATTCTCCAAACACTCCAAGTCTTTTGAATTCTTCCCGTTGAACATCGATGAAGCGCTCCGCGTATTTGCGACAATGACTCCTCACCTCTATGCTGGACATCGACGCCTTTTTGTGCCCTAGTTCCTTGTCCACCTGGTGCTCGATTGGAAGACCATGACAGTCCCAGCCCGGAACATAATCGGAGTCGTATCCGGCCATAAATCTCGACTTTACGATCATGTCTTTTAGAATCTTGTTGAGCGCTGTGCCAAGATGGATCCTACCGTTCGCATACGGGGGACCGTCGTGTAAAATGTATTTTTCCCTGCCTTGGCTTTTATCTAAAATCTTTTTGTATATCTGTATGGACTCCCAGTGTTGCAGAATTTCGGGCTCCTTCTTTGGAAGACTAGCTCGCATGGGAAACGATGTTTTTGGAAGATTGAGAGTATCCTTATAGTCCATATGTGTCACCTCCACGCTTGCCACTGTGCAGGAACGCGGCGCAGCGCTAGTCATGTTTATACGAATGAAACCACGTACCATACCAGCAATGCCCATCAAAAATCAACCACCACAAACGAGGCTTTCTTTATTGTATTGGTCCCAAGAAGCTTGCTGACATTGGAGACAGGCTGTAAGTCGTTAGTATAAAGCTAATTTAAGCGATTCTCGAGAGTATACACGAATTCCGAGCTTGTTTTGCTATGTCATTACCCCTAAAGTTGGAATCCAGGAACATGTCTCCCGTCAAGTCGGGGATGACCTCAACGATTGTTTGTAATTGCGAGAATGGGCATACCGGTACGGCATTCTCAGCCTTCAGTCTATTGAAGGTGAATTGGTAGGCCAATCATACCACGCTAGAGACCAGTCCATTCTAGTAAATATGTAAGGGAAAGGTATGACCTGGAATTTCTTGAATAATTTGGTGGACCATTCCCAGACAAGTGCCTCATAAAAATGGATCAGGAGCAGGTGAGGACGGACATTTAAGTCCAGCCCATGGTCCGATAATTTATCATAAGACAGACCAATAAAGAGCAGTACGCGAATGAATCTCGTTGCACTCGAAATAACATAAAGACAGCTCATAATGACGGAAAGAAGCTCTCGAGACATGGACAAGTTCCGTATTCGCCAACTGGAGACTGACGAGCCAACCTCAGTTTTTGCCCAGCGGTGTTTCCATCCTCCAATGCCTTGTAGATGCAGGCAGTAGAGGAAATCTACACAATTCTGTCATAAGGTATTGGGTAATAAATGCAGCCAAGCCGTAACGCTAATCACGTTATCACTGCTTTTCAATGTCCTGGCTTGCCTCTTGCGGTTTTCTTGTGCGGGTCTCTTCCACTGCCTGATCGTACAAACGACGAATGTCTTCTATTCTTTCTTGTGACAGCTTATACTGAGGAGGCGCTGGCTGGTTCATCTGATGACTGTTCCATTGCACTTGGCCGGTGTTATCTCTGCTCGTAAGAGGCTGTTGACACATCGGTTCTGATCCGCTAGACGCAATTATTAACAGCGAAGCAATTATAATCCACATCATATCTAAACTCCGCCATGCACTACTGGTTGCGGCTGTTGGCATCGCTCATACCAGGCGAGCTTCCCATCTAATTTGAACCCAATGGGTACCGCTCCCTTACTAAAGAGCGCGTACCCCCTTTTGTGGTCAGTGATCACTCCATTTCCCATAGCGCTCTCGGAGTACGCGGTGAAGTATCTTTCCTGTTCCTGTTCTCGGCATCTCCTCGTCGGAAATAAAGTCTATGGACTTTGGAACTTTGTAACCAGCAATTCTCTCTCTACAGAACTTCTTGATTTCTGTTTTAAGTTCCTCAGACGCCTTGTAGCCTTGGTGCAAGATTACTACTGCATGCACCGCTTCACCCCACTTGGGATCCGGTACGCCGATTACCGCCACATCTCTGACAGCAGGGTGTGCTCCTACAGCGTTTTCTACCTCTGAGGGATATACGTTTTCTCCGCCTGAAATGATCATGTTTGCTTTTCGATCTACCAGTACGTAGAAACCATCGGGATCCCTGTAACACATATCGCCGGCTGTGAACCATTCGCCTCGAAAGACTTCCTTAGTCTTCTCAGGCAGGTTCCAGTATTCTTTAAATAGCATAGGTGTTCGCGCGTAAAGCTCACCTACTTGGCCATCCGGCACTTCATTACCATCGTCATCCAGAACTTTGATTCTATCTATGCCAAATATCTCTCGTCCTATAGTCCCGAGTTTGCGCAGTTGATCTTCAGGTCTGCATAAGGTCACTAGTCCAGCCTCTGTAGAGCCATAGGCTTCCCAAAGTTCCGCATTCTTGAAAAAGTCTAGTATCGCAATCTTAGTATCTTTGCGGGCTGGTGCGGAAGATATGAGGAGCTGACGCATACTGGAGACATCGTATTTTTGCTTTATTTCCGGCGGAAGAGCTAATATCATTATGTAATGCGTAGGTACTAATGAAACGAATGTGATTTTGTGCTTCTGTACCGTTGCCAGGAAGTCTTCTGGGTTGAAGCTGGACTCGTTGTAAACACACACGGGCGCAGACACGAGGGTGTAGGCAAAAGAGTAATATATCGAGTTTACGTGACACATAGGCATAACCATTAGTACCTTGTCAGTGGTTCTTACGCCCATGTTTATATTGCTCAGATAGTACATGGCCATATAACTTTCATGAGATCGGACGACGCCCTTGGGTTTCCCAGTCGTGCCAGACGTGTACATGAATGTCCATGGAGACTCAGCGTCAACGATAATGTCAGGCTCGTGGCTTGGTGCGGCTGCAAGCCAATCCTCATATCCTACGTAGCCTTGGGGCACCGCATCGCCTGAGTCTCCTAAATAGACGTAATTTGCAGGCGGTATGGGGAGTTGATCTCTTATGGAATCAATAAGAGGCACAAACGGTTTTTCTACAATGAATACCTTGCATCCTGCGTCATTCACCACGTAACTGATTTCAGGGGCTGCAAGTCGAAACATGACTGGAACGCATATTTGTCCGCCTTTAGCACAGCCCGCATAGATTTCCATCCACTCAACTCGATTATAGGCTATTACGGCAAATCGGTCGCCATTTGAGCAACCCATTTTCTCAAGAGCATTCCCGACTTGGCAGCTCCGCCGGTTCCATTCCTTGAATGAAAATGAACGGTTTTTATCTTCGCATCCTAGTTTGTCAGGGTACTGCTCAGCCTGCCGGGATAAAATAGTTCCCATATGTATCCACTTGCTTACAGTCATTATTTCCTCCTCGGAATCTATTTTGCCTCTTTATCAGACTTCTCAATAATGCGAGCCGCGGGAAAGTCCCAGACGGTTCTCAGGCCGCAGGGTTTCTTTTCTAGGGCATCTAATATGCGTTCCGGGGTGATGGGAAAGTGATTGAAGTAGAGGCCTAGTGCATGGCCAACGGCATTAGCGTACGCTTGGGCAGCGGACATGGCAACTGACATACCCGCTTCTTTTGCACCATATGGCCCACCCGGGTCAATAGTCTCAACAATCAACGGGACGATCTTAGGCATGTCTTTGATAATGGGTATCTTGTATTCTAGCATAGTTGGATTCAACACGTGGCCCTGGTGCCAGCGATGCTCTTCTGTGAGCATACCGCCTTGGCCACCCATGGCTACCCCTCCTTCGAACTGTCCCTCTACTATCATGGGATTTAATGCGAAACCACAATCTTGAGCGCACGTAACTTGTTCTGCCTTTACCATACCTGTTTCTGGATCCACCACAACCTCCGCCACAGTAGCTCCAAATGAAAATGCCTGAGACAGCTGCCCACGGGGATTTGCTATCCATTCTCGGCTTTGATCTACGTCCGGAGAGAAAGACCCGCGTCCCATTATGGGTTTCCCCAGCAAGAGTGCCTGCCTAACTATCCTGGGGATGGGAATTCCCTTGTCTGGGGAACCCTTTACAAAGATCTTTTTGTCTCGAGCAACAAGGTCCTCCGGATCGGCTTCCAGCATTTCAGATGCTATCTCGAAAAGCTGAGCCCGCGCGTCTGCGGCTGCTCGTTTCACAGCATTCCCGCCAGCAAAAGTTGATATCATAGAATATGATCCGGCATCCGTGGGTGTCACCTCCGTGTCCGCCGAGATCAGGCGTATTTCTTCAATGGGGAGTCCTAGCTCCTCTGCTGCTATCTGTATAAGCATGTGATCATTGCCTTGACCATTGTCCACCACGCCAGAGACTATGGTCGCTCCCCCGTCCTCGTGAAACTTTATGAACGCTTGAGAGCCACCTCTAATTCCAAGGGGGAATCCGGTTTGGACGGAATTGATCCCTATGCCTATCCCTCGATAAGGGATCTTTTGAGAAAATTTTTCCGCAAAAGAGCTTTTTTCAGCCGTTTTTTCTATACACTCTACCAGCCCACAGCTCGCAACAAACGAGCCAGTAGGCGTGGTCTCACCTGGCCTGCGAGCGTTGCGAAGTCTCATGGTTACAGGATCTATTCCAAGCTCTGCTCCTATCATGTCCAGCTGGGTGTCTATGCCACAGGCAAAAGACCTGCCATGTATGCGAATCATGCCCCTTACCGGCTTGTTCGTGTAAATACGGTAGCCATGAAAACGGACGTTATCCATTCTGTATGTCTGTTCGTGACACAAGAACGGTACAGAAGTGGCAATGGGACCTGTGCTGGAATAGGCTCCTCCGTCTAAGTACGATACAATGTCTCGGGCCAGCACTTCTCCAGCCTCGTTTACCCCAGTTTTAATGGTCGTGATCATGGCATGGCCCATCCGCGTCGCAATTGAGTTTTCTTCCCTGGTATAGACCAATTTTACCGGCCTTTGGGCTCGGAGACTCAATAAACAGGTGATAAATTCAGCCGGAAATACGTCTGAACGACCGCCAAACGCACCGCCAATAGTAATTTTTCGGACATTTACTTTGGATAATGGTATCCTCAAAGCATTCGACAATGCTTTTGCCTTGGTATGAGGCGAGGCGTTTGGCATCCAAACCTCTACCGATCCATCGGCGTGGCTGCTGGCAACGACAGCATACGGTTCGGTCATGAAATATGAATCTTCTTCCGCAACAAAGGTATCTTCGCGAACGAGTACGCACCTCTTGAAGGCTTCTTCCACGTTACCCACGTCAATCTTCACTGCTACGTTTATGTTACGCTCAAAACCCTCATGGATAAGGGGTGCGCCTGGCGCAATGGCTGACCAACAGTCAAATACCGCTGGAAGCTCCTCGTATTCCACTTTTATTAAGCTGATAGCTTCTAGCGCTGTGTCTTCATCTACAGCAGCAACTGCAGCCACCTCGTCTCCAACGTAGCGAACCTTGTCCACGCATAACAATTGCTGATCCCGAGTATATCGAAACACGCCCCACTTTTCGCCCGCGGTGTCTCTGCCGGTCACAACAGCGTAAACACCTCGCAATGATCTGGCTTTGGAAACATCTATGTTAAGGATTCGTGCGTGAGGGTGAGGACTTCGTAAAACCTTCGCCGTCAGCATCTTAGGCAGTACGATGTCAGCAGTGAATACTGCTTCACCTGTGACTTTTGCTCGGGAATCCACCCTGGGAATGCTCTTACCTATAACGCTATAATTATCTTTTGGCATTGCCGATTTCTCCCATTGGCAAGCGACAATGTCCTATGACATTGAAAGGCCTTCACAGGAACTTTATCGCTAATGCTTGAGTGATCGTGAGGAGTCTCTCACTTCCCGCTAGAAGATTTTTTTGTATCCACAGCCCCAGCCGCCTTGACCGCGTCCAGAATTTTTGCGTAACCCGTGCAGCGGCAAAAATGGCCGGCGAGGGCATATTTTATGTCATCCTCACTCGGGTCAGGATTATTTGATAAAAGAGCCTTCGATGCCATGATCATGCCAGGGGTGCAAAAGCCGCATTGGACAGCACCATGGCTTACAAAAGCCTCTTGAATTGGATCTAAAGTTCCCTCCTGGCATACACCCTCTATCGTGGTGATGCTATGCCCGTGTACCTCCAACGCCAAAGTGAGACACGAGCGCACCGGTTTGCCATCGACCAGCACTGTGCATGCCCCACAGACTCCCTCGCTACAGCCCTCTTTGGTTCCTGTTAAACCCAGATGATCTCTGAGCACTTCTAGAAGCGTCGTGTTCGCCTTTATTGCTAAATCTTCATCTCTGCCGTTCACGTTTATGCTCAAAAGATGCTTTTTCATGCAGATATCGCTGTCCTCCGATTATTTTCGTCCAGCCATTTCAGTAACTGTAGTTAATAATTATAATCCTAGTGCATTTTTTACGGCGCGTTTGACCACCACTCCGGCCATCTTGGCCCGATAGTCTTTGGAGACACCAGTGTTGTCAATAACCACCCCCTGTGCCAGCTTGACAGCGGCACGCTCTAGTCGGTGAAGCATCTCCTCGCTAGGTCTATGGCCTTTCGCCAGGCTATCAACTTCTTTGACCATAAGTGGACTCGGGCCGCAAGCTGACAAAGCCACCTTCATCGATTGGATCTTGTCTCCCTCTATAAACGTTGCGGCAGCTGCATTCACAAGCGGGAAATCCACAGCCGATCTGAACGATACCTTTTGAAACGAAGAGGATAAGCCTCCCCATGGTAAAGGAATTCTTATCTCTGTAAGTATCTCGTCCTTACCTATATTTAGATAACTCTCTCCCTTACCCGAGAAAAGTTCAGTAATTGGAACCGTCCTACTACCCCTATACGAGGTTAATACCGTTTGAGCAGACAAAACAGCCAGAGCGGGAATTGCGTCCCCAGAACAAACCGCCTGACATGATGATGCACCCGGCATAGCCAAGCAGTCCTGTCCACCCGTTCTGTGGCACAAGCCTTTGCTTGTCCTCCAAAAAAGCGACTGATTGTAGAATATACACCTCGGAAGACTGCAGATGTTGCCACCTAACGTTCCTCTGTAATGCTGTATGGTTAGGGCACCTATGGAACGAATCGCGTCTCGAAGCACGGGGAAATGTTTATTAACGATGTCGTGACATGCTACTTTGATAAGTGGGGCCACTGCTCCGATTACAAGGGTGTCTTGCTTGATGTATATTTGTTGCAAGTCGGTGATATTCTTTAGACTAATCAAGACCGACGGAGACAGAAGCCTATGCTTAAGGTTTACCACCAAATCAGTGCCGCCTGCCAACACCATAGCAGCGCTTCCCAACGACTCTTTCAATTTAAGAGCTTGATCGAGGGTTTCTGGACTCTCGTAATCAAAAGGGGGTAATCGCATGACAACTCCTTATTATCCTCACGATCTTCGTGGCCGACGACATTTATCTAGAGGCTTAAGACTTACACATCTGAGAATTTGGCCTTCAAAAACCTTTGATGACCCAATAAGGCGAACACGACCACTAACAGAAGTGTTTATCTCAGCCAAGGCGGAGAAAGGCCGCCACAAAAGAACTTATGAATACAAAAAAAAGCGGTTGAAGCCAATATCCTTGACACAATTATCTTGATCAGATTAACTATGATGCATAGTCGAAGGTCTGTCAGAGCAGTAATCTTAGGCGCTCGCCAAAAGACTGTCAATAATATTTGCCGCAATAGTCAAGGAGACCGTTTACCATGAATCTCTTCAAGAGTATTACCGTGCTATCTCTAGAGCAGGCGACCGTACTTCCCTATTTGACGTATCGTTTGGCCATGGACGGGTGTCGGATCATAAGGCTTGAACATCCAGTTTTTGGCGACCCAAATCGTCTCGTAGGAGATCCATTCCTCCCAGGGGAAGAGAGGATGAACAGCTATTTCATGGCCATCAACGCTGGGAAGGAAGCAATCACTTTGAATCTCGGAGAAGCGAAAGGTCGAGAGATATTACTCGAGATGATCAGAAAACTCAAAGTGGACATCTTTGCGACCAACCAACTCCCGCGAAACTACTCCAAACTAGGCATTGACTATGATACCTTGAAGGCCGTGAAGAACGATATTATCTGGATCGGGATAACGGGATTTGGCCCAGCAAGCAACGAAGCCGCTTACGACCCGATCTTGCAGGCGCGAGGAGGTTTGATGGAACTAACAGGAGAACGAGACGGGACGCCACAAGTGACAGGCATTCCGTTGCCCGACATGGGGACCAGTGAGCATGCATATGGACAGCTGATGAAAGCCCTTTACTTAAGGGCAACAACTGGTCAAGGGAGCCAGATCAATCTGTCGATGTTCGAAAGTACTACCTCGTGGCTCACCGTACCTATTACGATGACTACCTCCTTTGGAAAAAAGATTTCACGCCGCGGAAATACACACGAGTTCTTTGCCCCCGTTTCCGTGTATCCGACAGCCGATGGGTACGTTTATCTTGCTGTTGGAAATGACAAACAGTTTGGCGCGTTTAGTTCCTTGCCCGAATTTGCACATCTTGCCAAAGAAGAATATAAAACTAATGCAGGCAGAATAGCCGATGTCGAAAACCTCAATAATGCGATATCCCAGACGACCAAGAAAATGTACACCAATGACCTACTCGGGATGATGCGCCAAATCGGAGTAGCAGCGTCAAAGATTCAGACCATCCCTGAGGTAGTCAATGATCCCTTAGTCGCAGAAAAACTGCTGCACGCAACCGACCCTAAGACAGGGTTTCAGCTAACACTAGCTCCACCGCCTGTAAGCACTGATTTTCTCGCGGAAAACAAAAATGCCCTCTCATTTCCCCCCCGTTTTGGAGAGCACAACGAGAAGATAATGTGCGGCGAATTAGGTCTATCTGCTGACGAACTGGCAGCCCTAAAATCACAGGGGATCATTTAACTGGGAAACCAAGAAAACAATAAGAGAGCTTAAATCATGGGTGTGGCGAGATACATAAAAAACGCGAAAGACGAGATAGAAGAGGTAATTCTTCAGTCCGGCATCAAGATCAAAACTCAGTATGGCCCAGAGGACCTTCAGCAGGTGGGATTCGATTATGCAACTGATCTTGGAGATGCCGGTCAATATCCCTTCACAAGGGGTATACATGCCAAGGGCTATCGTTCTAGGGCGTGGACAACCAGACAATATTCAGGATTTGGAACTCCCCAAGAAACAAATGAGCGCTTCAAGCTATTGATTTCTCATGGTCAAACGGGCCTCAACGTTGCCTTCGACCTCCCCACCCAAATGGGCTACGATTCTGACAACCCCATAGTGGAAGGGGAGGTGGGTCGGGTAGGAATGGCAGTGGACACCCTCAGAGATTTCGAAATAGCCTTTGCTGACATAGAACTGGATAAGATTGGCTCGGGGCTGACCATCAATGCCGTAGCCTCCGTTATGCTCGCCATGTACCAGGCCAATGCTGAAAAAAGGGGATTTAATATTCAACGCATCAGCGCTACTCCTCAGAATGACATACTAAAAGAAATGATCGGGAGAGGCGCCTGGATTTATCCCGTGGATGATGCGGTTAGGCTCATCGGGGATACCATTGAGTACTCAATCAATACTCTGCCAAGATGCAACCCTGTATCTGTTTGTGGCTACCACATTCGGGAATCAGGAGCAAATCCCGCCCAGGAAATAGGTTTTGCCCTTGAAATAGCTCGCACATATATCGATGAGGCCACAAAGAGAGGGTTGTCTGTGGATGACGTGGCTCGGAAGATAACCTTCAATTTTAATATCTTCGGTAATCTGTGGGAGCAAGTCGCCAAATTCAGGGCCGCGAGAAAATTGTGGGCGCGCATGCTCAAAGAAGAATACGGCGCTAAGGATCCTAAAGCGATGCACCTGCGAGGACTTTTTGGTGGCGGTGGCTTCGGACTTACTAAGGCGCAACCGGAGAACAACATCATGCGGAGTTCTTATTACGCTTTGGCCGCTGCTTTGGCTGGCGCTCAGACTACAGCTCTGTGTTCCTTTGACGAAGCATTCACGATACCGACTCCTCGCGCAGCCCTCCTTTCCCTTAGAACATGTGAATTACTAATGGACGAGATCGGGTTAAGGGATACAGTGGATCCTTTGGCCGGCTCTTATTTTATCGAGACATTAACCAAACAAATGGAAGAAAAAATTCTAGAAGAACGCAGGCGCATTCAGCAAGTAGGCGGCATGATGCAGGCCGTCACTACTGGATATGTTCAAAAGCTGGTCGCACAACAGGCTTACGATTGGGAACTGGGGCTAAAAAAGGGTGAATACATCAAGATAGGGGTTAATAAATACGTTGACGAAGACGAACCTGAAGTAGAGCTTCATGAATACGATCCGCAGACTCAAGAGCGTCAAATTCAGAGCCTCAAACGCGTCAAAGCGGAACGGAGTTCCAGGGAGGTATCCAGCTCTCTTCGCGAACTAGAAAAGGTAGCCAGAGCAAAGGAAAATGTCATGCCAGCTTTGGTAGACTGCTGCAAGGCATATTGCACCGTGGGGGAGATGGCAGATGTTTTCCGCAATGTATTTGGGGAGTTTAAAGAGCCTAACATATTTTGATTCCTAGCTTTGCCCTTTGAAGGGGTAATTCAGAAATTATAGATGATTTACTCAGTCGGGCATTGCAAGGTATCAACCGGGAACGAAATAATCAACACGAAGGGATGTGAAATTCATTCTCCGGCTAAGCCTACCTTCCAAAGATGTGCCAATGTTGTAACAGCAGTTAACAAAATCACTCTAACGGTTTGAAGCAGGGTGCCTAAGGCCTATATCGATTTGTGATGGGAAGGCGTCTGTCCCTGCCAAACGCCTTGGGCGTGATCTTTATGCCCGGCGGCGCCTGACGCCTTTTGTATTCGTTGCGGTCCACCATCCACACAACCTGGCGCACCAACTCTGCTGCAAAACCCGCCCGGACTATATCCTCCGGAGAACGATCCTCCTCCACGTAAGCCTTGAGAATCTTATCCAAGAGGTGATAGGGAGGAAGAGAATCTTCATCCTTCTGGTCAGGTCTCAGCTCTGCCGTTGGCGCTCTTTGTATGATACTGACTGGTATCACGAAATTACCCGCTTTCGCATTTATATAATCAGCTAGACGATAAACCGTTACCTTCGGAACGTCCTTTATCACTGCGAAACCGCCAGCTGTATCGCCATACAAAGTGCTGTATCCAACCGCCGTCTCACTCTTGTTCCCCGTAGTTAGTACCAACCACCCAAATCTATTGGAAAACGCCATCAGTAGATTCCCACGAATCCTAGCTTGAAGATTCTCTGCTTCCAATCCTGGTTCGCCATTACCTAACAACCCTGATAACTCATCCATGTAAGCATTGAATATTCTTGAAATGGGAACGGTCAATAGACTGATACCTAGATTCCCTGCGATGATGGCTGCATCCGATAGTGTCTCCGAAGACGTATATGGAGACGGCATCGTCACGGCTATAACATTGTCCTTCCCCAAAGCCTCCACGGCTATGACTGCGGTCAACGCTGAATCAATTCCTCCGCTCAAGCCGAGCACAGTCTTCGTGAAACCGTTCTTATGGACGTAATCTCTGGTTCCTAGCACTAGAGCCTCGTAAACTTCTTCGATCTCGGTCAGCTCTCTCGACACTCTTGGCCCCGCAGGCAGTATTTCTTTTAAAGGTTCCAACTTGCTCACTTTGACTGACAAAATGGTGCCGTTTGATGACTCAACCTCAGCGCGGTTTTTTTCAGCAGAAAGCGGTACCTCCAGGTCATATACCAGAAGGTCCTCCCGGAACCTTTCAGCCATACAAAGCAGGCTCCCCCCTGTGTCCACAACCATGCTTCCACCATCAAAAATGAGCTCGTCCTGCCCACCCACCAGATTGCAGTAAAAAATAGTTGCCCCCACCCTGGATGCATATCTTCTTAATATGTCAAGCCTTACATGATGCTTGCCCGCATAAAAGGGCGATCCCGAAATATTCAATACCCCAATGACACCTTTTTCCTGAAAATATGTATGACTTGGACCGGCTTCGACCCAAATATCTTCGCAGATCGTCAGTCCGAAACGTGCCTCAGCTAGTTCGAGGATTACTGAATGTTCTCCTGTTTGAAAGTACCTCTTCTCATCGAACACCCCATAATTAGGCAATTCCATCTTGCGGTAAACACCTAAGATCTTCCCGTCATTTATTATGGCTGCAGAGTTATATGTTCCTCCTCCAACGCGCTCGGGAAAACCTACCAGCGCTAGAACATCCACGCAACTCGCTGCAATCTTGTTCAAGCTATCCTCACAGTCGGCAAGGAAATGTTGTTTCAAAAGCAGGTCCTCAGGCGGATAACCAGATACTGCTAGTTCGGGAAAAACAACCACATGGGCGCCTATGTCTTTGGCTCTACCAATCCAAGAGATTATCTTGTCTCGGTTGCCGTCTAGATCACCTACCGTGACGTTTATTTGAGCTAATGCGATTCTTATCCGTGTCATGTCCAACTCCTAAGTCACCTAAATCAAAGAAGTCTAGATGGACGTCAAGAAATGAAAGTTAGACTGGGAACCGATGTATCAATGGTCGCATAGATTCCGTGGGGAATTGTGAGATTGGGCAGCTTGTGGCCGTGAGGAAACCTCGAAATGATGGGAAACTGGAACTCTTGTGTCATTTCAATCAAGAGATCTTCGACTTCGGCAGACAAGTCAGTGTCGTCAGGCCCCATGAAATGGCCTAGGACCATGCCATTGATGCGGTCATATATGCCGGCTAATCGCAACTGAGTGAACATCCTGTCCACTCTATACAATGGCTCGTTGACATCCTCTACCAGCAAAATGGCTCCGGCGAATTCAGGCACGTAATTTGTTCCTAGTAGCCCACACACGATCGAAAGACACCCCCCAAGGAGCGGCCCTGTTGCGATGCCGGGTCTTAATACATTTATGTGCCCATTGTCCACTTCGACGCCCTTTACGCCACGCCATGGTTGGAAAAGACTCCTAACGTAGCTTTCCTCCGACAATGGATCGAGACCGTATCCTAACTGCCCAGCTACCATGGGCCCGGAAAAGGTTACTAAGCCTAATTCTTTGTATACAAAAAGCTGGATAGCAGTGGCATCGCTCATTCCCCACAAGACTTTGGGATCCCGTGCCAAGGCCCCCAAATCTAGCCGATCCAAAATGCGCATGCATCCATACCCTCCTCGAGCTAGAAAAACACCGCGCACCTTAGGGTCAAGAAAGGCATTGTTGAGATCAGCAGCGCGTTCAAGATCTGCGCCGGCAAGGTAATCGCATTTCTTGGTTATATTATTGCCGCAGACCACGTTCAGCTTCAAGTGACGTAAATAGGCCACTCCCTTGTCCAGATATTCACTACAAGGAGGGCTAGAGGGTGCGACGACGGCTACCGTGTCACCGACTTCGAGTTTGGGGGGAATAATAAGCTTCCTTTGGTATCTAGCCAAATACTCTGTCACAGGAATACCAATACCAAAAGTATAAGGTTTTTGTTAGTCAATTCACTCGTAAACTGATATTATGAAATGGGATCAAAATACGGTCGATCATGGCTCTCATACTACACATTGAAGACGAGTCCAACGTTAGGCTCCTATACCGAGAAGTTTTCGAAGAGATCGGTTTTCGTGTAGTGCAAGCACCCAACGCAGAGGAGGCATTGACGCTACTGAGAACCCACCGGCCAGACATTATTATTTTAGACTTAAAGATGCCTGGTATGGGTGGACGCGGGTTCCTTAAAAAGTTTCACAAGCTTAAATACAAAATGCCCATCGTAGTGAGTACGGCATATCCCTTTGCTTCAGAAGACCCCTTGTTAGAGGAGGTTGACGCTTTTGTGGTCAAATCGGGCGACATGGATGAGCTAGTGAAAAAAGTACACGAATTGATTGCCAAAAGCCCCCCTTAGGATTGCCAAGCCCATTACAGACGTATTATTTGTCCAAAAAATATGAGTAGCCACCTATTTACTGGTAACATCTTTGCTGAGCCACACAACAAACTTGCACGTGCCAGGGCTCGCCGCATACCCCTTGCGGCCGTATGCCTATTGCAATTGTTTTGTCTTTCTGGCCTGGGGAAGAGCTCCTCGGCGTACGAGCTCACCTTCCTCTTCTTAAAGGATTGCGTAGGCTCGAGACCCCGAGGAACAGAGAAAGCAGTGACTACACGCAACCGGTAGGTTTTGGCAGTCCAGCCACCTTACACGCACCCTTCGCTGGGCCTGACGGAAACAACTCGTAAATCTTCTTAAGCTTGAAGCCCGTATCCTTGCAAACTTTGCGGATCATGGGTGCAATGTTAAATTCGAGATAGTAGTTGCGAAGATAATGGACCACTTTCCAATGCTCTTCTGTCATCTCCTGGATGCCTTCGGTTTTGGCAAACAGGGCAGCAACTTCCTCATTCCACAGATCGGGATCCTGAAGAAATCCGTCTTCGTCAACTTCAAAGGTTCGACCTTCAATTTCCAGCGTAGGCATTCAACAGCCCTCCTTCAATGGAATATGCCCGCATAACCTGGGGCTCATAGTCTGTCCTAGTGATGGGTATCACTGGTTAAAGCCTAAAACAATCTTTTATAATAATACATTTCTCCATCTAACACAAACCGAATCTTTCAATCCGCCGCGAATTTGCCCCTGAAATTTTCTGATTCGGTGAACGTAAAAAAACAATATGCCTGTTCCCACTCACCTGTTGGTTTGCGGTTTCCTCCCGATGTCTTTGCTTCGTGATACAGCTTACCATTAATAAAAAAAAAGAAATCTGTCAAAGCTTATCCTATTGCTTTAAAGATAGCAAGATGTGAGTGCAACGTGTCGGAAAACGTCTCTTAACGTTGCAAATTCTGCTGTGCTTTGATCTGTGTGGATCTAGTTTCTATTTCTTTTTTAATTTTGCCTCCGCGTCTTGAATATATTTTTCTAGCAGCTTCACTACCGCCGGCCTTTTTTCACGTGTAAGGGCCTCTTTGTAAACTCTCAATGCCGACTCATAATCTTTCTTTATCTCGTAAACAAGCCCCATGAGGCCGTAAGCATCTGGATAATCCGGGTTCAATTCGACGGCTTTTTTGAGATCCTCGATACTCTTGTCATACTCCCCTTTTTTGGAATACGCGATGGCACGATAATGATAGGCAACAAAAAATTTGGGGTTATCCCGGAGTGACAACGTAAACAATTCAATGGCTCGATCCCATTTTTCCACGCGTAATGCAAATTCACCCTGCTCGTAATAGTCTAAATAGTCTTCCGCAGCAGCATTCCATTTTCCTATGCCCACTGTTGAAAAAACAATCATTAGAAGTAGAATAACGATTCGGCGACCAAACATATTTTCGGTTCCTTTGTTCATAAGCCGGAGGTCAATATTAGCACAAAATGCACTGGGCGAGAGAAGTTTTTGATATATGTGAAATGATATTCATCTTCACAAGGCTTAATCTCTTCTAAGTTGCTCACGCGTGAGTAGATTTTGGAGCTATGCTAATGACAAAACCTATCCAACGGCTATTGCTATCAAGCTACATATTTGGCAGGAGGTAATAAGGGCGCTCCCATGACAGAACTATACAGGGTGAAGACGGTTCCGGATTTCCTTGTAGATTCCCCATTAAGCCATGCACCAGGAGTTTTTGGTCAGGAGCCCTCCTACGCGTTACGAAAAATTGTAGCTGCTTTGTCCCACAAAATTATTATAGACAATTATGCCGTGCGACGGATTCTGGAATTAGCCGAGCAGGGACCGGTAATCTATGCTCTTAAATACAGAAGTTATTTCGACGTTCATTACCTACGCCTGAAATTCGCACAGCTGGGTTTGCCAGTGCCGTGTTATGCTTTTGATACGAAAGCCAGCAAGCTCCGGGCATTTGGTCGGTGGCTTTCGATGCTGAGAAAAGACATGAGATCATTTAATGCCTCGCAAGCAAGCGCTGACGACGAGGCAAAAATTGTGGGTACGATCCTGCGGTCCGGCGGGTCTGCCGTGTTTTTTCTCGTTGACGAAAAGACTACAAGGACCCGATACGTTCATCCCGAGACAGACCCCGTAAACATACTTATGGACGTTCAATCGCGAATGGCTGCTTCCATTTCTATATTACCCATGATGATTCTGTACGAACGCGGACAGAGACGTACGACTAGACCGTATTGGGAAGAATTGCTCGGAGATCCAGATCGACCCGGCTTAATCAAAAGAATTCTGACGGCTGTAAGGCAATGGACTGTGCCCGAACTCCTGGTGGGAAGTCCCGTTCACCTCGTAGCTGAATTCGAAGAATTTGGGGCCGAAAATGATATGGAGCGGCTCAATTTCCAAATTAGGAACAAGCTAATCCATGGGATCAACGAACGGGTGAGGGTGAATCGCGGTCCTGAAAGAATGTCTCGCACCGAGATCAAAGAAAGAGTACTGCAGGATGCCAAAGTGCAGAAGGCCATAGAAGAAATTGTATCTCGAAACAACTTACAAGAATCCGAGATACGGAATAAAGCCGAATCCTTCGTAGAGGAAATGGCGGGCGATCAAAGGATTCAAGTACATCATTTTCTTTTTCACCTTCTGAAATGGCTTTTCGGCAAGATCTTCACCGAAATTGACTTTAGGGAACAGCAGTTCGAAGCGCTTAAGCGGGAAAATGAAAATGGTTCACTAATATACGTGTCGTGCCACAAGAGCCATCTCGATTATCTCTTGATCGGGTACCTTTCATTTATAAATCAAATGGCCATCCCATACATGGCAGCGGGCAAAAACCTATCTTTTTGGCCTGTGGGACCAATATTGAGGAATGCAGGGGCTTTTTTTATCAGACGATCTTTTCAAAAGCTCGGATCGTTAACAAGGCTTTACACTCGTGTTTTTGAAGCGTATTTGAAGGTGCTCATCACCGAAAAAATAAATGTGAACTTTTACATAGAAGGAGGAAGAAGCCGTACGGGAAAATTGTTGCCCCCACGCCTTGGAATGCTCTCTTTTTTGCTCCAAGCTGTTGATGAAGGTCATGTCCATGACCTAGCCTTTGTACCTTCTTTCGTGGCCTATGATCAGGTGCCAGAGGAAGGCTCTTATCTCCGCGAACTAGCCGGAACAGAGAAAGAGAAGGAATCTTTTTGGTCTTTTTTGGGCTCCAGGCATGTGCTGAAAAAAAAATACGGTAAAGCATACATAAGATTTCATAGGCCAGTCTCATACAAAGCATTCCTAAGGATGTACTCTCCGGATAAGAACCTTGGAAAGCTCGATGCAGTTTCTACCAGAAAAATTTACCATGATTTCGCTTATCATCTAATGAATGGGATAGCTAGGGCAGGTGTAGTAACGCCGGTTGAGTTGACTTCAGCTTCGTTGCTCAGTCCAGGTAGTGCTTGTGTATCACGGGAATCCGTGCTGGAGAGTGCCGAGTCGCTGTACCAGGCTCTAGACTATCAAAAGACGGAACTAGCTACTTCTTTCATCGACCTGCAGTCAGCGGTGGAGTCCAGTCTATTGATCTTGATTCAGAGAGGATTTATTGAAACACTGGACAATGCTGATAAAAGCGAAAAACCCAGCTACCAGATCCGCGCAACAAAAAGGATGAATCTCGATTACTATCGGAATGCTTTACTAAACTTTGTCTGGGCACCTTCTTTAGTTGCGCTGTCACTCCTAGCCAATGAAAAGTCTAATACCACTGAAGAAAGTTACAATTTGCTGGAGAGCTTTACATTCTTCAAGAACGTCCTTGGAAAGGAGCTAATTTGGGATCCTTTGATATCAGACGAAAATGTTGTGGAATCCAGCCTGAACTTTTTTGAGGTCATGACTTGGATCAATAAGGACATGACCCTGGCTCAACCCAAACAGCTTAGAATTATCGGCTCTGTGGCAAGAGATTTGCTCCGTGTTTATTACCTATCATTGGTTGCTGCCGGGGACATTGAGGACGGAGGAGTTACGCAAAAGGATTTTGCACGTATCATTAACGACCTTGGATTGAAAATGAGCAGTCACAACAACAACAATGTGGCACCTCCAGTTGTTACTATGGTGAGTGTAGAAAACGCTTTATCCACATTTTCCGAAATGGGCATATTTCAATACCGTCCAGGCAAGAAATTTTTGGAGAAGGTGATTAACGAGCCTAAACGACTATTGGCCCAGCAGAGACTATTCCAGGCACTGAGCGCCTCTGTGTAAACGATGCCTGACTTACATGGTGCTCATAGCAACTGATAGAAGAATTTTAGACATCCTCAATAGGTGTACTAAACTTTACCTATAAAAGTCTAGCAGAAGGGAGCGGTTTTCCACGCGGATGATACCTCTTGACCAATCGGTTCGCTGTCAATTGGGCCAGGGCTGAGATTACGATGTCAGCTTATGCCTATTAGTAGGGAAAAAGTGGCCGATGTGCTCCCCAACTTGAGCGAGACCCATGACTCTGGATTCCTTCTTTCGTGGCAGAGACCCGGAAAACCACCGTTCCCGAAATTAGAGTTCAACATCGAGAAGCGCTGTGGTTGCTTCTACGACGTTCGTACGGCATACTCAATGGCTGAAGAGACTACAAAAATATCGTCATCTCAGACACCCTCAGATTTAGAAGCCTTTAATTGTTGCACCAATTTCCCGAAACTGCTGTTTGCACGTAGGTGCATTATTGACATGCAGCAGTCATTAGAGTAGTTTTATGTATGAGTCGGGGCGTGGCGCAGTCTGGTAGCGTACCTGAATGGGGTTCAGGTGGTCGCTGGTTCAAATCCAGTCGCCCCGACCAGTGAAGATGCCGAAACCAGTGTAAGGCCTATTCCACCAATTCAGACTTTCGTGAAATACCTGTAAGGCTGCCCCAGTCATTTTCCATTGATACCATAATTGAGCTGTTACACCATGGAAAAGGAGCTGCAGATGAAACCCATCGTGGTAGAAATCATCACGCCTATGCTCACAGCCATAGAATATGGTTGCAGCAGATGCGAACTCTTACTTAGTCAGGTAGGCGCCCATGGTAGCTACAGGCAATCATGTGCCGAAGAGTATCCAGAAGATTGGAGAATTGAATTTGCACGTCTTACCGCATTGCTGTGCCGTCTTAACGAATTATACAAACATAGAGTGAGATTTAGACTAATAGACGCGCAATCTTTGGTAGGTCTTTGGAAACAAATTCGACATCGCATACGAAAACTGCCTGCGTTTATAGTTCAAAGCAAAGACGTATGCGTTGACCTGTCACAAGAAAAGCTCGAGATGCTAATCGACAGCCATATCCACCAGGACGGGTAAGCTTCGAACCGGAGCCATGAAACAGTAAGCTTAACTATCTTGTACGCAATAAAGGCTTTTATCACGGCTTCATGAGTTCGGCTACCATCCGGTCTAGGGTTGGACCGACACGTACTTCCGTAGGAAATAATGGTATAATAGCCCTCACACGATCCCCAAATATTTTCCAAATTTCTTCCATATGCTCCTGTTGCATGGTGACACGATTCCGAACAAATTCAGCCGACTGTTCGCTAACCTGATCTTGCGGTATTAAGCCATTCACGATTACGCCGCCCACCGGTATGCCAAATTCGAAAAACCAATTGATAAAACGAGTGATAACAGCGATTGGTAAACTCTCTGGCAGCGTTACAAAGAAAAAGGCGGTTAGAGCCTCGTCTGTGAGAAGCTCTTTGGCGTGCGCCATACGATCTTTGAAATTTAGCAGATAATCAAGCAAAGGGTCTTGTTCGTCCTTTTTAGAAAAAGAAAGAAGCTCTCTTAAGGACTTTGCCTCCTCTCTGCTCTTGAGCATTTTCTCAACCCACATGGAATAGATTTTGGACATACCCAAGAGTCGTCTAGCATTTGCAGTTGGTGCAGTATCGAACACGTAGAAATCGTACTCATCTTTGAACATGAGGTCCATCATGTTCTCAAACATCGCCGATTCCTCAAACGCAGGATTCATGGTCGCTGATTCTATGAAATCTTCCGCTTTAGTCGTTATGTCGGCAAATTTTAAGAACCAGTTTATCTTTTCACGTATTTCCTTCTTGGAGCGTTCGATGGTATCTCTGGTGTCTATTTCAAAGGCATAGCAGTTTTCTTCGTCGCACACAGTGACGGGCTTGCCGAACACATTTTTTTCAAATAGATTAGAGAGGCTATGTACGGGGTTGGTCGAGGCAAGCAATGTCTTGCGACCCTGTTTTGCGGACCAAAGCGCCGCAGCTCCGGCCATCACTGTCTTACCCACTCCACCTTTACCACCGAAAAAGATATACTTCAGGTTTGGATGATTTTTCATAAATTGCTGCATGCTAACCGTTATATGGTTCACTTCCGTACCCCCTCGATCTCAAAAGTTTCCGAACATAGCTTTTGCAAGTTTTTCGATCATTGGTAATCCCGTGACATCCCGCTCCATCTCGGGCACCGATGCCAAAATATTGCCCGCAAATTCTTGGTTTATCACTTTGAGATAGTGCTCCTGCATCTCGAAGCGATTCTTCAAGTACTCCGGAATGTTTTTGTTCTTGAGCTCTGCGGGCAAGACTCGATTGATTATGTAACCGCTCAAAGGTACGTCAAATTTGGCAAACAGTTCAGCCGCTTTTTGTGTATCCCTGATGACCATCTCTTCTGCAGTCAATACGAAGAAAAAAGCGGTCCTCTGTTTATCCGTAAGGATGCTGGCTGATTTGTTTATCCGATCTTTTATATATAGCAACTCATTCAGAATCGCATCTTCGTCAAGCTCTTTATCTCGTCGCATGACAGCCGCAACCTGGTCATATTCTCGCATCTGCTCTCTTAGACCAGTAATCTTATCGATCCAAGCATCATAAACCGATGCCATACTCAAGTAATATAAGGCGTGGCCTAAAGGTACAAGGTCGTAAATGTAATAGTCGTACCCGCCCTTGACTACGATGTCCACCACCTCGTCAAAGATAGCGCTCTCTTCCATTGCCGGCTCTGCGGCCGCCGCCTGAATATAGCTCTCGATTTCCTCAGGCACTTTGTCCATGCCATACATATCAAGAATCTTCTTACGAATTTCGTCCTGGTACTCCCTGACTCGCTTGTCTGCATCTATCTCCTGGGCATACAAGTTCGGCATAATTTCTGTTGGTCCCTTGCCGAAAATGTCCTTTTGAAAAATGTCCGTCAGTGAGGCTTGGGGATCTACGGAAAACACTAGGACTTTCTTGCCCGTTTTTGCTAGATAGTACGAGGTAGCAGCTGAAAACGTCGTTTTCCCCAATCCTCCTTTTCCACCGAACATTATGTACCTACGTTCGGGAAACTTCTCGAAAATGCTGGCTAAGGACATGCGTATCTCCCTTTGTATGTTGTTTTTGAGCTAGTTAGTTCAAGCTGCGACTAATTACCTTACAATATCTCCCAAGATTTTGCGTAAAAATCCCTGACTGCCCCAGGAGACTAGGCAAGCGCGTCGGTGAGATCTTTCTCGCGAAGCATGCGGCGCTTCCAGGTAGAGATTTGAGGGACTACATACGGAAGTAACCTTAATGAATAATAGGGCGGTAATATCGGGACGCCTAGCATGTCTCCCATGGTGATCAAAATGAACAAATGCTCCATGCTAGCCCTTGTCTTCAGGGCAAATCGCGCAGAGTCGTGGGCCGCAACTCCATAGACGAACTCTTTGACGGACTGGAATATTCCACGTTTTCTCTTTCCTTCGTCTGCCATTTTATAGGTTCTCCGTCTGATTTAATTATAGGATAGGACGGGGATTTTACCCCGTCCACCTCTAGTGATCAACCTATGCCTTGGATGGCGCTGTTCGGCCG
>FWPV01000856.1_pt1 | contig 90331 bp, 91 predicted proteins | sample 2228371 | NCBI WGS metagenome assembly FWPV01 (sample SAMEA103939776, study PRJEB20133) | metagenome
CCGCGCGCAGCACCGCGGCCGGCCGCGCCGCCTGGGACGCCGGCGAGCGCCCGGCCTGGGGCGGCTGCACCAAGCTGCTGGGCACCGAACCGGTGGACCGCGTGCTGGAAGTCGACCAGACCCCCATTGGCAAAACCCCGCGCTCCTGCCCGGCCACCTACATCGGCTTCTGGGACACGGTGCGCAAGCTCTTTGCCGACACGCTGGAGGCCAAGGCCCGCGGCTACGCCCCCGGGCGCTTCAGCTTCAACACCGGCGACGGCCGCTGCCCCGCCTGCGAAGGCCAGGGCATGCGCACCATCGAAATGAGCTTCCTGCCCGACGTGAAGGTGCCCTGCGAAACCTGCCACGGCGCGCGCTTCAACCCCGAAACCCTGGCCGTCACCTGGAAGGGCAAAAACATCGGCGAGGTGCTGCAGATGGCGGTGGACGAGGCGGTGGAATTCTTCGCCTCCATGCCCGCCATCGCCCACCCGCTGCAACTGCTCAAAGACGTGGGCCTGGGCTACCTCACCCTGGGCCAGCCCAGCCCCACCCTCAGCGGCGGCGAGGCCCAGCGCATCAAGCTCGTCACCGAACTCAGCAAGGTGCGCGACGAAGTGGGACGGCGCGGCCAGAAAGCCCCGCACACCCTCTACGTGCTCGACGAGCCCACCGTGGGCCTGCACATGGCCGACGTGGAAAAACTCATCCGCGTGCTGCACCGCCTGGTGGACGGCGGCCACAGCGTGGTGGTGATCGAGCACGACCTCGACGTCATGGCCGAAGCCGACTGGATCCTCGACCTCGGCCCCGAAGGCGGCACAGGCGGCGGCCGCATCGTGGCCGCCACCACACCCGAAGAGGTGGTGAAGCTGGGCACGCACACCGGGCGGGTGCTGGGGCCGGTGCTGAGTCGATGACCCTCTGTCTCGGCCATGCGTGAGCAGGTCATCCACATCCACCCCGAGGCCCCGCGCCAGCCGGCCTTCGGGGCGCCGTGCAACGGCTGCGGGGTGTGCTGCCTGGCCGAGCCCTGCCCGCTGGGGCGGGTGATTTCACGCAAGGCCCACGGGGCATGTGATGCCCTGCGCTGGGACGACGCCCTGGGCCTCTACCGTTGCGGCGCCATCACCGACGCCGCCGGTGTGCTGGGCCCGCGCTGGGCCTGGGCCGCGCCGCTGCTGCGCCGGCTGGCGCGGCGTTGGATCGCGGCGGGCATCGGTTGCGACGCGTCGCTCAGCAGCGAGCGCGGCTGATCAGCGCAGCCACAGCCACAACGAACTCAGCGCCAGCGCCACGGTGGCGCCCAGCAGCAGGCGCGTGCGCACGCGCAGCTTGTCCACCGCGTCCACCAGCCGGGCGTTCTGCTCGGCCAGGTCGGTGACGGTCTGCGCCAGTTGCTGTTGCAGCGCGGTTTGTTGGTCGATGAGCTGGCGGGCTTCGATCAGGCGGTTGCGCAGCTCACCCATGCTGGGCGGCTCGGCGGCGGGGTCCATCGGGGGTGAGGGTTGCACCGGCGCCTTGGGCGCGGGCTGGCGGTCCATCAGCTTGCGCGCGGCATTCAGCACCTTGGGCGCGTGCTCGATCACGTCGCCCCAGGGGATCACCTTCAGGGCGGTCAGCCAGGGGATGGGCATGGGGGAGTCCTTTCTGCAAAGCGGCTTGGCCGCCATCTTGGGCCCAATTGCGCTGGATCAAGCCTGATGGCCTGCGAATGCCAGAATATCAGCACCAACTGATATTTGGAGATGCCATGGACTGGACGGGCTGGATCGAGCGCTGGGGTGAACCCGGCGTGTTGGCCGTGGCGGGCTTGCTGGTGGGCCTGGGCTTCGGCTTTTTTGCGCAGCGCTCGCGTTTCTGCCTGCGTGGGGCGGTGATCGAGTTCTGGCACGGGCGCTTCGCCGACAAGCTGGCCGTGTGGCTGCTGGCCTTCTCCAGCGCGGTGGTGCTGGTGCAGGCACTGGTGGTGGCGGGCGGGCTGGACGTGAGCACCGCGCGCCAGCTCTCGGCCCGCGGCAGCCTCTCCGGCGCGCTGGTGGGTGGGCTCATCTTCGGCGTGGGCATGGTGCTCACGCGCGGCTGCGCCAGCCGCTTGCTGGTCTTGTCGGCGCAGGGCAATTTGCGCGCGCTGCTCTCGGGCCTTGTGTTCGCGGTGGTGGCGCAGGCCGCGCTGGGCGGCGTGCTGGTGCCGCTGCGCGAGGCCATCTCGGGTTGGTGGGTGGTGGAGGGCGGGCCATCGCGCAGCCTGCTGGCCCTGTTCGGCGTGGGGCCGTGGGACGGGCTGGCCTTTGGTGCGCTCTGGCTGGTGGTGGCGGTGTTTTTCGCGCACCACAGCGGGTGGGGCTTCTGGAAGTGGGCCGGTGGCATCGGCACTGGTGTGATGGTGGCGCTGGCCTGGTTCGCCACCTACCAGGTGATGTCGCATTCCTTCGAGCCGGTGCAGATTCAGGGCCTCACCTTCAGCGGCCCCTCGGCCGAGTGGCTCATGCGCGTGCTCAGCGAACCCGGCAAGCCCTGGACCTTTGGCCTGGGCCTGATGCCCGGCGTGTTCCTGGGCTCGATGCTGGGCGCGGCACTGGGCCGCGAGTTCAAGGTGGAGACCTTTGGCCCCGGCTACAGCCTGCCGCGCTACGTGACGGGCGCGGTGCTCATGGGCTTTGGCTCGATGCTGGCCGGCGGCTGCGCCGTGGGCGCGGGCATGACGGGCGGGGCCATCTTCGCCGTGACCGCCTGGCTCACCCTGGGCGGCATGTGGCTGGGCGGTGGCCTGGCCGACCGCCTGATCGACGGCCGCCACGCCTGAGCTTGCTCAACCCCGGCGCAACAGCCACACCCCCAGGCCGGCCACGCCGATCAGCAGCACCGGAAAGCCCAGCACGGGCGCCCACTGCAGGGCCGCGGCGCCCAGCGAGGGCGCCAGCACCCCGCCCAGGGTGTACGAGAGCACGAGCACGGCGGTGCTGTTGACCAGGGTCACGCCTTCTTCGCGCGAGCCGATGTCGATCATGGCCAGGGTGTAGAGGCAGCCACCCGCGCCGCCCCACAGAAACGCGATCGGCGCGGCCAGCCAGGGCGTGCCGGCCACCAGGGGAATGAGCACCGTGGCCGCCAGCGTGACCACGGCGCACAGGCGCATCAAGGTGAGCCGGGCGGCGCGCTCGTCGCCCCAGCGCCCGCTGGGGTGGTGGGCCATGCGGTCGGCCAACATGCCGGCGGGCAGCATCATCAGCGCGCTGCCCAGGCCGCTGGCCGACACCAGCAAGGTGGCCGCCGCCACGCCCAGGCCCAGGGCCAGGCCGTAGAGCGGCAGGATGGCGGTGAGGCCGCTTTCAAAGAAGCCGCCCACAAAGCCCACCGCCATGATCAGCGGGTGCGCGCGCAGCGCCAGCCACACCCCGCCCAGGCCCACACGGGCCTGGTGCGCGTCGGCCGCCGGGGGAAGCGGTGGAATCAGCAGGCTCCAGGCCAGGCCCACCAACATGAAGGCCAGGGCCACGCCCAGCGCCGCCGCGCTTTGCGGGCCCACCCAGGTCAGCACCATGGGGCCCAGCACGAAGGTGGCGCCCACCATGGTTTCAAACAGGCCCACGCTGCGCCCGCGCTGGTGCGGCGGCGAGAACTCGGCCACCACCGCCTCGGCCAGCACCCAGCGCAGGCCCGAAGCCATGCCGGCGGCCAGTTGCAGCGCGAACCACACCGCCAGCGACGAGGTGAGCGCAAAGCCCGCCGTGGCCACCGCCGGCAGAAAGGCCGCCAGCCAAAGCGTGGGGCGTCGGCCCAGCGCGCGCGTGATGGCCGAGGCGAACGGCGTCATCAGAAAAATGCCCACCCAGCCGGTGGCGGCGAACACGCCCGCCATGGCGGTGGACACGCCATCGGCGTTCAGCCGCAGGATGAGCCAGGGCGCGAGCATGAAGTAGCCCATCAGCTCAAAAAACGTGGAGCCGAAGATGGCCAGCAGCCCGCGCCGCGCCAGGGCGGGTGCGGGCGTGGCCACCGGCAGGTGGCGCGGTGGTGGCAGCGGGTGCTCGCTCATGCCGCGCCCGTTACCTGGCGGGCCGCCAGCAGTGCGTCGGCCAGTTGGGCAAAGCCTTCGCCCCGCTCGCCCTGCGTCACGTAGCGCGGGTGGTGGGAAAGAGCCGCCCAGAAGCGGGCGATGTTGGCCACGCCCACGCTGTGCACGAAGTGGCCGAACATGCGCGCGTCGTTGGTGGAATCGCCCACATAGACCCACTGGTCGAGTTCGGCGTCGAGGTCGCGGCCCAGGCGGTGGCGCACGATCCAGCGCGCGCCGGCCAGCTTGTCGTGATCGCCGATCCAGCCGTTGATGTGAATGGAGCTCACCGTGGCGTTCAGCCCGTCTTCTCGCATCAGCGCCACCACGCGGGCGATGTCGTCCTCGCCCAGGTGGGCGAACTCGCTGTGGTCGATGGCGATGTCGGTCTCGCGCCCGGCGCTGTCGGTGGCCAGGCGCGCGTGGGGCAGTGCCGCCAGCACGCGCTGCGCCGTGGCCTGCAGGCGCGCGAAGTTGGCCGCGCGGGTGGCGGCGTCTTGCAGGTAGTCGCGTTGCAGCGAACCATCAGGCGCGCGCCACAGGGCCACCGCGCCGTTCTCGGCCACGATGGCACCCATCGGCCAGCTCAGCGCAAAGGGTTCGCTCCAACCCGCCGGGCGGCCGGTCACGGCCAGCACCGGCAGTCCCGCTTCGCGCAGGCGGTGCAGGGCGTCCAGCGCGGCGGGCGCGATGGCGCCGTGCTCGGTGAGGGTGTCGTCGATGTCGGTGAGCACGCCGCGAATGCGCGCGCGCTCGGCCAGCGGCCAGTGGGCAAGAGGGGTGGGGTTCATGGGCGGTCGGCAGTGTCGCACAGGGGGGTATTCACCAGCGGTCTTGCACCAGTGGTGCCGCCCCTGGGCTAAAATGCGGCCCCATCCGAGGAGCGTTGCAGCGCCCCCATGACACACAGTCACCGCGGGGCGTGAGGCTCGGACATTCTGGCAACGACGCTCATCCACCTCTCGTGCGATGGGCTTTTCTTCATCCCGGGACGTGGCTTCATTCACTTTGGAGCGCAACATGAACGCACGTCTGAACACCCCCGTCAACACCGACTGCATCATCGCCGACATGGGTCTGGCCGATTGGGGCCGCAAAGAGATCAAGATCGCCGAAACCGAGATGCCCGGCCTGATGGCCATCCGCGAAGAGTTCGCGGCCAAGCAGCCCCTGAAGGGCGCGCGCATCACCGGCTCGCTGCACATGACCATCCAGACGGCCGTGCTGATCGAGACCCTGCAAGCCCTGGGCGCGCAAGTGCGCTGGGCCTCCTGCAACATCTTCTCCACCCAAGACCACGCCGCCGCCGCCATCGCTGCCGCCGGCACGCCGGTGTTCGCCGTGAAGGGCGAGACCCTGGTCGACTACTGGGACTACACCCACCGCATCTTCGACTTCGGCGCCAAGGGCACCGAGGGCGAAGGCCCCAACATGATCCTGGACGACGGCGGTGACGCCACCCTGCTGATGCACCTGGGCAAGCAGGCCGAGAAAGACCCGTCCGTGCTGGCCAACCCCGGCAGCGAGGAAGAGCGCATTCTGTTCGCCGCCATCAAGGCCAAGCTGGCCGAAGACAGCACCTGGTACAGCCGCAAGAGCGCCCAGATCATCGGCGTGACCGAAGAGACCACCACCGGCGTGCACCGCCTGAAGGAAATGTCCGCCAAGGGCAGCCTGATGTTCCGCGCCATCAACGTGAACGACTCGGTCACCAAGAGCAAGTTCGACAACCTCTATGGCTGCCGCGAGTCGCTGGTGGACGGCATCAAGCGCGCCACCGACGTGATGATCGCTGGCAAGGTGGCCGTGGTCTGCGGCTACGGTGACGTGGGCAAGGGCTCGGCCCAGGCCCTGCGCGCCCTGTCGGCCCAGGTGTGGGTCACCGAGATCGACCCCATCAACGCCCTGCAGGCCGCGATGGAAGGCTACAAGGTCGTGACCATGGAGTGGGCCGCCGACAAGGCCGACATCTTCGTCACCACCACCGGCAACCGCGACGTCATCACCTACGAGCACATGGCCGCCATGAAGGACCAGGCCATCGTCTGCAACATCGGCCACTTCGACAACGAGATCCAGGTCGCCAAGCTGGAAGAGAAGTGCCAGTGGGAAGAGATCAAGCCCCAGGTGGACCACGTCATCTTCCCCGACGGCAAGAAGATCATCCTGCTGGCCAAGGGCCGTCTGGTGAACCTGGGCTGCGGCACCGGCCACCCCAGCTTCGTGATGTCGTCCAGCTTCGCCAACCAGACCATCGCCCAGATCGAGCTGTTCTGCCACCCCGAGGGCTACGACGTGGGCAAGGTCTATGTGCTGCCCAAGCACCTGGACGAAAAGGTTGCCCGCCTGCACCTGAAGAAGGTGGGCGCGATGCTGACCGAGCTGAGCGACGAGCAGGCGGCGTACATCGGTGTGCCGAAGAACGGCCCCTATAAGCCTGACACCTACCGCTACTGATCGTTTCGGCGCTACTGCGCGGCCCGGATGCTTTGTTGCGGGTCCTCCCGTGAATCCTCACGTAGCGCCGCTACGTTCCGGTTCCCGGGCCCTCCCGCGCCTCGCCTGCGGGCCGCTCGCTACGCGCTTGCGGTGCGTGGGCATGCGTTGCGCCAACGAACCTCTACAGACCATGCGCGCTGACCAACTCCTCGTCGAACGCGGCCTGGCCGCCTCACGCTCGCAAGCCCAGCGGCTCATCGCCGCGGGGGTGCGGTGGCGCCTGCCTGGCGGGGCGTGGAAAGCGATCGCCAAGAACGGCGAAGAGCTGCGCGAGGCGGTGGAGCTGGAGCTGCTGGACACCGCCGAGTCGCGTTTCGTCTCGCGTGGCGGGCTCAAGCTCGACGGCGCCTTGGCGCAATGCGGTCTTGAGGTGGCTGGCCTGCGTTGTCTCGACGTGGGGCAGAGCAGCGGCGGTTTCACCGACGTGCTCTTGCAGCGCGGCGCCGCGCAGGTGGTGGGGGTGGACGTGGGCCAGGGGCAGTTGCACCCGGCGCTGCGCGGCGATGCGCGCGTGGTCTGCATCGAGAAGTGCAACGCCCGCGAGCTGACGGCAAATGCCCTGGTGCAGGCTGGCGGCGAGGCCGCCGCGGCGCCGTTCGACCTGGTGGTGGGCGACCTGTCCTTCATCTCGCAGACCCTGGTGTGGCCGGCCATCGTGCCGCTGCTGCGCCCGGGCGGGCGCCTGCTCATGCTGGTGAAGCCGCAGTTCGAGCTGCAGCCCGAGCACATCGGCAAGGGCGGCCTGGTGAAGAACGAGGCCAGTTACGCCCTGGTGCGCCAGCGCATCGAGCAAGCCTGTGCCCAGCAAGGCCTGGTCTTGATCTCTTATTTCGACAGCCCGATCACCGGGGGTGACGGCAACCGCGAGTTTTTTGTGTTCGCCCGCCGTGGCGAACCGGTCTGATCACAAGGAGCACCCGCCATGGGTCTGCCACTGAGTTTCGAGTTCTTTCCGCCCAAGACGCCCGAAGGCGCTGAGCGCCTGCGCGGCGTGCGGCAAGAGTTGTATGCCCACAAGCCCGAGTTCTGTTCCGTCACCTACGGTGCGGGTGGCTCCACGCAAGAAGGCACTTTCAGCACCGTGCGCGAGATCCTGGCCGAGGGCGTGAGCGCGGCCTCGCACTTCTCGTGCATCGGCGCCACCAAGGCATCCGTGCGCCAGCAACTGGCCGAGCTGAAGGACATGGGTGTCAAGCGCCTGGTGGCCCTGCGCGGTGACCTGCCCAGCGGCTACGGCCTGGGCGGTGAGTTCCAGTACGCCAGCGACCTGGTGGCCTTCATCCGCGCCGAGACGGGGCATGACTTCCACGTGGAGGTGGCGGCCTACCCTGAGGTGCACCCGCAGGCCAAGTCCCCCGACGCCGACCTGCAGGCCTTTGTGGCCAAGGTGCGCGCCGGTGCCGACTCGGCCATCACCCAGTACTTCTTCAACAGCGACGCCTACTTCCGCTTCGTGGACGACGCGCACCGACTGGGCGCCGACATCCCGGTGGTGCCCGGCATCATGCCCATCACCAGCTCGGCCCAGCTCATGCGCTTCTCTGACGCCTGTGGCGCCGAGATTCCGCGCTGGATTCGCCTGCGCCTGCAGGCCTTCGGTGACGACATCGCCTCCATCAAGTCGTTTGGCCTGGACGTGGTCACCGACCTCTGCGACCAGTTGCGCAACGCTGGCGTGCCGGGGCTGCACTTCTACACCATGAACCAGAGCGCCGCCACGCAAGAAATCGTGCGTCGCCTGCAACTGGTTTAAACCGGCATGGTGATGGCCTGGCGCCGCCTCTGGACCCTCACCCTGGCCACCACGCTGTGGCTGGGGGGCTGTGCCACCCAGGCACCGCCCGTGGTGCCGCCGCCGGTGGCGCCGCAGCCCGCCGAGCCACAAGAAATTGCCCGGGGCCTGGCCTCCTGGTACGGCGAAGGCTTTCATGGCCGGGCCACGGCCAGCGGCGAGCGCTTTGACCTGAACGCCCTCACCGCCGCCCACCGCACGCTGCCCATTGGCAGCCGGGTGCGCGTGCGCAACCTGGTCAATGGCAAAGAGGTGGTGGTGCGCATCAACGACCGCGGGCCACACATCGGCGGCCGTCTCATTGACCTCAGCCGGGCGGCGGCGGCCCAGATCGGTTTGCTCAACAGCGGGGTGGCTGCCGTGGTGTTGTTGCGCGAGCCCGCGCCCTGACCAAGCCGCCGCGGCCGCGCCCGTCAGCCGCCCGATTCCACCGACTGGGCCTGCCCGCGCCCGCGACCCAGCACCTTCAGCAGCAAAGGCAGGCTGGCCTGCAGCGTGGCCTTGAGGGTGTGTGGCGGGTTGATCACGAACATGCCGCTGCCGGTCAGGCCGGGGCGCTCGTTGATTTCCATGTCAGGGCGCTGGCCAATGGCCAGCGTGGCGTGCAGCCAGGGGCGCTGGGCCTGCTGGCTCAGGGTGCGCAGGCGCCGGGGCAGGTCATGCGCCTCGGGTCGGGGAATCACCGGGTACCACACCAGGTAGCAGCCCGTGGGAAAGCGCTTGATGCTCTCCTGAATGCAGGCGCTCACGCGGTGGTAGTCGCTCTTGATCTCGTAGCTCGGGTCGATCAGCACCAGCGCGCGGCGCGACCCGCCGGCGCCAGGGGGCGGTGGCAGCATCGGGCGCAGTCCTTCGAAGCCGTCTTCGCGCGCCACCGTGATCGAGCGGCCAGCCTCAAGCTGGGCCACGTTGCCCGACAAGGTCTTGCCGTCGGTCGGGTGCAGTTCGAACAGCTTGAGCCGGTCGCGCGAGGCCTCGCGCATCAGGCGGTGCATCACGAAGGGCGAACCGGGGTAAACGCGCAGCGAGCCCGAGGGGTTGAAGTCGGCCACCAGGTCAAGGTAGTCGTCGATGGCCGGGGTCGATTCGGCCGGCTGCCCTTCGGTGGGGCGCATGGCGGCCATGAGCTTGACGATGCCGTCCTGCGCCTCGCCGCCCTTCTCGGCGTAGTCGCCGTCCAGCCGGTACAGACCGGCCCCGGCGTGGGTGTCGATCAGGTGGATGCCGGCCTCTTTGAGCATGAGGTGGCGCAGCGTGGCCATCAGCGTGATGTGCTTGAGCACATCGGCGTGATTGCCGGCATGAAAGGCGTGGCGGTAACTGAACATCCGGGCATGGTAGCGCCGGAATTTGCCGGTCGGGCCACGATTTCGTACAATGGCGGGCTTCGCAGCGAATTTTGCTGGCCCCGCGGCGAAGCACTCACCCCACCTAAGAGGGTCCCGTCAGAGGACCACCGACCGTGGAAAAGGGCCGCCAAACCCTCGTAAAAGAGAAAACTCATGACCAAAACGTTCAGCGCCAAGCCCGCTGACGTGACGCACGAGTGGTTTGTGATTGACGCGACCGACAAGGTCCTCGGACGAGTTGCCAGTGAAGTGGCTCTCCGACTGCGCGGCAAGCACAAGGCCATTTACACGCCTCACGTCGACACCGGTGACTACATCGTCATCATCAACGCCTCCAAGATCCGCGTCACGGGCAACAAGTCCCTCGACAAGGTTTACTACCGTCACTCGGGCTACCCGGGCGGTATCTACGCCACCAACTTCCGTGACATGCAGGCCAAGCACCCCGGCCGCGCGCTCGAGAAGGCCGTCAAGGGCATGCTGCCCAAGGGCCCTCTGGGCTACGCCATGATCAAGAAGCTCAAGGTCTACGGCGGCGCGGAGCACCCGCACACCGCCCAACAGCCGCAAGTGCTGGAAATCTAAAGGAGCCTTGAGATGATTGGTGAATGGAACAACGGCACTGGCCGTCGCAAGTCCAGCGTTGCCCGTGTCTTCCTGAAGAAGGGCACCGGCAAGATCACGGTCAATGGCAAGGACATCCAAGCCTACTTCGGCCGCGAGACCTCGATCATGATCGCCAAGCAGCCCCTGCTGCTGACCGACAACGCCGAGACGTTTGACATTCAAGTCAACGTGCACGGTGGTGGCGAATCCGGCCAGGCCGGTGCCGTGCGCCACGGCATCACCCGCGCCCTGATCGACTACGACGCAGGTCTGAAGTCGCAGCTGTCGCAAGCCGGTTACGTCACCCGTGACGCCCGCGAAGTGGAACGGAAAAAGGTCGGTCTGCGTTCTGCACGCCGCCGCAAGCAGTTCAGCAAGCGCTGATCACTGCCGATTCCGGCCCCGAAAAAACCGCCCGCAAGTCCGCTTGGGGCGGTTTTTTCATGGGCGATGCCGGCGGGCATGTGCCGAAATGCCCCCACTGGCATTGCCGTCATAGGCATCGGGATCGGTCAATTCCGACCGCCTTGCTTTACTATTTCCACCGATTGTGGGCTACCCAGCCCAACCACCATTGCAGAGGACAACCATGAGCGCCGTGGCAGAGAACATCCAGACCGAAATGCCCGCACCGCTGATCTTTACCGACAGCGCTGCTGCCAAGGTGGCCGAACTGGTGGCCGAAGAAGGCAACCCCGATCTGAAGCTGCGCGTGTTCGTGCAGGGCGGTGGCTGCTCCGGCTTCCAGTACGGTTTCACCTTCGACGAAATCGTGAACGAAGACGACACCCAGATGACCAAGAACGGCGTGTCCTTGCTGATTGACGCCATGAGCTACCAGTACCTGGTGGGCGCCGAGATCGACTACAAGGAAGACCTCGAAGGCGCACAGTTCGTCATCAAGAACCCGAACGCCACCACCACCTGCGGTTGCGGTTCGAGCTTCAGCGTCTGAACTGCCTCTCGCGGGCAAGAAAAAGGGAGCCATCGGCTCCCTTTTTTCATGGCCCCGCCGTTGTGGCGGCGGGGTTTCGGGTGCTTGGGCTTAGTCGGCGCTGGCCTGTTGCACGCTGGCGGCGGCTGAGAGCTTCAGGCGCTGGGCCTGTGCCACCTCGGCAAAGCGCTGGCGCATCTCGGCGGGCAGCTTCACGGCTTCGCTGCGGCGGGCGATCTCCAGCGGATCGCGGTGCTCGCCGCCTTCCATGAATTCAAAGTGCAGGTGCGGGCCGGTGGAGGCGCCGGTGGAGCCCACGGCACCAATGCGGTCGCCTTGCGACACGCGCTGGCCTTTGCGCACGTCGATGCGGCTCAGGTGGGCGTAGAGCGTGGTCTGGTTGTTGCGGTGGCGCAGGATGATGACGTTGCCATAACCGCGCTGCACGCCGGCGAATTCGACCTGGGCGTCGGCCACGGTGCGCACCGGGGTGCCGGTCGGCGCGGCGTAGTCCACGCCAAGGTGGGCCTTGCGGGTGCCGGAGATGGGGTGGAAGCGCATGCCGTAGCCGCTGCTCACGCGAGAGAACTCCAGCGGCGACGACAGGAAGTAGCGGCGCGAGCTTTCGCCAGCGAAGTTGTAGTAGCCGCCGCGAACACCGGGGGCTTCGAACCACACGGCCTCGTGCGAGCGGCCGTTGTTCACGAACTCGGCGCTGAGCACGCGGCCCACGCTCAGGCTTTCGCCGTCGGCGTCCAGGCTTTCATAGACTACGCTGAAGCGGTCGCCCTGGCGCAGGTCACGGCGGAAGTCGATGTCGCTGGAGAACATTTCCGCCAGTTGCACGGCCACGCTGTCGGGGATGCCAGCGGCATCGGTGGAGGCGAACAGCGAGCTGCGGATGGTGCCGCTGGCCAGGCGCGGCGAGGCGGTGAGCTGGCCTTGCTCCAGGCGCGATTTCAAGCCTTGCGGCGTGGCCTCGATCACCAGGCGGTGGAAGGACTTGCCGTCGGCCGCGAGCCAGCGCGCGGTGAGTTGTTGCAACTCTTGGCGATCGGTGGCCTGTACGTGCACCAGGCGGCCATTGCGGCCCAACAGCAAGCGGGCGTTGGCGTCGCGCTTGATGAACTCTTGTGCTGCCGCATCGGCCACGCCCAGGCGCTTGAGCAGCGACTGGGCGCTGTCGTCGGCGCGCGTGGTGTCGCTGCGGTACAGGATGAAAGGCGCGGCCTCGGTGGACAGCGGGGCCACCAGCGGCTGGGCGGGCAGGTTGAACGATTCGACGACCTCGCGCACCGGCAGGTCGGCGGCGTCAGGGGCGAGCGGCGCAATGCCGAAAGCGGTGACGCCGGTGCCCAGCAGCAGCGCGCCCAGGCCGCCCATCAAGCGGCGGGGGTGGCGGGCCAGGCTGTCTCGGGCGGCGGTGGCCAGAACGGCCAGCGTGTGGACAAGCGTAGACATGTAGATTCAGCAATCCTCAGGCTGCACCAGAAGGGGGTGCAGTCAGCACAAAAAGAGTGGCCTCGGGCCCCGAAGTTCGCGCGAGGTTCGGCGAGTAGGGCGTCGCGGTTCGGAGGGTGCAAGAAGCACGCCAACTAGAATCCGGCGATTGGCTCTTGGCAGTATAGCCAGCGCCCATGAATCGCCATCGGAAGAAACGAGCATGACCTTTAGCACCAACGAAGCGCAAAGTACACAAAACCCGGCCGATGAGGCGCTCGTGATGACGGACGGCGTGCGCGATGCGCTGGCCGTGACCTTGCGGGGTTGTGAGGAATTGTTACCCCAGGCCGATTGGGTGCGAAAGCTGGCCAAATCGGAGAAGACGGGGGTGCCATTGCGCATCAAGCTGGGGCTGGACCCGACCGCGCCCGACATCCACATTGGCCACACGGTGGTGCTCAACAAGATGCGCCAGCTCCAGGACTTGGGGCATCAGGTGATTTTCCTGATTGGTGACTTCACCAGCCTGATCGGTGACCCGTCGGGCCGCAACACCACCCGCCCGCCGCTCACGCCCGAGCAGATCAAGGCCAACGCCGAGACCTACTACAAGCAGGCCAGCCTGGTGTTGGACCCCGCCAAGACCGAGATTCGCTACAACAGCGAGTGGTGCCTGCCGCTGGGCTCGATGGGCATGATCCAGCTCGCGGCCAAGTACACCGTGGCGCGCATGATGGAGCGCAACGATTTCCACGACCGCTTCAAGGCCGGCACGCCCATCAGCGTGCACGAGTTCCTGTACCCGCTGATGCAGGGCTACGACTCGGTGGCGCTGCAAAGCGATCTGGAACTGGGCGGCACCGACCAGAAGTTCAACCTGCTGATGGGGCGCCACCTGCAGCAGGAATACGGGCAAGAGCCGCAGTGCATCCTGACCATGCCGCTGCTCGAGGGCCTGGACGGCGTGGACAAGATGTCCAAGTCGAAGAACAACTACATCGGCATCACCGAAGAGCCCAACACCATGTTCGCCAAGGTGTTGAGCATTTCCGACACGCTGATGTGGCGCTGGTACACCTTGCTGTCGTTCAAGTCGATGGCCGAGATCGAGGCCCTCAAGCAGGAGGTGGCCAACGGGCGCAACCCGAAGGACGCCAAGGTGATGCTGGCCAAGGAAATCACCGCGCGTTTTCACAGCGCCCAGGCGGCCGACGCGGCCGAGCAGGACTTCATCAACCGCAGCAAGGGCGGTGTGCCGGACGAGATTCCCGAGGTCTCGCTGTCGGGGGCACCGCTGGGCATCGGCGCGCTGCTGAAGTCGGCGGGCCTGGCGCCCTCCACCAGCGAGGCCAACCGCCTCATCGAGGGTGGCGGCGTGCGGGTGGACGGCGCGGTGGTGAGCGACAAGGGCCTGAAGCTGCCGGCTGGCACGTTTGTGGTGCAGGTGGGCAAGCGCAAGTTTGCCCGGGTGACCCTGGCCTGAGGGGCGGCCGGCTCAGCGCGCGCCGGCCTGTTCCAGCCGTTGAACCATGGCCTGGTAACCGCGGGCGCGGGCCAGCGCCAGCGGCGTGCGGCCCTGGCGGTCGGTGAGGGTCAGGTCGGCGCCGGCATCGAGCAGCGCTTGCAAGGTGGCCTGGTGGCGTGGCCCGCCATCGCCCAGCACGATGGCCTCGATCACCGCCGTCCAGTGCAGGTTGTTCACGTGGTCCAGCGGGGCGCCGGCGGCAATGAGTTGGCGCACCACGCCGGCATGCCCGAGGTGGGCCGCCGCGATCAGGGCGGTGCCGTCGTAGCGGCTGGTCACCTGGCGGGCGCTGGCACCCAATGACAGCAGCAGACGCAAGGTGTCCTCGTCGTCGGCCACGGCGGCGATGGTGACCGCGTCGTAGCGATCGTTTTCCAGCGCATTCAGGTCGGCCCCGGCCTGTGCCAGGGCGCGGATGGCGGCGTGTTGCCGGGCATGGGTGGCCACGTGCAAGGGGGTGCGCCCGTGGGCGTCGCGAACCTGATGCGCTGCCCGTGGGGCACTCGCGATGCGGGCCAAGTCTCCCTGGTGCGCGGCCGCCAACAGGCCTCGGTATTGGCTGAGTTCGGCGGGGGTGGGCGCTTGCTGGGCCTGCGCGCCGAACCCCAACTGTGCCAGGGCAAGCAGCGCGGCGGCCCGCGCGCCGTGATGCATGAGGCGCGGGCGCATGGGCTTCACTTGAGCAGCTCTTTGACTTTGTCGATGCCGGCCAGGGCGCACTGTTCGTCCAGATGACCGCCGGGCGCGCCACCCACGCCCACGGCGCCGATCACTTCGTTGCCCACGCGCACCGGCACACCGCCGCCCAGCACCAGGAAGCCGGGGATGTCCACCAGGGTCTGCGCGCCCGGGTTCTTCTGAACGTTTTCCAGCATGGCGCTGGTGTTGGCGCGCGCCGACGCGGCGGTGAAGGCCTTGCCCTGTGCGGCGCCCACGGTGTGGGGGCCGGCGTTGTCGGCCCGCATGAGGGCGCGCAGGGTGCCGGCGCGGTCAACCACGGCGGCGGTCACGTTGTACTGGTTGGCGGCGCAGGCGGCCACAGTGGCCGCGGCGATTTGGCTGGCCAGCTCCAGCGACATGTTTTTCTCGGTGCGAACGGCTTGCGCCTGGGCAGAGGCCGAAGCCAGCGAGAGGGCGATGGCTGCGATGGCGATGGGCGTTTTCATGGGGTTCTCCTGTGGGTGGCGGTGCGAATCACCGTGGGAGAACTGTAGAAACCGCGCCCGGTTTTGCCCATGCGTGGCGCTACGCGCGCGGGTCCGTAGAACTACGCAGGGTGGTCGCCTTCCACCAGGTCGGCGTAGCGGCGAATGAGCTGGGCCAGCGAGTCGGCCTCCAGCTTGGCGAACACGCTGGCGCGGTGGGTTTCGACCGTGCGCGGCGACAGGTCAAGGGCGCGGCCGATTTCCTTGTTGGTCAGGCCTTCGACGATGAGGCCCAGCACCTCGCGTTCGCGCCCCGAGAGCTGGGCGTAGCGTTCGCGCGCGGCCTGGTCGGCGCGCTGGCGCTGGCGCGAGCGCACGTGCTGGCGCACGGCTTGCTGCAGGGCCTCGATCAGGCGCTCGTCGTCCACCGGCTTTTCCAGAAACTCCGCCGCGCCGGCCTTGAAGGCGCGCCGGCACATCTCCACCGTGCCGTGGCCGGTGAGCATGATGACCGGTTGGTCGGCCCCTTGGGCGATCAGGGTGTCCAGCACCGACAGGCCGCCCAGGCCTGGCATGCGCACGTCCAGCACGATGGCGCCGATGGCCTGGCGGTCAAAGCCCGCCAGAAAAGCCGCGGGATCGGCCCAGGTCTGCACCCGCAGGCCGACGGTGGCGATCAGCAGGGCCAGGCTGTCGCGCACGGCCTGGTCGTCGTCCACGAGCTGGATCAGGGGAGACAGGGGAATGGTCATGGCGTGGCCAGGGGAAGGGTCAGGCAAAACGCCGCGCCACCGCTGGGGTGGGGCTGCGCCGACAGGCGACCGCCCATGCCGGTGGCCAGCGTGTCGCACAGGCTCAGGCCCAGACCCAGACCCCCAGCCCGTGTGCTGAAGAAGGGCTGGAAGAGCTTGGCCATCACCGCTGGCGACAGGCCGGGGCCGGTGTCGATCACGTCCAGTCGCCCCATGCTTGCCTCAGTGCCCAGGCGCAGCGTCAATCGGCGCTGATCGACGGGCATTTGTTCCATTGCTTGCAGCGCGTTCATGATCAGGTTGTGCACGATTTGCTCAAGCGCCACCGGATCGGCGCGCACGCGCACCTCGTGGGCCGGTGCCTCCACGCTGGTGGCCAACTGCCGTCGTTGGCATTCGGGCTCTAGCAGGTGCAAGGCATCGCGCACGGCGTCTTGCAAGACCACGGATGGCAGCCCATCGGCCTGGGCTGGGCGTTCGATGACGCGCCGCAGGCGGGCCACCACCTCGGCGGCGCGCCGGGCCTGGGCCACGGCCTGTTCCATGGCCGCCACGGCGGTGGGGTCGATGTCGCCTTGCTCGCGCAGCAGGCGCAGCGAGGCCTGCGTGTTGGCCACCACGGCGGTCAGGGGTTGGTTGAGCTCATGTGCCAGCCCGGCCGCCAGTTCGCCCAAGGTGTTCAGCCGCGTGACCTGCCCCAGCCGCAGCAGGTCTTCGGCTCGGCGGCGCCGGGTGAGCTGACGCTGCCACGCGGTCCAGGCCAGGGCCATGCCGACCATGGCCGCACACCAGGCGCCCATGGCCATCCAGGGCAGCTCGGACGGCCCCACGCGCTGGGAAACCACCAGGTGAAAGGGTTGGCTGGGGCTGGCCAGCACCTTGTCAAAGTGCAGGGGCCAGCCGAGGCCGCCGCCGTTCGCCTGGCCGGTTTGCAGCGCAAAGGGCGGCTGGCCCGGCAGCGCCAGCGCCACCTGGGCGGGGCTGCGCCCCGGGGGCAGGGGCCATTCGTCTTGCGGCACCGTCTGCGCCATGTCGATGCGAAGCGCGTAGGCACCTGCCCCGGCCGCCAGCACCAGGTCGTACTGGCCGGAGCGGGTGTCCAGGGCAGAGATCGCCGCGTGCCCCAGTTGGCGTGATCGCTCCTCGGCCTGGGCGTGGTCGGCATCGGGCCAGGCCTGGCCCGCCTCGCGCCGCGTCACCCGCAAGATCTGGGCGTAGAGCGCCGGCAGCCGCTGCTCGGGCTGGTCGGCGCGGGTGGAATTGAGCAAGGCCAGCGTGGCGAGCACGGCGTCGTGCTGCACCAGGCGCTGGCTCAGCAGGCGATGGGCAATGCGGGCGTTGGTGTCGAAGGCCTCGCGCCGGTCCTTCAACTCGCTGCTGGCCAGCAGCGCGGCACCCGCCAGGGCGGCCACGGCCGCCACCAGCCAGGGCAACAGTTGGGGCAGGGCCGGGGCGCGCATGGGCGGCATTGTGCATGGTGTGACAATCGCCGGATGAGCGAAAACCTCCTTCAGCGTCTCACGCCGCAACGCTTGCTGATGGCCTCCATCGTGGTGGCCATCCTCACCATCGGTCTCAAGACCCTGGCCTGGTACATCACCGGTTCGGTGGGCCTGTTGTCGGACGCGATGGAGTCATTGGTGAACCTCGCCAGCGCGGTGTTCGGGCTGGTGATGGTGACGATCGCGGCCCGCCCCGCCGACGAAGACCATCCCTACGGCCACCACAAGGCGGAGTATTTTTCGTCGGGCTTCGAAGGGGTGCTCATCATCGCGGCGGCGCTGGGCATCATCTGGGCGGCGGGGCACCGCCTGTTCGATCCGCAGCCGCTGGAGCAACTGGGCTGGGGCCTGGTGTTCTCGGTGGCGAGTTCGGCGCTCAATGGCTTGCTGGCCTGGGTGATGTTTCGGGCGGCCAAGCAACATCGCTCGATCGCACTGGAGGCCGACGCCAAGCACCTGGTCACCGACGTGTGGACCTCGGTTGGGGTGGTGGTGGGGCTTGTCTTGGTGCAGGTCACCGGGTGGCTGTGGCTGGACGCGTTGGTGGCCATGGGCGTGGCCGCCAACATCCTCAAGGAAGGTTTTCACCTGATGTGGCGCTCGTCGCAAGGCTTGATGGACGAGGCAGTCGAGCCCGAGGTGCTGCAGACCATCCAGCAGACGCTGTCAGGTTTTGCCCACGAGCGCGAGGGGGTGGAGATCATCCGCTTTGACCACCTCAACACCCGCAAGGCCGGGCAACGCCGTTTCGTGGACGTGCACATGCACATGCCGGCTGCCTGGTCGCTGGGGCGGGCGGCGGCCCTGAGAACCAGCGTGGAGCAGGCCCTCATGAGCGCCGTGCCGGGCCTGCGCGCCACCATCCAGTTGCTGCCCACCGACGTGGAAGCCCATTTCGACGACCCGAAGGACTTGATTTGATCGCCCTGTTGCAGCGCGTTAGCCAGGCGCGCGTGGACATTGCTGGCCAAACCGTGGGCGCCATCGCACACGGCCTGCTGGTGCTGGTGTGCGCCGAGCCCGACGACACCGAGGCGGTGGGCCAGAAGTTGCTGTCCAAGATCTTGAAGCTGCGCATCTTTTCCGATGAGGCCGGCAAGATGAACCGCAGCGTGCAAGACGTGGGCGGCGGCCTGCTGATCGTCAGCCAGTTCACCCTGGCCGCCGACACCCGCAGCGGCAACCGCCCGGGTTTCACCGGTGCGGCGGCGCCGGCCCTGGGAGAGGCGCTCTACGACCGCTTCGTGGCGCTGGCCCGCGAGCAGCACCCGCAGGTGGCCACCGGGCGCTTCGGCGCCGACATGCAGGTGCACCTGGTGAACGACGGGCCGGTCACCATTCCCCTGCGGCTGGGCGCCTGAGTCAGGCGGTGCCGGATCAGCGGTACGGGTTCTTCAGCCCCAGACCGGCAAGGATCTCGATCTCGCGCGCTTCCATGGCCTCGGCGTCTTCGTCGCTGGTCTCGTGGTCCCAGCCCTGGGCGTGCAGCGTGCCGTGCACCAGCAGGTGCGCGTAGTGCTCGGCCAGGGGCTTTTTCAGTTCCTTCGCTTCGCGCGCCACCACCGGCGCGCACAGCACCAGGTCGGCCATCACCACGGGTTCGGTGGCGTAGTCGAAGGTGAGCACGTTGGTGGCGTAGTCCTTGCCTCGGTAGTCGCGGTTCAGGGCCTGGCCTTCTTCGGCGTCAACGATGCGAACGGTGATCTCGCCATCGCCGTCCAGGGCGTGGCGAATCCAGCGGGCGACCTTGTGGCGCGGCAGTGCGGCGCGGTGGGCGGCGGCGTCGGTGAGGTCGCTGAATTGCAGCGACAGGCTGAGTTGGGGCAGGGGCATGGCAGGGGGGCTCAGGCGGTGCGACGGGTGCGCTTGGGCGCGGGGGCCTCGTCGGCCTCGGTGCCGCGCGCGTCGTAGGCATCGACGATGCGGGCCACCAGTGGGTGGCGCACCACGTCGGCGCTGGTGAGGCGGTTGAAGGCAATGCCGGTGACGCGCTTGAGCACGCGCTCGGCGTCGATCAGGCCGCTGAGCTGGGTGCGCGGCAGGTCGATCTGGCTCACGTCGCCGGTGACCACCGCCTTGCTGCCGAAGCCGATGCGGGTGAGGAACATCTTCATCTGCTCGGGCGTGGTGTTCTGCGCCTCGTCGAGGATGACGAAGGCGTGGTTGAGCGTGCGCCCGCGCATGAAGGCCAGCGGGGCGATTTCGATCTGCTGGCGCTCAAAGGCCTTCTGCACCTTGTCAAAGCCCATCAGGTCGTAGAGTGCGTCGTACAAGGGGCGCAGGTACGGGTCCACCTTCTGGCCCAGGTCGCCGGGCAGGAAGCCAAGCTTTTCGCCGGCCTCCACCGCCGGGCGGGTGAGCACGATCTTCTGCACCGCGCTGCGCTCCAGCGCGTCCACCGCGCAGGCCACCGCCAGGTAGGTCTTTCCGGTGCCGGCCGGGCCGATGCCGAAGGTGATGTCGTGCGTGGACATGTTCTGCAGGTAGCGCGCCTGGTTGGCCGTGCGACCGCGCACCTCGCCCCGGCGTGTCTGCATGGCCGGCGCATCGCCGCCCGCCTCGGGCACGGCGGTGTCGCCGCTGAGCATGAGCTGCACCTTCTCGGCGGGAATGGGGCGCTTGGCCATTTCGTACAGGGCCTGGATCACCTCCATGGCCTGCTGCGCGCGGGCCTTGGGGCCTTCCACGCGGAACTGCTCGAAGCGGTGCGCCACCTTCACCTGGAGCGCGGCCTCGATGGTGCGGATGTGGGCGTCCAGCGGGCCGCACAAGTGCGCCATGCGCTCGTTGTCCGGGGGGGAGAAGGTGTGTCTGAGAATCAAGCCGATAATCCCGCGAGTAGGAAAAAACACCCCGTGGCGGCGGCCGCTGTGCGGGGGACGGACGCCGGTGGACGAGCCCGCCCGGCCTCCCGAAAGGAAACCCCGATGATAGGCAAGTTGACCGGCACGCTGCTGGAAAAGAACCCGCCGCAGATCCTGGTGGACTGCCATGGCGTGGGCTACGAGGTGGACGTGCCCATGAGCACCTTCTACCACCTGCCCGCCACCGGCGAGGCGGTCTCGCTGCTCACGCATTTCGTGGTGCGCGAAGACGCGCAGATTTTGTACGGCTTCGGCACCGCCGCCGAGCGCGAGGCATTTCGCCAGCTCATCAAGATCAGCGGCGTGGGGCCGCGCACGGCCTTGTCGGTGCTCTCGGGCCTGAGCGTGGCCGAGCTGGCGCAAGCGGTGTCGGCCCAAGAGGCCGGGCGCATCGTGAAGGTGCCGGGCATCGGCAAAAAGACGGCTGAGCGCCTGCTGCTGGAACTCAAAGGCAAGATTGGCGCCGACCTGGGGCTGCCCGGTTCGGCCGCAGCCGTGGGCGATGCCGCTGGCGACATTCAGCAGGCCCTGATGGCCCTGGGCTACAACGAAAAAGACGCCGCCGCCGCGCTCAAGGCCCTGCCCGCTGGCGTGGGCGTGGCCGACGGCATCAAGCTGGCTCTCAAGTCACTCGCCAAATGAGCATCCAGACCGACGATTTCGCTCCGCCGCCGCGCGTGGTCTCGGCCGCCACGGTGTCGCCCAAGGAAGAGGCCATCGAGCGCGCCCTGCGCCCCAAGCTGCTGGACGAGTACGTGGGCCAGCACAAGGTGCGCGAGCAGTTGGAGATCTTCATTGGCGCGGCCAAGAAGCGCAGCGAGGCGCTGGACCACGTGCTGCTGTTCGGCCCGCCTGGGCTGGGCAAGACCACGCTGTCGCACATCATTGCCCAAGAGCTGGGCGTGAACCTGCGCCAGACCAGCGGCCCGGTGCTGGAGAAGCCGCGCGACCTGGCCGCGCTGCTCACCAACCTCGAAGCCAACGACGTGCTGTTCATCGACGAGATCCACCGCCTCTCGCCGGTGGTGGAGGAAATCCTCTACCCCGCGCTGGAGGACTACCAGATCGACATCATGATCGGCGAAGGCCCCGCGGCGCGCAGCATCAAGCTCGACCTGCAGCCCTTCACCCTGGTGGGGGCCACCACCCGCGCCGGCATGCTCACCAACCCGCTGCGCGACCGCTTCGGCATCGTGGCGCGGCTGGAGTTCTACACGCCCGATGAACTGGCGCGCATCGTGCGCCGCAGCGCCGGGCTGCTGGGCGCGCCCATCGAAGACGAGGGCGCGTTTGAGATCGCGCGGCGCTCGCGCGGCACGCCCCGCATCGCCAACCGCCTGTTGCGCCGCGTGCGCGACTACGCCGACGTGAAGGGTACCGGCACCATCACGCAAGAAATCGCGCACAAGGCCCTGGCCATGCTCGACGTGGACCCGCAAGGCTTTGACCTGATGGACCGCAAGCTGCTGGAGGCGGTGATCCACCGCTTTGACGGCGGGCCGGTGGGGCTGGACAACATTGCCGCCAGCATCGGCGAAGAGCGCGACACCATCGAAGACGTGATCGAGCCCTACCTCATTCAGCAAGGTTTTCTGCAGCGCACCCCACGCGGGCGCACCGCCACCCTGGCCGCCTATCGCCACCTGGGCGTGATGCCGCCGCGCACCGAAGGCGGGCTGTTCGAGGCCGGTGCTTGACACACACCCATGACGACGGCGCCGGTCTCCGCCCCTGAAAACGCCACCACGGCCCTGTACCGGGCCGCCCTGGGACACGGGAACACCCCGCGTTACCTGACGGTCTTTGCCGCCTTCGATGAGCGCGGCATGGCCCGCGCCCACTGGAACACCGCGGCGGGACTGTTCTCGCTGTTCTGGCTGGTGTACCGGGGGCTGTGGGGGCGGGCGGTGTTGTATGCCTCGGCCGTGTTCGCCCTGGCGGCCCTGGCCTGGTGGATGCGCCCCATGTGGGCGGCCTGGCCCGATGGCGTGGCCGTGGGCTTGCTCGGCCTCTTGCTTGTGCTGGCGGTGGTGGTGCCCGGCCTGGGCGGCGACGGCTGGCTGCACGCCGACGTGCGCGCCCGCATGACCGCGGCCGTGCGCCACGCCCGCACGGTGGAAGAAGCCTGCCAGGCGCTGGCTGGGCGCCGCCGCACCGAGCGTTGGGGTGTGGTGGCCTTGCTGATGGGCAGCGCTCTGGCCCTGGCGGTGGCGCTGTGGTGGTGGCGCGGTGAGGAAGATGGGCCCCTTCCCGCCGAGCCGGCCCCCGCTGTGGTGGCCGCTGTGGCAGAGCCGCCTGCCGACGCCGCCCAGCCCGCTGAGCCATCCCCGTCGCCGGCCAGCCCTGCCGCGAGCGAACCCGTCGCTGGCCCCGTCACCAGCGCCGATCCGGTGCCGGTGCCGGTGCCGGTGCCGGTGGCGTTGCCCACCGTGGCCGCGCCTGTTTCGGCACCAGAGCCAGTGCCGACGCCTGCGCCTGCCCCGCCCCCCGCTCAAACCGAGGCCAAGCCGACAGTGGCCGCCGCTGCCGCAGAGCCCATTCGCCCGCGCCTGAACGGCCCGGTCGTCAACGTGGGCCTGTTCGCTGACCCCGCCAACGCCCGCCGCGTGCAAGAGCGCCTGGCCGAGGCCAGGCTGCCGGTGGTGGTGGACCCGGTGGAGTCATCGCGTGGCACGCTCAGCCGCGTGCGGGTGGGGCCATTCGCCGACAAGGCGCAGGCCGAGAAAGCCGCAGCCAAGGTGCGCGCCCTGGGGCAGCAACCCCAGGTTCGCGTGCCTTGATCGGCGCGCGTCGCCTCAGCCCACCGCGCCGCGCGCGTCCACCCGAATCAGGCGCTCCACCACGCCCGCGCTCAGCCCGCCGCGCACACCCACCAAGGCCTCGTGCAGGTTCACCGTGGGGTCGCAGTGGTTGGGCACCAGCCACACCGTCTCGCCGATCTCGGGCAGGTGCTCGCCGCGCAGCACGCCGTGTTCGTCGCCGCCATTGCCAAAGCTCAGGCCCTGGGGCAGCCACACGGTGGGCAGGCCGGTGTCGATGGCGTGGCTCTTGTGGCCGGCGTCGCACACCGCGCGGTCGGCGCTGCGGCTGATCACCTGGGCTTTCACGAACAGGGCGTGTTCAAACGCCGGGGCATCGGGCGAGGCCTCGTTGGCGGCGTAGTCGGCGTCCAGAAACAGGTAAGAGCCGGGCTGGATCTCGTTCCACACGCCGCTGGCGGCCTCGTGCACGAAGCTGCCCGTGCCCGCCCCGGTCACCACGGGCACGGCAATGCCCGCGGCCTCCAGGGCGTGCCGCGTCGCCGTCACCGCTTGCGCGGCCTGCGCGATGGTGGCGTGGCGCTCGGCGTCGCTGCGCTGGTGCTGGGCGCGGCCGTGGTAGGCGTGCAGGCCGGCGAAGCGCAGCACAGGTGCCGCGGTCACCAGGCGCGCCAGGGCCAGCGCGGCGGGGCCGGGTGGCACACCACAGCGGCCATGGCCCACGTCGATCTCGATGCACGCGTCGATGCGCTCGTGGCCCTCCACGCCCGCCTGGCGCAGGGCCGAGACCAGGGCGTGCACGCCGTGTTCGCTGTCCACCGCCAGGCCAAAGCGCGTGGGAAGTTCGCGCACGGCACGGGCCAGGCGCAGCAGCTTGGCCGGGGCGATCACCTCGTTGCTGATGAAGATGTCTGCCACGCCCGCGTGGGCCAGGGCCAGGGCCTCGTCGGTCTTTTGCACGCACACGCCCACGGCACCGTCGGCCATCTGCAGCCGGGCCAGTTCGGCGCTCTTGTGCATCTTGGCGTGCGGGCGCAGGCGCAGGCCGCGCGCGCGGGCCCAGTCGGCCATGCGCCGCAGGTTGCGCTCCATGGCGTCCAGGTCCAGCACCAGCGCGGGCGTGTCGAGGGTGGCCACGCCATGGCCCACGGCGCTGGCCAGGCGCTCGGGGAACGGGCGCTCAGGCAGTGGTTTCATCGAGGCGGTCGTCCTCGGCTTGCAGGTGGCGCGTATCGGCCCAGCCCACCAGGCTCAGGCCTTCGGGCGACCAGAGCAGGCGGTTGATGGCGGTGTTGGGCAGTTCCCAGGTGCGCGGGGCTTGCAGCTCAAGCCGGGTGGCGGCGCGGTAGAGGATGTCCAGCACGCCACCGTGCACCACGATCAGCACCTGCTCGCCCGGGTGGCGCGAGGCCAGTTCCATCACCTTGGGCACCACGCGCGCCTGCAGTTGCAGCAGCGACTCGCCACCGGGTGGTGCGAAGTCGGGCATGCGCTTGCGCCAGGCCAGGGTTTCGGTGGGCCAGTTGAGTTCCAGTTCGTCCCAGGTGTGGCCCTCGAAGCGGCCAAAGCCACGCTCGCGCAGGCCGCTGTCGGTGTTCACCGTCAGGCCCATGGGCCCGGCCACCGCCTCGGCGGTTTCGCGGGCGCGGGAGAGGTCGCTGGCATAGACGGCGGCAATGGCCTCGTCTTGCAGGGCGCGGGCCAGTTGCCGGGCCTGCCAGCGGCCGGTCTCGTTGAGTTCGATGTCGGTGTGGCCCTGGATGCGGGTGCCGCGGTTCCAGGCGGTTTCGCCATGGCGCACGGCCAGGATGCGGGTGACTTGCACGGTGTTGGGGCCTTGGTGGGAAGAGGGGGTCAGCGCGGCACTTCGATGTTCACCTGTCGCAGCCCTTCGGGCGGCGCGGGGAAGCCTTGCAGCGCCGCGTCCAGCATGGCCGTCCAGAGGCCGGGTGTGCTGTTCCAGCGGCCATCGTGCGCGCCGCGGGTTTCATAGACTACGCGACCGGTGGCGGCGTGGCGCACCACCACCTGCACCTGGCGTTGGTAGTAGGGCGTCTCAAAGCGCGGGAACATGGGCATCCAGATCACCTGGCCGGTGCGGGTGACCACGTAGTCGCGCCCGGGCATGGCGGGCCCGAAGCCTGGCCACCAGCCGTTGTACGGGTCTTCCCACGGGGCGCGGGGCAGCTTGAGCGTGCTGGCGCTCACCGACACCGTCCAAGGTGCGCCGGTGCCCGCAGTGGCCTGCGTCCAGCCGGCCTTGGCCAGCACCTGCTCGGTCAGGCGTTCCAGCTCGCCCTGGCTGGCGGCCATGGGCGATTCCTTCTGCGATGGCAGGCGCTCGAAGTGGTAGATCTGCGGGGGCTGCGGCACGGGCGCGCCGGCCTTGGCGTCGTCCCAGCGCGCGAAGCTTTGCACCTGGTTGTCCACCAGGTACACGCTGGCGCAGCCGCCCAGGGCCAGGGCCAACAGGCCGGTGACGGCCAGGCGAAGCAGGGAGTGCATGGTGCTCGGCTTCATGGCGGTTCTCCTGCGGGCCTCATGCCCGGTGGGTTCAGCCCTGCGTGGCGATCGGGATGATGGCGCGCGGCTCGGCGGCGGGGGTGTTCACCGGCTCGTCGTCAAAGGCCTTGTCCCCATCCTCGTCAGCCTGCCCTGTGGCCTTGACCGTCTGGAAGGGGTACAGGTCGCGGTCCATCAGGTGGCTGGGCACCACATTCTGCAGCGCGGTGGCCATGTTCTCCACCCGGCCCGGGTACTTCTTTTCCCACTCGCGCAGCAGGTTGCCCACCTGCTTGCGCTGCAGGTTTTCCTGGCTGCCGCACAGGGTGCAGGGAATGATGGGGAACTCGCGAATCTCGGCCCAGCGGATCAGGTCTTTCTCGGGCACGTAGGCCAGCGGGCGGATCACCACGTGGCGGCCGTCGTCGCTCACCAGCTTGGGCGGCATGCCCTTGAGCTTGGCGCCGAAGAACATGTTCAGCAGCAGGGTCTGCAGCATGTCGTCGCGGTGGTGGCCCAGCGCGATCTTGGTGGCGCCCAGCTCGTCGGCCACGCGGTACAGGATGCCGCGACGCAGCCGGCTGCACAGGCTGCACATGGTCTTGCCCTCGGGCACCACGCGCTTGACGATGGAGTAGGTGTCCTGGTTCTCGATGTGGAAGGGAATGCCCAGCTTCGAGAGGTACTCGGGCAGGATGTGCTCGGGAAAACCGGGCTGCTTCTGGTCGAGGTTCACCGCGATCAGCTCGAAGTTCACCGGGGCGCGCTTCTGCAGCTTCATCAGGATGTCGAGCAGGCCGTAGCTGTCTTTGCCGCCCGAGAGGCAGACCATCACGCGGTCGCCTTCTTCGATCATGTTGTAGTCCACGATGGCGCGGCCCACTTCGCGGCACAGGCGCTTTTCCAGCTTGCGGTTTTCGCGCTGTTCCTTGTGCGAGGCCTGCGCCTGGTCGGCGGCCTCGGGGGTGTCGGCAGGCTCGGCGGCCCAGGCGTTGTCGGGGAGTGTGGCTTCCATGGGGTTCACCATTGACCGCTTTCCATGCGGATGGCGACTTCGCAGTCGTCAAAGATTTCGAGTTTGGCGATCTTCACGCGCACGCCGATCACGCCGGGCAGTTGCATGAGGCGCCGCGTGAGCTTGCCGATCAGGCTCTCCAGCAGGTTCACGTGTTCGGCGGTGCACTCATCAATGATGATCTGGCGCACCTTGCGGTAGTCGAGCACGTGGCCGATGTCGTCGTCGTGCGGCAGCAGCGGCTGGGTGCCCTGGTTCAGCTCGGCGTCCACCTGAATCGGTTGCGGCGCCCGCTTTTCGTGGTCGAGGATGCCCAGGTTCGCGTCGAAGCGAAGCCCGGTGAGCGTGAGGATCTGGGTGCCGGCGTGGGTTGCGTTCATGGCATCAGGCGAGTGGCTTGGCGCGGAAGACCTCCACGCCCACCGCGTCGCAGTCGGGGTACACATCGGGTTTGCAGGTGGACAGGCGCACCGCCTGCACACCGGGGTGGCGCATGAGCTCGTCCACCAGGTCATCGCACAGCGTTTCCTGCAGCTCGATGTGGCCGCGCGCGATGCGTTGCGCCACCACCTCGCGCACGAAGTCGTAGTCCACCACCTCGGCGATGTGGTCGTTCTGCGGCGTGGTGTGGGCCAGCGGCACGTACAGGTCCACGTCGATCCACATGCGCTGGGGCGCGGTTTTCTCGAACTCGTGCACGCCGATCTGCACCATCACCTCGTGGCGGCGCAAAAACAGCTTGCGGCAGGTCTGCATCAGCAGGTAGGGGTCAGTCGCGCTCACGCAAAGTCTCCGGGTAAAGCTCGTCCACCGCGAACATCACGTCGCGCGCCAGCGGCACCAGGTGCTGGCCGTTGTCCACGTTCACCGTGGTGCCGGTGATGCCTGTGCTCTGGGCCAGGAACACGCAGGTGCGGGCCACCTCGGCCGGGTCGATCGGGCGGCGCAGCAGGTTCACGCGGCTGGCGCGCGCGAAGTTCTCGGGCGACTGCGGGCCGCTCAGGTACATCAGGCCCGGGGCCACGCCGCACACCCGCACCTCGGGCGCCAGGGCCTGGGCCTGCAGGGCCACGGCGCGCTCCAGCGCGAGCTTGGTGACGGTGTAAGAGAAATAGTCGGGGTTCAGGTTGTGCACCTTCTGGTCGAGCACGTGCACCACGCAGGCGTCGCTCGTGGGCTGGCGGCGCTGCAGGCGGGCCAGCTCGCGCCCCAGCAACAAGGGCGCAATCAAATTGACCTCCATTTGCTGGCGCGCCAATGCGGGGTCGAAGTCGATGCCGGTGTCCGGCTCGAAGGCCGAGGCGTTGTTCACCACGGCGCGCAGGCCACCGCGCTCGGCGATGTGGGCCACCATGGCCTCCACCTGGGCGCTGTCGGCCAGGTCGGCCGCCACCGTGTCCACCTGGGCGCCTTCCTGGCGCAGGCGGGCCGCCAGCGCGTTGGCGGCTTCGGCCGAGCGCGAGTAGTGGCACCACACGTGCCAGCCCGCGCGCGCGAAGGCCTGCACGATCTCGGCGCCCAGGCGCAGCGCGCCACCGGTCACCAGGACGGCGCCAGTCGAAGAAGGGGCAGGGTGGACGGGGGGCATGGGGGACAATCGGCGGGTGCGAACCGAAACCTTGAACGAACCCGGCAGTTTAACGAGCGCCCTGCTGGCGCGCCTGCGCCAGGCCATTGCCGAGGCGGGGGGCTGGTTGCCCTTCGACCGTTTCATGGCCATGGCCTTGTACGAGCCGGGCCTGGGGTATTACGCCAACGGCGGCCAGACCTTTGGCCATTTGCCCGAAGACGGCAGCGACTTCGTCACCGCCCCCGAGCTCTCGCCCCTGTTTGGCCGCACGCTGGCGCGGCAGGTGGCCCAGGCCCTGGCCGCCACGGGCACGCGCGAGGTGTGGGAATTCGGCGCCGGCAGCGGTGCCCTGGCCTTGCAGCTCATTGAGGCGCTGGACGCCCTGGGCCAGCCGCTGCAGCGCTACACCATCGTCGACCTGTCGGGCACGCTGCGCGAGCGCCAGCGCGCCACCCTGGCCGCCCTCGCCAACCGCGTGCACTGGGCCAATGAATTGCCCGAGGCCATCGAGGGCGTGGTGGTGGGCAACGAGGTGCTCGACGCCATGCCGGTGCAGCTGCTGGCGCGTGTGGGCGGCCAGTGGGCCGAGCGCGGCGTGGCACTGGACGCCACGGGCGCCCTGGCCTGGGCCGACCGGCCCACGGCCTTGCGCCCGCCGCTGGAGGTGGATGGCACCCACGACTACCTCACGGAAATCCACCCCCAGGCCGAGGCCTTCGTGCGCACCCTGGCCGAGCGCCTGCGCCGTGGCGCTGCTTTCTTCTTCGACTACGGCTTTCCCGAGGCCGAGTACTACCACCCGCAGCGGCACATGGGCACGCTCATCTGCCACCGCGCCCACCGCAGCGACAGCGACCCGCTGGCCGACGTGGGCCTGAAAGACATCACCACCCACGTCAACTTCACCGGCATCGCCCTGGCCGCGCAAGACGCCGGCCTGGAGGTGCTGGGCTACACCAGCCAGGGGCGCTTTCTGCTGAACGCCGGCCTGATGGACGAGGCCCGTGGCGCCGACGCGCGCCAGAACGCGCTGATGCAGAAGCTGGTGCTCGAGCACGAAATGGGCGAGCTTTTTAAAGTGATCGCCCTGGCGCCACCGGCCAGCGCCAGTGGCTGGGTGCCGCTGGGCTTTGTGGCGGGCGACCGCACCCACCGGCTCTGAGCGAGAGGGCACCATGATCCGCTGGATGATCGTTATCTTCCTGGCCCTGCTGCTCATCAGCTGGGTGTCGCCTGTTCTGCGCAAGCTGGGCCTGGGGCGCCTGCCGGGCGACTTTCACTTCCGCGCCTTCGGCCGCGAGTGGTTCCTGCCTTTCGCGTCCACGGTGCTGCTCAGCCTGTTGGCCAGCCTGATCGCCCACTTGCTCTGACACATACCCCGGGCAGTGTCTTGAATTCGGCCTTTGCGACACCAACTCCCCGGGCATGAGCACCGACACCCTGCACATCGTCTGCCCCCACTGCCACACCACCAACCGGGTGGCCGCCGCCCAATTGGGCAGCGCGCCCGATTGCGGCAAGTGCCACCGGCCCTTGTTCACCGGCCACCCCGCTTCGCTGGACGAGGCCGCTTTCGAGAAACACGTGCTGCGCAGCGACGTGCCGGTGCTGGTGGATTTCTGGGCGCCGTGGTGCGGCCCCTGTCGCATGATGGCCCCCGCCTTCGAGCAGGCCGCCGCGCAGCTTGAGCCCCACATGCGGGTGGTGAAGGTCAACACCGAAGAGGCGCAGGCCCTGGCGGGCCGCTTGCAGATTCGCAGCATCCCCACCTTGGCGCTGTTCGCCAGTGGCCGAGAGGTGGCGCGGCAGCCCGGTGCCATGGGCGCGGCCGATATCGTGCGCTGGGCGCGCGCCCACGCGCCGCGCTGATGCCGGTTCAGTCGTCGCGCAGCGTCCAGCGGTGGCCGCAGCGCGTGCAGCACACCGGCACATCGGGCCCGTGGCGCGGGCCTGTGGGTTCACCCAACTGAAAACGGCCATAGGCCTGGCAGTGCGGGCAGTTGGCCTGGTTGGCCAGCGACTCGGCGTGCATCAGCAAAAACAAATAGCGGCGCATGGCCCACACCGCCACCGCGCCGCAGCCCAGGATGAACAGGGTGTTCATCAGCTTCTCGGCCGCCGAGGCCCCGCGCAAGGCCTCGAAGCTGGCCAGCATCGCCACCGTGGCCAGCAGCGCCAGGGCCATGTGCGCGTGGCTTGACAGCAATTCGCGCTCGTACCAGCGGCGAAAGCCCAGGTCCTGGATGCCTTGCACCAGGGTTCGGTTCAGCGGGTTGCGGTGCGGCATGGCGACCTCCGGCGGGAAGTCGAAATGGTGTCACGCCATTCGCCGCCGGGGTCGATATGTGAGGAACCCGCTGGGGTATTGGTGGCGGGGCGATCAGCCGCCCTCGGCATCCACCGCGGCGATGCGCGCCGCGTGCACCCGCTCCCCCACCTTCGGCCCGGTCAGGCCATCGGCCATGGCCCGGGCCGCCACCTCGGCGGTGTTCACCGCCAGCGCCGCCTTCAGTGCCCGGCGCAGCCGATCGGCCTGAGGGTAGGGGCGTTCGGCCAAGCCGCCCCGGCCCCGCGCATCGCACTCGCACGCCAGCAGCACCTGCTCGAAGCGCTCGGGCTTGCGGATCGCGTCGCAGCGCTCCAGCAGGCGCACCGTGGCGGCCGGGCTCAGGTCAAGGCTGGCGTGTAGGTGGCCGTGCTCCCGGGCCACCACCTCGGCCAGTTCGCGGCACTCGTTGGGTACCCGCAGGCGCTCGCCCAGGCCCTTGAGCAGCTTGACGCTGCGCGCCTCGTGGCCGATGTGGCGCGGCAGCACGTCCGCCGGTGTGTTGCCCTTTCCCAGGTCGTGCCCCAGGCAGGCGTAGCGCACCGGCAGCGGCGCCCCCAGGCGGGCCGCCATGTCCAGCACCAGCAAAAGGTGTGCGCCGGTGTCCACCTCGGGGTGGTGCTCGGCGCGCTGGGGCACGCCCCACAGCCGGTCAACCTCGGGCATGAGGCGAACCAGCGCGCCGCAGTCGCGCAGCACCTCCAGCATCCGGCTGGGTTGCTGTTCCATCAGCCCGCGCGCCACCTCTTGCCACACGCGCTCGGGCACCAGGTGGTCCACCTCGCCGGCGGCCACCATGTCGCGCATCAGGGCCAGGGTTTCGGGGGCCACGCTGAAGTCGGGGAAGCGCGCGGCGAAGCGGGCCAGTCGCAGGATGCGAACCGGGTCTTCGGCGAAGGCGCTGGTCACGTGGCGCAGCACGCGGTCTTGCAGGTCTTGGGCGCCGCCATAGGGATCGACCAGGCGGCCCTGCGCGGGGTGGTCGGCCTGCTCGGCGGGCACGGCCATGGCGTTGATGGTGAGGTCTCGCCGCGCCAGGTCTTCTTCCAGCGTGACGCCCGGGTCGGCGTGGAAGGCGAAGCCGTGGTAGCCCGGCGCGGTCTTGCGCTCGGTGCGGGCCAGGGCATATTCCTCATGGGTTTGCGGGTGCAGGAACACGGGGAAGTCACGCCCCACCGGCAGAAAGCCTTGCGCCGTCATGGACTCGGGCGTGGCGCCCACGACCACCCAGTCGCGGTCGGCGTGCGGGGTGCCGCCGGTTTGTCGGGCCATCAGCGCGTCCCGCACCGCGCCGCCCACCAAGTAAATCTCCATGCGGGCGAGTGTAGGCGGCGCCGACCGCCAGGCCTCAGGTAGGACCGAGGCGATAGGGCTCCTCGAAATCAAGGAAGTCGTGCTCGGCCAGGGCGTCGTCGATCCAGGCCTTCACGCCACGCAAGGCGGCCACCCGGTCCACATAGGCGCGAAGATCGGCGGGCAGGGGAAGGTCGTAGGTGCGAATTCGCATGCACACCGGGGCGAAGTAAGCATCCGCGATGGTGAAGTCGCCAAACAGCAGGGAACCTGCCGGTTGGGCGGCCAACAGATCGCCCCACAGCCCGCACAGGCGCGCCAGGTCGGCGCGCACCCCGGCTTGGTCGCGCCAGATCAGCCGGCCCACCTCGGGCAGGTGGGCTTCGATGTTCATGGGGCAATGTTGGCGCAGCGAGGTGAAGCCGCTGTGCATTTCGGCGCACACGCTGCGCGCTCGCGCGCGCTGGTGGCGGTCATTCGGCCAGAGGTTCAGCTCGGGGAAGCGCTCGGCCAGGGTTTCGGCAATGGCCAGGGTGTCCCACACAGGAAAACCATCGTCGATCAGCACGGGCACCTTGCCCACCGGGCTGTGCTGGCGCAGGGATTGTTTGAATTGCGAACCGGCGTCGAAGGAATCGAAGCGAACCTGGATTTCTTCAAACGGGATGCCCGCCTGCTTCATCAGCACCCAGGGGCGCATCGACCAGGACGAGTAGTTCTTGTTGCCAATGACGAGTTGCAATGCCATGGGGCCTCCTTAAGAGGCCCCATGGTAGGCGAGTGCAGGCTGCCCAGCATTGCCATGCGGTGGGGCGATTCATGCGCCACCCGCATCAAAGCGGCCTGATGGCGGCGCTCAGGCGTATTTTTCAAGAATGCGGGTGGAGCGCTCCACGTCGCGCAGCGCGGACGTTTCCAGCGCGCTGGACGACACCGCTTCGACCATGGAGCAGGCCATCATGCGGTAGAAGGCCTTGTCCATCGCCTTGCGCGCGGCCGACATCTGCTGTGCCACGTCTTCGCAGCTGCGCTCGGTTTCCACCATCTCGATCAGGCCGCGGATTTGCCCTTCAATGCGCTTGAGCCGGTTGATGACATCCCGCTGGCTTTCGCTCATGCCGCGATTGGAGCGGATGGGCGTGGCCGGCCGGGCGAAGGCGGTCTGTGCAGCGGTGTTGCTCATGGTGCGAGGGAAAGTATTGTTTTGGGGTTTTGAGTGTGCCAAAAAATACTTACCCAGTACACCATTTTTGAACCTATTTTGTTTACTTTATTGGCGCATTGAGCGGTGGCGCAACAGCTGGCTGCGTGGTCCACGATGGCCCAGGTAGCCCGGTGCCACGCTGGTCAGTTCGGCAGGCTTGACGCCAAGGGCCTGTAGCCCAGGCCATTGCCCACTGGCCACGTTGTCCACCGACATGGAGGCGAGGTTGTCGCGACTCATCATGGGCTGGCCTGGCCCGAGCTCCATCAGGCAGGCCATGAAGTAGCCCAGCGCCACCGGCAGCGGGAAGACGGGGCGCGGGTGGCCGCTGTAGCGCCCTGCCAGGCGAACCAGTTCGGCCAGCGTGTACACCGTCGGGCCTGTGCAGTCGAAGGTCTGGCCCACGCTGCTTTGTGCCAGGTTCTGGTCGAGCAGGCTGTTCACCACGGCCTGCGCCACGTCTTCCACCCAAACGGGTTGGAACTTGGCGCTGGCGCCTGCCAGCGGCACGAGGGGCGCGCTTTCCTGGAGTTGGGCGAAGAGGTTGAGGAAGCGGTCGCCCGCGCCAAAGATGACGCTGGGCCGCAGGATGGTGAGGTCAAGCCCGGCGCGGCGCAGCTCGTCTTCGCCACGCGCCTTGCTGCGCAGGTAGTGGGACGGGCCGTCCAGGCTGGCGCCCAGTGCGCTGATGTGCACCAGCCGGCGCACGCCACTGTCCGCGCAGGCCTGGGCCAGGGCGCGCGGCAGGGCCACGTGGGCGCGCTCGAAGGCGGCCTCGTTGCCATGGAGGATGGCCACCAGGTTCACCACCGCGTCGTGCTCTTTCACCATGGCAGTGAGTTGTGCCGGGTCGTGCACATCGGCCTGCACCACGGTCACGCGGGGCAGGTGTTGCACGGCCGTGGCGTTGGCCAGGCGGCGGGTGGGCACGGTGATGCGCCAACCCTGGCGGTGCAATTTTTCGCAGAGGTGGCGGCCCACAAAGCCGGTGCCGCCGAGGATCAACACGTTTTTCATGTGGTCAGGCATCAGGGGAGGTCGGGCGAGGGTTCGGGCGTGGCCGCGTTGCGCGGCCCCACCGTGCCCAGGCGGGCGCGAAGCGATTGTTCCTGGCCGGTGAGCTGGGCCGCGTAGAGCGTGGTGTTGGACAGCACCCGCTTGACGTAGTCGCGCGTTTCTTCGAAGGGGATGTTTTCCGTCCACACCTCACCGGCCAGCACCGGTCCGTTGCGCCAGGCGCGCGAGCGGTTGGGGCCTGCGTTGTACGCCGCCGCGGCCAGGGGCAAGGAGCCGTCGAAGTCGTCGAGCGCGAGCTTCAGGTAGGCGGTGCCGATGCGGATGTTGGTGTCTTTGTCGTTGATCTGGTGCGGCTGGAAATCGGTCAGGCCAATTTTCTTGGCCGTCCAGCGCGCGGTGGCGGGCATCACCTGCATCAGGCCCGAGGCCCCCACCCCGGAGCGGGCCTCGGTGACGAAGCGGCTTTCCTGGCGGATCAGGCCGTAGACATAGGCCGGGTCGAGCCCGATGTCCCGTGCCCGGGCCACCACGGCGTCTTTGTAGGGCGTGGGAAAGCGCTGGCCCATGTGGACCTGGTCGCGCGTGCGCAGGCTGGTGTTGATGCAGCGGTCCCACAGGGCGTTGCGGCAGGCGATGTCAGCGGCGGCGAGCAGTTCGCGGTCTTCCATGCCGCCGGGGGTGTGCAGCGCCACGGTGTAGTTCCACTCGCGCACGCCTTCGCTGCGCAGGCCCAGGCGCACGGCGGTCAGGGCGCGCTGAAGGCCAGGGTCGCGTTCGGCGTTGGCGATCTCTTGCGGCGTGAGCGGGGCCGGCAGGGGCTGCGGCGCCACGCGACGGCCCAGGTCTTCCAGGGCCAGTTGTTCGTAGAAGCCGTGCGGCGAAGCGATGGATTCCAGCAACTGGCGCGCACGAGCGGCCGAGGCGGGGTCTTGCCGCGCCTGCAGGGCGCGCGCCTGCCAGTACACCCAGGTGGCGTCGCGTTGCTGGGTGTCGCTCATGGCGCCGATGGCCTCGCGCACGGTGTCCCAACGGCTGGCACGCAAGGCGGCTCTCGCCATCCAAGCCAGGTGGTCATCGTGCATGTGGCGGGTGTCGCCCTTGGCGAAGTAATCGAGCGCGTTGGTTTGCAGTTTTTGCGCGGCGCGCTTGCCGATCACGCCCCAGAGCCAGCCCTTTTCCTCATGCGTGAGCTGGGCGCGCCAGCGGGTGCGCTCCAGTTCGGCGGCGGCACCGTCGGGGTCGTTGCTGGCCAGGCGGATGATGGCCAGCGTGACGAGTTCTTTGGTGCGCGGGCGGATGGCGGTGATTTTTTCGTCCAGGTACTTGGCCGGGGCCGCCGAGATGTCGTCAAGCATGGCCGCCCATTCGGGCTTGAGCAGGGCCAGGGCCTGGCTGGCCACCTTGGGGCGACCGGTTTCCATGGCCAGGCGGGCGCGGTGCCACACGGTCTGCGCCGTGAGGTGGCCGCTCTCCAGCAGGGCCCGGGCGGCGGTCTGGCAACCGTCGTCGGTGTCGCGCTGGGCCAGCCATTCCTGGCGCACGCGCTGCGCGGCAGCATCGGGGGCGAGCTTGCCGTTGCTGGCGTCCAGCAGCAGGCCGTAGCAGCGCACCTGGCGGTCGTCGTTCATGCGAAAGCGTGGCAGCTCGGCGGCGAAGTTGGTCCAGTCGCGGGTGCGGCCGAGCTGCAGCAGCCAGTCGTTGCGCAGGCGGTCCTCCCAGTAGGTGCCGGCCATGGCGTCGAGCGCGGCGCGGATCTGATCGGGGCTGGCGGTGTCCAGCCGGGCACGCGTTTCCCAGTAGCGGGCCATGGGTTCGAGCGCGTGGCCGCGCACGCTGGGCAGCAAGGCGGAGAGTTGGGTGGCGTTGTTGCGCCGGAATGCGTCTCGCATGTCCAGCAGCGCCTGGTCGGCGGGGGCTTGAGACCAGGCCAGGGAGGGCAGTGCGAGGGCGGCCATAATGAGCCGCGACCGCCAGCGCTGCACTGGTGGGTGTTTGACCGGTTTCATGAGTTGATTATGGACAACAAAGACGGCCAGAGTTCCCCGGCAATCGCTCGAAAAACCGCTTGGCGCAAGGAGTTGATCGCCAAGCGCCAGTCCCTGGCAGATCGGGCCTGGCGCAATGACCTGCTGCAGCGGGTGATGCGCTTCTGGCTGATCGACCGGCCGGATGCGGTGATCGGCGCCTACTGGCCGATCAAGGGCGAGTTCGATCCGCTGCCCGCGCTCTACCGCTGGCAGGAAGCCGGCCTGGAGGGCGATGCACAGGGCGCCGCGCGTCGGCGTCAAATCGGCCTGCCGGTGGTGAACAAGGTGGACAAGACGCTGACCTTCTACACCTGGTACCCCGGCTGTCCCATGGAAGAGGACGCCTTCGGCATCCCCAAACCCAAGGACACCGAGATCGTGCAGCCCACGCTGATCTTCGTGCCCTGCGTGGGCTATGGCCCTGGGGGCTACCGCCTGGGTTACGGCGGGGGCTTCTACGACCGCACCCTGGCCACCTTGCAGCCCAGGCCCTTCACCGTGGGCCTGGGGTATGACTTCGGGTACCTGCCCGATCTGGAGCCCGAGCCGCACGACGTGCCGCTGGACGCCATCCTTTGCGACACCGGCGTGGCCTGGTCGGGCCGCTGACGTTTCGTTTTACGGGTGCTCGGCCGTGGCGTGCGCCTCGGTGATGCGCTTTTCGCGCCGCACCAGGTAAAGGCCGCAGCCGATCACGATGGCCGCCCCCACCCAGGTGTGGGCCTCGGGCAGGGTGTGCCAGACCAGCCAGTCCAATGCCACGCCCCAGGCCAGGGCGCTGTACTCGAACGGCGCCACGGCAGAGGCTTGCCCGTGGCGGAAGGCCTCGGTGATGGCGAGTTGGCCGGCAAAGCCGGTGAGGCCCAGGCCCAGCAGCAGCGCGCCGTCTTGCGGTGCAATGGGTTTCCAGTCGGGCAGCGCCAGCGCGCCGGCGCCCACGCTCATGGCGACCATCATGGTGAAGATGAGGGATTCGCTGCTGTCGGTGCGGCTGGCCAGCCGCCCGGCCACGGCCGCCACCGCGTAGCAGGCGGCCGCCCCCAGCACGGCCAGTCCGCCCCAGGTGACGAAGCCGGCCTGCAGGTCGGCGCCATCGGGCTTGAGGGCGATCAGCACGCCAATGAAGCCCGCGCCAATGGCCCACCAGTGCGCGGCGGGCACCTTCTCTTTGAGGATGGGCACCGACAGGGCAGTGATGAGCAGCGGCGCGATGAAAAACAGCGTGTAGGCCGCCGACAGTGGCAGCTCTCGCACGCCGCGGGTGAACAGCGAAAGCATCACGATGCCCAGCACCCCGCGCAACGCGTGCAATGGCCAGCGCGCGCGCAGGATGGTGGGCCAGGCGCCGCGCCAGGCGATGTAGAGCACCACGAAGGGCAGGGCGGTGATGCCGCGCAGAGCGGCGATCTGCAGCACCGGGTAGCGCGCCGACAGCGCCTTGAGCAAGGCGTCCATCAGGGCGAAGAAGCCCACGGCGATCAGCATGGCGACGATGCTGCGCAGGTTGCCGCGGGCGTGGCTGGCGTGGGACATGGGGTTTGATGCGGGGTAGGGTATCCGGGCGGCTGAGTGTGCCGCAGTGCCGGGCCAGCCTAGGCGCCAACCGTCCTCAATCGAGGTGATCCATTGCGTCGGGGTCGGGCACGTCGCCAATGGCCTGTCGCGTGGCGGCGGCCTGGGCCTGCAGCCACTGGGCGAAGGCCTGCACCTCGGGGCGCTGGGCGCTGCGCGGGGCCAGCACCAGCCAGTACACCAGGGGCGACTCGATGCGGTGGTGGGGCAGGGGCTCGACCAGTGCGCCGCTGGCCAGGCTCTCGGCCACCAGTGGCAGGCGGGCCAGCGCCACGCCCTGGCCGGTGAGGGCGGCCTGCACGATCTGGTGGGCGTAGTTGAAGTACAGCCAGCGCTGTGGGCTCAGGCGCGAAGGTGGCGCGGTGCGGCGGTCTTTCGGGGCGCGGGCCGGGCTGGCGAACTCGTCGAGCCAGCGCTGCCAGGTGAGCCACTCCAGGTGGCGCGTGCGGTGGGCGTCGCCGGCCTCGATGAGCGCGCAGTTCGCCAGGTCTTCCAGTCGGTGGATGGGGTGGGTGCGCAGCAGCCAGGGGCTGGCCACGGGGGTGAGCGTTTCACCAAACAGGCGCACGGCATCGGCGGGCACGGCCTGTGGCACGGCATAGCGCAGGGCGAGGTCGACGTCGGCGGTGTTGAGGTCCACCGGGGTGTCGGTGGCGTCGATGCGGATGTCAATGTCGGGGTGCTGGCGCTGGAAGTCTTCCAGGCGCGGGATCAGCCACATCGAGGCAAACGACGCCCAGGTGGTGATGGCCACGCTGCGCCGCCCGGCGCTCTGGCGGATCTGGCGCACCGTGCTGTCCACGCGGTCCAGCGCGCTGGTGGCCGCGCGCAGCAGCATGGAGCCCGCGCTGGTGAGTTCCACCGCCCGGGTGTGGCGCAGGAACAGGGCGATGCCCACCTCGCTCTCCAGCGCCTGAATCTGGCGGCTCACCGCGCTCTGGGTGAGCGAAAGCTCGTCGGCGGCGGCGCGGAAATTCAGGTGGCGCGCCACCGCCTCGAAGGCGCGCAGGTGGCCCATGCCGATGGGGCGGGTGCGGGGGTGGAAGCTGGTGGTGCTCATGGGGATTGATGCGCGGAGTGAATCAAAGGTGGGCCTCGCTTTCATTGGACGGCACGCCTGCAGGCCCGCAAGATCTGGGCTCACATGCTACGGGAGCCGATCATGGCCATTGATACCTTTTTCACATCGGACAGTTGCCCGGGCGCCTGGCGCCTGGGCGCGGGCGAGGCCCTCGCGCTGCGCCCTCGCGAAGCGAGTCGCTTTCTGGTGATTTGTGGGCGGGCCTGGGTGACGCTGGGCGACGGCATCGACCATGTGCTGTCGGCCGGCGACAGCTTGCCGGTGCCGCTCGGCGCCCGGGTGGTGGTGGAGGCCTGGGGCGACGGCCTGGCCTTTGACTGGTTGGCCTTACCGGCCAGGGCATCGGTCAAGGGCGCGCCGGCTGGATTCGGGCAGCGGGTCGGGGCTCCAGCGCGGGAACTGGGGCGGGCCTTGGGTCAGGTGGGGGTGGCGGCCGCCCGCCTGATGTTGGGCCTGCTGGCCTGGCTGCGGTGTGACGCCTGGCGCGGGCGCCGGGTGGCGTCGCCCTGACGGCCCCGGCCCGCTACCATGGCGGGCCCATGAATGGACAACCCCTGCACATTGCCCTGGCCGACTGGGCCGTCATCTCGGTTTTCGGCGTGGTCTACCTGGGCATGTTCCTGGGCGGGCTGCCGCGGCTGAAGCTCGACCGCTCCGGCGTGGCCTTGCTGGGCGCGATCGCGATGATCGCCATCACCGGCATGACGGTGGCGCAGGCGGCAGCCGCCATTGACCTGCCCACCATCCTGCTGCTGTTCGCCTTCATGGTGATCTCGGCCCAGATGCGCCTGGGGGGCTTCTATTCCGCCGTGACGCGCCGCGTGGGCGAGTGGAACCTGCCGCTGCCGGCCCTGAGCGCCGCGCTGATCGTGGTGGCGGCCGCGCTGTCGGCTGTGTTTTCCAATGACGTGGTCTGCCTGGCCATGACGCCGGTGGTGGCGCGCCTGTGCCTGCGCCGGCGCATCGACCCGGTGCCCCTGCTGGTGGGGCTGGCGTGCGCGGCCAACATCGGCTCGGCGGCCACGCTGATCGGCAACCCGCAGAACATGCTGATCGGCTCGGTGATGAAGCTGCACTTCGCCAGCTACACCCTGCAAGCGCTGGTGCCGGTGCTGGTGGGCTTGGTGCTGTTGTGGGCCTGGCTCACCTGGGGGCCGGTGAAGGATGGCGACCCGATCTTGCCGCCAGCAGAAGGCGTGGGCGAGCCCGAACCCGAGTTCGACGCCTGGCAAACCGTGAAAGGCCTGGTCGTGGCCGCGGTGCTGATGGCGGTGTTCCTGTTCACCGATGGCCCCCACGAAGTGGCGGCCTTGATCGGCGCGGCGGTGCTGTTGCTCAGCCGCCGCCTGGCCACCTCGGCCGTGATGCGGCTGGTGGACTGGCCGCTGCTCATTCTCTTCATGGGCCTGTTCGTGGTGAACCACGCTTTTGACGCCACTGGCGTGGCCGCGCAGGCCGTGGGCTGGTTGCGGTCGCACGGGGTGTCGCTGTCCAGCCCGGGCCCCTTGCTGGTGGTGGGGGTGACGCTGTCCAACCTGGTGTCCAACGTGCCGGCCGTGATGCTGCTGTTGCCGCACCTGGGGGGCGAGCACCAGGCGGGGGTGATGCTGGCCTTGTTCACCACTTTTGCCGGCAACCTGTTGCTGGTGGGCTCGATCGCCAACCTCATCGTGGCCGATCTGGCGCGCCAGCAGGGCGTGGTGATCGACGCGCGGCGCCATGCGCGCATTGGCGTGCCGGTGGCCCTGATGTCGCTGCTGGGCGCCTGGGTCTGGATGGCCTGGGCCTGACGGCGCGTGCGCCTCAGCGCGCGGCGCTCAGGCCGCGTGCGTCGCTTTCCAACTCTTGCAGGCGCTTGGCGGCGCGCTCGCGCTGCGCCGGGTTGGCGGTGGCGTGCAAGGTGGCGAATTGCGCGCAGCCGTGGCGAAGTTGGGCCTGGGTGTAATCGCCGTAGCCCGGCGTGGGCGACTGGCTCACGCGTTGCAGGTAGGCGCGCACCAGGGCCTCGGCGCGAGCCGGGTTGGCCTGGGCCTGGCGCACGGTGTCGATCAGGTCGCGCTGGCGGCGTTGCCGCTCGGCCTGGGTGCGCTGCGGGTCAAATGGCGAGGCCTGCAGCTCGCGCCGCATCAGGTCGCGTTGCTCGGGGCTCAGGCGACCGTAGAGCCACTCGGCCCGGTCAACGGCCTTGTCCAGGCGGCGTTGAAGGCGCTCGCGCGGTGAGCCCTCCAGAAACTCTTCAGCGAACTCGTCGTTGCTCTTGGCCTGGCGGTCTTGCAGGTGCTCGATTTGCGCTGGCTGAAGGTCCAGCGCGAGCCGGGCCAGCGAGGGCACCGCCTGTTCGCCCAGGCGCTGCAGGTGGTCGACGATGGCGTCGGCCTCGCGGCAGAACTCGTCGTGGGTGGGGGTGGCCCGGGCAAGCCCCTGCCAGGCCCGCAGCCGCTCGGCGATGCGGGGCAATTCTTCGCGGCGGTGCCAGGCGAAGAAGCTGTTCAGGTCATCTCGCACCCAACTGGATTGCGTGCTTGAGAAATCGACCTGCCGGTCAAACCACCAGTGCAACAAATTGGGCGCTTGCTGGTACGCCATTCGGGTGGCGGTGCACGCCGTCAGCGCCATCAGCACAGCCGCCACGGCGAGGGTGCGGGCGATAATCCGCCCCCATCGAAGGCCGGCTGTTGTGCCGGCCTCTCCAACTGCACAAGAGGTCAACATGTCGTTTCCGGTGGATGTGGTCGTGATGGCGGCGGGCAAGGGCACGCGCATGAAAAGTCAACGGCCCAAAGTGTTGCACCGTCTCGGCGGCCGTGCCCTGGCCCAGCACGTGATTGACTGCGCCGCGCGGTTATCGGCGCGCCGCGTGGTGGTGATCACCGGCCACGGGGCCGAGCAGGTGGAGGCCGGTCTGGCGGCCCCTGCCGCCACCGCGCTGAGCTTTGTGCGCCAGGAGCCCCAGTTGGGCACCGGCCACGCGGTGCAGCAGGCCGTGCCGGTGCTGCAGGACGACGGCGTGACGCTGGTGCTCTCGGGCGATGTGCCGCTGACCCAGGCCGCCACTTTGCAGGCCCTGCTGGACGTGTGCGCTGGTCAGCACCTGGCCCTGCTCACGCTGGATATGCCCGACCCCACCGGCTATGGCCGCATCGTGCGCGGCGACGGTGGCGAGGTGCGCGCCATCGTGGAGCACAAAGACGCCAGCGAGGCACAGCGCGCCATTCGCGAGATTTACAGCGGCATCATGGCCGTGCCCACGCGCCTGCTGCGTGCTTGGCTTGCGCGCCTGGACAACCGCAACGCGCAAGGTGAGTACTACCTCACCGACGTGGTGAAGTTCGCCGTGGCCGATGGCCTGGCGGTGCACGCCCACCGCATCACCGACGCGGTGCAGGTGGCGGGCGTGAACAGCCCGGCCCAGTTGGCCGAGCTGGAGCGCGCCTACCAGCGCCGCCGCGCCGATGAGCTGCTGGTGCAGGGCGTGCGCCTGGCCGACCCGGCCCGTTTTGATGTGCGGGGCGAACTGGTGTGCGGGCAGGACGTGGAAATTGACGTGAACTGTGTGTTCGAAGGCTCGGTGCAACTGGGCGATGGTGTGCGCGTTGGCGCGAACTGCGTGATCGCCAATGCCGTGATCGAAGCGGGCGCGGTGATCCACCCCTTCACCCACATCGAGGGCGAGAAGGCCGGCGTGAAAGTGGGCGCCGGTGCCCTGATCGGCCCGTTTGCCCGCCTGCGCCCAGGGGCTGACCTGGGGCCGGAGGTGCACATCGGCAACTTCGTTGAGGTGAAGAATTCCACCCTGGCCGCTGGCGCCAAGGCCAACCACCTGGCCTACCTGGGCGACGCCACCGTGGGCGAGCGGGTGAACTACGGGGCTGGCAGCATCACGGCCAATTACGACGGCGCCAACAAACACCGCACCGTGATCGAGGCCGATGTGCACGTGGGCAGCAACTGCGTGCTGGTGGCGCCGGTGACCATTGGCGCCGGTGGCACGGTGGGCGCGGGCTCCACCATCACGAAAGACACCGCGCCCGGCGCGCTGTCGGTGGCGCGGGGCAAGCAGGTGTCAATTGCCAACTGGCAGCGGCCAGTCAAACAGAAAAAGGCCTGAGCCCTCGAAGGGCGGGCTCAGCGACCGCGGCGGCTGTACCCGCGAGGAGGGCGGTGGCGGCTGTCCGGGTCCAGGTCCATCAGGCCGCTCAGGCCCATCACCTCAGAGTCGCGGAAGCCCGTGTTGGGGCTGCCGTTGTACTGGTGGTCAAAACCGGAGAGCTGGCTCTCCAGCTCTTTGAGCACGCTGTCGCGGTCGGCGTCGGTCTGGGGTTTGGGCGTGGTGCCTGACTTCGGCTTGGGCAGTTCGGCCAGCTTGAGCTGCGCGCGGAACTCGGCCGGGGCGGGCATGCGGTGGATGCCGTTCTTCAGGAACACGAAGCGCACGCCGGCCGTCTTGAGCATGCGGTTTTTCACCTTCACCCGTTCGGCCCAGGCGTCGGCGTTGCTCAGGTGGTAGCGCTCAATGTCGAAGGCGAAGGTGGGCTTGCCCTCGGGGTCGCAGACCACGAAGTCCACCTTGTGTTCGTTCAGCCGCTGGCTGGCGCGCGATTTGTCCTTGGCCCGCCGCACCGAGAGCATGTCTTTCAGCGCCACGTTGGGCAGCACCGCCTGGCCGGGGAAGGTGTCGTGCAGGTAGTCGAGCATCTGCATCTGGTCGGCCACCAGGATGCGCTCGGGGGCGTAGCGGTCGTCTGCGTCGGGGCTCTTGCCGCGCACGAATCGCACAAACAGCCAGCCGCACAGCAACAGCAGCGCTGTTCCCATGGCCAGTCCGGTCCACAAGATGTCCATGAAGCCTCCTGATGCCTGTTGTGCTTGTTATACGGATGGGCGCGAATTGTAAATAGCCTGTTACACGTCATCGGCAGTTGGCGACGGAATGTTTACCTTGGTCGCCAAACGACACCTTTGTGTCGTGCGTTTGCACCGTTTTGTTTAGGGGGTCGGCCTGGCGCTGTTCAGGGGCAGGCGCGGTTCGAACTTGCTGCGTCGCGTCGCAAAGAAGGCCTTCACGTTGCGCACGTTCGCGTCGCCCGTGAACAGCCGTTGCGTGAGCGCCAGGTACGCCGGCATGTCGGCGCAATGCACCACCAGCACGAAATCGGGCCCCGGGCTCACGCGGTAGCACTGTTGCACCGCGGGCTCGGGCGCCACGCGGGCCTCAAAAGCGTCCAGCGCCTCGGCGCCCTGGCGTTCCAGCGTGATCTCCACGATGGCGCTGAGGCCGTGGCCCAAGACAGGCGCCAGGCGGTCAGGCGACAAGATGGCCACTTCCCGCTCGATCAGCCCCGAGGCGCGCAGGCGCTTGAGGCGCCGCAGCGTGGTGGGTGGGCTCAGGTGCGCGGCCTCGGCCAGGGCCTGGTTGCTGCGGGCCGCATCGGTTTGCAGCAGCTCCAGCAGGCGAAGGTCGGCTTCGTCGATGTCGATTGGTTCCATCTGTGTGTCTTGTGTGAAAGATTTGGCGATTTACGTGTGAGTGTGGAATTTTTTCTCATCTGCAGTGGTTTTTTGATGTTTTATTTCTTGAGGCTCTGCGTAGCATCGTGCCCGTTCACACACCAAGGAGCGTTTCATGTGCGGCATCGTGGCGGGGGTTTCGGGGCGCGACATCGTGCCCGTGCTGGTTCAGGGCCTGCAGCGGCTGGAGTACCGCGGCTATGACTCGTGCGGCGTGGCGGTGCACGCCGGCGGCTTGAAGCGCGCGCGCAGCACGGCGCGGGTGGCCGAACTGGCGCAGCAGGTGCAGGCCGAGGGCATTGCCAGCGGCACCGGCATCGCGCACACCCGCTGGGCCACCCACGGCGCACCGGCCGTGCACAACGCACACCCCCATTTCAGCCACGGGCCGAAAGCCGCCCCCGGCGCCGTGGGCCGCGTGGCCCTGGTGCACAACGGCATCATCGAAAACCACGACGAACTGCGCGCGGCCCTGCAGGCCAAGGGTTACGTGTTCGAGAGCCAGACCGACACCGAGGTGATCGCCCACCTGATCGACTCGGTCTACGACGGCGACATCTTCGTGGCCCTGCAGGCCGCCGTGGCGCAGTTGCACGGCGCTTACGCCCTGGCCGTGTTCCACAAAGACGAACCCCACCGCGTGGTGGGCGCGCGCGCCGGCTCGCCCCTGGTGCTGGGCGTGGGGCAGGGCGGCACCGAGCATTTCCTGGCGAGTGACGCCATGGCACTGGCCGGCGTGACCGACCAGATCGTTTACCTGGAAGAGGGCGACCTGGTGGACCTGCAACTGGGCCGCTACTGGGTGGCCGACGCCCAGGGGCGCTCGCTGGAGGCCGCCCAGCGCCCGGTGCGCACCGTGCACGCGCACAGCGGCGCGGCCGAGCTGGGGCCGTACCGCCACTACATGCAGAAAGAAATCTTCGAGCAGCCGCGCGCCATTGGCGACACGCTCGAAGGCGTCAACGGCATCACGCCCGAGCTGTTTGGCGACGGCGCCTACCGCGTGTTCAAAGAGGTGGACCGCGTGCTCATCCTGGCCTGCGGCACCAGCTACTACAGCGGTTGCGCCGCCAAGTACTGGCTGGAAGACATCGCCCGCATTCCCACCCAGGTGGAGGTGGCCAGCGAGTACCGCTACCGCACCAGCGTGCCCGACCCGCGCACCCTGGTGGTGACCATCAGCCAGAGCGGCGAGACCGCCGACACCCTGGCCGCGCTGCGCCACGCGCAGGGCCTGGGCATGAAGCACACCCTCACCATCTGCAACGTGGCGACTTCCGCCATGGTGCGCGAGTGCGAACTGGCCTACATCACCCGCGCGGGCGTGGAGATTGGCGTGGCCTCCACCAAGGCCTTCACCACCCAGCTCGCCGGCCTGTTCCTGTTGACGCTGGCACTGGCGCAGGTGCGCGGCCACCTGTCAGACGAGCAAGAGGCCGCCCACCTCAAGGCCATGCGCCACCTGCCCGTGGCCCTGCAGGCCGTGCTGGCCCTGGAGCCGCAGGTGATCAGCTGGTCCGAGGATTTCGCGCGCATGGAAAACGCGCTCTTCCTGGGCCGCGGGCTGCACTACCCCATCGCGCTGGAAGGCGCGCTCAAGCTCAAAGAGATCAGCTACATCCACGCCGAGGCCTACCCGGCCGGCGAACTCAAGCACGGCCCCCTGGCCCTGGTGACCGCGGCCATGCCGGTGGTGACCGTGGCGCCCAACGACGCCCTGCTGGAGAAGCTCAAGAGCAACATGCAAGAGGTGCGCGCGCGCGGCGGTGTGCTGTACGTGCTGGCCGACGCCGACACCCGCATCACCAGCAGCGACGGCATCCACGTGATCCGCATGCCCGAGCATTACGGCGCGCTCTCGCCCATCCTGCACGTGGTGCCGCTGCAATTGCTGGCGTACCACACGGCCCTGGCCAAGGGGACGGATGTGGACAAGCCAAGGAATTTGGCGAAGAGCGTGACGGTGGAGTGAGGGCGGCCGCTGGGCTGACTTGTGATCCGCAGGAATAGAGCCTGTCGGGCTTGGAATATTCCCTGTCTGCGATTGGCACAACGCGCGACACCCGCGCGTGAACCCAGGCGCCAGCTTCTGCTGGGGCCTTCTGCTCGGGGGCTGGCCAAGCGGGCGCAACCTCTGGTGCACCCTGATTGGCATCGGCTTCGCCGCGGAGAATAATCGCGCCCAGGAGCAGCCATTCCCCCTTTGGCGGTACCCCGTCGCTCTGCTCCAGGAGCCCGAACGTGTCTTCAGCCGTCAAGATCTTCCAGGGGCGCTTCGGTCGAGTGGCCTTGCTTGACATGGATGCGCCGCTGGTTGGGCACGCCCATCACCACTGCCACATCCTGATCAAGGCGGGTGGCGCGGACAGCGCGTTCAGCGTGCGCGGTGAACGCGCACCGCTGACAGACGACACGGCCGTGCTGGTCAATGCGTGGGAGCACCACGCGTATGAACATGAGGGGCCTCCTGATGCCCGCACGCTGATCCTGGCGCTCTACATCGAGCCCGGCTGGTTGGCCGAACTGCAGCGATCGCTCGCGCTGTCGGGGCATCCGCGCTTTTTCCCCGAGCCTTGTGTCCGGCTCACCGCGGCCACCCGAAAGATGGTCGAGGAATTCGTGCTCGAGCTCTGGTGGGACGACGAGGTCTCTCCAGGCCGCCTGGAAGACCTGCTGTTCAACCTCATCATTGCGGTGGTCGAAAGCTATTCGGGGTGGCGGGACTTGGCCAGTCTTTTGCGCACCAAGCCACCGGTGGCAATGGACCCCCGCATTCGCCAAGCGATCGCCCTGATGCGCAGGGACGTGTCCCGCGAGCTTGATGTCGATGGCCTGGCGATGGCCGCCGGCCTTTCCAGGGCGCACTTCTTCAACTTGTTTCAGCGCGACACGCGGGTGACGCCGCTGGTGTACGCCAACGTGCTGCGTTTCGAGGCTGCCGTCCAACGGTTGACCCAATCCGCCGAGCCCGTGGGCGACGTGTCGCACGAGCTGGGGTTTTCGGCGCCCAGCCATTTCTCGCGTTTCTTCCGCGCGCACCTGGGCATCACGCCCAGCGATTACCGGCGCAAGGTCAATTTGTTCGAGCCTCCGCGAGGGCCGCGCTCGGACGTGATCTGAGCCCCGCCGCAAAGTCATCAGACTTTTTGGATAGCCGGCAGATGGAACGGACATTTGCCGGACACCTGCGATAACGCGGGCACCTCCTGCCTGCCGACACTGGCGCTGCACAAGAACAGCAGCCGCCACGTCGGCACAGGAGACAAGATTGCACTCAGAACCCTCGCTGGCGGGCGCGGCCCGGCAGGCATGGGTCGGCCGGCGCCTGGAGCGACTGGAAGACGATGCCCTGCTCAATGGACGCGGCGCCTACGCCGATGACCTGGGCACCCGCCCCGGAACGCTGCACGCAGCGGTTCTGCGCTCGCCCCATCCCCACGCCCGCCTCCTGGCGGTTCACACGCAGGCGGCGCTGGCACTCCCGGGGGTGCGGGCGGTCCTGACCGGTGCGGACGTGCAGGCCTGGGCCCAGCCCTTTGTGGTGGGCGTCAAACAAGCCATGCAGCACTGGGCCCTGGCCGTAGACCGGGTGCGGCACGTGGGGGAGCCCGTTGCGGTGGTCGTGGCCGAAGACCGGTACCTGGCGGAAGACGCACTTGATCTGCTGCGCGTGGACTACGAGCCCTTGCCGGTGGTCAGCGACATTGCGCACGCCCTGCGGGAAGACGCCTGCCCGCTGCACGACGGGGTTGGCAGCAACGTGGTGTCGGATCGGGCGTTTCGCTACGGCGATCCCGATTCGGCTTTCTCTCAGCCGGGGGTGCGCACCGTGCGCACCACGGTGCACTACCCGCGCAACAGTTGCTCACCCATGGAATGCGCCGTGGTGATCGCCGAGCACCTGCCCGGCGACGAGGGCTATGACGTCACCTCCAATTTCATGGGGCCGTTCTCGCTGCACGCGGTGATGGCCATGGCGCTCAAGGTGCCCGGCAACAAGCTGCGCCACCGCGTGCCGCGCGACTCGGGTGGCAGCTTTGGCGTCAAGCAGGCGGTGTTTCCCTATGTGGTGCTGATGTGCCTGGCCTCGCGCAAGGCGGGCGCGCCGGTGAAGTGGGTGGAAGACCGGCTTGAGCACCTGAGCGCCGCCACATCGGCCACCGCTCGCCTGACGACTATCGAGGCGGCCGTCACGCCCGAGGGCCGTGTGCTGGCGCTGCGCTATGACCAGGTCGATGAGGTGGGCGCCTACCTGCGCGCACCGGAACCCGCCACCTTCTACCGCATGCATGGTGCCCTCACGGGGGCCTACGCCATTGACCACCTGCAGGTGCGCAACCGGGTGGTGGTCTGCAACAAGACCCCCACCGGCCTGGTGCGTGGCTTTGGCGGGCCGCAGGTGTTTTATGCGCTCGAACGCCTGATGGACCGCATCGCGGTGGAACTGGCGATCGACCCGGTGCCACTGCGCCTGCGCAACTACGTGCCGGCGCACGCCTTTCCCTACACGGCGGCCGCTGGTGCCGTGCTGGACTCGGGCGACTATGTCCGCCTGACTGAGATGGCCATGGCCCAGGCCGATGCCCTGCAGCTGCCCGAGCGCCAGCGTGCCGCACGGGCAGCCGGCAAGCTCTATGGCATTGGCGTGGCGGCCATCGTCGAGCCCTCTGTGTCGAACATGGGCTACATCAGCACCGTTCTCACCGCCGAGCAGCGTGCCAAGGCGGGCCCGAAGAACGGGGCCATTGCCAGCGCCACGGTCGCCATTGATTTGCTGGGCGGCGTGAACGTGACCATTGCCTCGGCGCCAGCGGGGCAGGGCCACATGACGGTGTGCGCCCAGGTGGTGGCCGATGCGCTTGGCCTGCACCCGTCGGCGGTGGTGGTGAACGTGGAGTTCGACACCGCCAAGGACGCCTGGAGCGTGGCCGCTGGCAACTACAGCAGCCGATTCGCCGGGGCGGTGGCCGGCACGGTGCACCTGGCCGCGCAGCGCCTGCGCGACAAGCTGGCACGCATCGCCGCGGCGCAGTGGGGCTGTGACAGCGCCGACATCGGGTTCGAGGGCGGGCAAATCTTCAACCGCCGGCAGCCCGCGCAGTCACAGCCGTTCACGCGCCTAGCGGCCAGCCCTCACTGGGCCCCGGCCCTGCTGCCCGAGGGCGAAACCCCCGGCCTGCGCGAGACCGCCTTCTGGACACCAGAGACGCTCAAGGCGCCCGATTCGGCTGACCGGGTCAACACCTCGGCCGCCTATGGCTTTGTGTTCGATGTGTGTGGCCTGGAGATCGACCCGGCCACTGGCGCCGTCCGCGTGGACCGCTACGTCACGGCCCACGATGCTGGCCGCCTGCTCAACCCGGCGTTGGCCGACGGGCAGATTCGCGGGGCCTTTGCCCAGGGGCTGGGCGCGGCCTTGCTGGAAGAGTTCCGCTACAGCCCGGACGGCAGTTTCCAGAGCGGCACGCTGGCCGACTACCTGATGCCCACCACCTGCGAGACGCCCGATCCGGTGATCGTGCACCTGGAGACCCCCAGCCCCTTCACGCCCCTGGGCGCCAAGGGCCTTGGCGAAGGCAACAACATGAGCACGCCGGTGTGCATCGCCAATGCGTTTGCCGATGCGCTGCGCCCCGCCCGCGACGTGGCGGATGTGCGCTTGCCGCTCACCCCCGACCGGGTGCTGGCCCACCTGCAGACCGAAGACCCGCCCGCGCGCCATCCCGTGGCCAAGGCCCCGGCGCCGGCAGCGCTGCGCGACGGCCTGTCCCTGGCCGCGCAAGGCTCGGTGGACATCGCCGCACCGCCCGCCCGGGTGTTTGAGGTGCTGCTCGACCCCGTGGCGCTGGCCCGGGTCATTCCCGGCTGCCATGCGCTGCAATCCGACGGCCCCAATCGCTACCGGGCCGACGTGACGGTGGGCGTGGGCCTGATCAAGGCGCGCTACGAGGCCCGCATCACGCTCTCCGACATCGACGCCCCGCGCAGCCTGCGGCTCGCCGGCGTGGGCAGCTCAAGCCTGGGAACCGGTGCCGGCGACGGCTCGGTGCGACTGGAGGAGACGGAGGGCGGCACCCGCCTGCACTACGACTACAGCGCCCAGGTGGGTGGCAAGGTGGCCATGGTCGGCAGCCGCATGCTTGAAAGCGCGGCCCGGCTCATCGTGGCGCAGCTCTTTGAATCGCTGGGGCGGCAGGCCTCGGGTGGCGTTGCCGCGCGGGCGTCGTGGTGGATGCGACTTTTGCAACGCCTGGGGGTGCGCGCATGAAACCGGCCATGTTTGACTATGTGCGGGCCGACAGCGCCGAGCAGGCGGCCTCTTTGCTGCAGCGCCATGGTGAGGGTGCGCGCATTCTGGCGGGCGGGCAATCGCTGATGGCGGTGCTCAACATGCGGTTGGCCCAGCCTGCCTTGTTGATCGACATCTCGCGCAGCACAGAGCTGGCCGCCATCGTGGTGAAGCCCGATTCGGTGCGCGTGGGTGCGGCGGTCACCCAGGCCCAGTTGCAGGCCCACCCCGAGGTGCCGCCCCTGCTGGCGCTGGCCTTTCCCTTCATCTCCCACTTTCAGATCCGCAATCGCGGCACGGTGTGCGGCTCCATCGCGCACGCCGACCCCTCGGCCGAGTTGCCGCTGTGCCTGGTGGCGCTCAAGGGCACGGTGCATCTGCGCAGTGCGCGCGGCGCTCGCCAGGTGCCCGCGCACGACTTCTTCACTGGGCTGCTGAGCACCGCGCGGCGCGCGGACGAGCTGATCGAAGCCGTGAGCTTTCCGCGCCCGGTCCCGGGAGAGTCTTTCGGCTTCGCCGAGCACTCGCGCCGCCATGGCGACTTTGCGCTGTGCGCGGTGGCCGCCGTGGTGAACGCCCGTGGGCTGCGCGTGGCGGTGGGCGGCCTGGGTGACCGGCCTCATGCCTGCGAACTGCCTTCGCTGTCGGGCGCCGCGCTCGATGAGGAACTGAACGAACTCGCCTGGTCGCTGGACGTGCGGGACGACCCCCACACCAGTGCGGCCACGCGCCGCCATCTGCTGCGCCACCTGGCACGGCAGGCCATTCAGCAAGCACGGAGACAAGCATGAGTCACCCGGTTCTCGGACGCGATGCCCTGCACACGGTCCACCTCACCCTCAACGGCCGCGAACGCAGTGCTCAGGCCCAGCCGCGCCTGTTGCTCAGCGATTTCCTGCGGCACGAACTCGGCGCGACGGGCACCCACGTCGGCTGTGAACACGGCGTCTGTGGCGCCTGCACCGTGCGCATCGACGGCGTGGCGGCACGCGCCTGTCTGACCTTGGCGGTGCAGGTTGACGGCCGTCGCGTGGACACCGTGGAGGCGCCGCAGGGGGAACACCCGCTGCTGGACGCCCTCAGGGCCGCCTTCAAGCGCCACCACGCCCTGCAATGCGGCTTCTGCACGGCCGGCATCCTCATGTCCAGCGCCGACTGGCTGCAGCGCCAGCAGGCCGCGGGCCAGCGGCCAGACGAGGCCGAGGTGCGCGACATGCTCAGCGGGCACCTGTGCCGCTGCACCGGCTACACGCCGATCGTGGACGCGGTGATGGAGGTGGCCTGTGCTTGATCTGGGACGCACCTTTCTGCAAAGCGTGGACCGCGCTGGCGGCGCCACAGCCCTGGTTGACGGCCCGCTGCGGCTGACCTGGACCGACTGGGCGCGTGCCATTGGTGGCGTTCAGCGCGGCCTGGCAACACTGGGTCTGCGCCGGGGCGATCACGTGCTGAGCGTGCTGCAGAACCGACACGAAGCCGCCACGCTGCACTGGGCCTGCCAGTTCGCGGGCCTGGTGATGACCCCGCTGAACTGGCGCGCCAAACCCGAGGAGCTTGACCATGCGCTGCGCGACTCGGGCGCCCGGGTTCTGGTGTACGAGGCCGCGTCGCAGGAAGCGGTGAACGCCTCTACACTGGCCGCGTCGGTGGTGCGCCTGGTCGCTGGTGATCTGCTCGGGCCCGACCCGCAGTTCGGGCAGGTGTTCGCCGAGCCGGCCGACCCCACGCCCATGGCGCGCGCCGACGACCTCTCGCTCATGCTCTACACCTCGGGCACCACCGGCGCCCCGAAGGGTGTGCCGCGCCGTCAGCACGCCGAGCGCGTGGCCGCGCTGGCCCATGTGGCCCAGAACCGCTACGGCTACGGCGAGCGCACCCTGGGCGTAATGCCGCTGTACCACACCATGGGTGTGCGCTCTCTGCTGACGATGGCCTTGGTTGATGGCCGATTCGTCTGCATGCCTCGCTTCGAGGCCACGGCCGCCTTGCGGGCGATCGAGACCGAACGGGTGAGCCACCTCTACCTGGTGCCCACGCTGTACCACGACCTGCTTGCCCACCCCGACTTCAAGCGAACGGACACGCAGTCGGTGCGCAAGCTCGGTTTCGCTGGCGCCCCCATGCACGATGCGCTGCTGTTGCGCCTGCAGCAGGCGTTTCAGCCAGAGCTGTTCGTCAACCACTACGGCAGCAGTGAGATTTACACCTTCGCGATCAACCAGAACGCGGTGGGCAAACCCGGCTCGGCGGGACGGGCGGGCATCAACACCCGCCTGCGCGTGATCAAGCTGGACGCGAAGAGCCCGCAAGACATTGCCGCACCGCTGGAGGAGGGGCAGATCGTGGCCGACCTGCTCAGCGACGAGGCCTTCGAGGGGTACCACAACCGCCCGGACGCCAACGAGCGCAGCCTGCGCGACGGCTGGTACTTCACGGGTGACACCGGTTACCTGGACGCCGAGGGCGACCTGTTCGTGACCGGCCGTGTGGACGACATGATCATCAGCGGCGGCGAAAACATCTCGCCGGTTGACATCGAGTCGGTGCTCTCGCTGCACCCCTCGGTGGATGAGGTGGCGGTGGCCGGTCTCAGCGATGAGCGCTGGGGCCAGCGGGTCGTGGCCTTCGTGAAGCCGCGCGATGCCGTGGCCGCCGACGCCCTGGATGCGCACTGCCGCGCCTCTGACCTCGTGAACTTCAAGCGCCCACGCGAGTACGTGTTCGTGCGCGAAATCCCCAAATCTCCCGTCGGCAAGGTGCTGCGCCGAAAGCTGGTGGCAGGCGAATTCGATGCCATGCCGGCGGCCTTGCCCTTGCCCCCTGTGCCACCGGCCTGAACCCCTTCCCTCAACCCCACTGCACCAAGACACCATGCAACTCAACGACCTGAAGCACCCCGCGCTCACCTTGAGCGCCACCCTCGATGGCTACCGCGTCGAGATCGACCCGGCCCGCCAGCGCGCCGACATCGTGCTGTGCCGCCCGCCCTTCAACGTCATCTCTATGACGCAGCGCGAGCAGCTTCGCATCACCTTCGAGGCGCTTGATGCCAACGACGATGTGCGGGTAATCGTGCTGCGCTCCGAAGGCGAGCACTTCTCCAGCGGCGGCAACATCGGCGGCTTCCTGGAGGCCTCGCCAGAGCACGTGAGCAAGCTCGCGTGGAACGTGGCGGCCCCCGCCCGCTGCAGCAAGCCCGTGATCGCGGCCGGCCGGGGCTATTGCTTTGGCGTGGGCTTCGAGATCTCGCTGGCGTGCGACTTCCGCCTGGCCACGCCCACCACGCTGTATGCCCTGCCCGAGCAGAAGCTGGGCCAGATTCCGGGCTCGGGCGGATCGGCCCGCTTGCAGAAGATGGTGGGCATCACCCGCACCAAGGACATCGTGATGCGCAGCCGCCGCCTCTCGGGTGCCCAGGCCTATGACTGGGGCGTGGCCACCGAGTGCGTGCCCGACAACGAACTGGAAGCCGCCACCGACGCCCTGGTGGACGAGCTGCGCGGCTTCTCGCCGCTGGCCCAGCGCACCGCCAAGAAGCTGCTCAACGACACCGAAGACTCGCCCCTGTCGATCGCCATCGAGCTGGAAGGGCATTGCTATTCGCGCTTGCGCAGCTCGAACGATTTCCGCGAAGGCGTGGAAGCGTTTCACGACAAGCGCCGTGCCCGCTTCAACGGCACCTGATTCCCTCACGCCATCACAGAACCACCCGCAACAGGAGACAAACATGAAAACGATCGACCGCACCACCCCCATCGCCCTCGCCCTGGCTTGCCTTGCCGGCAGCGCCCTGGCCCAGAACCAGCCCATCCGCATCGGTGTCGTCACGCCGCTGTCGGGCACCTATGCCGGCATCGGCCAGCAAGTGAAGTGGGGGCTCGACCTGGCGGCTCGCCAGATCAATGCCGCCGGCGGTGTGGCCGGCCGTCCGCTGGAACTCATCTACGAAGACGAAGAGGCCAACCCGGCCGTCGCGGTCCAGAAGGCCGAGAAGCTGTTCCAGGTGAACAAGGTCGATTTCCTGACCGGCACCGTCAACAGCGGCTCGACGCTGGCCGTGGGGCAACTGGCCGAGCGCAACAACCGGCTGATCGCCACCACCGTGTCCTTCGCCGACTCCATCACCGGCGACAAGTGCTCGCCCAACGTGTTCCGCGTCAACGCCCGCGCCGGCATGCAGTCGGCCGCGCTGGCCGACTGGCTCTCGGGCACCCGCCCCAATGCCAACGTGTTCTACCTGGGCCCGGACTACGAGATGGGGCGCAGCACGGTGGCGGCTTTCAAGCAGGCAGCCGAGGCCAAGGGTGCCAAGTCGGTGGGCGAGGTGTTCGCGCCGCTGGACAACAAGGACTACTCACCCTTCTTCGGCCAGATGCGCTCGGCCCGGCCCGCGGTGATCTACACCTCGGTGGCGGGCAACGACACCGTCCGCCTGTTCTCCCAGATGGCCGAGTTCGGCATCAGCCGCAATGTGCAGGTGGTGGGCGCCTCTGGCACGGTCACCTCGCAGAACCTGCCCGCCATCGGCAAGGCCGCCGACGGCTTCGTCACCGGCGTGGGCTATGCCACGGGCATCGACTCACCCGAAAACCGCAAGTTCCTGGCCGAGTTCGAGGCCGCCAACAAGGCCAAGCCCGACCTGTACGGCGCCGACAGCTACGGCGTGCTCTTCTTCTACAAGGCGGCCGTCGAGAAAGCCGGCAGCACCGACACCGACAAGGTGCGCGCCGCCATGCGTGGCCTTCAGTGGGCCACGCCGCAGGGCGCCAAGACCATGCGCGCAGGCGACCACCAGGCCATGCAGGACATGTACGCCATGCGAGTGAATGGCGGCCAGTTCGAGCTGGTGGGCCGGGTCAAGGCAGAGGCTGCGATCGGCCCGGACGTCTGCACCCGCTTCTGAAGGTGGGGGCATGAGCATGAGCAACGTTCTGGACTGGGTGCAGTTCGTACTGGCCCCTCAGATGATCAATGGCATGTCCATCGGTGTCGCCGTGGTCCTGATGGCGTTGGGCCTGACCATCATCTTTGGTCTGCTGGACGTCATCAACATGGCGCATGGTGAGTTCTATGCCATCGGCGCCTATCTGGCCGTGGCCCTCCTGGGCCTGGGCCTGTCTTTCTGGTGGGCCCTGGTGCTCACGCCTCTGCTGATGGCGGTGCTGGGTTATGTCACCGAGCGCGGCCTGATACAGCGGGTCTTCCACAGCAAAGACCGGCACACCTTGACCCTGCTGCTGACCTTCGGCATCGCCGTGGTGCTTGAGGACGCACTCAAGATCGCCTTTGGCGCCAACCCGCTGCGCGTGGAGGCGCCCATCAGCGGTGCGACCGAGATGGTGGGCCTGTTCTTTCCCAACTACCGGCTGTTCGTGATGGTGTTTGGCGCAGCGCTGATCGCCGGCGTCTGGCTGCTGGTGTTCCGGACCTCGGTGGGCGCTGTGGTGCGGGCGGCCGCTTACGACCGCCACATGAGCGCCTCGCTGGGGGTGCCGGTCCAGCGGGTGTACGCCGCCACCTTCGCCTTCGGTGTCGCCCTGGCCGGCTTGGCGGGGGTGTTGCTGGCGCCGATCTACTCGGTGTTCCCCACCATGGGCCGCGACTTCGTGTTGATCGCTTTCAGCGTGGTCATCATCGGCGGCATGGGCTCCATCAAGGGGGCCGTGCTGGCGGGGCTGCTGCTGACGCAGGTGCAGTCCCTCTCCAGCCTCTACATCTCGCCCGTGTGGAGCGACCCCTTGCTCTTCGGGATCATGGTGCTCGTGCTGATGTGGCGTCCGCAGGGCCTGTTTGGAAAACTGGGGAGTGCCTGACATGAGCCATCTCACGACTTCTTCTGCGCTGGGTGCCCGGCCCGCCCTGGCGCGTGCGCCGGTGCTGGCCACCAGCCGCCTGTCCGCGGCTTCCTGGCTGGCCATCGCCTTCTTTGCCGGCGCCTTGTTGTTCGGTGCGGTGGCGCTGGCCATGGGCGATGTGTTCTACCTGCGCCTGGCGACAGAAGCCTTGATCTTCGGCGGGCTGGCGCTTTCCGTGGACCTGCTGCTGGGCCGAGTCGGGCTGCTGCCACTGGGGCAGGCCCTCTTCTTCGGTCTGGGGGCTTATGTGTCGGCGCTGGTGCTCAAGCACTGGGCCGACTCGCTCTGGCTGGCCTTGGGCGTGGCGCTGGTGTTCAGCGCCCTGGCCGGCCTGATAGGCGGCCTGATCGCCATCCGCTCCAAGGGCGTCTACTTCGCGCTGATCAGCTTTGGCCTGGCCCAGGTGGTGTCGAAGTTTGTCTACAACACCCGCGAGCTGGGGGCGTCCGACGGCATCATTGGCGTGCCCGCCGCCTCGCTGGCGCCAGGCGTGACGTCGGGAAGGCCGGAGGTCTTCTTCCTGCTGGTGCTGGCCTTCATCGGTGCTCTCTACCTGGGGCTGCGCTACCTGATGAACACGCCCATGGGCCGCCAGCTCGACGCCATCCGCATCAATGAGCACCGGGTCTCCTTCCTCGGCGTGGATGCCTGGCGCTACAAGCTGGGGGCCTTCGTGGCGGCGGCCTGCATCGCCGGCCTCAGCGGTGCCCTCTACCCGATGTTGCGCGGCTTCGTGTCGCCGGAGCTGATGTTCTTCCAGGTTTCGGGCAACGCGGTCATCAACGTCATCGTCGGCGGCACCGGCACACTGATCGGGCCGCTGTACGGCTCGGCCATCCTGACCGGGCTGCGCTCCGTGGTCGGCTCTTTCACGGCGCACCACCACATCGTCATTGGCGTGATGTTCGTGGTGGTGGTGATCGTCATGCCGCGCGGCCTGATCGGCTACACCACCCCCTTGCTGCAGCGCTGGCTTGACCGGCGCCAGGCACCCGCTAAGGAGCGCCCATGAGCACCATTCTTTCCGTGCAAGGTCTCAGCGTTCAGTTCGGTGCGCTCAAGGCCGTGAACGACGTGAGCTTTGAGGCCCGACAAGGCGACATCACGGCGGTCATAGGCCCCAACGGGGCGGGCAAGAGCAGTTTGTTCAACCTGATCAGCGGCGCCATTCGGCCCACCTCGGGCACGGTGCGCTTTGATGGCAGCGATGTGACCGGCCGGGCACCCCATCAGTTGCTGGGCAGTGGTCTGTCTCGGTCTTTCCAGATCACCAACCTGTTCTTTGACCTGACCGTCCAGGAAAACCTGCGCCTGGCCGCGCAGTTTCTCGAACGGGGCCGTGGACTGCTTCGCCCGGTGAAACGCAGCGCCGCCGCGCTGCAAAGGGTGGAGGAGCTGCTTGATCAGTTCGACCTGGGCGCCAAGGCCGGTGAACTGGCCGGCTACCTGTCTCATGGCGAGCAGCGCCGGCTTGAAATTGCCGTCTCGCTGGCGTCGCGACCCAGGATGCTGTTGCTCGATGAGCCCACGCAGGGCATGAGCCACAGCGACACGCACGACACCGAGGCGCTGATCCGGGGGCTGTCGCGCGATCACGGACTCTCGATCCTTCTGGTGGAGCACGACGTTGAACTTGTGATGAACCTGTCCGATCACGTGGTGGTCATGCACCAGGGGCAGAAGCTTGCCGAAGGTAGTCCGGCCGAGGTGCGTTCCAACGCGGCGGTTCAAGCCGCCTATTTCGGGGAGAAAACCTGATGCTTGAACTCAAGGGCGTGCATGCCCACTACGGCTTGAGCCATGTGCTTCAAGGCATTGACCTTCGGGTGGGCCAGGGCGAGATCATCGGTTTGTTCGGGCGCAACGGCGTGGGCAAGACCACGGTGATCAAGACCATCGCCGGCTGGGTCGCGCCATCGAGCGGGCAGGTGCTGTTCGAAGGCGAGCGGCTGGACGGGATCGGCGCCGACCGGATCTGCCGGCGCGGCATTGGGCTGGTGCCCGAAGACCGCCGAATCTTTCCGGGTTTGACGGTCGAAGAAAACCTGCGGCTGGGGCAAATGCAATGCCCGTCTCGCCAGCGGGCGGAGTCGCGGCGGCGCCTGGATGAGATTTACCAGCGTTTTCCGCGCCTGGCGGAGCGCCGCCGCCAGATGGGCACCACCCTGTCGGGCGGGGAGCAGCAAATGCTGGCCATTGCCCGCGTGCTGGCTGGCGCACCACGCTTGCTGCTGATCGATGAGCCCACCGAGGGCCTGGCGCCGATCATCGTGGATGAACTGTTTGAGCTCATCGCTGCGCTGGCCCGTGAGGGAACGCCCATCGTCCTGGTCGAGCAGAACGTGCACCGTGCCATCAAGCTGACGACACGGCACTACCTGATCGAACGCGGACAGGTGACCTTCGAGGGCGATTCCAGCGTTCCCGCAGAACGGGAGGCCTTGCTGGCCCGGATCAGTGTGTGAGGCCCGTCCCGGCGCGCCGCGCCGGCGGCATGGGCGCCGGGTCTGCGCTCATCGCACCTTCACCGCGCTGAGGTAGCGGAACCCCCCGCCCGCGATCTGCAGGCCGTCGCGGCGCTTGGCCAGGTAGCGGGCGTTCAGCTCGGCGGGGCCCAGGTCTTCTTCCACTTCAAAGCCGGCACTGGCCAGCAGTTGCTTCATCTGCTCGGGGGTGCTGGCCGAGCGCCAGGGTTCGCCGCCGGCGGCCATCATGTGGGCGGTGAACTGCATCATGGTGCGCTCGATGGGGTTCAGGCACGACTCGTCGAGGCGGTAGTCCAGCGCCAGCGACGAGCCCACGGGCAGGGCGCCCAGGGCCATCGCTTCGCGTGCCACCACGGCGGGGTCGAGGTACACCCACACGCCCAGGATGGACACGGCCACGGGGGCGCTGAGCTGGGCGCCAGCGCTGGCCAGCGCGTCGGCGGCCGAGGTGTCGCGCAGGTCGGCGGGCACCCAGTGCAGGCTGGCGGGTGTGGCCCAGCGGTTCTCGGCGTGGCGCTGCTGTTTCCAGGCTTGCATGGCGGGCTGGTCAAGCTCGAACACGTCAACGCTGGGCAGGGCTTGCGCGGCGCGCAGGGCCCAGGTGTCGAGGCCGGCGCCCACGATGGCGTATTGCCGGCCACCGGCGGCGATGGTGCGCAGCAAGCGGTCTTCGGCGAAGCGCGACCGGGCCACGATGCCCGCGCGCAGGGACCGGTTGCTCACGTCGTTGTGGGCGTCGGGGTCGAGCATGAGGGCCGCCGCACTGGCGGGCCCCAGGCTGCCCAGGGCGAAGGGGTCGTCCAGCACGCGCGCCTGGTCCAGCAGTTGGTGCAGGGCGCGGGCGGTGGCCACGCGAAAGGCCGAGGGGCTGGGGCAGGGGGTTGAAGAGGGGGTGAGGGATGGCATGGGCGGGTGCTCCGTTGAAGAAAACCCGCACTCTCAAGCCTCACGTGGGGTGAGGGTCAAGGGCTGGGTGGCACGAGGTAGGCGCGCAGCTCGGGGCCCACGAAGTGGCCGTGCGCCAGGAGGGGCTCGGCGGCATAGGCCTGGCGCATCTTCTCGGCCAGGGTGGCGTCGTGTCGCACGGTGCGCGCCAGCAGGTCAAGGTAGCGCTCGCGCAGCGCCTGCGCGGCCGGCGCGTTCGGTGGTGTGCCGCGGGCCATGAGCGCCTGGCCGTCGTCGGCGAAGCGCGCCCACTCGGGGCCGAGTGAGCCGTCGAGCCGGGCGAGGTCGTCGTCGCTCAGGTGCCGGCGCAGCGCGGCCAGGCGCGCGCCAATGGCCTGCTCCAGGTAGGCCAGCAGGGCGGGGTCGAGCCCGGCATGGGTGGCGGTGTCGGGGGCCTGGTGGTGCATCTGGGCCCACTGCAGCACGGTGCGAAGCTGCCCGCCAAACACCGCCATGGCCACGTTCATCCATTGCTGCGCCAGGCGCTGCACCTCGGGTGTGTCCACCGGCGCACCGCTGGCCTGAAGGCGGGCCAGTTCGGTGGCCAGCGGCGTCCATTGGCGGCGGGCCTGGCGCCAGCGGGTGAGCAGTTGGCGCACACCGCTGCCTGGCAGGAAGCGCTGGTAGGTGGCCACGAGTTGCATGGCGGCCAGCAGGGCGTCGGTGTGGTGTTCGGTGCCACCGTGGGCCAGCGTGTCGCGCAAGAGCGTGAGGTTTTCTTTGAGGGCTCGGGCCTGTTCGATGGCCTGCTCGGCCTGCGCGATCTGGCGATCGACCAGCTCAAGCGGCGCCATGCCATCGCCTGCCAAGGCCTTGGCGATGGCGTCCAGGCCCAGCCCGAGTTGCTTGAGCGCTTGCACGGCGTGCAGGCGCTCGATGTCGCGGGCGTGGTAAAGCCGGTAGCCCGCGTCGCTTCTGGCGCTGGGGCTCACCAGGCCGATGGTGTCGTAATGGTGCAAGGTGCGCACGGTCATGCCGGTGCGGCGGGCGACTTCGCCGACCGTCAGGTGCAGGGGGGTGGGGCGGGGTGTCATGGGGCGATCGGGGCTTGCCGTCTCGCGACGTTCAATCGTCGTTCAGTGCCAACGTGCCCTGTAGCGAGGCGGGCGGCCACTGGGCCGCCGCCGCCCGTGCCTCGTACCAGCGGTGCATGGCCGCGTCCTCCACGGCGTACTCTCCGCGCGCCGATTTCCACACCAGGGCAGGCGTGCGCTGCCGCAGGGATTCCAATGCCTTTTGTGCTTGCTGCACGCTCACCGGGCGCCCCAGCTTCTCGCGATAGAAGCGCAGGGCCTCGGCGTCGTACGGGCGAAAACGCGGCCCCTGGTCCAGCATGCGCCACAGCACCACCTGCTCGGTGGGTTTGAGGCCCAGGTAGTCGGACTCCATCTGGGCCTCATCCTGTGCCTGCTGGTCCCGCGCCGCCTGTTGCAGCGCAGGCTCGAAGCGCCCTGTGTGCCCCGCCAGCGGGCTGAGCACCGCGCCCATGGCTGCCATGAAAAATTGCGGCCGGTAGCCAAAAGCGGCAAACGCTTCCTGCAACGCGCCTCGGTCTACCGGCACCAGATCGGGCCGCTGTGCCTCCACCAGCCCGGCCACGTGGGCGATGAAATCGGTGTCCAGCGGTGGCAGCGACTGGATTTGCGAGCCGTAGAACGGCGCCCCCGCGTTGACCACCAGGCGCAACAGCTTGTCACGGTCTGAACCCGACATCACCAGCATCAGGTTCACGCGGCCCGGCTGGTTCATCTGGTCGCGCGCCGATTTCAGCGCCGTCATCGTCACTTCGCCCGCCTCGCTTGTCAGGGCGTGCTGGGCCTCGTCAATGATCAGCGCCACCGGCTTGCCTGCCGCCTGATGCAGGCTGCGCAACGCGTCCACCAGGGTCAGGCCGTCGACTTGGCCTATCTTGCTGGTGTCGATTTCCAGGGCTCCTGCTACCTTCACGCCTTTCACGCCAGCCTTTTTGGCGGTGCGGGCCACCAGCCCCAGGTGCGCCTGCAAGGCCTGGGCAATGACTTCGGCAATTAGGGCGCCAGGGTCGCGGCGGGTGTCGGCCCACAGGTCCACGTACACCACCTCCACGCCAGCCTGCTGCAGCGCGGGTGCCAGATCTCCCTGCAAAAACGTGCTTTTGCCGGTGCGGCGCGGCGCGGCCAGGAACAGGCCGTTGTGTGCATCGCCCAGCAGCGCTTTGCCCTGCAATGCCTGCACCAGCTGTTGCGCCAGTGCGGTGCGGTGGTATGCGATCATGCGACTACCTATTTTTATCCGGAGTTCGGATATTTTATCTTTTCCAGGATAAATACAGATAGTTGTCGCGACCGGTGCCACCACCCAAGCGCACGGCTGAATGACTGTGACGCTCATCCATAGGCCTGCGCACCGTCGCAGACCCCGATAAATGCAAAACGCCGCCTCCCGCGGTGGCGGGGGCGGCGTTCGGGCGAGATCGGGCGGCCCTCAGAACCAGCGCAGCGACACCAGCGCGATGTCGGGCCAGGCGATGAGCAGGCCTACGGCCACGAGGTTGGCGATCACGAAGGGCATGACGCCGCGGAAGATGGTGGAGAGCTTCACCTCGGGCAGCAGGGTCTTGACGGTGAAGACGTTCATGCCCACGGGCGGGGTGAGCATGCACACCTCGATCATCATCACCACGAAGATGCCGAACCACACCGGGTTCACGCCCATGTCCACCGCCACGGCGGTGAAGATGGGGGCGGTCAGCAGCAGCAGGCCCATGGCTTCCATCAGGGCGCCGAGCACCAGGTAGATGAGCACCATGGCCAGCAGCACGCCGGTCACCGAGAAGCCGCTGCCCTGAATCCACTCCACGAGCTGGTTGGTCAGGCCGGTGAGGGTGATGAAGTTGGCAAACACCAGCGCCCCGAACACGATGGCGAAGATCATGGCGGTGGTGGCGGCGGTTTCTTTCAGGCAGTCCACCAGGCCGGCGAAGCTGAGCTTGCGGCGGGCCAGTGCGATCACCAGGGCACCGGTGGCGCCCATGCCGGCGCACTCGGTGGCGGTGAAGACGCCGCCGTAGAGGCCGCCCATCACGAAGCCGAACAGCAGCAGGGTGGACCACACGCCCTTCAGGGCCACGAAGCGCTGCTTGAGCGGCACCTTCTCGCCGCGCGGGCCCAGGCCGGGGTTCATCAGCATCACCAGCCACACGGCGCCCAGGAACAGCAGCATGAGCAGAAGGCCCGGCACGATGGTGGCGATGAAGAGCTGGCGGATGTCGGTCTCGGTGAGCAGGCCGAAGATCACCAGCGGCACCGAGGGCGGTATCAGCACGCCCAGCACCCCGCCCGAGGCCACGGCCCCGGTGGAGAGGCGGTCGTGGTAGCCCAGGCGGCGCATGGGTGGCATGGCCACCTTGGTCATGGTGGCGGCGGTGGCGATCGAGCTGCCCGAGATGGCGGCGAACAGGCCGCAGGCGGCCAGGGTGGCGTGGGCCAGGCCGCCCTTGAGGTGGCCGAGCCAGGCGTTGGCGGCGTCGTACAGCTCGCCGCTGATGTCGGCCTTGTGCACGAACAGGCCCATGAGGATGAACATGGGCAGCACCGACATGCCGTAGTTGGCCGAGGCGTCCACCACGATCTGGCCCAGCATGTGCAGGGCCGGGTCAAAGCCGCGCACGGCGGCGTAGCCGCCCACGCCGGCCAGCAGCATGGCAAAGGCCAGGGGAACGCCGGCGAAGGCCAGCACGAAAACGGCAATGAAGCCAATGATGGCGGCGGTCATGCGGCCTCTCCTGCTTGGCGAAGGGTCGCCGAGATCAACATGAGCACCACCAGCACGGAGATGCCCGCGAAGGCCGCCAGCGCAAAGCTCAGCGGCGCCTGGGGCAAGCCCAGCACGATGGTGGAGGTGCCCGCCTCCAGGTCTTCGGTGCCTTGCACCCACAGGCGCCAGGTCATCAGGCCCAGGGCCAGGGCGCTGAGGGCGTCGCACAGCACCAGCTTGAAACGCTTGGCCGTGCCACGCACCAGGCCGTCGATCAGGCTCACGCTCACGTGGCCGCGCGATCGCGTCACCAGCGGCAGCGCGGTGAAGATCACCAGGGCCATGGCGTATTCGATCAGCTCCACGCTGCCGCGCAGTGGCGAAGAAAACACGTAGCGGCCCAGCACGTCGGCAAACGTGAGGACCACGATCAGCGCCACTGGCAGCGCGCTGAGCCCGCCCAGCAGGCGGTCCAGCGCGTGGGCCCGTGGCGCGGGGTTGGGGGTGTCGTTCATGTTGATGAGGCCTTCCAGAAAAGACGGGGTGGCGGTGGGTGTTCAGCGCGGCATGCGCAGCACGGGCTTGACGGTCAGGCCAGCCAGCGAGTCGGCGATGGCGTCGTTGATGGACTCGAAGGTGTAGATTTTCATGAGCTTCTCGAAGGGGAAACGGCCCTGCGCCTGCAGGCGCAGCAGGTGGGGAATGAAGGTGTCGGCGTTGGTGTCGCCCTCCACGATGCCGCGCAGCGTTTTGCCGTTGAGCATCATGTCGCGCACGTCCACCTCCAGCGTGGCGCCCACGGGCGCACCGCCCACGAAGCCGCAGCGGCCCAGCGGGCCCAGGCAGTCCAGGGCCTGGCGCAGCACGGCGCTCACGGCGGTGGTGTCCAGGCTGCAGTCGGCGCCGCCGCCGGTGATTTCACGAATGCTGGCCACCACGTCGGTGCTGCCGTCGGCCAGCAGGGTGTGGGTGGCGCCCAGTTCTCGGGCCAGGGCCAGGCGCTCGGGCACGCGGTCCACCGCGATCAGGTTGCCCGCGCCCACGGCACGCGCCGCCATCAGGCCGGCCATGCCCACGGCGCCGGCGCCAAACACCACCACCGATTCGCCCAGTTGCGGCCTGAGCACGTTGATCACCGCGCCCGCGCCGGTCTGGATGCCGCAGCCCAAGGGGCCGAGCAGTTCCAGCAAGTGGTCAGGCACCCAGTCGGGCACCTTCACCACGTTGTGCTCGGTGCACAGGCAGTGGGTGGCGAAGGACGACTGGCCGAAGAAGTGGTGGCGCACGGGCTGGCCCCGGCGCGACAGGGCGGTGCTGCCGTCGCGCCGCTGGCCCAGGAAGTTGGTGCCGAAGAAGTACTGGCAGTAGCTGGGCGCGTGGCGCTGGCAACTGGGGCACTCGCCGCAGAAGTTGTAGCTCAGCACCACGCGGTCGCCCACCTTCACCTTGGTCACGGCCCGGCCCACCGATTCGACCACGCCCGCGCCTTCGTGACCGAGCACGATGGGCTGGTCCACCGGGAAGGGGCGGCCGATCACCGAGATGTCGGTGTGGCACACGCCGGTGGCCACCACGCGCACGCGAATTTCGCGGTCGCGTGGGGCCTCCAGCTCAAGGGTTTCAATGCGAAGCGGCGCCTTGGGGGCGTCGAGAACAGCGGCTTGAACTTGCATGGCTGGGGTGCCGTCAGGCGGTCTGGGCGATGGGGATGGTGCGGGCCGCCGGGGCCTCGGCCGCCTCTTGTTCCAGCAGGCGGTCGATCATGTAACGCACGCGGCCCAGGGCGGCGTCGTTGCGCACCGAGCGCATCTTGGCGTCGGGCTGGCTGTTGATCACCTGCTGCTGCGCCTCGATCACCCAGCGGTCTTCGGCGAAGGCGGTGGCGATGCCCTGGCCCACCTTCTCGATCATGCTGGCGTCGTCGTGCGGGAACTGGCAGGGCTGCACCCAGAAGTAGTGGGTGGTCTGCTCGGTCTCGGGCGTGAGCAGCGAGAAGTGGCGCAGGTGCAGCGCGCCGGCACGCTCGTGCGGCTCGCCCTCGCCCAGGGGCGCGGTGCCGGCCCAGTTCTCGAACACCGAGGGCAGCCACCAGACCTGGCGGTTCCAGAAATCGACCTTGCCGGTGAACTTGCCCGCCATGCCGTGCAGGGGCGAGGGCTCGCAGTCGCGGATCACGCGGTTCAGGCGGATGCCGCGCTCAAAGGGCGTGATCTCCGGGCGCGCGTTGGGGAAGGCGTTGTTGGCCAGCGTGGTGCGGTGCACGAAGGTGAGGTGGGTGAAGTCCAGCAGGTTGTCGGCGATGAGCTGGTAGTTGGCCTGGTAGTGGATGTAGCCACTCGCGGTGGGCCAGCCGGGCGCGCCGTTCCAGTGCACGTCGACGATGTCGTCGGGGTTGGCGCGCGCGGGGTCGCCCATCCAGATCCAGAGCAGGCCGTGGCGCTCCACCAGGGGGAAGCGGCGCACGCACATGCCGGGGGGAATTTGCTCTTGCCCGGGAATTTCCACGCAGGCACCGGCGGCGTTGAACACCATGCCGTGGTAGCGGCAGCGGATGCCGGCGTCCTCCACGTCGCCCAGCGAGAGTGGGGCCAGGCGGTGGCAGCAGCGGTCTTCCAGGGCCACGGCGTGGGCATCGTGGGTGCGGAACAGCACCACCTTTTCGTTCAGGAAGGTGCGGGCCAGTGGCTTGCGCGAGCAGTCCGTGGCCATCCCTGCCACGTACCAGGCATTTTTCACAAACATGGGGGGCTCCTTGGGGAAGGAACGGGCCGCGCGGTGGCGGCCCGTGTGGGGCGGCCCGGATGGCCCGGGCGATGCGAACCGCAGTGGCTTAGCGGTTGGCGGCGGCCTGGGCGCGGTAGAAGTCGAGCGCTTCCTGGCCGTTCACGCCACGGCTGCTGGCGTCTTTCAGCCAGGCCTGGGTGATGGGGGTGGCCAGGGTTTGCAGTTCTTTCACGAAGGCGTCGTTGGCCATGTGGAACTTGATGCCCTTGGCCGCGGCCTCGCCACGCACCTTGGTTTCCAGGTCGTCGTACTGCTTCATGCCCTGGGCGAAGGCCTCGCCGCTGATCGACTCGATCGCCTTGCGGTCTTTCTCTGACAGGGCGGCCCAGCGCTTCTTGTTCATGAACAGCACGAAGGAAGGCGCGGTGAGGTTGCCGGGGATGTCGGTCACGTCGGTGGCGTACGACAGGGTCTTCAGGCCCTCGGCGTCAGAGGTGGAGTAGCCCACGAAGGCGTCCACGGTTTTGCCCGAGACGATCTCGTAGCTGCGGGCAGCGGGCGCGGCCACCACGCCGGCGCCAGCGCTCTCCACCATGGCAGAGGGCACGCCGGGCAGGGCATAGACCTTGCGGCCCTTGAGCTTGTCCATGCCGTCGATGGGGCCCTTCATGCCGAACATCACCGCCGGCGGCAGCACGAACAGGGCCAGCACCTGCACCTCGCCCAGCTCATTGGCCTTGGCGAAGTGCTTCTGGTAGGTGCGCCACAGCGCCACCGAGCTGCCGCGTGCCGTGGTGTTCACGAAGGGCAGTTGGGCGATCTGGTTGAGCTTGACCTGGTCGGTCAGCAGGCCGTGGAACTGGTAGGCGATGTCGAACACGCCCTTGTTCACGCTGGCCAGTTGTTGCTGCGGCGCGGCCAGGCTGGAAGGCGCCACGTCCACCTTCACGCGGCCCTCGGTGACCTGGGCGATCTTCTCGGCCCAGGGCTTGACGACCATCTTGGTCACGGGGTGCTGCGGCGCCAGAAAGCTGTTGAGCAGCAGGGTGTTGCTTTGGGCCTGGGAGGCCAGGGGCAGCGCGGCGATCAGGGCGGCGGTGCAAAGGCGGCGGCGGAAATTCATGTTTGTCTCCAGTGTTATCGAGGCCGGTGGGCATGATAGGGAGGCCCCAGTGCCAGAGACAAATCGGTTTTTGCGGTCATTGATCGGAAACGCAGATAAGCGTTAACCCTAGGCTGGGCGCCAGTGCCCCGCCGGGTTCACCGCCAGAGGTGCTGGGTGAGCGACAGGCCGCTGGCGATCAGCAACACGGCCATGGCGCGGCGCATGGCCGGGGGCGGTATGTGCCGGGCCAGGCGGTTGCCCAGCACCACGCCCATGAAGGCGATGGGCAGGGCCACCAGCCAGCGCTCAAAGGTGTGGGCGCGGTCGATCTGGCCCGCCCCGAACAGCACCGCGATGGCAATCGAGGCGGCCACTACCATCACCACCGGCACGGTGGCGCGAATCTCGGCCACCTCGCGCAGGCGGCGCTGCAGCAGGGCAATGACCATGGGGCCGGCGGTGGCGAACATCACCTCCAGCACGCCCACCAGGCCGCTGCCGGCGTGGTGCGTCCAGCCGGGCAGGGCGCGCGCGGCCTGCTGGCCGTGGCGCAGGGTGCGCCAGCCCACCCAGGTGATGTACAGGCCCAGCAGGAACAGCGGCCAGCGCTTGTCGAGCTGCCCCATCAGCCACAGGCCGATCAGGGCGCCCACCGCCATGCCGGGCAGCATGGCCCCGATGGCGCGCCAGCGCACCTGGCGGAAGTTCAGGCCGCCGTGCAGCATCGAGGCCGGCACGTCCAGCAGGATCACCAGGGCCACCACCTCGGGCAGCGGCCAGATCCAGGCCAGCAGCGGCACCGCCACCAGGGCCGAGCCAAAACCGGTGATGCCCATCACCGCATAGGCCGCCAGCAGCACGCTGGCGGGGTACAGCCATTCTTGCCAGCCCATGCGATCAGCCCGTCTGCAGAGCGTGGTGCTGAATCCAGCGGATCAGGCCGGCCGCGGCCGGGGTCACCGGCAGGTCGTGCCGGCGCAGCACGTAGATGGTGGGGTTGGGCAGGGTGTCTTGCAGCGGGATGCTGCAGAGCTGGTCTTTGAAGGCGTTGCGCTCGTAGAGGGTGCGCGGCATGGTGGTGAGCAGGTCGGAATGGGCCACCACGCCGGGCAGGGCCAGGAACGATTCGCACACAAGGCCCAGCTTGGGCTCGGGCAGGCCGTAGCGGGCGAAGGCGTCGCGAATGATGGCGCCGGGGCCGCGCGGCGCGCTGGAGAAAGCCCAGCGGCACTCTTGCAGCTCGGCCAGGCGCGTGGCGTTTGCCATGGGGTGCTGGCGCTGGCCGACGATGACCACGTCGCTCACGTACAGCGGCTGGGCTTCCAGGTCGGTGTCAATGTCGTGCTTGTGGGCGGCGGTGAGGGCGAAGTCCAGCGTGCCGTCGCGCAACTGGGGCGACACCGCGGGGTACAGGCCATCGCGCACGTTCACGGTGACGTCGGGGAACTCGCGGGCAAAGCTGGCCAGCGCCAGCGGCAGGGCCGCCAGGGCAATGGCGGGCGAGGCGGCGAAGGTGATGTGCCCCTCCCAGCGCCCGCGAAGCTGGCCGATTTCCTCTTGCGCGCGGCGGCTCTCGGTCACGATCAGCCGCGCGTGCTTCATGAAGGCCTGCCCGAAGGACGTGAGGCTCACGCCGCGCTTGGTGCGCACCAGCAGCGGGGCCTTCAGCTCGTCTTCCAGTTGCTGGATGGCCGCCGACAGGGCGGGTTGCGAGAGGTGCAGCAACTGCGCCGCCGCGCGCAGGCTGCCCACTTCCTCAATGCAGATGAGTGCCTGCAGCGTCTGGAGCTTCACGGCAATGTCCCGGTTCAGTGATTGGAAAAACCGATCATATCGCCGAAAAAACGATTTGTTGTGTTCAGTGCTGCGTCACTAGCATCCTGCAAAACCCCAACAAGGAGACACTGCATGTTCATCCGCAATTGCTGGTACGTGGCGGCCTGGGACACCGAAATTCCCGCCGAAGGCCTGTTCCACCGCACCCTGCTCAACGAGCCCGTTCTGCTCTACCGCGACACCCAGGGCCGCGTGGTGGCGCTGGAAAACCGCTGCTGCCACCGCTCGGCACCGCTGCACATTGGCCGCCAGGAAGGCGACTGCGTGCGCTGCCTGTACCACGGCCTGAAGTTCAACCCCAGCGGCGCCTGCGTCGAGATTCCGGGGCAGGAACAGATCCCGCCCAAGACCTGCATCAAGAGCTACCCGGTGGTGGAGCGCAACCGCCTGGTCTGGATCTGGATGGGCGACCCGGCGCGCGCCAACCCCGACGACATCGTCGATTACTTCTGGCACGACTCGCCCGAGTGGCGCATGAAGCCCGGCTACATCCACTACCAGGCCAACTACAAGCTGATCGTGGACAACCTGCTGGACTTCACCCACCTGGCCTGGGTGCACCCCACCACGCTGGGCACCGACAGCGCCGCCTCGCTCAAGCCCGTGATCGAGCGCGACACCACTGGCACAGGCAAGCTCACCATCACCCGCTGGTACCTCAACGACGACATGCCCAACCTGCACAAGGGCGTGGCCAAGTTCGAGGGCAAGGTGGACCGCTGGCAGATCTACCAGTGGTCGCCCCCGGCCCTGCTGCGCATGGACGCCGGCTCGGCGCCCACCGGCACCGGCGCGCCCGAGGGCCGCCGCGTGCCAGAGGCGGTGCAGTTCCGCCACACCTCGATCCAGACCCCCGAGACCGAGACCACCAGCCACTACTGGTTCTGCCAGGCGCGCAACTTCGACCTGGACGACGAGGCCCTCACCGAGAAGATCTACCAGGGCGTGGTGGTGGCCTTTGAAGAAGACCGCACCATGATTGAGGCGCAGCAAAAAATCCTGAGCCAGGTGCCCGAGCGGCCCATGGTGCCCATCGCCGCCGACGCTGGCCTGAACCAGGCCCGCTGGCTGCTGGACCGCCTGCTCAAGGCCGAGAACGGCGGGACCGCGCCATGAGCGCCGATGTGCCCGTGACCGTGGCCGCCGTGCGGGCGGTGGCCCGCGACGTGCTGGCGCTGGAACTGCGCCACGCCAACGGCCAGCCCCTGCCCGGCGCCAGCGCCGGTGCCCACATTGACCTTGCCCTGCCCAACGGCCTGGTGCGCCAGTACTCGCTGGTGAACGCCACCGGCCAGGCCACCATGGACTGCTACCAGGTGGCCGTGGGCTGGGACGCCAACAGCCGTGGCGGCTCGGTGTGGATTCACGAAAAGCTCAAGGTGGGCCAGGCCCTGCGCGTGAGCGCACCACGCAACCTGTTCGAGATGGCGCCCGAGCACCGCCGCGTGCTGCTGCTGGCCGGTGGCATTGGCGTCACGCCCATCTACGCCATGGCCCAGGCCTGCGCGCAGCAAGGCGTGGACGTTGAGCTGTGGGCCAGCGCCCGCTCGGCCCCGCGCCTGGCCTACCTGGAAGAACTCAAGGCACTGCTGGGCCAGCGCCTGCACCTGCATGCCGACGACGAGCAGGGCGGCCCCATGAACCTCACCGAGCGCCTGGCCACCCAGCGCTGGGACGCGGTCTACGCCTGCGGCCCCGCGCCCATGCTGGACGCGCTCACCGCCGCCACCGCCCACTGGACGCCGGGCTCGGTGCGCATGGAACGCTTCAAGGGCGCCGAGCAGCCCGCCAGCGAGCGCCAGCCCTTTGAGCTGGTGCTGCAGCGCGCCGGCCTGAGCACCACGGTGGACGCGCACGAGAGCGTGCTCGACGCCATGGAGCGCGTGGGCGTGGACTACCCCTGGTCGTGCCGCGAAGGCATTTGCGGCACCTGCGAAGCGCCCGTGCTCGAAGGTGAGGTGCAGCACCTCGATTACGTGCTCTCGCCCGAAGAACGCGCCGAACAGCGGCGAATGATGGTCTGCGTGTCGCGTTGTGGCGGCGGCCGGCTGGTCCTGGACATCTGAACAACCCAACACCATGAACCTGAACAAACAAGTGGCCATCGTGACCGGTGGCGCCTCGGGCTTTGGCGCGGCCATCGCCCGCCGACTCAGCCAGGCCGGCGCGGCCGTGCTGGTGGCCGACCTCAACGCCGAGGGCGCGCAGCGCATGGCGACCGAACTCAACGAGGCCGGCGGCCGCGCCCTGGGCATGGCCTGCGACGTGGCCAAAGAGGCCGACTACCGCGCAGTGGTCAACGTTGCCCTGGCGCAGCTCGGCGGGCTGCACATCGTGGTGAACAACGCCGGCACCACGCACCGCAACAAGCCGGCGCTGGCCGTGACCGAGGACGAGTTCGACCGCGTCTACCGCGTGAACCTGAAGAGCGTGTACTGGTCGGCCCAGTGCGCCTTGCCCCACTTCGCCCAGCAAGGGCATGGGGTGATGGTCAACGTGGCCTCCACCACCGGCGTGCGCCCCGGCCCGGGCCTGACCTGGTACAGCGGCAGCAAGGCCGCCATGATCAACCTCACCAAAGGCCTGGCGCTGGAGTTCGCCCGCTCGGGCGTGCGCATCAACGCGGTGAACCCCATGATCGGCGAGACGCCCATGATGGCCGACTTCATGGGCATGGAAGACACGCCCGCCAACCGCGAGCGTTTCCTCTCGCGCATTCCGCTGGGCCGCTTCACCCGCCCCGACGACGTGGCCTCGGCCGTGGCTTTCCTCGCGTCGGATGACGCCAGCTTCCTCACCGGCGTGTGCCTGGACGTGGACGGGGGCCGCAACATATGAGCACCGTTCTCTACCGCTGCCCCGAGCTGCTGATCGGTGGCGAATGGCGCCCTGGCCGCCACGAGCAACGCCTGGTGGTGCGCAACCCCGCCACCGGCGAGCCGCTGGACGAGCTGCGCCTGGCCAGTGCCGACGACTTGCAACTGGCCCTGCAAACCACGCAGCAGGCCTTTGAGCACTGGCGCCAAGTGCCCGCGCACGAGCGCTGCGCCCGCCTGGAGCGCGGCGTGGCCCGCCTGCGCGAGAACACCGAGCGCATCGCCCACCTGCTCACGCTGGAGCAGGGCAAGACCCTGGCCGAGGCCCGCATGGAATGCGCCATGGCCGCCGACCTGATCAAGTGGTACGCCGAAGAAGCGCGCCGCGTCTATGGCCGCGTGATCCCGGCCCGCCTGCCCAACAGCCGCATGGAGGTGTTCAAGTTCCCGGTGGGCCCGGTGGCGGCGTTTTCGCCCTGGAACTTTCCCCTGGTGCTCTCGGCGCGCAAGCTCGGTGGCGCCATCGCGGCGGGTTGTTCCATCGTGCTCAAGGCGGCCGAGGAAACCCCGGCCAGCGTGGCCGCCATGGTGGACTGCCTTAACCAGGAGCTGCCCCCGGGCGTGGTGCAGCTGCTCTACGGCGTGCCCGCCGAGGTGTCGCAGGCGCTGATCGCCTCGCCCGTGGTGCGCAAGGTCACCTTCACCGGCTCGGTGCCGGTGGGCCGCCACCTGGCCGAGCTGTCGGCCCGCCACCTCAAGCGCATCACGCTGGAGCTGGGCGGCCACGCGCCCGTGATCGTGTGCGGCGACGCCGACATCGCGCGCACCGTCAACCTGATGGTGCAGCACAAGTTCCGCAACGCCGGCCAGGCCTGCCTGGCGCCCACCCGCTTCTTCGTGGACCGCCGCATTTACGGCGACTTCGTGGACGCCTTCGGCGCCGCCACCCAGGCCCTGCGCGTGGGGGCGGGCATGGCGGCCGAGACCCAGATGGGCCCGGTGGCCAGCGCGCGCCGCCAGGCCGCGGTGCAAGACCTCATTGCCCGCTCGGTGGCCGCGGGTGCCCGGCCCGTGGCCAGCGCCGTGCCCGAGGCCGGTTACTTCGTGGCGCCCACCCTGCTGGCCGACGTGCCGCTGGACGCGCCGGTGATGAGCGAAGAGCCCTTTGGCCCCGTGGCCTGCGCCGTGCCCTTCGACTCGCTGGACCAGGCCATCGCCCAGGCCAACCACAACCCGTATGGCCTGGCGGGCTACCTGTTCACCGATTCGGCCAAGGCCATCCTGGCCGTGTCCGAGCGGCTGGAGGTGGGCAGCCTGGCCGTGAACGGCATGGGCGTGTCGGTGCCCGAGGCGCCTTTCGGCGGCGTGAAGGACAGCGGCTACGGCAGCGAGTCCGGCACCGAGGGCATGGAAGCCTTCCTCGACACCAAGTTCATGCACTACGTGGCCTGACGCTTGAAGGTGGGCCAGGCGGGCTGGGGCTCGCCTGGCGCGTGTTTTTACGGGGCGCTGGTGTCGCTTCTATCCGGTACAGTTCGGGCCCGCCCCGCGCACTCGGGTGGCCGCCTTGCACACAGGTGGCCGCTCAGGCGGCGGGGCAACTTGAGAAGCACCACCCCATGGCGACCCACGTGAAGACACCGGACCAACTCCAGGAATCGGGGACAGGCCTCGTGCATTCCCTGGCCAAGGGGCTCGAAATCCTGTCTTGTTTTTCCGAGGGCGAGTTGCTGGGCAATCAGCAACTGGTGGAACTCACCGGCTTGCCCAAGGCCACGGTGTCGCGCCTCACGTCCACGTTGGTCAAGCTCGGCTACCTGCAGGTGGACCCGCGCTCGCGCAAGCTGGCCATGGGGGCTCGCGTGCTGGGCCTGGGCGTGAGCGTGCAGCGCAAGCTGGGCCTGCAGCGCATCGCGCGGCCGCACATGGAAGCCCTGAGCCAGCGCTTTGGCCTGACCGTGACCATGGGCACGCGCGATCGCCTGTCGGTGGTGTTGCTGGAGGTGTGCCGCCCGCCCAGCCTGGCGAGCCTGGTGGTGAACTTCGACGCCGGCACCCACCTGCCGCTGAGCCAGACCGCGCTGGGCCTGGCCAGCCTGGTCAACACCCCGGTGAAAGACCGTGAGCAGGTGATCGAAGGCCTGCGCAAGCAACTGGGCGATCAGTGGGTGGAGGCGCGCAACCGCATCGAGCGTGCCCACCAGGAACACGAGCGCTATGGCTACATCGTGTCGCAGCGTTCGCTGGGGCGCGACGTGAGCGGGGTGGCGGTGGGCATGGTGCCCATGGGCAGCAACACGCCCTATGTCTTCCACATGGCCGGGCCGTCGAACCAGATGCCGCTGTCCCTGATGCGAAGCGACATGGGGCCTGCCCTGAAGCAGATGGTGCAGGACATTCAGGCGGAAATGCGCGCCGCCCGCCCGCCCAAGCTGGTGGTGCCCAAAGAGTTCTGAGCGGCGCGCGCCTGGGTGCTTACGCGCCCACGGGCCCCAGGTGTTCCACGAACCAGGCCAGGGCGGCCGAGCTGGCTTTCTCGAACTCGCGCTGGTAGGGCACGAAATGGTCGCCCGGCAGCAGCACCAGTTGTTTGGGCTGCAAGGCGCGCTCGAAGGCGGCCAGGGCCAGGTCGGTGGGCGTGGTGGTGTCGTGCGTGGTCACCACCATGAGCAAGGGCGTGGGGCTGATGCGGTGGATGTGCGCGCCCGGCTCGAACTCGGCCGACATGGCCACCGAACTCAGCGTCACCCGGTTGCGCCAGGTGCTGGAGAGCGCCAGCCCCTGGCCGTAGAAGGCCACCGCCTCGGGGGCGCGGTAAATGGGGCTGGGGCCATCGGCCTCGGGGATCAGGGCGCGCCAGGTGGGGGCGTGGCCGGCGGCCAGGCGGTCGCGCTCCTGGGCGAACCCGTCGTGCACGGCCTGCTGCTGCTCGGGTGGCACCCGGCGGCGCAGTTGCTCGCTGCCGCTGATGATGGGCACCTGCGCCACCACGCAGGCCACGCGGCGGTCTTGCGCGGCCACCTGCAGCACCTGGCCGCCGCTGTAGCTGGTGCCCCAGAGGCCAATGCGCTCGCGCGCCACCTGCGGCTGCGCGCGCAGCCAGGTGATGGCGTGGCGGTAGTCGCGGGCCTGTTGCTCGGGGTCGGCTTCCTGGCGCGGCTCGCCCGTGCTGTGGCCAAAGCCCCGGTGGTCAAAGACCAGCACGGCCAGGCCGGCGCGGGCGAAGCGCTCGGCGAAGCGGTCCAGAAACATGTCCTTCACCGCGCCGAAGCCGTGGGCCATCACCACCGCGGGCCAGGGGCCCTGGGTGGTGGGTTGGTACCACCAGGCGGCCAGGTCGGCGCCGGGCACCGGCACGGTCACGTCGTGCCGCACAAAGCCGGGGGTGTGGTTCACGCCGCGCCTTCCACCCAGGCCTGCAGCGCAGCGGCCACGGCGGCGGGTTGCTCCATGGGGGCCAGGTGGCCGGCGTGCGCCACGGTCTCGACGCGGGCGCCGGGAATGTGGCGGGCGTAGGCCTGCAAGGTCTCGGGGGCGAACACCCGGTCGTGCGAGGCGGCCAGCACCAGCGTGGGCCGGTCGCCGTTGAGCAGGTGGCTGCGGTCGGGCCGCGCGGCCGTGGCGCGCACGTGGGCGGCGTAGGTCTGCGGGCCGTAGGCCTGCACCATGCGCTGGCGCGCGGCCATCAGGGCGCTGTTGTTCAGGCTGTCGGGGTGGAAGGCATTGCCCGCCTGCGCCGACACCATCTCGAAGTAGCGCCCCTGGGCCACGGCGTCCAGCGCGGCCAGGCGCTTTTGCGCCGCCGCTTCGCTGTCGGCAAAGGGGGCGGTGCAGAGCAGGGCGATGCCCTGCACGCGCTCGGGCGCGGCCTCCAGCATGGCCAGGGCCACGTAGCCGCCGAAGGAAAAGCCCGCCAGCCAGAAGCGCTCGGGCAACTGGGCCAGCCAGGCCTGGGCAATGGCCTCCACCGTCTCCAGTGGCGGGTTGTCCAGGGCGTGGGCCGCGATGCCGGCGGGCAGGTGGGCCACCACGCCGTCGAACACGGCCCGGGTGTTGTTGAGCCCGGGCACCAGGGCCAGGTGTTGGGTGGTGCTCGTCATGCCGGCAGGTAGCGCGGGTCGCGGTTTTCGCCGTGAATGCGGTCGCCTTCCACCCAGCAGGCGTGCGTGCCGGCCGAGATGCGGTGCGGCAGGATGATGCGCGCCAGCGGGCCACGGGTGATGTCTTGCGCCGGGATCACCCAGCACTCCGACTGGTTCTCGGCCATGTTGTTCACGAAGGTGAGCACGTAGCCGTCGTCTTCGCTGGTGGCGCCCACGCGGCGGCCGATCTGCGGCTCGCTGCCGTAGCGGCCCTTGCCGTACTCCAGCGATTGCGTCTGGCGCGTGAACATGTCGTAGCGCTTGAGACCACGGAACAGCCACTCGCCCTTTTCGTACAGCACGTTGAAGCTGTAGCGGTAGGGGCGGCCCACGTAGTCGTTTGACACCACCGGGAATTCGGTGATCTCGTCGTCGATCTGCTCTTCCTTCGTCTCGCCGGTCTTCAGGTTGAAGCGCCAGCGGTACATGAGCGTGGGGTTGTTGTGCTTGTCCAGGTGCGCGCGGATCTTGTCGTACGCGGCCTGGCGGCCTTCGCTGGTGCTCTGGCCCACGTTGGGCTTGTGGGGGTTGGGCATGATGCAGCCGTCCATCACCACCTCGTCGCCGTCTTCGTAGCAGTTGGCCAGGTGCAGGATGTGGCAGGGCGTGCCCTCGAACCAGCGCACCGAGGCGGAGTCACCAAAGCGCGGCAAGATGCCAAAGCGCGCCGGGCGGTCGCGGTAGAAGGTCATCTTGCGCTGGCCCTTGGCCAGCAGCTCGTTGTCGAAGTGGAACGGCAGGTCGTGCAGGATGGTGTAGTTCTTGGTGATGCCCAGGTCGTGCGGCCAGCGGGCGCCGGGCAGGTCGATGGGCACGTAGTGCACCAGGCGGTTGTGCTTGTCCACCACGCCGTAGTTCATGTACGGCGGCTTCTCCGGGTAGTTGAAGAACATCATGTGCCCGGTCTCGTTGTCGATCTTGTAGTGCGAGGCCACGCCATCGGGCACGAAGCGCGCCCAGTCGGGGTCGGCACCCAGGGTCTCCAGGGTGATCGGGTCCAGGCGCCAGGGCTCGCTGCCCTGTGACATGCCGGCCAGCAGCTTGCCGGCGTGGATCTTCACGTCGGTGCCGGCGTTGTCTTTCATGGCGCCCATCGAGCCCCAGCCACGGCGGGCCTGCTGTTGCGGCGAGAGCATGCCCGGCCACAGCGAGCGGCCGGCGGCCTGCTCGGCCAGGAAGCCGGTGGTTTCCACGAAGCGGTTGCGGTAGGTGGCCTTGCCGTTCTCGAAGTGCATGGCGTGCAACATGCCGTCGCCGTCGAACGGGTGGTACATGCCGATGGACTCGTGCACCTGGTTGTGCGTGTTGCGCACGTAGATGCCGTGCAGGTCTTTCGGGATTTCGCCAATCACCTTCATGCTGTCGGTGTCGGCCACCCACTCTTCCATGGCGGGCTGGAAAGGGCCTTTCAGGAAGGGGTGGTCGTTGTCGGGGCTGATGGTCGATTGGAAGGTTCGCAGAATCTTTTGCATGTCGGGCTCCTGTGGGGTCGATGAAGAGGGGCGATCAGTTCAGCTTCACCGCGCCTGAGCGCAGCAGCTCCGAGTACTTCTTGGTGCCGGCCTTCACCTCGTTGACGAAGTGCTCCGGCGTGCCGGCCACCACCTGGTAGCCCATGTCCTCCAGCCGCTTCTTCACGGCCGGGGTGTTCAGTGCCTTCACGAAGGCGGCGTTGAGCTTGCTCAGCACCGGGGCCGGTGTGCCCTTGGCCACCACGTAGCCCACCCAGCCGTCGGTGGTGAAGTCAATGCCCAATTCCTTGAAGCTGGGCACGTTGGGCAGCGAGTTCACGCGCTTGGCCGAGGTCACGGCCAGGGCGGTCACCTGCCCGGCGTCCACATAGGTCTTGCCGGTGTTGGACACCAGGGCGTAGTGCAGCGAGCCGCCCGCGATGTCGTTGAGCATCGCGCCCTCGCCCTTGTAGGGCACGTGGGCGGTGTCAATGCCCAGCTTCTGGGCCATGAGCACGTTGTTGAAGTGAAAGCTCGTGCCCGCGCCGGGGGTGCCGTAGTTCAGGTCGCCCGGCTTCTTCTTGGCCAGGGCCACGAAGTCGCTCACCGTTTTCACGCCCAGGCGGTTGTCCACCACCAGGGCCATGAAGGTGTCCACCGCAATGGTGATGGGCTCGAACTGCTCCAGCGGCTTGATCTTGTAGTCGGGGTTGGTCAGGGGCAGGGTCACCATGGTGGCCGGCACCACCAGGGCCACGGTGTAGCCGTCCTTGGGGGCTTGCAGCACGCCTTGCAGGCCGATCTGCCCGCCCGCGCCGGCCTTGTTCTCGATCACCACCGAGGTGTTGAGCGCCTTGCCCACCTCTTCGCCCACGATGCGCGAGACGATGTCGGTCAGGCCGCCGGCGGGGTAGGGCACCACCAGCTTGATGGGGCGCTCGGGCCACTCGCCCGCGTGGGCGGTGCCGAGGGCGGCCGCCGCCAGCACCGTGGGCAGCAGCTTGGCAAGAAGCGATCGAATCATGGTGTGTCTCCTGTCTTGTGGGGGTGGGCTCAGGCGGCCTGCACGCGGTCTTTGATGAAGCGCAGCAGGTGCTGGTTGAACAGCTCGTGCTGCTCGGCGAAGGCGTAGTGGGCGGCGTCGGGAATGAGGCAGTAGTCGGCGTGGGGCACGAACTGCGCCTTGATGCGCTCCATGCCCTCGGGGCGGCCCACCTTGTCGTACTGGCCGGCCAGCAGCAGCGTGGGCACCTTCACCGACTTGAGGTTGTCCACGCCCTCGTATTCCGTGATGGCCTTGATGGCCGCGCAGAAGGTCTCTTTGGCAGTGCTCAGGGCCACTTCGCGCACCAGCTCCACCATCGGGCCCTTGGACATGGGCGCGAACATCGAATTCACCACCGGCGCGGCGGTCTCGCGGAACGACTTGCCGTTGTTCAGCGGGTCAATGCGCTCGGCCAAGAAGGTCTTGCGGTCTTCCTCGCTCTTCTGGCTGAAGGAGGCCACGGTGGCCGAAATGGCAATGGCGTGCACCTTGTTTGGCCGCGCCGCGTACACCGCCGGCGTGGTGATGCCGCCCATGCTGTGGCCCAGCACCACGTTGGTGGTGGTGCCTTCCTTGTCGATCAGGCGGCCCGCCGCCTCGGCCAGGCCTTCGATGCTCAGGCCGCCTTCGGGCAGGGGGCTGATGCCGTAGCCCGGGGCGTCCCAGGCCACCACGCGCAGTCCGGCGCGCACCAGGGTCTCGATCTCGTGGCGGAAGTAGTCCTTGGAGCCATAGGCGCCGTGCAGCAGGAAGACGGTGGTATCGGCGTGGCCGGCGACTTGGTAATCGGGCAGGCGGGAATCGTGGTTCATGGCACTCAATGGGCGGTCGGGGTTGGGGTGAATCCAGCGCAATGGATGGCGGAAAAGATTGCAGAAAAGATGGCGGAAACGGCGCGACGGCTTTTCGGCAATGGGGCGCAGTATGCGAGGCGGCCTGGGTACTTGCATGGCCAAACGGCAAGAGTTCCGGTGTGCGGAACTTCGGGTTTTTTGCCTAGGGAAATTGCCCATGCGCCCAGCTTCCGAGTTCCGTCTGGTGGAACTCGGCGCATTTGCGATGGCCTTCGCCATCGGCCCCCACCACCATTCGCGGCGCGGAAATTTCCGCACCGATTGCCGCCAATCCGTCTCGCGTTGCTGTGGGCGGCGGCGGCAAAAAAAATGAACGCCATTAGCCTTTGGAGACCCCATGTTTAGCCGTTTGAATTCGCATTTCGTTTGCCCGCCCGCGAAAGCCGCCGTGGCCGCTGGCCTGTTGTTGGCCTCTGCCGGTGCCGCCCTGGCCCAGTCCAGCGTCACCCTGTTTGGCGCGGTGGACCTGGGGGTGCGCCACGTGAAGAACAGCAAGGGCTCACTCACCTCGATGAACAGCGGCAACAACGCCACCTCGCGCTGGGGCCTGCGCGGTGAGGAAGACCTGGGCGGTGGCCTGAAGACCAGCTTCTGGCTGGAGTCCACCGTGGCCGCCGACACTGGCGTGGGCGGCACCGGCGCCACCTTCTGGGACCGCCGCGCCACCCTGAGCCTGAGCGGCAACTTCGGCGAACTGCGCCTGGGCCGCGACTACACGCCGCTGTTCCGCGCCTACACCAGCGCCGACACCTTTGGCTACGTGGGCGCGGCCGGCATGGGCATGCTTTACAGCTCCACCGCTTCTAACGTGGTCTCGCGCGCCTTCGGCGCCGCCAGCACCAACACCTCGATCGCGCGCACCAACAACGCCATCCAGTACTACACCCCCGCTGGCCTGGGCGGCTTCTACGCCAACGCCATGATCTCGGGCCGTGAGGCCGGCACCGCCGCTGGCGACTTCAGCTTCCACGGCCTGCGCGTGGGCTACAGCGACAAGAACCACGACGTGTCGGTGTACAGCGGCAAGACCAACCTGAGCACCAGCGACAGCGACTTCACCCTGCAGGGCGTGGTGGGCACCACCAAGTGGAACGACGTGAAGATCACCGCTGGCCTGGCCCAGATGCGCTTCATGAACGCCAAGCAGTCCAACTTCAGCCTGGGCGCCGAGTGGCCCGTGGGCCAGGGCGCGATTCGCGTCATCTACCACCGCATCAACCAGTCGGGCCTGACGGCGGCCAACGTGAGCGTGGACGGCGACGACGTCAACGCCCTGGGCCTGGGCTACGTGCACAACCTCTCCAAGCGCACCGCCGTGTACGGCACCACCATGTTCGTGTCCAACAAGGGCAACGCGAAGTTCGTGGTGCCGGGTGGCGCCGCCGGCATCGCCGGTGGCTCGTCCTCGCGCGGTTACGAGGTGGGCCTGCGCCACATCTTCTGACCTAAGGCGCCTCGCGCCAGGCGGCACCAACACAACATGGTGCAGATTGGTTCCGCCTGGCGAAACAGAGGCAGGAAACGGGTGGGTCGGGCCGGCAGGCCGCCCGACACTAGCGCCCGGCCAGGCCAACGGACCATTCATTCCAAGGAGACAAGCATGTCAACGATCAACCGTCGCCAATCCATCGTGCTGTGCGCCGCCGCTGTGCTGGGCGCGCCCGCGCTGGCATCTTCCCCGCGCTTTCCCAGCCAGCCCATCAAGGTGGTGGTGCCCTACCCGGCGGGTGGCAACGCCGACAACATCGCCCGCGTGTTCTCCAAGCGCTTTGGCGAAGAACTGAAAACCCCGGTGGTGGTGGACAACAAGGGCGGCGCCTCGGGCACCATCGGCGCCGACTCGGTCTACAAGGCCAACGCCGACGGCTACACCCTGCTGCTGACCGTCACCTCGCAGCTCACCTCGGTGCCCGCCGGCGTGAAGCCCACCTACAACGCCATCAAGGACTTCACCCCGGTGGTGGGCCTGTGCGTCACCCCGCTGGCCTTTGCCGTGGGCGAGGGCACGGGCGTGAAGTCGATGAAAGAGCTGGAGGCCTGGGTCAAGGGCCGCAAAGTGGCCTACGGCTCGTACGGCAAGGGCACGTCCACCCACGTGATGCAGCACCAGCTCATGAAGCAGCTCGGCGCCAAAGACGCCGCCCACGTGCCCTACCGGGGCGAGAGCCCCATGGTGGCCGACATGCTCGGCGGCCAGGTGGACATGGGCTTTGTCGGCATTGGCCAGGCGCGCGAATTGCAAAAGAACGGTCGCGTTCGCATTCTGGCCGTGGTGGCCACCCAGCGCAGCGAATTCCTGCCCGATGTGCCCACCTTCACCGAATTGGGCTACAAGGACCTGGATTGGTCTTATGGCGTGGCCGTTTACGCCGCCAGCAAAACGCCGGAACCCATTCTCAAGGCATTGCAGGACGCCGCCAAAAAGGTCATGCAAGACCCGGAAGTGCAAAAAGCCTATCGCGCCCAATCGAATCAGCCCTGGCTCAATGTGAGTTTGGACGAAATGAAGAAACGATTGGTATTGGACACCGACAACTGGGCCAAGGCATTGGCCGAAGTTGGCACGATTGAATAAATTCAGGGAGATCAATTTGTCTCGGGAAAATATCAGTTCCCAATTTGTGCCCGCGCCTGGGCGGAAATTGGTGGTGGTGGGTGGCTGTGGCGGCATGGGCCGCTCGCTGGTGGGCCTGGCGCGCGCGCTGGGCCTGCAGGTGGCGGTGCTGGACATCGCCCGCTCGATCGAGGCCTTCCCCCCGCCAGAGGGTGTGCTGGCGCTGCCGTGCGACGTGCGCAACGAGGCCGAGGTGCAAGCCGCCTTCGCCACCCTCACCCAGCAGTGGGGCGCCATCGACAGCCTGGTGAACCTGGCCGGCTACACCGGCGAGCGCGTGGCCGTGGCCGACATGAAGACCCACGAGTGGGACGACATCCTCAACACCGACCTGCGCGGCATGTTCCTGGTGGCCCGCGCGGCCGCCCCCCTGCTGCAAAGCGCCGCCGCCCAGGGCGGCTCGCCCGCCGCGGTGCTGGTGTCGTCCACCTTCGGCGTGCGCGTGCCGCACGTGGGCTACGCGCCGTACGCGGCCTCCAAGGCCGGCGTCATCAACCTGGTGCGCGCGCTGTCCACCGAGTGGGCGCCCGCCGTGCGCGTGAACGGCATCGCCCCTGGCGTGGTGGACACCGCCTTCCTCAAGGGCGGCACCGGCCGCGACGTGAAGGCCACCGGCCTGGACATGAACCGCTTTCTCACCGGCGTGCCCCTGGGCCGCCTGGGCCAGCCCGACGACATTGCCCAGGGCATCTTGTTCCTGCTGAGCCCGGCGGCCAGCTACATGACCGGGCAGACCATCCACATCAACGGCGGGAGCTTCATGGCATGAGCACGCAGGCCTCTTCTTTTTCGCGCGAGTGCGTCACCAGCTACATCGACGGTCAGTGGCAGCCCGCGGGCGCGCACCTGCTGGACGTGGTCAACCCCGCCACCGAGCAGGTGGTGGCCCGCCTGTCTGAGGCCGACGCGGCCGAGACCGACCGCGCCGTGCAGGCCGCCCGCCGCGCCCACCAGCAAGGCGTGTGGGCCAGCAAGCCGGCCGCCGAGAAGCAGGCCATCTTCCGCAAGATCGCCCAGCTCACCGAAGCCCACCTGGACGAACTCGCCCAGCTGGAGTCGCTCAACAGCGGCCTGCCCCTGCGCTACCTGCGCTCGCGCCAGTTGCCGCGCATCGTGCGCAACTTCTCCTTCTTTGCCGACTGGCAGTCGCAAAACGTGGAGAAGGCCGGCATTCAAGACGACCAGTACCTGCGCTACGTGCTGCGCGAGCCCGCTGGCGTGGCGGCCCTGATCTCGCCGTGGAACGCCCCGCTGGCCCTGGCCTCCACCAAGATCGCCGCGGCCCTGTCGTTCGGCAACTGCTGCGTGCTCAAGACCGCCGAGACCACACCGCTGGCGGTGGCGCGCTTCATGGAAATCCTCACCCAGGCCGGCGTGCCACCGGGCGTGGTGAACCTGATCAACGGGCGCGGCGCCGTCACCGGCGATGCCCTGGTGCGCCACCCCGACGTGCGCGTGGTGTCCTTCACCGGCGGCACGGCCACCGGCCGCGCCATCGCAGCCGCCGCCGCGCCCGGCCTGAAGCGCGTGGACCTGGAGCTGGGCGGCAAGTCGGCCAACATCGTCACCGCCACCGCCAACCTGGACGACGCGCTCGACGGTGCGCTCACCTCCATCTACACCAACAACGGCCAGCAGTGCTTCGCCGGCTCGCGCATCCTGCTGCACCGCTCGATCGCCGACGAGTTCATTCGCCGCTTCGTGGCGCGCGCCCAGGCCATTCGCGTGGGCGACCCGCTCGACCCGGGCACCGAGGTGGGCCCGCTGTCCAACGCGGCGCATTACGCCCGCGTGGTGTCCTTCGTGGCCCTGGCCGAGCAAGAGGGCGGCCGCCTGCTGTGCGGCGGCAAGCGCCCGGCGAACCTGCCCACCGGCTACTACCTGGAGCCCACGGCGGTGCTCATGCCGTCCAACGACAACCGCGTGTGCCAGGACGAAATCTTCGGCCCCTTCGCGGCCTTCCAGGTGTTTGACGATTTCGAGGACGCGATCCGCATCGCCAACGCCTCCGAGTTCGGCCTGGTGAGCTACCTCTGGAGCAACGACCTGGCCCAGGTGAACCGCGCCACCCGCGCCATTGAAGCCGGCGTGGTGCTGGTCAACACCCCCATGGTGCTGGACCTGCGCTTCCCCTTCGGCGGCTACAAGAACTCGGGCGTGGGCCGCGAGGGCATCGAGGGCATGCGCCACTTCTACACCGAGGAAAAGACGGTGACCATCGCGCTCAAGCGCCCGCCCATGGAGCGCCTGGGCGCGGCCTGACGCGGCCTGATCTGTGTCGGTTCAGCAAAAGGCTCAGTCGCGCAGCGACTGGGCCTTTTCCGCAATGAAGTCCACGAACGAGCGCACCGCCAGCGTCTGGTAGCGGTCGGGCATGCGCAGCAGGAACAGGCGGCTGCCGAAGATGCTCAGGCGCCAGTCGCTCAGGCCCGCCACCACGCGGCCCTCGGCCATGTCTTGCGCCACCACGTAGCGCGGCACCAGGCCCACGCCCAGGCCCGCCAGGATGGCCTGGTGCAGGAACTGGAAGTTCTCCGAGGCGATGCTGGGCTGCAGCTTCAGCTCGTGGCGCTGCTCGCCCAGGTAGCCCGCCACCCGCAGCTCGCGCCCGGCCGCCGGCGAGGTGATCACCGGCACCCGCTGCAGCCCGTCCAGGTGCGCGGGCAGGCCGTGGGCCTGCGCGTAAGCGGCCGAGGCGCAGGCCACGTAGCGCACCACGCCCAGCTCTTTGGCCACCAGCGCCTCGGGTGGCTCGGTCATCACCCGGATGGCCACGTCCACCTCGTCGCGCAGCAGGTCGTCCACCCGGTTCTCGAACAGCAGCTCCAGGCTGATGTCGGGGAAGCGCTGCTTGAACTCGATCAGCCAGTCCGTCATCACCCACTGCCCAAAGCCGGTGGGCACGCTCACCCGCACTGAGCCGTGCAGGCCCCGCGCCAGCGTGGCCACTGCCTCTTCGGCGGCCAGTAGTTCATCACGAATGTGTTTGCCGTGGCGGTAGAGCGTGAGACCGATTTCGGTGGGCTCGATGCGCCGCGTGGTGCGCCGGATGAGCTGCACCCCCACGGCTTTTTCCAACTGCTGCAGCCGGTGGCTCACGTTGGCCCGGCTGACCTTGAGCTTCTCGGCCGCGCGGCTGAGGCCGCCCGCGTCCACGATGTCCACCAGCAGCAGCAGTCCTGAGAAGTCCATGGCTTGATTGTCAAAAAAACTGTGACGTTGATTTCAAAGAAAGCGGAATTGTCAACGAATTGACCCCCTATCACAATGCCAGCCGGTCGTGCCCCCACGGGTGGGGTGCGCGTGAACACGGCTTTTGAGACACCACACATGGCACTGGACAACGAGACCTTTTCTTTGCTGCTGGACAGCGTGCAGCGCTTCGTGCGCGAGCGCCTGGTGCCGGCGGAAAACAGCGTGGAAGAACACGACGAGGTGCCCGCCGACATCGTGGACGACATGAAAGAGCTGGGCCTGTTCGGCCTGTCCATTCCCGAGGAATGGGGCGGCATCGGCCTGTCGATGGCGCAGGAGTGCGAGGTGGCCTTCGAGCTGGGCCAGACCGCCTTGGCCTTCCGCTCGGTGGTGGGCACCAACATCGGCATTGGCTCGCAAGGCATCCTCATGGACGGCACGCCCGAGCAGAAGGCCCGCTACCTGCCGCGCATCGCCTCGGGCGAGCTCATCGTGTCCTTCGCCCTGACCGAGCCCAACGCCGGCTCGGACGCGGCCTCGCTGCAAACCCGCGCCGTGGCCGATGGCGACGACTACCTCATTAGCGGCGCCAAGCGCTACATCACCAACGCGCCGCGCGCCGGCGCCTTCACCCTGATGGCGCGCACCGGCGGGCCCGGTGCCAAGGGCGTGTCGGCCTTTGTGGTGCCGGCCGACCTGCCCGGCATCACCCTGGGCAAGCCCGACAAGAAGATGGGCCAGCGCGGCACCAAGACCTGCGACGTGTACCTCGACAACGTGCGCGTGCCAGCGGCCAACATCATCGGTGGCGTGCCGGGCAAGGGCTTTGGCACCGCCATGAAGGTGCTCGACCGTGGGCGCCTGCACGTCTCGGCCCTGGCCTGCGGCATGGCCCAGCGCATCCTGAACGAAAGCCTGGCCTACGCGCAGGAGCGCCGCCAGTTCGGCCAGAAGATCGGCGACTTCCAGCTCATCCAGGCCATGCTGGCCGACAGTCAGGCCGAGCTGCTGGCCGGGCGCGCCATGGTGCAGGCCGTGGCCCAGCGCTACGACGCCAAGCCCGTGGGCCAGAGCGACCCCGAGGTGAGCATGCAGGCCTCGTGCGCCAAGCTCTTCACCACCGAAATGGTGGGCCGCGTGGCCGACCGTGGCGTGCAGATCCACGGGGGCGCGGGCTACATCAACGAATACAAGGTCGAGCGCTTCTACCGCGACGTGCGCCTGCTGCGCCTGTACGAAGGCACCACGCAGATTCAGCAACTCATCATCGGCAAGCACCTGATGCGCCAGGCCTGAGCCCCACCGCCACACGAGACAAAAGAGACGCCCCATGGGACCGCTTCAACACCTTCGCGTACTGGACCTCACCCGCGTGCTTGCCGGGCCCTGGTGCACCCAGACCCTGGCCGACCTGGGGGCCGATGTCATCAAGATCGAGCGCCCCGGCCAGGGCGACGACACCCGCCAGTGGGGCCCGCCCTTCGCGCCCGATGCGCAAGGCCAGCCCACCACCGAGGCCGCCTACTTCCTGGCGGTGAACCGCAACAAGCGCTCCGTCACGCTGGACATCGCCACCCCTGAGGGCCAGCAGATCGTGCGCGAGCTGGTGGCCCAGTGCGATGTGCTGGTGGAGAACTTCAAGGTCGGCGACATGCGCCGCTACGGGCTGGATTACGAATCGCTGCGTGCCGAGCACCCCGGGCTGGTGTACTGCTCCATCACCGGCTTCGGCCAGACCGGCCCCTACGCGCCGCGCGCCGGCTACGACTTCATCGTGCAGGGCATGGGCGGCTTCATGAGCGTCACCGGCGAAGGCGAGCAGGTGCCCGGCTCGTCGCCGCAAAAGGCCGGCGTGGCCATTGCCGACCTGTTCACCGGCGCGCAGGCCACCATCGCCATCCTCGCGGCGCTCACGCACCGCGACCGCACCGGCGAAGGCCAGCACCTGGACATCTGCCTGCTCGACACCCAGGTGGCCATGATGGCCAACATGGCCACCAACTACCTGGCCACCGGCCAGTCGCCCGTGCGCTGGGGCAACGCCCACCCCAACATCGTGCCGTACCAGACCTTCCAGGTGGCCGACGGCTGGGTGATCGTGGCCTGCGGCAACGACAGCCAGTTCCGCAAGCTCACCGACGTGGCCGGCGCGCCCGAACTGGCCAGCGACGAGCGCTTCAGCACCAACCCGCAGCGCGTGCGCCACCGCCAGGTGCTCATTCCCCTGCTCGACGACCTCATGCGCCACAAGACCCGCGCGCAGTGGATCGCCGCGCTGGAGGCCGCGGGCGTGCCCTGCGGCCCCATCAACCAGATGGCCGACGTGTTCCAAGACCCGCAGGTGCTGGCGCGCGACATGCTGGTGCGCCTGCCGCACCCCACCGCCGGGCAGGTGAGCGTGCCCGGCAGCGCCCTGAAGCTCTCGGGCACGCCCGTGGCCTACCGCAGCGCGCCGCCGCTGCTGGGCCAGCACACGCAAGAGGTGCTGCAGTCCCTGACCTCGCTGTCGGCCGACGACCTGCAAGACCTGCAGGCGCGCCGCGTCATCTGAGCCCGCGCCGCCCCCGCGCCCCCTTTTTGTTTTGCCCCTCCTGCTGCCCATGGACATCGCCGTCATTCGCCTCGACCACCCGCCCGTCAACAGCCTGAACCTGGCGCTGCGCCGCTTCATGGTGGAGGCCATCGACGCCGCCGAGGCCAACCCCTCGGTGCGCGGCATCGTGCTCGCCGGCAGCGCCAAGGCCTTCTCCGCCGGGGCCGACGTGAGCGAGCTGGGCACGCCCGCGCAACTGCAAGAGCCCATTCTGTTGAGCGTGCTGGCCCGCGTGGCCCACTGCCGCAAGCCGGTGGTGGCCGCCATCACCGGCGTGGCGCTGGGCGGTGGGCTGGAGCTGGCCATGAACTGCCACGGCCGCGTGGCCCAGGCCGATGCCAAAGTGGGCCTGCCCGAAATCCAGCTCGGCCTCATTCCCGGCTCCACCGGCACCCAGTTGCTGCCGCGCCTGGTGGGCGTGGACCTGGCGCTGGACCTGATGCTGGCCGGGCAGACCCGCAGCGCCCAGTCGCTGGCCAGCAGCGGCCTGTTCGACGCGGTGGTGAGCACCGACCCGGTGGCCGCCGCCAGCGAGCTGGCCCGCCGCTGGGCCGAGCCTGGTGCCGCGCCACTGCCCGTGCGCCAGCGCCCGCTGGACGCCGCCCGCGTGCAGGCCCAGGTGGCCGAGCACCGCGCCCGCCTCACCCCGCGCCAGCGCCTGCAACCCGCTTACGCCGCCCTGCTTGACGCGGTGCAGGCGTGTGCCCTGCCGTTCGAGCAAGGCGCGGCGCGCGAGCGCGAGCTGTTCCTGGGCCTGCTGTCCAGCACGCCGGCCCAGGCGCTGCGCCACCAGTTCAAGGCCGAGCGCGAGGCCAGCCGCCTGCCGCAGGCCGAGGGCGTGGCGCCCCGCGCCGTGCACACCGTGGCCGTGGTGGGCGCGGGCACCATGGGCACCGGCATTGCCATCTGCGCGCTCGACGCCGGCCTGCAGGTGCTGCTGCTGGAGCAAGACGCCGACGCCCTGGCGCGCGGCCAGGCCCGCGTGGCCGAGCACTACCGCTCGCGCGTGGCCGCCGGCAAGCTGAGCGCCGCCGTGGCCGAGCAGGCCCAGGCCCGCCTGAGCACCACCCTGAACTGGCCCGCGCTGGCCCAGGCCGACGCGGTGATCGAGGCGGTGTACGAAGACCTGGGCGTCAAGCGCGAGGTGTTCCAGCGCATCGACCGCCACGCCCGTGCCGGTGCGGTGCTGGCCACCAACACCTCGTACCTCGACATCGACGCCATCGCCCAGGCCACCACCCGCCCGCAAGACGTGCTGGGCCTGCACTTCTTCAGCCCCGCCAACGTGATGAAGCTGCTGGAAGTGGTGCGCGGCGCGCAGACCGCGCCCGACGTGCTGGCCACCGGCATGGCGCTGGGCAAGGCCCTGAAGAAGCTGCCCGTGCCCTGCGGCAACGCCTTCGGCTTCATTGGCAACCGCATCTACAACGCCTACCGCCGCCAGTGCGAGTTCATGCTGGAAGACGGCGCCTGGCCCGAAGACGTGGACCGCGCCCTCACCGGCATGGGCTTCGCCATGGGGCCGTTTGCCGTGGCCGACCTCTCGGGCCTGGACATCGCCTGGCGCATGCGCCAGGCCCAGGCCGCCACGCGCGACCCGCGCGAGCGCTACGTGGACGTGCTCGACCGCCTGTGCGAACAAGGCCGCCTGGGCCGCAAGACCGGCGCGGGCTACTACACCTACACCGACGGGCGCGCCGCCCCCGGCACCGACGCCGTGGTGCGCCAGCTCATCGAGCAGGCCAGCGCGCGCCGGGGCATCACGCGCCAGCCGCTGGACGCCGCCACCATCTGCCGCCGCGCCTTGCTGGCCATGGTGAACGAGGCCGCCTGGCTGTATGCCGAAGGCGTGGCCGCGCGGCCCAGCGACATTGACGTGGTGCTGGTGCAAGGCTATGGCTTCCCGCGCTGGGAAGGTGGCCCGGTGTTCTGGGCCCGCCAGCAAGACCGCGCCACGCTGCAACGCGACTTGCAGGCCCTGGTGGCCGCCTCAGGCCACGGCCACCGCGTGGCCGACCTCGGCCCCTTGTTGGACTGATCGACATTTTTGCTTCACCCCTCAACATGAACCACGCCCAACACCACGCCTTTATTTGCGACGCCATCCGCACCCCCTTCGGCCGCTACGGCGGCGCGCTTAGCAGCGTGCGCACCGACGACCTGGGCGCCATTCCCCTGAAGGCCCTCATGGCGCGCAACCCCCAGGTAGACTGGGCCGCCGTGACCGACGTGATCTTCGGCTGCGCCAACCAGGCCGGCGAAGACAACCGCAACGTCGCCCACATGAGCAGCCTGCTGGCCGGCCTGCCGCTGGAAGTGCCC
>FWPV01000050.1_pt1 | contig 90158 bp, 77 predicted proteins | sample 2228371 | NCBI WGS metagenome assembly FWPV01 (sample SAMEA103939776, study PRJEB20133) | metagenome
TGATTGGAGCGGGAAACGAGGCTCGAACTCGCGACCTCAACCTTGGCAAGGTTGCGCTCTACCAACTGAGCTATTCCCGCGTTTTCTAACTGCACTGCAGTGTTCGTCAGAAGCTGAAATTATAGCGTAAAAATCGCGCCTCCCGCAAGGGAGCGCGATTTTTTAGTGCTTCACAGCATCGACATCGGCCGGGACGGCCCGGGTCGCGGCTGCGGCCACCTGGGCAGCCACTTCCTCTTCCGTCAGGGCCACGGGCTGCCGCTCCAGCGCAATGGCGAGCACCTTGTCGATCCATTTCACCGGCACGATCTCCAAGCCCTGCTTGACGTTGTCGGGAATCTCCGCCAGGTCTTTCACGTTCTCTTCGGGGATGACCACCGTCTTGATGCCGCCACGCAGAGCGGCCAGCAGCTTCTCCTTCAGACCACCAATGGCCGTCACCTCGCCGCGCAAGGTGATTTCGCCCGTCATGGCCACATCGGCGCGCACCGGAATGCCGGTGAGGGCCGACACCAGCGCCGTGGTCATGGCGATGCCCGCACTCGGGCCATCCTTTGGCGTGGCGCCGTCAGGCACGTGGATGTGGATGTCACGCTTCTCGAACATCTCATCCTTGATGCCCAGCACTCGCGAGCGGCTGCGCACAACCGTGCGAGCGGCCTCGACCGACTCTTTCATCACGTCACCCAGCGAGCCAGTGCGCGTGGTGGCACCCTTGCCCGGCATGGTGGCGACCTCAATGGTCAGCAAGTCGCCGCCCACCTCGGTCCAGGCCAGGCCCACGACCTGACCCACCTGGTTCTGCTGCTCGGCGCGGCCGTAGCTGTACTTGCGCACGCCCAGGAAATCGCTGAGGTTCTCAGCCGTCACCACCACGGTGGGCTCGTACTTTTTGAGCAGCAACCCCTTGACCACCTTGCGGCAGATCTTGGACAGCTCGCGCTCCAGCGAGCGCACGCCGGCTTCACGGGTGTAGTAGCGCACGATGTCGCGCACGGCGTCTTCGCGCACGTCGAGTTCGCCGTCCTTGATGCCGTTGTTCTTGATCTGCTTGGGCAGCAGGTAACGCACGGCAATGTTGGTTTTTTCGTCCTCGGTGTAACCCGAGAGGCGAATCACCTCCATGCGGTCCAACAGGGCCGGCGGGATGTTCATGGAGTTGGAGGTCGCCACAAACATCACGTCAGACAGGTCGAAATCGACCTCCACGTAGTGGTCGCCGAAGGTGTGGTTCTGCTCGGGGTCGAGCACCTCCAACAGGGCACTGGACGGGTCTCCACGGAAATCCATGCCGAGCTTGTCGATCTCGTCGAGCAGGAACAACGGGTTGCGCGTGCCCACTTTGGACAGGCTTTGCAGCACCTTGCCTGGCATGGCGCCAATGTAGGTGCGGCGGTGCCCGCGAATCTCAGCTTCGTCGCGCATCCCGCCCAGGGCCATGCGCACGTACTTACGACCGGTGGCCTTGGCGATGGACTGACCCAGCGAGGTCTTGCCCACGCCCGGTGGGCCCACCAGGCAGAGGATGGGGGCCTTCACCTTGTCTACCCGCTGTTGCACCGCGAGGTATTCCAGGATGCGGTCCTTGACCTTCTCCAGACCATAGTGGTCTTCGTTCAGCACGCCCTCAGCGAAAGAAAGATCGTGCTTGATCTTGGTCTTCTTGCTCCAGGGCAGCGCCACGAGCGCGTCAATGTAGTTGCGCACCACGGTGGCCTCGGCCGACATGGGCGACATGAGCTTGAGCTTCTTGAGCTCGGCATCGGCCTTCTTGCGCGCATCGGCGGGCATCTTGGCCGCCTTGATCTTCTTCTCGATCTCTTCGATGTCGGCGCCCTCTTCGCCCTCGCCCAGCTCCTTCTGGATGGCCTTGACCTGCTCGTTGAGGTAGAAGTCGCGCTGGTTCTTTTCCATCTGGCGCTTCACGCGCCCGCGAATCTTCTTGTCGACATTGAGAATGTCCACCTCGCGCTCGAGCTGCTCGAAAAGGTTTTCCAGGCGCTTGGCGACGCTGTCCAGGTCGAGCACCACCTGCTTGGATTCCAGCTTGAGCGGCAGGTGGGCGGCGATGGTGTCGGCCAGGCGCCCCGCGTCGTCGATGCTGGAAATCGAGGTGAGGATCTCGGACGGGATCTTCTTGTTGAGCTTGACGTACTGGTCGAACTGCTGCATCACCGCGCGACGCAGGGCTTCGAGCTCAATGGCCTGGGCCGCCTCGCGTTCTTGCGCGGGGTCAATCGGCGCCACGTGCGCGATGAAGTGGCTCTCGCCCTCGCGGATGCTCAGCACCTTGGCGCGCTGCCCGCCCTCCACCAGCACCTTCACGGTGCCATCGGGCAGTTTCAGCATCTGCAGGATGGTGGCCACGCAGCCCATCTCGAACATGTCGTCGGTGGAGGGCTCGTCTTTGGCGGCGGCCTTCTGGGCCACGAGCATGATCCGGCGCTCGGCCTCCATGGCAGATTCCAGGGCCTTGATGCTCTTGGGACGCCCCACGAACAGGGGAATCACCATGTGCGGGAACACGACCACGTCACGCAGGGGCAACAGCGGCAGGTCCACCGGGGTGCTGGGCAGGGGAGTTTGTCCGGACATGATCAACCTCGTGAAAACGGACAGATGGGGCGGACGCGCGAGACTTCAAGCTCGCGCGCCGTGGGGTTGAGGTTTCGCCGAAATGCCAAGGCCTCAGGCCTGCTTGGCCGCTTCGCGGTAAACCAGCAACGGTGGCTTGTTTTCGTCGATGGTGGTTTCGTCCACCACCACCTTCTCCACGTTCGTCATGCCAGGCAGTTCGAACATGGTATCGATCAGGGCGTTTTCCAGAATGGAGCGCAAACCGCGCGCACCGGTTTTGCGCGCCAATGCCTTGCGTGCAATGGCCTTGAGCGCCGCCGGACGCACCTCAAGCTCGGCACCTTCCATCGACAGCAGGCGGGCAAACTGCTTCACCACCGCGTTCTTGGGCTCGGTGAGGATTTGCACCAGCGCGTCCTCGGTGAGCTCGGCCAGGCTAGCGATCACCGGCAGGCGGCCCACCAGTTCGGGAATGAGGCCGAACTTGATGAGGTCTTCGGGCTCGATCTCGCGGAAGGCCTCGGTCAGCGAGCGCTGCTTCTTGCTCTTGACCACCGCGCCGAAGCCCATGCCGGACGCCTCGGTGCGGTTCTCGATGATCTTTTCCAGACCTGCGAATGCGCCGCCGCAGATGAACAGGATGTTGGTGGTGTCGACCTGCAGGAAATCTTGGTTGGGGTGCTTGCGCCCGCCCTGCGGCGGCACGCTGGCCATGGTGCCTTCGACGAGCTTGAGCAAGGCCTGCTGCACGCCCTCGCCCGACACGTCACGGGTGATGGAGGGGTTGTCGGACTTGCGGGTGATCTTGTCGATCTCGTCGATGTAGACGATGCCCTGCTGGGCGCGCTCAACGTCGTAATTGCAGCTTTGCAGCAGCTTGGCAATGATGTTCTCGACGTCTTCGCCCACGTAACCCGCCTCGGTGAGGGTGGTGGCGTCGGCCATGACGAAAGGCACGTTGAGCATGCGGGCCATGGTCTGGGCCAGCAAGGTCTTGCCCGAACCCGTGGGGCCGATGAGCAAGATGTTGCTCTTGGCCAGTTCCACGTCGTCCTTGCGAGCGGCCTGCTTGTGGCGCAGGCGCTTGTAATGGTTGTAGACGGCCACGGCCAGGGCGCGCTTGGCGGCTTCCTGGCCGATCACGTAATGGTCAAGGTTGGACTTGAGCTGCGCGGGGGTGGGCAGGTCATCGGCGGACGGCTTGGCAGCGTCCAGACCGGGCAGCTCGTCCCGGATGATGTCGTTGCACAGGTCGATGCACTCGTCGCAGATGAACACCGACGGGCCGGCGATCAGCTTCTTGACCTCGTGCTGGCTCTTGCCACAAAACGAGCAGTAGAGCGCTTTTTCACTGGAGGCAGCTTTTTTGTCGGCCATGGGAGAGAAGAACGTAAACGGATGACGGCAATGATAGTTCAGGGCCCAGGGCCGGAAACGGAAGAAAAACACCGACGCCGGTGCAGTCTTCCGCCTTCGGCCCGGGGCCCTGCCCGGGGAAAAGGCCTGAATCAGGCGGCGGCGCCGCGCTTGTCGATGACCTTGTCGATCAGGCCATATTCGGCCGATTCGGTGGCACTCAGGTAGTAATCGCGCTCGGTGTCGCGCTCGATCTTTTCCAGCGGCTGGCCAGTGCGCTCGGCCAGGATCTTGTTGAGCTGCTCGCGGGTCTTGAGGATCTCGCGGGCGTGGATCTCGATTTCGGTGGCCTGGCCCTGGGTGCCGCCCAGCGGCTGGTGGATCATGACCTTGCTGTTGGGCAGCGCGAAACGCTTGCCCTTGGCGCCAGCAGCCAGCAGGAAGGCGCCCATGCTGGCGGCCATGCCAATGCACAGGGTCGACACGTCGGGCTTGATGAAGTTCATGGTGTCGAAGATCGCCATGCCGGCGCTCACCGACCCGCCGGGCGAGTTGATGTAGAAGGAAATGTCCTTGTCGGGGTTTTCGCTTTCCAGGAACAGCAGCTGGGCCACCACCAGGTTGGCCGACTGGTCGTTGACCGGCCCCACCAGAAAGACCACGCGCTCCTTGAGCAGACGGGAGTAAATGTCGTAGGCGCGCTCGCCCCGGCCCGACTGCTCGATGACCATGGGCACCATGCCCAGGCCCTGAATGTCCATTGCGCTCATGCGTTTCTCCATCGATTGATGTATTGCCACGGGGCTACTGTAACCAACGGCCCGGGGCCCTCCGCACATGGGGGGCAAAGCGGCAAAAAAAAGGGCGGATCGCTCCGCCCTGTGTCACGGGTTGCCTGGGGCAACCGCGCGGGATCAGGCCTGGGCCATCAGTTCGTCGAAGGCCAGGGCCTTGTCGGTGATCTTGGCCTTGGACAGCACGAACTCGGCCACGTTGTTCTCCACCACGATGGCCTCGACTTCGGCCATGCGGCGGTTGTCGCCCTGGTACCAGCGCACCACGTCGGCGGGCTTCTCGTAGGAAGCGGCCAGTTCGTCGATGTGGGCTTTGATTTGCTCGGGCTTGGCGTACAGCTCGTTGGCGCGCACCAGCTCGGCCACGATCAGGCCCAGGCGCACACGGCGCTCGGCTTGCGGGCGGAACAGCTCTTCGGGGATGGGGGCCTTGTCGGCGTCTTTCACGCCGCGCTGCTTCAGGTCGGCGCGAGCGCCTTCGACCATGCGGTCGAGTTCGGCTTGCACCACCGACTTGGGCAGGTCGAGTTCGGCCGCCGCGATCAGGGCGTCCATCACGGCGGCCTTGTTGCGGGCCTGCAGACGGAACTTCACTTCGCGCTCGAGGTTCTTGCGGATGTCGGCGCGCAGGCCTTCCACGGTGCCCTCAGTGATGCCCAGGGACTTGGCGAAATCGGCGTTGATCTCGGGCAGGTTGGCGGCTTCGATCTTGTTGACGGTGACCAAGAAGTCAGCGGTCTTGCCGGCCACGTCCTTGCCGTGGTAGTCGGCCGGGAAGGCCAGCGGGAAGGTCTTGCTCTCGCCCGACTTCATGCCGCGCACGGCGTCTTCGAATTCCTTGAGCATCTGGCCATCGCCGACGATGAACTGGAAGCCTTCGGCCTTGCCGCCTTCGAAGGGCTCGCCGTCGATCTTGCCTTCGAAGTTGATGGTGACGCGGTCACCGTCTTGAGCGGCCTGGTCTTGGGCGCGCTGGGCGAAGGTGCGGCGCTGCTTGCGCAGGATTTCCACGGTGCGGTCGATGGCGGCTTCGTCCACCTCGGCCGAGACTTTTTCCACCTCGGCAGTGGTCAGGTCGTTGATCTTGACTTCGGGGTACACCTCGAACACGGCGTCGAAGGCCAGCTGGCCCTCAGGAGCGCCTTCCTTCTCGGTGATCTTGGGTTGGCCGGCCACGCGCAGCTTGGCTTCGTTGGCGGCCACGGCGAATGCTTCGCCGACCTTGTCGTTCATGACTTCGTAGTGCACCGAGTAGCCGTAGCGCTGGGCCACCACGTTCATCGGCACCTTGCCAGGACGGAAACCGTCCATCTTGACGTCACGGGCCAGGCGCTTGAGGCGGTTGCTCACCTCGGTCTGGATCACGTCGGCCGGAAGCGTCAGCGTGATCTTGCGCTCCAGCTTCTCCAGGGTTTCAACGGTCACGGTCATGGTTTTCTCCAAATGGGAAAAGGTCGGCCCGCAGACCGACCCGGGGAATCTGTTCGCATGTGATGTGGTGCGCGGGGGGGGACTCGAACCCCCACACCATTGCTGGCGTCAGGACCTAAACCTGGTGCGTCTACCAATTTCGCCACCCGCGCGCCGGTTTGTGCTGTTCCGACCGTGGCGCGCTTTGTGTCAAACAGAGCACGCCACGGGGCCGGTGGCCCACCTCACGGCAACCCAAGATTGTAGCCGCAGGGCGGGCACCGCCAGGGGGCATCAGGCGCTGGCCCGATGCGTTGCGGGAAGGCGCCGTCCTTGCGACCACCACACCAGGGCCACCAGCAGCAGCGCCGGCAGGTAGAACCAGTGCGGCGTGGGCCGATCGGTGGGCACCTTGATGGCGCTCACGTCCCAGCCTTGTTCGAAGCCCGACTTGGCAGCGGCGGTGCCGAACTTGATGGCGCCGATCTGCACCGTGTCGCCCAGAGGCACCAGTTGCAGACCAGCGTCCATCAGGCGCTTGCGGCCATCGGGGCCGGCCTCGCCCAATTGCAAGGCGACGGTCTTGGTGACGTCGTCGCCCTCGATGGTGGTGCCTTTGATGACCATCACCACGCGGTCATTCGATGGCCGATCTCGCGCAACGTCGAACACCTGGGCGGCGGGCACGTCGCGGTACTCGGGGTGGAGGCGGTCCATGAAGAAGTCGGGGCGGAACAGCAGCACCACGGCAACGGCCAGTGCCACGGCCTCCCACCAGCGGTTCTTCACGCGGAACCAGTTCATCGTGACCGCCGCAAACACCAGCGTGGCCAGGGTGCAGGCCAGCACCACGCGGATGAGTTCGCCCGTGGTGTGCACGTTGATGAGCAGCAGTTGCGGGTTGAAGATCCAGATGAAGGGCAGGATCACGGTGCGCAGCGCGTACACGGCACCCTGCACGCCTGTCTTGAGCGAGTCCTCTCCCGAAATGGCCGAAGCCGCGAAGGTGGCCAGGCCCACGGGCGGCGTGATGTCGCCCATGATTCCGTAATAGAAGACGAACAGGTGCACCGCGATCAGCGGGATGATGAGGCCGCTTTGCGCGCCCAGTTCCACCACCACGGGCGCCATGAGCGTGGCCACCAGCACGTAGTTGGCGGTGGTGGGCACGCCCAGGCCCAGCACCAGGCAGACGAAGGCAATGAACAGCAGCATGGCCATCACGTTGCCCTGGGCCACGAACTCCACGAACTCGGTCATGCGCAAGCCCAGGCCGGTGAGCGTGATGGCGCCCACGATGATGCCGGCGGTGGCGGTGGCCACGCCGATGCCGATCATGTTGCGCGAGCCGTCGTTGAAGCCGTCCACCACCGAGCGCAGGCCCGAGGTCCAGGCGCCTTCGCTGCGCTGGCCACGGAACATCTCGATCAGCGGGCGCTGGGTGGCCATGAGCACCACCAGCACCACCACGGCCCAGAAGGCCGAGAGCGCGGGCGACATTTCCTCAACCATCAGGCACCAGATCAACACGCCGATGGGCATCAGGTAGTGCAGGCCGGCGCGCACGGTAGGCCAGGTCTGCAGCGGCTTGGGGTTGTCCACGTCGATGTCGTCGGGCAGGTCGGGGCTGCGCGCGGCCTGGAAGATGGAGAACAGGTACAGGCCCACCACCACGGCGGCGGTGGCGTACGGCGCGGCGGCGCCCAGCACGGCGTCAATGCCCTGCAGCAGGTAGTACAGGGCGCACACCACCGCGATGCTGCCGGCGATGCCGATCAGGTTGCGCATGATGCGCACGCGCCAGGGCTTGGGCTCGGCGTTCACGATGGGGTTCATGCCCAGCTTGAGCGCCTCCAGGTGCACGATGTAGAGCAGCCCGATGTAGGACAGCGTGGCGGGTAGGAAGGCGTGCTTGACGATATCGGAATACGGGATGCCCACGTACTCCACCATCAGGAAGGCGGCCGCGCCCATCACGGGCGGCATGATCTGGCCGTTGACCGAGCTCATGGTCTCGATGGCACCGGCCTTCACGCCGCCGTAGCCGGCCTTCTTCATCAGGGGGATGGTGAAGATGCCGCCGGACACCACGTTGGACACGGAAGAGCCAGAGATCATGCCGTTCAACGCGGACGACACCACCGCCACCTTGGCCGGGCCGCCGCGCAGGTGGCCCAGGGCCGCGAAGCTGACCTGCATCATGTAGTTGCCGCCACCGGCGCGGTCCAGTAAGGCGCCGAACAGCACGTAGACGAAGATGGTGCCGGCCGACACGCCCAGGGCAATGCCGTACACGCCTTCGGTGGTGAGCCACATGTGCGAGAGCAGGCGGTTGACCGAAGCGCCTTTGTGCGCCAGCACCTCGGGCAGCCAGGGCCCGAGCAGGCAGTAGGCAAGGAAGATGGTGGCCAGCGCGGCCATGGGCCAGCCCACGGCGCGGCGGGTGGCTTCGAGCAGCAGCACCAGGCCAGCGAAGGCCACGGCGATGTCGACGGTATTGGGTTGGCCAGGCCGGGTGGCCAGCTCGGCGTAGAACAACATGATGTAGGCGCCGGCGAAGGCCGCCAGCAGGGCCAGCACCCAGTCGGCCACGGGCACGTAGCGGCGCGGCGAGCCTTTGAACGCGGGCCAGGCCAGGAAGGCCAGGAACAGCGCAAAAGCGAGGTGAATGGCGCGGGCCTCGGTGTCGTTGAGGATGCCAAAGCCCAGCTCAAAGGGCAGCGGCGAGGCGTACCAGAACTGGAACAGGGCCCACAACAGGGAGGCGGCGAAGACGATGCCCGCGGTCAGGCCGGTGGGCTTGCGCCCGCCGGTGTCGCTGTCGGCCACGAGTTGCTGCAGCGCCTCGGGGGCTTTTTCGATGTCGGTGCTCATGGGAGTACTCCTCTGGTTGAGCGAAGGGGGAAAGGCGTGAACGGAGCGCTAAAAAAAATGGCGAAGATGTCTTCGCCACGCTCAGACCGGAAGGCCCCGAGGGGCCTGCCCGATCACTTGATCCAGCCTTTTTCCTTGTAGTAGCGGGCCGCGCCTTCGTGCAGCGGGGCGCTCAGGCCGTCTTTCACCATGTTCTCGGGCTGCAGGTTGGCCAGGGCCGGGTGCAGCTTCTTGAACTCATCGAAGTTGTCGAACACCGCTTTCACCACGGCGTACACCGTGTCGGGCGAGGTTTTGGCCGAAGACACCACGGTGGCCATCACGCCATAGGTGGTGGTGGGTTGCGGGTTGTTGGGGTACAGGCCACCAGGCAGCGTGACCTTGGCGTAGTACGGCTTTTCCTTCACCAGCTTGTCCACGGCCGGGCCGGTGAGCGAGACCAGCTTGGCGCCGCAGGAGGTGGTGGGGTCTTGGATGTTGGCGCTGGGGTGGCCCACGGCGTAGAAGAAGCCGTCGATCTTGCCGTCGCACAGGGCCGGGCCGTGCTCGTCGGCCTTCAGCTCGGAGGCCAGCGAGAAGTCGCTGACCTTCCAGCCCATGGTGGCCAGCAGCTCGTCCACGGACGAGCGGGTGCCCGAACCGGGGTTGCCCACGTTGAAGCGCTTGCCCTTGAAGTCTTCAAACTTGGTGATGTTGGCTTCCTTGCGGGCCACCACGGTGAAGGGCTCGGGGTGCACGGCAAAAACGGCGCGCAGGTCGGGGTAGGCACCTGCATCCTTGAACTGGCCCACGCCCTTGGTGGCGTTGAACTGCACGTCGGACTGGGTGAAACCCATGTCGAGTTCGCCTGCCTTGATGGTGTTCACGTTAAAGACCGAACCGCCGGTGGATTCCACCGAGCAGCGGATGCCGTGCTTGGCGCGGTCTTTGTTGACCAGGCGGCAGATGGCGCCGCCCGCGGCGTAATACACGCCCGTGACGCCACCGGTACCGATGGTGATGAACTTTTGCTGGGCATGCACCGGGGTCACCGGTGCCATCAGGGCCGCGGCGGCGGCCAGGGCGCTCAAACCGACATGGAATTTTTTCATGCTGGGGGTCTCCTGCAGGGTTCTGCTTGGGTTGGGAAATTCGGGGCGCCCGATCAGGGCCGGCCACGAGGGGGCGAATGCTAATCGAAGTACACCATGCACAGGGCGCCAATCGTCCCGGGTTTAACCCGGGCTTGAACGGGCCATCTCAAGCCGGTGCCTTCACCTCGGCCAGCGTGGCATGCAAGGCGCGTTCCAGGCGCTGCACGATTTGCTCAATGTCTTCGGGGGTGCTGATGAACGGGGGCGCCAAGAGCACGTGGTCGCCGCAGCGGCCGTCCACCGTGCCGCCCATGGGGTAGACCATCAGGCCTTCGCGCATCGCGGCGGCCTTCAGGCGGGTGTGCAGCTTCAGGGCCGGGTCAAACCACTGCTTGGCATCGCGATCGGCCACGAACTCCATGCCCCAGAACAGGCCACGGCCGCGGATGTCGCCCACGTTGGGGTGCCCGCCAAAGGTGCGCTGCAAGGCGGCTTGCAGTTGGGCGCCACGCTCACGCACCTGGGCCAGCAGGCCGTCGCGCTGAATCACGCGCTGCACGGCCAGCGCCGCGGCACAGGCCACGGCGTGCCCCAGGTAGGTGTGGCCATGCTGGAACAGGCCACTGCCCTGGCGGAAGGCCTCCACGACGCGGCCTTGCGCCAGCACCGCGCCAATGGGCTGGTAACCGCCACCCAGGCCCTTGGCGATGGTGAGGAGGTCGGGCACCACGCCGTCTTGTTCGCAGGCGTGCAGGGTGCCGGTGCGGCCCATGCCGCACATCACCTCGTCGAGGATAAGCAGGATGCCGTGGCGGTCGCACAGCTCGCGCACGCCGCGGAAGTAACCCGGCACCGGGGTGAGCACGCCGGCCGTGGCGCCGCCCACGGTTTCGGCCACGAAGGCCATCACGTTCTGTGGGCCGAGCTGCTCGATGGCTTGTTCCAGTTCGTGCACCAGGCGCTGGCCATATTGCTCGGGGGTTTCGTCGGCGCGGCGGTCGCGGTACTCGTAGCAGGGCGACACATGGGTCACGTCGATCAGCAGGGGCTTGAACTGCTCGCGCCGCCACTCGTTGCCGCCCACGGCTAGCGCGCCCAGGGTGTTGCCGTGGTAGCTCTGGCGGCGGGCAATGAAATGGCGCCGCTGCGGCTGGCCAATTTCCACAAAGTACTGGCGCGCCATCTTCAGCGCGGCCTCCACCGCTTCGGAGCCGCCGCTCACAAAGTACACGTGGCTCATGCCCTGGGGCGCGGTCTCGATGAGCAGGTCGGCCAGCTCTTCGGCCACCTGGGTGGTGAAGAAGCTGGTGTGCGCGTAGGCCAGCTGGTCGATCTGGCGGTGCATGGCGGCCACCACGTCGGGGTGGCCATGGCCCAGGCAAGACACGGCCGCGCCGCCCGAGGCGTCGATGTAGGTCTTGCCCTGCGCATCGGTGAGGGTGACGCCCTGCCCGCTCACGGCAACGGGCAAGGCATGGCGCAACTGGCGGTGAAACACATGGGTGGCAGGCGTGGTCATGGCAAGAAACAAGGCAGGGAGGGAAAGCCGCAGTCTATGCAGGCACCGTGGCGGCACACATGCTTTTTTCTGGCCAGCCCATAACTTTCGGGCATGGGCGGCGGCGCTGTTTTCATGCCCGCCCAGCGTGGGCGCGGCCTACAGTTCTTTCTCATGGAAAACCCGAACCGCATTCCCCGCCGCGTGGCCGTTCTGGGCGCCGGCATCGTGGGCCTGGCCACGGCCTGGCGCCTGCACCGCGATGGCCACGAGGTCACCGTGATCGACCGAGCCCAGCCCGGCAGCGGCGCCAGCGCGGCCAACGGCGCGCAACTGAGCTACGCCTACGTGCAGCCCCTGGCCGACCCGTCGATCTGGGCCCAGCTGCCCACTCTGCTGCTGGCCAAGGATTCGCCCTTGAGCCTGCGCATCAAGCTAGACCCGGCCCAGTGGGCCTGGGGCCTGCAGTTCCTGGCGGCCTGCCGCGCCTCGGTCTCGCGCGAAACCACCGCGCAGTTGCTGGCCCTGGCGGCCGAGAGCCGGATCGCCTTTGATGCCCTGCGCGCCGACCTGCTGGCCGCTGGCCTGAGCGACGGCCAGTTCAGCGCCACCGGCAAGCTGGTGATGTACAGCACGGCCGAGTCGTTTGCCGCGGCCCGCCAGCAACTGGCGCTGCAACAGGCCCTGGGCACCGAGCAACATGCACTGAGCCCGGCCGACTGCCTGGCGGTGGAGCCGGCCCTGGCCGACAGCCTCAGCCAGTACGCGGGCGGCATTCACACCCCTGGCGAATGCGCGGCCGATGCCGGGCAGGTCTGCCGCTCGCTGCACCAGTGGCTGGCCACGCGCGGCGTGCGCTTCGTGCTGGACACGGCCATTGATGGCCTGGTGGTGCGCCAGGGCCAGGTGGCGGCGGTGCAGACGGCCAAGGGCTTCATTGACACCGATGCCGTGGTGCTGGCACTGGGCACCGGCTCGGTGGCGCTGGCCCGCACACTGGGCGTGCGCCTGCCGATCTACCCGCTCAAGGGTTACAGCATCACCCTGCCCGGCCAGGGCACGGGCGCGCCCACGGTGAACGTGACCGACGCCAAGCGCAAGCTGGTGTTCGCCCGCCTGGGCGACCGCCTGCGCGTGGCGGGCATGGCCGAGTTGGTGGGCGAGAACCGCGACATTCCGCCAGGCCGCATCGATCGCCTCATTCAGCAAACGCGCGAGGTGTTCCCGCAGGCCCACATCGGCACCGAGGTGCAACCCTGGGCCGGCCTGCGCCCGGCCACGCCCACGGCGCGGCCCATCGTGGGCACCCTGCCCCAGGCCCCGACCAACCTGCTGTTCAACGTGGGCCACGGCGCGCTGGGCTTCACCCTGGCCGCCGGCAGCGCCACGCGCCTGAGCGCGCTGCTGCACGGGCGCGGTGCCAGCGATGTCAGCCCAGTTGCTGCAGCGCCTGCTGCATGCAGCGCGTAAAAGCCCGCGAGTGCACCGACTGCGCCCGCGCGCTGGAGCGCAGGGCCTGCACGGGCGTGCTGAGCGCGGGGTCCAGCGGCAGCACGTCCACCTTGTCGGCCTGGGCCGAGGCGGCGGTACAGCCTTCCACCAGGGCCACGCCCACGCCGTGGTGCGCCAGGGCCAGGGCCACGTGGTAGGTCTGCACCGTCATCACGGTGTTGAGCTGGTCTGACACGTCGCGCAGCGCGTGCGCCAGCAGCATGCCCAGCGGGTCTTGGCCGTCGATGCCGATCACCGGCAAGGCCGCCAGATCGGCCAGCTTCAGTGAACCGGCCTGGCGCTGGCGCGGCGTCAGCAGGCCCTTGGGCACCACCGCCACCACCGGCCGTTCGCCCAGGCGCTCTTGGGCCAGCGCGGGGTGCGCGCTGGTGGTGAACACATAGCCCACGTCGGCCTCTTGCAGCAGCAGGGCCGAGACGATCTGCGGCGAATGCAGGCCCTGGTGGTGCACGTGCACCGAAGGGTACTTCTCGCGAAACAGCCGCACCGCGCGCGGCAGCACCTCATAGCTCAGCGCCAGCACCGTCAACACCCGCAACTCGCCCTGCCGGCGTCCACCGCGCAGGCTGGCCGAGAGCCGCTGCACCTCATCCAACTGGTTGAACAAGCGCTCCACCAGCGGGTACAGCGTCTGCGCCTCCACCGTGGGCTGCAGCCGCCCGCCCACCCGGTGAAACAGCGCAAACCCCAACTGCAACTCCGCGTGCTGCAAGGTGCGACTCACCGCCGGCTGGGTGACGTTGATCATGCGGGCCGCCGCGCTCACGCTGCCGGTGAGCATGACGGCGTTGAAGACTTCGATGTGACGCAGGCGCATGCGGAATTGTGTCGCGCAAAACCGTCTTGCGCGCGCCGGGTGGCGCGCGCCGTCGAGTAACACCGCGGAACCGGCTCCGCCGGGCCGCAGGGTGTTGCCCCCCCCGGGGGGGTGACGCCGAAGGCGGCGCGGGGGGGTTACCGTTTAATCCTGAACCACGCCGCGTACATCGCCGGCAGCGCCAGCAAGGTCAGCACCGTGGCCACGATCAGCCCGCCCATGATGGCCACCGCCATCGGGCCCCAGAACACGCTGCGAGACAGCGGGATCATGGCCAGCACGGCGGCGGCCGCGGTCAGCACGATGGGGCGCATGCGGCGCACGGCGGCCTCGACGATGGCGTCCCAGGCCGGCACGCCGCGCGCGCGGTCTTGCTCGATCTGGTCGATCAGGATCACCGAGTTGCGCTGGATCATGCCCATGAGGGCGATCACGCCCAGCAGCGCCACGAAGCCGAAGGGCCGGTTGAGCAGCAGCAGCGCACCGGCCACGCCCGCGAGGCCCAGCGGGCCGGTGAGGAAGACCAGCATGGCGCGGCTGAAGCTCTGCAACTGCAGCATCAGCAGGGTGAACACGATGAACAGCATCAGCGGCACGCCGGCGGCAATCGACGACGAGCCCTTGCTGCTTTCCTCCACCGCGCCCGCCACCTCGATGTGGTAGCCCAGGCGGCCTTCGCTGGCCCAGCGCGCCTGCAAGGTCTGGAGCGCGGGCAACAGCTCGGCCGTGACGGTGGCGCCCTGCATGCCTTCCACCACGTCGCCCTGCACGGTGATGGCGTATTCGCGGTTCTCGCGCCACAGCACGCCGGGCTCCCAGCCCAGCACCGGGCGAGCGATCTGCAGCAGCGGCACGGTCTGGCCGCTGGCGGTGGCCAGGTTGGCGTTGGCCAGGTCGGTGATGGCGTCGCGCTCGCTCAGGGGCTGGCGCAGCACGATGTCGATGAGTTCGTCGCCTTCGCGGTACTGGCCGATGTTGGTGCCGCTCAGGATGGTGCGCGCCGCCTCGGCGATGCTCTGGCTGCTCACGCCCAGGGCGCGGGCCTTGGTCTGGTCGATCTCCAGGCGCAACTGCTTGACCGGCTCGTTCCAGTTGTCGTTCACGCCACGGGTGTTGGGGCTCTGGCGCATCACCTGCTTCACCTCGTCGGCCAGCAGGCGCAGCGTGGCGGGCTCGGGGCCCATCACGCGAAATTGCACCGGGTACGGCACCGGTGGCCCGTTGGGCAGCAGCTTCACGCGCCCACGCACCTCGGGGAACTCGGTGGCCAGCAGTTGCGGCAAGGCCTTGCGCAATTGCTCGCGCTCAGCCAGGGAATGCGGCAGCACGATGAGCTGGGCCACGTTGGTCTGCGGAAAGATCTGGTCCAGGGGCAGGTAGAAGCGCGGCACGCCAGAGCCCACCCAAGTGGTCACGCTCTGCACGCTGGCCTCTTGCGCCAGGCGCTTTTCCACGCGGCGCGTCACCTCGTCCACCGCCAGCACGGGCGTGCCTTCTGGCAGCCACAGGTCCACCAGAATCTCGGGGCGACTGGAGTCAGGGAAAAACTGCTGCTGCACTTTGCCCATGCCCGCCAGGCCTAGCACAAAGGTGAGGATGGTGGCCCCGATGGTGAGCCAGCGGTGCTTGACGCACCAGTCCACCAGCGCACGGAAACGGTCGTAGAAGGGGCCGTCGTACACCTCTTGAATGGCGCCGGTGTGCGGCTTCACCTTCAGCAGCTTCACGCCCAGGTAGGGCACAAACATCACCGCCACCAGCCACGACACCACCAGCGCCACCACGGTGACGCCGAAGATGGCAAAGGTGTATTCGCCCGTGCTCGACTTGGCCATGCCGATCGGCAGGAAACCCGCGGCCGTGATGAGCGTGCCGGTGAGCATGGGCATGGCGGTCACGTCCCAGGTGAAGGTGGCGGCGCGCCAGATGTCGTGCCCTTCTTCGAGCTTTCGCACCATCATTTCCACCGCGATGATGGCGTCGTCCACCAGCAGGCCCAGGGCGATGATGAGCGAGCCCAGCGACACCTTGTGCAAGCCGATGCCCCAGTAGTGCATCACCAGGAAGGTGATGGCCAGCACCAGCGGAATGGTGATGAACACCACCATGCCGGGGCGCACGTCCAGGATGTAGCGGCGCAGGCCCGTGCCGCCCGGTCGGCGGTGCAGGCCCAGCGAGAGAAAGCTCACCGCCAGCACGATCACCACTGCCTCGATCAGCACCTTCACGAACTCGTTCACCGAGGTGGCCACCGCGCGCGGCTGGTCTTGCACCTGCACCAGCTTCATGCCGGCCGGCAGGGTGCGCTCGATGTCGGTCACGGCGCCTTGCAAGGCCTTGCCCAGGGCGATGATGTCGCCACCCTTGGCCATGGAAATGCCCAGGGCGATGCTGTCCTGCCCGTCGTGGCGCACCAGCACCTCGGGCGGGTCGATGGTGCCGCGCACCACCTCGGCGATGTCGCCCAGGCGAAGCTGGCGGCCGTTGCCCGCGCGAATGGGCAGCGAGCGCAGCTCTTGCACCGAATTGAACTGGCCGGCCACGCGCACCTGCACCACGTCTTGCGGCGACTGCACCGCGCCGGCCGAGGCCACCGCGTTCTGCTGGCCCAGCTGCTCCAGCACCTGCGGCAGGTTCAGGCCCAGGGTCGCCAGGCGCTGCTGCGAAATCTCGACAAACACCTTCTCGGGCTGCACGCCAAAGAGCTCGACCTTGCTCACGTCGCGCACGCGCAGCAGGCGCTGGCGCACGTCATCGGCGGCCTGCTTCAGCTCAGGCGGCGAGAAGCCCGGGCCTTGCAGGGCGTAGATCACGCCGTACACGTCGCCGAACTCGTCGTTGAAAAACGGCCCCTGCACGCCCGAGGGCAGTTGCGAGCGGATGTCGCCCACCTTCTTGCGCACCGTGTACCAGAGCTGCGGCACCTCGCCCGGGGGCGAGTTGTCCTTGAGCTGGAAGATGATCAGCGCCTCGCCGGGCTTGCTGTAGCTGCGAATCTTGTCGGCATAGGGCACCTCTTGCAAGGTGCGCTCGATGCGGTCGGCCACCTGCTCAGCCACCTGCTGGGCCGTGGCGCCAGGCCAGAACACCCGCACCACCATGGCGCGGAAGGTGAAAGGTGGATCTTCGTCCTGCCCGAGCTGGAAGTAGCTGGCCACGCCCAGCACCATCAGCACGATCATGAGGTAGCGCGTGAGGGCCTGGTGGTCCAGCGCCCACTGCGAGAGGTTGAAGCGCGAGATCCAGCCGCCGTCGCCTGTGGAGGGTTGATTGACGCTCATGCCCGCCTCACTTGCCCGAGGCCTGGAAGCGCGTGACCTTCTGCCCCGGCGTGAGCACGTGCCCACCCGCGGCCACCACCTCTTCGCCCAGCTTCAGGCCCTCGGCGATGACCATGGCGTTGCCGTCCACCGTGGCCACCTTCACCGGGCGCGGCTGCACCGTGCTGGTGGCCGGGTCAAACACCCACACCATGCTGCCCTGGCGGTCGCCTTCGTTGCTGGCCATCACCGCCGCCCCAGGCAGCTTGATGACCGGCGGCATCTTTTCCTGGCCCCACGACAGCGTCACCACCGCCGTGGCGCCCAGTGGCGCGGCCAACCCATCGGGCAGGCCCACCTTCACCTGGTACGTGCGGGTCACGGGGTCGGCACTGGCGGCCACTTCGCGCACGGTGCCCGGCACCGGCGCGGCCTGCTCGCCCGCGGCCCACAGGCGCACCTGGGCGCCCTGGCCCGGGCGCAGCAGGGCCACCCGGTCTTCGGGCACGGCAATCACCACATCGCGGGCGCCGTCGCGCGCCACGCGCACCACCGTGGCGCCGGTGGACACCACCTGCCCCACCTCGGCCTCCACGCCCACCACCACGCCCGGGGCGTCGGCCACCAGCCGGGCGTAGCTGGCCTGGTTGCCCTGCACCGCGCTTTGCGCCTGCGCCTGTTTGAGCGTGGCCTCGGCCGCGCGCAAGGTGGATTGGCGGCGGTCGATCTCGGCCCCGCTCACAAAGCCCTGGGCTTGAAGTTCCTGGTAGCGCTTGAGGTCAGCGGCGGCCAGGTCGCGCTGGGTCTGGGCGGCGGCCACGGCGGCTTGCGCGGCCTGGCTGCCCAGGGCCAGGTCGCTCGGGTCCAGGCTGGCCAGCAACTCGCCAGCGGCCACGCGCTGGCCCAGTTGGGCGGGGCGCTGCACCAGCTTGCCGCCCACGCGGAAGCCCAGGCGCGACTCGATGCGCGCGCGCACCTCGCCCGGCAGCTCGGCGCGGGCGCTCAGGCCCTCCGCCCCCACCGTCAGCAGCTTCACCGCGCGCACCGGCTCGGCCGGCGGTTCGGGCCGCGAACAGGCCGCCAGGGCCAACGACACACTCAACAGCAAAAACAGCGACGGTGCTTCCATGTGCGACCTCTAAAGGGAGCCAGCCCAGGGCGGCTCAGTTACTGACTGACCGGTTAGTAAGCGCCAAATTGTAGACTAGCCGCCATGCCCCAAACGGCCCATTCCCCCTCTGCCAACACCCGCATGCCCCTGGGCGGCGAGGTGGGCCATTACGAGAATTTTCCGGTGGCATCGGTGCTCTGCCCGCCCCGGCTTCGCCCTGCGGTGGCCGCGCTGTACCACTTCGCCCGCACGGCCGACGACATCGCCGACGAAGGCACTGCCGACGCCCCCCAGCGCCTGGCCGACCTGGCCGCCTACCGCGCCGCGCTGGACACCGCCCTGGCGGGGCAGCCCACGGCGCGCTGGGCCGGCCTCTTCGGCCCGCTGGCCCAGGCGGTGCGGCAGCACGCCCTGCCCCATGCACTGCTGCACGACCTGATCAGCGCCTTCGAGCAAGACGTGCGCCACACCGCCAGTGGCCACCGCTACGCCGACCACGCCGAGCTGCTGGCCTATTGCCGGCTCTCGGCCAACCCGGTGGGCCGCTTGTTGTTGCACCTGTACGGCGTGCACGATGCCCAGGCCCTGCGCCAGAGCGACCAGATTTGCAGCGCGCTGCAGCTCATCAACTTCTGGCAAGACATCAGTGTGGACCTGCCGCGCCAGCGCCATTACCTGCCAGCCGATGCACTGGCCACACATGGCCTCACGGTGGAAGACTTCTCGCGCGACGACCCGGCGCTGGACGTGCCGCGCGCCGCGTTGGTGCGCGAGCTGTGCGAGCAAGCTCACGACCTGATGCTGGCCGGCGTGCCGCTGGTGCGCCAGGTGCCCGGGCGCGCTGGCTGGGAGCTGCGCCTGGTGGTGCACGGCGGGCTGCGGGTGCTGGAGCGCATCGCGGCCATGGGCCACCGCAGCTGGCAACAGCGCGTCAAGCTGAGCCCGGCCGACGCGCCGCGCCTGCTGTGGCGCGCCTGGCGGCAGCCGGTGCCCACGAGCCGGGTCCGCTGAATCGGGCCGGGTTCTTACACTCAGGCCATGCCGGTCCATTACGCGCGCTTTCTCGTCGGTCGCCACCGCACCATCACCGCCAATCGCCAACTGGGCTGGACGCTCGCCTTCGTGGCCGGCGCCTTGAACGCCGGGGGGTTTCTGGCGGTGCAGACCTACACCTCGCACGTCACGGGCAGGCTGTCGTCGCTGGCCGACGAACTGGTGCTGGGCCACCTGAACCTGGTGGTGGACGCGATCGTGGGCGTGGCGGCCTTCGTGCTGGGCGCCATGGCCTGCGCCCTCCTGGTGAACTTCGCGCGGCGGCGCCACCTGAGCAGCACCTACGCCTTGCCGCTGATGCTGGAAGCCGCGCTGATCCTGGTGTTCGGCCTGATGGGCGCGCGGTTGTCGCAGGTGGAAGGCGTGCTGCTGCTGCCGGCCACGGTGGTGTTGCTGTGCTTCGTGATGGGCCTGCAGAACGCGGTGGTCACCAAGCTGTCGGGCGCGGTGATCCGCACCACCCACATGACCGGCGTGGTGACCGACCTGGGCATCGAACTGGGCAAGCTCGTCTACTGGAACCGCACCCAGCGCGACACACCGCCCGTGCGCGCCAACCGCCAGCGCTTCGTGGTGCTGGGTGGCCTGCTGGCGTCTTTCACGGCGGGTGCCATCGCGGGGGCGTTTGGCTTTCAGAAGCTGGGCTACGTGTCCAGCGTGCCGCTGGCGCTGATGCTGGCGGCCCTGGCCGCCGTGCCGCTGGCAGACGACTGGCGGCGCCGGCCCTGGCGCCAGCGCGGTTAGGCCTCAGCGCTCACCCACCCTTGGCCGCCAGCTTCACGATGGCGGTCTGGTCTTCGGCTTCCCAACCCGCGTCGGCGGCGGCCTGCAGGGCATGGGCCACCAAGGCCGCATGCGGCGTGGCCACGCCACTGGCCTGGGCCGCGGCCAGGGCCTGCGCCAGGTCTTTCTGGGCTTGGGCCACGCTGAACACGGGCGAAAAGTCGTGCCCCCGCAGGGCCGGCAGGCGGGCTTGCACCAGGGGCGAGGCCACGGTGCTGCTGGCCAGCACGTCGCACATGTCTTCCCAAGCGAGGCCGCCCGTCTGCCCCAACGCCAGGCCCTCGGCCAGCATGGCCAGGGTGTGGGCCTGCATCAGGCCCAGTACTAGCTTCATCCAGCGCGCCTGCTCGGCATCGCCCAGGTAGAAGGCATTGGGCCCCCAGGCGCGCAGCAGGGGCCGCGCCCGCTCGAAAGCGCTCTGCGGGCCGGAGGCCAGCACCGTCAGGCGCCCGGCGTCGGCCATGGCGCGGGTGCCCGAAAGCGCGCAGCGCAGGTAGGGCAAACGGGCCTGGGCCAGGCGCTCGGCCACCGCGGCCGACCCCTCGGGCGAGACCGTGCTGGTGTCCAGCATCAGGGTGCCGGGGCTGGCCTGCCGGGCCAGGTTCCACGACACGGCGCGCAGGGCCGCGTCGTCGCTGAGGCAGGTGACCACCGCCTGCGATTCGGGCAAGGCCTCGGTGGTGTCGGCCACCCGCAAACCGGCCTGAGCGGCGAGGTTCTGGCGCGCGGCGCTGGTGTCTGACACGGTGACCTCATGGCCCTGCGCCGCCAGGTGACGGGCCAGGGGCAGGCCGAGGTGGCCAAGGCCGATCAGGTGCACGTTCATGGAGGGCTCCCGGTGGTGAGCGGTGTGGGGCAAATACCCCGGGGACCATCGTAGGCGGTCCGGCGACGCGTCGCCAGCGCGGCGTGGCGCGGGCGCATCGCGCTCGCGTGCGGCCCCGCGTGCGCGCGAGGCTGCGGGCACAATGCCGCCGTTTTGGGCGCCCACCCCGGGCGCCAACTTCAACGCCTGAGGACCCAACCCATGCCCCAACTTCACACCGTTCGCGAGGGCCAAGGCCCCGCCGTCGTGCTCAGCCACGCGCTGGGCTGTGACCTGTCCATGTGGGACGGCGTGGCCGCCGCGCTGCGCGAGCGCTTCACCGTGGTGCGCTACGACCACCGTGGCCACGGCCGCTCGCCCATCGTGCCGAGCGCTTTCTCCATGGACGACCTGGCCGACGACGCGGCCGAGCTGATCGCCGGCCTGAACCTGGGCCCGGTGCACTTTGTGGGCCTGTCGATGGGCGGCATGACCGCCCAGGCCCTGGCCGCGCGCCACCCGGCGGCCGTGCGCAGCCTGGTGATCGCCAACTCAGCCCAGCAGTACGACGAGGCCGCCCGCGCCGGCTGGCAGTTGCGCGTGGACACGGTGCGCGGCCAGGGCATGGCCGCCATTGCCGACGGCGCCATGGCGCGCTGGTTCACGCCCGAGTTCCGCGCCGACGCGCAGGGCGCGGCACTGGTGGCGCAGCAGCGCGCCGTGCTGCTGGCCAACGACCCCGAGGCCTACGTGCAGGCCTGCCTGGCGGTGGGCGCGATCGACCTGGCCGCTGGCAATGCGCGCCTCAACCGCCCCACGCTGGTGATCGGTGGCACGCGCGATGACGCCACGCCCATGGCCATGTCCGAAGCCATGGCGGCCACCATTCCGGGCGCCCGCCTGCGCCACCTGGCGGCCTCGCACCTGAGCGCCATCGAGCAACCCCAGGCCTTCGCGGCCCTGCTCACCGAGTTCTGGGCGGGCCTGCCGGCTTGAGGCTGGCCGCGGCGCGCTGCGTGGTGGGGCGCAGCAGCGCCGCGAATTCGCGCGCGGCCGCGCTGCGCGACGAGCCCCGGCGCCACAGCACGCCGGCGTGGCGAACGATCACCGGCGCCTTCAGCGCCAGCGCCACCAGGTCGGGCGCCTGGGCCGCCGCCCGCTCGGGCGCGATGGTGGCCAACTCGCTCCAGCGGCACACGCCGATGAGCGCCTCCACCGATTCCATCTCCACCCTCACCAGGGGCTTCACACCGGCCTGCGCGAAATGGTCGTCGATCAGGCGGCGCGTGGCGAAGCTGCGCGGCAACAGGGCCAGCGGCAGCTCGGCCAACTGGCGCAGTTCCACCGAGCGGCGCTTGGCCCAGGGGTGGGCGGGGCTGAGCACCAGCAGCAGGCGCTCGTCGAACAGGTGCTCGGTGTCGATGTCTTCGTGGCGCGCGGGGTGGAAGGCGATGCCCAGGTCCAGCTCGCCGCTGAGCACCTGTTCCTCAATCGGGCCGGCGCGCAGGTCGCGCACCTCCACCGTGACGCCCGGGTAGGCCTGGCTGAAGGCGGCCACCGTGGCCGGCACCAGGGTGTTGAGGAAGGTGGGGAACACGCCCACCGTGAGCCGCCCACTTTGCAGGCCGTTCAGCTCAGACAGGGCCATGCGCCCGGCCTCCAGCTCTTTGAGGGCGCGCAGCGCGTGGTCACGAAAGGCCAGCCCGGCCTGCGAGAGCTTCAGGCCGCGGCCCACGCGGTCAAACAGGCTCACGCCCAGCTCTTGCTCCAGCTGGCGCAGGCCGTGCGAGAGCGTGGACTGGGTGACAAAGAGGTTGCGCGCCGACAGGGTGAGGTGCTCGGTGTGGGCGATGTCGAGGAAGTAACGCAGTTGGCGCATCTCCATGGCGGGCTCCGGTGGGTGGGCAAGACTGTTCGATGGTATCGAATGGTATGTGCCGAATAAATCATTGGAAACGGTATTCGCTTGTCATTAACCTGCCCAGGCTTTGTGATTCAACCCCACCGCGCCCCCATGACTGGCCCCCTCCTCATCGAACGCCTCGAGGCCCGCATCCTCGACATCCCCACCATCCGGCCGCACAAGCTGTCGTTCGGCGCCATCAGCCGCCAGAGCCCGGTGATCGTGCAGCTCTGGCTGGCCAATGGGGCCACCGGCTTCGGCGAGGCCGCCACCATCGGCGGCCCCTCGTGGAACGAGGAATCGCCCGAGAGCATTCAGCACGCGATCGAGGCCTACCTGGCCCCGGCCCTGATCGGGCAGGACGGCCGCCGCATCGAAGCGGCCCTGGCCCGCATGGACGCCTGGTGCAAGGGCAACGCCTTCGCCAAGAGCGCGGTGGAAATGGCCCTGATCGACGCCGTGGCCCGCACCCTGGGCGTGCCGGCCTGGCAGCTGCTGGGCGGCAAGCGCCATGAGAGCCTGCCCCTGGCCTGGACGCTGGCCAGCGGCCACATTGAGCGCGACATTGAAGAAGCCCACCTGCGCCTGGAGCAAAAGCGCCACCGCATCTTCAAGATGAAGATTGGCGCGCGCCGCCCGGCCGATGACGTGGCCCACGTGAGCGAGATCGCCCGCAGCCTGCAAGGCAAGGCCACGCTCACGGTGGACGTGAACCAGGCCTGGGACGGCAACACCGCGCGCCGCTTCCTGCCCCAAATGATCGACGCCGGCGTCACGCTGATCGAACAGCCCGTGGCCAAGTGGAACGTGGAGGCGCTGAAGACCCTGACCGCCACCCTGGGCGACCGCGCCAGCATCATGGCGGATGAAACCGTGTGCACCCCGCAAGACGCCGTGCGCCTGGCGCGCGAGCAGGCCAGCCACGTGTTCTCGCTGAAGGTGGCCAAGCATGGCGGCCTGCTGCGCACCCGCGCCGTGGCCGCGGTGGCCGAGGCCGCCGACATCGGCTGGTACGGCGGCACCATGCTGGAGACCTCGCTGGGCAGCGCCGCCTCGGCCCACGTGTTCGCCACCCTGGGCGCCCAGCACCACGGCTGCGAGCTGTTCGGCCCGCAACTGCTGGTGGACGACATCGTCACCGAGCGCATGGCCATTGCCGACTTTGAACTGCAACTGCCCGACGGCCCGGGCTTCGGCGTGGAGATTGACCTGGCCGTCGGGGAGCGCTTTGACCGCCGCCGCGCCGGCCTGCAAGCCACCCACATCGACCTGGGCCAGGCCACCGCCAAAGCCTGACCCTTCCTCTACCGAAAGGACCGCACATGCTCTACCTCGTTCGCATGGACGTGAACATCCCCAACGACATGCCCGCCGAGCAGGCCAACGAGATCAAGGCCCGCGAGAAGGCCTACGCGCAAGACCTGCAGCGCGACGGCCGCTGGCGCCACCTGTGGCGCGTGGTGGGCGAATACGCCAACTACAGCGTGTTCGACGTGGCCTCCAACGACGAGCTGCACACCTTGCTGTCGCAGCTGCCGCTGTTCCCCTACATGAAGATCTCGGTCACGCCGCTGGCCCAGCACCCCTCGGCCATCGCCTGACGGCCGCCTCGCCTTTTTCCCGCTCCCGGAGACATCCCCCATGACCTCGCGCCGCCACCTGCTCGCCGCCCTCGTTGCCACCACCGCCGCCACCGGCGCCTTCGCCCCCTTCGCCGCGCAAGCCCAGTCCACCGACTGGCCCACCAAGCCGGTGCGCTGGGTGGTGCCCTTCCCGCCCGGTGGCGCCATGGACGCCATCGCCCGCATCCTGGGCGAGAAGGCCGGCAAGACCCTGGGCCAGAGCTTCGTGATCGAGAACAAGCCCGGCGCGGGCGGCAACATCGGCGCCGACCTGGTGGCCAAGGCCCCGGCCGATGGCCACACCATCATGATCACGTCGATCGGCATGGCCACCAACAAGCCGCTGTACGGCAAGCTCAGCTACGACCCGGTAAAAGACTTCGCCCCGGTGAGCCTGCTGGCCGTGGTGCCCAACGTGCTGGTCACCAACCAGACCCAGCCCAACGTGAAGAGCGTGGCCGACGTGATCGCCGCCGCCCGCAAGGAACCCGGCAAGCTGGCCTACGCCTCGGCCGGCAACGGCACCTCCATTCACCTGGCGGGCGAAATGTTCACCTCGCTGGCCAAGGTGGAAATGCTGCACGTGCCCTACAAGGGCAGCGGCCCGGCCGTGAGCGACCTGCTGGGCGGCCAGGTGAACTACATGTTCGACAGCATCACCTCGGCCAAGCCGCACCTGCAGTCGGGCAAGCTGCGCGCCCTGGCCGTGACCACCGCCAAGCGCTCCAAGGCCCTGCCCAACGTGCCCACCATGGCCGAGGCCGGCGTGGCCGGCTACGACGTGTCGCCCTGGTTCGCCGTGTTCGCCCCGGCCGGCACGCCCAAGGCGGTGGTGGCCAAGATCAACAAGGCCCTGCTCGATGCCATGAAGCAGCCCGACGTGATCGAGCGCCTGGACGCCATCGGCGCCGAGCCCGTGGGCTCCACCCCCGAGGAAATGGCCGCCCACCTGGCGCGCGAAACCGCCATGTGGACCAAGCTCATCACCGAGCGCGGCATCAAGCTCGACTGACCCCACCCGCCACCCCACAACGAGGAGATACCCCATGGCCGAATACACGCAACAGCAACTGCTGGACCTGGTGAACACCGTGCAGGTGGCCCCGGGCAATGCCCGCGTGCGCGCCCTCACCCAGCGCATCGTGAGCGACCTGTTCAAGACCATCGACGAGATGGACGTGAGCGCCGACGAGTTCTGGTCCGCTGTCGACTGGCTCAGCCGCCTGGGCGCCAGTGGCCAGACCGGCCTGATCACCGCCGGCCTGGGCTTTGACCGCCTGCTCGACATCCGCGCCGACGAGGCCGACCAGAAGGCCGGCCGCGTGGGCGGCACGCCGCGCGCCATCGAAGGCCCGCTGTTCGTGGCCGGCGCCCCCACCGCGAAAGCCGAGGTGCGCGTGGACGAAGGCGAGCCCAAGGGCGAGGTGTTCGTGATGGAAGGCCAGGTGCTGGACCTGGCCGGCCAGCCCGTGCCCCACGCCATGGTGGACGTGTGGCACGCCAACGAACAGGGCGGCTACTCGCACTTCTTCCCCGGCATGAAGCCCTACGAACTGCGCCGCCGCATCGAGACCGACGCGCAAGGCCAGTACCGCTTCCGCACCGCCCTGCCCCCGGGCTATTCCATTCCGCCCAACAGCCCCACGTCTGAGCTGTTTGAGGCCCTGGGCCGCCACGGCCACCGCCCCGCGCACATCCACTTTCTGGTGGTGGCCCCGGGCAAGCGCACGCTGACCACGCAGGTGAACATCCCCGGCGACACCTACATCGACGACGATTTCGCCTTCGCCACCCGCGACGGCCTGGTGGTGGAACTCGAGCGCGACGTGGCGCCTGCTGGCTACGAATCGCTGGGCATCACCCAGCCCTTCGTTCGCTCGCGATTCAATTTCGTGCTACAGAACGCAGTGACCGAAGACGAGGCCCTTCCCCTGACCCGCATGGAGCGCGTCAAGGCCTGAGGCCCTGCCCCTTTGGCCGGCTCGCGCTGCGGCCGGCCCCCCACGCAGCCGCCCCGAGCGGCTGCGCTTCTTGGAGATGGCTCATGATCGACAAAATTGCGCCCTCGGTATCGGCCGCCCTGGCCGGGCTGCAAGACGGCGCCACCGTGCTCATCGGCGGCTTCGGCACCGCGGGCATTCCCACCGAACTCATCAACGGCCTCATCGAACAAGGCGCGCGTGAACTCACCGTGGTGAACAACAACGCCGGCAACGGCGACAGCGGCCTGGCCGCGCTGCTCAAGACCGGGCGCGTGCGCAAGATCATTTGCAGCTTCCCGCGCCAGGCCGACTCGCACGTGTTTGACGGCCTGTACCGCAGCGGCCAGATCGAGCTGGAACTGGTGCCCCAGGGCAACCTGGCCGAGCGCCTGCGCGCCGCCGGCGCCGGCATTGGCGCCTTCTTCACGCCCACCGGCTACGGCACCGAACTGGCCAAGAACCCCGATGGTTCGCCGAAGGAAACCCGCGTCATCAACGGCCGGCCCTATGTGCTGGAGTACCCCATTCACGGCGACGTGGCCCTCATCAAGGCCGAGCGCGGCGACCGCTGGGGCAACCTCACCTACCGCAAGGCCGCACGCAACTTCGGCCCGGTGATGGCCACGGCTGCCAAGCGCACCATCGCCACCGTGCACGAGATCGTGGAACTCGGCGCGCTCGACCCCGAGGCCATCGTCACCCCCGGCATTCACGTGAGCCAGGTGGTGCGCATCGAACGCGTGGCCACCCAGGCCGGCGGCTTCAAACAAGCCGCCTGAGCCGGCGAAGGAGAACCCCCATGAGCTACACCCGCCGCAGCAAAGACGAACTCGCCCGCCGCGTGGCGCAAGACATTCACGACGGCGCCTACGTGAACCTGGGCATCGGCCAGCCCACCCTGGTGGCCAACCACATCCCCGAAGGGCGTGAGGTGATCCTGCACAGCGAGAACGGCATCCTGGGCATGGGCCCGGCGCCGGCCGCCGGCAGCGAGGACTACGACCTCATCAACGCCGGCAAGCAGCCCGTCACCTTGCTGCCCGGTGGCGCCTATTTCCACCACGCCGACAGCTTCGCCATGATGCGCGGCGGCCACCTGGACATCTGCGTGCTCGGCGCCTTCCAGGTGTCGGCCACGGGTGACCTGGCCAACTGGAGCACGGGCGAAGCCGGCAGCATTCCCGCCGTGGGCGGCGCCATGGACCTGGCCATCGGCGCCAAGCAGACCTGGGTGATGATGGACCTGCTCACCAAGCAGGGCCAGAGCAAGGTGGTGCAGCACTGCAGCTACCCGCTCACCGGCATCGGCTGCGTCAAGCGCATCTACAGCGACCTGGCCACCCTGGAATGCACGCCCGACGGCCTGCGCCTCATCGACGCGGTGGACGGCCTGAGCCACGCCGAGCTGGAACGCCTGCTGGGCTTGCCGGTGCAGGCCCCCGCCCGCTAAACACGGAGACAACCTGATGAACCACGCCTTTATTTGCGACGCCATCCGCACCCCCTTCGGCCGCTACGGCGGCGCGCTCAGCAGCGTTCGCACCGACGACCTGGGCGCCATTCCCCTGAAGGCCCTCATGGCGCGCAACCCCCAGGTGGACTGGGCGGCCGTGACCGACGTGATCTTTGGCTGCGCCAACCAGGCCGGCGAAGACAACCGCAACGTCGCCCACATGAGCAGCCTGCTGGCCGGCCTGCCGCTGGAAGTGCCCGGCGCCACCGTCAACCGCCTGTGCGGCTCGGGGCTGGACGCGGTGGGCACGGCCGCGCGCGCCATCAAGGCCGGCGAGGCCAGCCTGATGATTGCCGGTGGCGTGGAGAGCATGAGCCGCGCCCCCTTCGTGATGCCCAAAGCCGAGAGCGCCTTCAGCCGGAACAACGCGGTGTACGACACCACCATCGGCTGGCGCTTCGTGAACAAGCTCATGAAGGAAAAGTACGGCGTGGACGCCATGCCCGAGACCGCCGAGAACGTGGCGGTGGAGTTCAAGATCGAGCGCGAGGCCCAAGACCGCATGGCCCTGGCCAGCCAGCTCAAGGCGGTGGCGGCCATTCAGGCCGGGCACCTGGCGCGCGAGATCTGCGCCGTGACCATTGCGCAGAAGAAGGGCGACGCCATCGTGGTGGACCGCGACGAGCACCCGCGCGAGACCAGCCTGGAAGCGCTGGCCAAGCTCAAGGGCGTGGTGCGGCCCGATGGCACGGTGACGGCGGGCAACGCCAGCGGCGTGAACGACGGCGCCTGCGCCCTGCTGCTGGCCGACGAGGCCACGGCGGCCAAGAACGGCCTCACGCCCAAAGCGCGCGTGGTGGGCATGGCCACGGCTGGCGTGGCGCCGCGCCTCATGGGCATTGGCCCGGCGCCGGCCACGCAGAAGGTGCTGGCGCAGACCGGGCTGAGCCTGGCGCAGATGGACGTGATCGAACTGAACGAGGCCTTCGCCGCGCAAGGCATAGCCGTGCTGCGCCTGCTGGGCCTGGCCGACGACGACGAGCGCGTGAACGCCTGGGGCGGCGCCATTGCCCTGGGCCACCCGCTGGGCGCCAGCGGCGCGCGCCTGGCCACCACGGCGGTGAACCGCCTGCACGCCACGGGCGGGCGCTACGCGCTGTGCACCATGTGCATTGGCGTGGGCCAAGGCATTGCGGTGGTGCTGGAGCGGGTTTAACGCGGCACGCGGCGCTCGCGCCGGCTTTCGTACAAGCCCAAGCGCTTGGCCAGGCGAATGAGGTTGGCGCGGTCCAGCCCCAGTTCGCGCGCGGCGGCGGCCCAGTTGTGGCCGTGCCGAGCCAGGGCCTCGCCCACCCACTGGCGCTCGGCCTGCTCCACCGCCTCGCGCAAGCGCCGCCCACCCAGCGTGGGCAAAGGCGCGGGGCTTGGGGCGCCCGCCACGGGCGCGGCCACTTCCTCGGGCGCCAGGGCGGGCGCGGTGCCCAGCCCCAGGTCAGCCGCCGTGAGGGTGAGCATGCGCGGGCGCTCGCCGTGGCGCCCCAGGGCCTTGAGCACGCTGCGCCCGATCAGGTGTTCCAGCTCGCGCACATTGCCCGGCCAGTCGTAGGCCAGCAGCGCGGCCTGCGCGTCGGCGTCCAGGCGCAGGTGGCCCAGGCCCAGGCGCGAGCGGTTTTCTTCCAGAAAAAAGCCGCTGAGCTGCAGCACGTCGCGCCCACGCTCGCGCAGCGGCGGCACCGGCAACGGGTACACGCTCAGGCGGTGGTAGATGTCGGCGCGCAGGCGCCCGGCGCGGACCTCGGCGGCGAGGTCGCGGTTGGTGGCCACGATCAGGCGTACGTCCACCCGGTGCTCGCGGTCTGAGCCCAGGCGCTGCAACTGCCCGCTTTGCAACACGCGCAACAGCTTGGCCTGCGCGGCCAGTGGCAGCTCGCCCACCTCGTCCAGGAACAGGGTGCCGCCATCGGCCAGCTCGAACTTGCCCTGGCGCTCGCTCACCGCGCCCGTGAAGGCGCCGCGCACGTGGCCGAACAGCTCGCTCTCCACCAGGGTGTCGGGCAAGGCCGCGCAGTTCAGGCTGACCAGGGGCTGGTCGGCACGCGGCGAGCGCGCGTGCAGCGCCTGCGCCACCAGCTCTTTGCCCACGCCAGTCTCGCCGGTGATGAGCACGGTGAGTTCGCTGGGCCCCACCAGATCGATCTCGCGCATGAGCTGCTTGAAGGCCGGGCTGTGGCCCAGCAGCTCGCGCTGCGGGCGCCCCGCCGCGCGGCGGTACGACTCGGCGCGCTGGTGCTCGTGCCGCGCCAGCGCGGCCAGGCGGTTGATGCGCAAGGCCGCGCCCACCGTGGCCGAGGCCAGGCTGCCGAAGGCCTGCAACACGGTGAGGTGAGCGTCGGTGAAGCTGCCGCGTTGCAGCGAATCGAGCGTGAGCAGGCCGCACACCTGGCCCTCGAAGCTCAGCGCGCAGCCCATGCAGTCGTGCACGTCCAGCTCGCCGCGCAGGCCCTCCACCAGGCCGTCGTAGGGGTCAGGCAAGGGGCTATGGGCCTCAAAGCGCATGGGCTGGCCAGCGGCCAGCAGGGTGGCGAAGCGGGGGTGCTCGGCCACCTTGAAGCGCCGGCCCAGGGTGTCGCGGCTCAGGCCGTCAATGGCCAGGGGCACCAGGGCATCGCCGTCCAGGCGCAGCAGGGCCACCGCGTCGCAGGGGAACAGCGTGCGCAAGGTGTGCAGCAAGCGGCGGTAACGCTCGGCCTCGGGGATGTCCTGCGGCAGGTCGGCCACCAGGGGCACGAGGGTGCGCAGCCATTCGGTTGTGGTCAGTTCCACCTGTTTTTGTGTCGAATTGACAGCAATTGAATTGTGGTCGGTTCGACATTATCCCCGCGCAAGTGCTTGATTCACCGTGCCCCTGCGGGTGGCATGGGCGTTGCAAACCAGCAAGGCTTTCCCCACCCGTGAAGGACAAGACCCCTGTGCTGACCGACGCCCAACGCTCTATCGTGAAAGCCACCGTTCCCCTGCTGGAGATCGGCGGCGAGGCCCTCACCACCCACTTCTACCGCCTGATGCTCAGCGAGTACCCGCAGGTGCGCCCGCTGTTCAACCAGGCCCACCAGGCCAGCGGCGAGCAGCCGCGCGCCCTGGCCAACGGGGTGCTGATGTACGCCCGCCACATTGACCGCCTGGAAGGCCTGGGCGGGCTGCCGGCGCAGATCGTGGCCAAGCACGTGTCGCTGCAGGTGCTGCCCGAGCACTACCCCATCGTGGGCACCTGCCTGCTGCGCGCCATTCGCGAGGTGCTGGGCGCCGACGTGGCCACCGACGAGGTGATCGCCGCCTGGGCTGCGGCCTACCAGCAGTTGGCCGACATCCTGATCGCGGCCGAAGAGCAGGTGTACCTGGCCAGCGAAACCGCCCCCGGTGGCTGGCGCGGCGCGCGCGCTTTCCGCGTGGTGCGCAAAGAACCCGAGAGCAGCGAGATCACCTCGTTCTACCTGCGCCCGGTGGACGGTGGGCCGGTGGTGGCCCACCAGCCCGGCCAGTACCTGGGCCTGCGCCTGCGCATCGACGGGCAGGAGCACCGCCGCAACTACTCCATCTCGAATGCGCCCGATGGGCAGGAACTGCGCATCAGCGTGAAGCACCAGGCCGGTGGCCTGGTGTCAGGCCACCTGCACCAGCACGTGGGCGTGGGCGACACGCTGGACGTGTTCCCGCCCGCGGGCCACTTCACCTTGCAAGACAGCGATCGCCCGCTGGTGCTCATCAGCGGTGGCGTGGGCATCACCCCCACCCTGGCCATGCTGGGCCAGGCCCTGCAGAGCGGGCGCACGGTGCACTTCATTCACTGCGCGCGCAACCGCGCGGTGCACGCGTTTCGCGACACCATCGACGCGCTGGCCGAGCGCCACCCGCAGCTCAAGCGGTTTTACTGCTACGACCAGCCCGACGAGGGCGCGCACGCCGTGGGCTTGCTGGACGAGCAGCGCCTGGCGCAATGGCTGCCCGCCACGCGCGACGTGGACGCCTATTTCCTGGGCCCCAAGCCCTTCATGGCCCTGGTGCAGCGCAGCCTGCGCGCCCTGGGCGTGCCCGAGGCACAAACGCACCACGAGTTCTTCGGCCCCGCGGCCGCGCTGAACTGAGTGCGCGCGCTGGCACAACCCGTGGCGGCCTGGCTGGCCGCCACGCTGGCGGCGTTCCGGCCGCACGCCCTGCCGGGCGGGCGGCGCGATGCCTTGCTGGGCTGCGTGGGCGTGGGCCTGGGCCTGCTGATCACCGAATGGCTCTCTCACCACTGGCTGGGTGGTGCGCCGCTGGCCTTCCTGCTGCCCATGGGGGCCTCGGCGGTGCTGCTGTTCATGCTGCCGGCCAGCCCGCTGGCGCAGCCCTGGTCGGTGCTGGGCGGCAATGTGGTGTCGGCCCTGGTGGGCGTGGCGCTGTACCGCTGGCTGGGCGACGCCGCCTGGGCCGCCGCGCTGGCCGGCGCCCTGGCGGTGGCGGCCATGCGCGCCTTGCGCTGCCTGCACCCGCCCGGCGGCGCCATGGCGCTCACCGCCGTGCTGGGCGGCCCCGGCGTGCACCACCTGGGCTGGGGCTTTGTGCACGGGCCGGTGCTGGTGAACTCGGTGGCCATGCTGCTGGTGGCCCTGCTGTTTCACCGCCTCACCGGGCGGCGCTACCCGCACCAACCCAGCAGCGCCGCACAGGCCCACGGCACGCAAGACCCACCGCCCACGCACCGCACCGGCGTGTCGGCGCAAGACCTGGACGCTGCCCTCGCCTCTTACGGCGAAACGCTGGACATTGACCGCGACGACCTGGAAGAAATTCTGGTGCGCGCCCACCTGCACGCCCAGCGCCGCCACTGGAGCGGTGTGCGCTGCGAACACATCATGTCGCGCGACGTGGTGAGCGTGCGCGACGACGCCCCCGCCCGCGAGGCCTGGGAGCGCCTGGCCCGCCACCGCGTGAAGGCGCTGCCCGTGCTCGACGCCAACAGTTGCCTGGCCGGCATCGTCTCGCTGCACGATTTCTTTTTGCACCACGGCAAGCCCGCCCCGACTGACGCCCTGGTGCGCGATTTGATGACGCGCGAGGTGATCGTGGCCCGACCCGAGCAGGCCATTGCCGACCTGGTGAGCGGCTTCTCCGATGGCGGCCTGCACCACCTGCCGGTGGTGGACGGGCAACGCCGGGTGGTGGGCATGGTGACGCAGTCCGACCTGGTGGCCGCGTTGTTCCAGACCGGGCGCGGCGGCTAAGCCTGCTCAGTCAATGGGTGGCAGGGAGCTGGCCTGCCCGTCGCGCGACCATGGTCAGCACAGGGGTCTGCCCGGTCCCTTGGCCCGAAGGCGGCGCCCCACCCAGGCCAGGGCCAGTGCCGCGCTCAGCAGCAGGGCCCAGGTGCCCGGCTCGGGCACGGCGCCCACGAAACGCCACTGGCCGGTGAAGGGCAGGATGAATGAACCGAGCGCGTCGGAGCGCACGAAGCCGGTCCATTGCCACGGGTCGATGGGCTCGTAGAGCTTGCTGATGTCGCCCAGGTAGGCCGAGAGCGCGCTGCGGCTGGTGGACATCACCAGCTCAGACGAGCCATCGTTCACGTAGATGCCACCACGCAGGTACTGCGCCACGCTCAGGGCCAACTCGGCGCGGAAGTACCAGCTAGAAAAATAGTCGTCCGGGTTGAGGGAGAGCGGGCTTGCCGAGGCATAGAACGTGGGCTTGAAGGATGCGATGCCGTCGTTCACCAGCGTGGTCGGACCGTACGCGCCGTCATGCGTGATCGACAGGGAAGCCTTACCGTCTTGCAGACCCAACACCTCCAGACCGATCGACATCTGACTCAAGTTGGCGTCGTTGTTGAACGAGCATGTCTGCGCGGAATAGGCACTCACGCAAGTGGATTGCGTCACCTCGAATTGGTAGAGGTGCACCACCGAGGCCACCGCGTTCGGGGCCGCCAACACCGAGAGCAAGGCAGCCCAAAGGGCCACCAGCCAAGCACGAAGCCGCTTCATTCCCACCTCCTCCCCAACGGGGCCGGCCGCCCGGCCGATGCGTGGCAGTAGCAGGTTTCGTTCCGCCTTGCCCAAGTGCTTGATTTGCCTGTGCCTGGACCGGCGCAGCCCGTGCGGGCGTCAGAAAAACCGACAGTCAGGCGGGGTGCGCTGCCCCCGTGGCGATGGCTTCGTCGCGCTCGATGCGGCCGTCCACGATCTCCACCAGGCGGTCGCAGCGCGAGGCCAGGCGCGGGTCGTGGGTGACGATGAGAAAGGTGGTGCCCTGCTCGGCGTGGATCTGGCGCAGCAGCGAAAACACGTCGCTGGACGAGGCCTGGTCGAGGTTGCCGGTGGGCTCGTCGGCCAGCACCAGAGCGGGTTTGAGGGCCACCGCCCGCGCGATGGCCACGCGCTGCTGCATGCCGCCCGAGAGCTCGGCCGGGCGCTTGTGCTCGGCGTGGGCCAGGCCCACGGCGGCCAGCAGTTCGCGGGCGTGGGCGCGCTGGGCCTCGCTCACGAAGCCCTCGGTCATGAGGGCGGGCAGCGTCACGTTCTCCAGCGCGGTGAAGGCCGGCAGCAGGTGGTGAAACTGGAACACGAAGCCCAGGGCGCGGCGCCGGCGCAGGGTGAGGCCTTCGTCGTGCAGGCCGTTCATTTCCTCGCCCAGCAGTTCATAAGAGCCGCTGGTCATGCGCTCCAGCAGGCCCAGCACATTGAGCAGCGTGCTTTTGCCCGAGCCCGATGGCCCCATGAGCGCCACGAACTCGCCGCGCTTGACCTCAAGGTCAAGCCCGTGCAGCACCTCCACCTCGGCGGGCTGGCCCAGGTTGTAGGACTTGCGCAGCCCGCGCAGGCGAATGAGCGGCTGGCCGTTGGTGTGGGGGATGGACACGGGGCTGGTCACAGTCGGATGGCCTGGGCAGGGTCAAGCGCGGCGGCGCGGCGGGCCGGCGCAATGGCGGCGATCACGCCGCACACCGTGGCCACCAGGGCCACGTTCAGGCCAGTGGCCAGCGGCAGCGTGATGGCGAACAGCGGCAGCCCGTCGGAGCCGCGCACGAAGGTGGTGAAGAGCCAGATCATGGCCACCGCCAGCAACAGGCCAGCGGCCGAGCCCAGCGAGCCCACCAGCAGGCCCTGCAGCAAAAACACGCGCAGCACCTGGCGGCGCGTGGCGCCCATGGCCCGCAAGATGCCGATTTCGTGGCGCTTTTGCACCACCGAGACCACCAGCACGCTGGCGATGCCCAGCACCACCACCACCATCACCACGCCGCGAATGATGGCCGTGCTCACCGACTGCGCGTTCAGCGCCGAGACCAGTTGCGCGTTGTTCTCTTGCCAGCTTTCGGCCTTGAGCGGGTAGCGCTGGCGCAGCTCGCGCGCCATGGCGCTGGCCTGCCACACGTCGCTCACGCGCATGTCCACCTGCGTCACGCCGCCGGGCAGGCCCAACAGGCTTTGCGCGGTGCGCAGCGGGGCGATCACGGTGCGCTCGTTCAGGTCTTTCACGCCCAGGTCCACCAGGGCGGTGACGCGCAGCACCTCGGTGACGGTGGCACCGCTGCTGGTGCCCCCGGCGCTCGCGGTCTGCACGCTGAAGCGGTCACCCAGGCGCAGGCCCAGGTCGTGCGCCAGTTCGCGGCCCACGATGGCCTCGCCCGGGCCCAGGCGCGCCGTGCCGCTCACCACCTTGCCGCGCAGGCCCACGATGCGGTCGTAGCGGTCAAGGTCCACGCCCAGCAAGGCCATGGACTGCACCGCCTCGCCGCGCAGCGCCAGGCCCGCGCCCGAGACCATGGGCGACACGGCCGTGATGCCCGGCGTGGCCTCCAGCACGGGCAGAAGCAACTGCCAGTTGATCACCGAGCGCAGGCGCTGGGCGCGCGGCTGCACCTCGGCCAGGCGGGTGCTGCCCGGCTCGGGCGCGGCGGCGCTGAGCACCACATCGTCCAGCGAGCGCAGCGTGATGTGGCCTTGCGCCCCCAGGGTCTTGGCCAGGGTGCTGGCCTGCAGGCCGGTGATGAGGGCCGAGATGTAGGCCACCACCGCCACGCCTGCGGCCACGCCCAGGATGATGAGCAGCGTCTGGCTGCGGCCCTCGCGCAAAAACTTCACCGCCACGCGCCATTCAAAGCCCAGCCAGCGCCGCCAGTTCATGCCCGCCACGCCCTCAGCGCCCCATCGATTGGGTGAGCGCCGCGCCCGCCGCACCGCCGCCACCAGCGGCCTGGGCGCTGGTGCTGGGCCAGCCCGTCATGGCCTTGGCGCGCACGCGCTGGCCCGGCTGCACCTGGGCCGAGGCCTCGCCCAGCAGCACCAGTTCGCCGTCTTGCAGGCCGTCTTGCACCTCCACCGCCTGCAGGGTGCGCACGCCCAGGCGCACGGCCCGGGCCTGAGCGCGACCATCGGCGGCCACCAGCACGGTGGCGCTGGCCTCGTCGGCACCGGGGCGCAGCGCGGCCAGCGGCAGGGCCAGGGCGCGGTCTCGGCGGGCGGTTTCCACCTCGACCGACAGCGTCATGTCTTCGCGCAGAAAGGCCGGGGGCGCGTCCGTCATCTCGAACTTCACCTCAATGGCGCCGCGCTGCGCGTCCACCCGGGGGGCGATGCGGCTCAGCCGCGCGGCGAAGCGCTGGCCGGCATAGGCGTCGGCCACCACGGTGGCGGGCTGGCCCGTGGCGAGCTGGTCCAGAAAGCGCTCATCGGCCTGGGCCACCAGCACAGTGGGGCCGGCCAGGGCCAGGGCGAGCAGGGCCTTGCCGGGCTGCACGATCTGGCCGGGCTCGACATCGCGCGTGAGCACGCGGCCATCGGTGGGGGCACGCAACTCGGCCTGGGCCAGGCGCGCTTGCGCGGCTTCGGTGGCGGCCTTGGCCGCTTGCCACTGGGCCTGAGCCTGCACCTCGTCGGTGCCGCCGTCGCGGTTGGCGGCCACCTGGGCGCGGGCGTTGGCCTGCTGGGCCTCGGCCACTTGCAGGGCACGGCGGGCTTCGTCCAGCCGCGAGCCGCTCACAAAGCCTTGCGCCACCAGGGCCTGGGCGCGCTCCATCTCGGCACGGGCGGCCACCACACCGGCATCGGCCTGGGCCAGCGCGGCCTGGGCCTGGGCGCGGCCGGTGGTTCGCAGGCCGCTCAGGCGGGCCTGGGCCTGCTGCTCGCTGGCGCGGGCCTGGGCCAGGGTGGCGCGCAGCTCGTCGGTCTCCAGGCGCAGCAGGGGCTGGCCGGCGCGCACCGCGTCGCCTTCGCGCACCAGCACCTCGGCCACACGGCCGGTGATGGTGGCGCCCACGTCCACGCGGGTGAGGGCCTCCACCCGCGCCGAGACTTGCACCGTGCGCACCAGCGGGGCGGCCTGCACGGCAAAGGCGTCCACCACCGGGCCACGCCAGCGCGCCCAGCCCAACACGGCGGCGCCCAGCACCACCACGGCGGCCACGGCCACCACCACCACCCCACGTCCGTTCCCAATCAAACGCATGCGATTTGCTTGTGTTCTGTTGAATGTTGCCCAATGCCATGGCCCACGAGGGGCCTGGCCCGAGTATCGGCCATCGCCCGGCCCCGCCCGGCCAGCAACCCCACGTTGGCCCTTCAGGCCGCGGCGCGGCGTTGGCGCGCCAGCAGCCACAGCAGGCCCGCGCCCACCAGCAGCACCGGCGGCAAAGAGCCCAGGTTGAGCCAGTCCCAGCCCTGGGTGGTGACCAGCACACCCGATGAAAACGAGCTCACCGCCATCACCGCGAACATCAGGAAGTTCATGGCGCCCTGGGCGCGGTCGCGCTCGGCGGCGGTGTAGGCCGACAGCGAGAGCGTGGTGGCCCCGGTGAACAGGAAGTTCCAGCCCACGCCCAGCAGGAACAGCGCCACGGTGAAGTGGGCCAGCGCCACGCCCGAGAGCGCCAGCGCGATGCAGGCCAGGTTCAACAGCACGCCCACGCCCATCACGTTGAGCACGCCGTAGCGCTTGATGAGGTGGCCGGTGAAGAAGCCCGGCGCGAACATGCCGATCACGTGCCACTCCAGCACGAAGGCCGCGTCTGAAAACGCAAAGCCGCACTGCGCCATGGCCAGCGGCGTGGCGGCCATGAGCAGGTTCATCACGCCATAGCCCAGGGCCGCCGCGCCGGCCGCCACGATGAACACCGGCTGGCGCGCGATCTCGCCCAGCGGCCGCCCGCCCGAGGCCGCCGCGCGGGCCGGTGGCGCGGGAAAACGCATCACCGCCAACACCCCCATGGCCAGCACGGCCACCGCCGCCAGGGCCAGGTAGGTGCCGGCGAAGGGCACACCGGCCAGGGCCTGGGTGCGGGTGGCCAGGTTGGGGCCGGCCACCGCGCCGATCAGGCCACCGGCCATCACGAACGACACCGCCTTCTCGCGGTAGGCCGGGGCCACCAGCTCGGCCGAGGCGAAGCGGTACAGCTGGCCGTTGGCCGAGTAATAGCCCGCCAGCAAGGTGGCCGCGCAGAGCAGCCAGAACTGGCGGGTGTAGGCCGCGTAAGCGCACAGCAGCGCCGACGCCACCGCCACCACCAGGCCCAGCACGAAGCTGTTTTTGCGGCCCAGGCGCGACTGCGTCCAGGCCACCGGCCCGGTGAACAGCGCGCCACCCACCACATAGCCCATCACCGGCAAGGTGGCCATCCAGCCATACGGCGCCAGCGACAGGCCCACCAGCCCGTTGATGGCAATGAAGGTGACGTTGTTGGTGAAGAACAGCCCTTGCAGCAGGGTGAGAAGCCAGAGGTTGCGGTTCATGGGGGCGGCGCCAAGGGGGAAACGGCGATTGTGGCGCCGGGAGGCGAGGCGGCGGGTGTGGGCAGCGAGGGTGAGCGGGCCCCACCTCATCCCATGCCAACAAATAACACCTTCGTGTTAACTTCCAGCCTCGTATTGCCCAGGGGCCTCCGGTGCCTTGATGGGGTGATGCGCGTTCTGCCCTTCATCGACTTCAGGGAGTTTCCAATGAGCAAGCGTTTTTCCGCGTGGTCTTCAGGCGTGGCATTGGCCATGCTAGCCCTAACTCAACCAGCGGCGGCGCAGTCCTACAGCGCCTATGGCAGCACCGCCGTCGCGCCCACCATTTACACCAAAGGCAGTTGGTACACCGTTGCCTTTCCCGTGGTGGGCAACCCGCCGAGCACGGCGAAGGTGACGTATGTGTCTTACCGCTGGAGCTACGGCACGCCGAGGCCTTCGGGGTTTCAGGTGCTGTTGTGCGATGGCACGGGCACCACCTGCTTTGACGTAACGTCTGCGCCGTCCGGTGGCCTCAATTTTTCGGGCTATGGAGTTCCAGCCAACACTCCTATCCGGCTCAACGCTCGGGTCGCCGGCACCGGCACCATGCTGCGCGTGCAGGGCGGCAGCAGTTCCGTGACGGTGAATTACTCCTACTGACCACCGCCCTCCACCCAGGCCGCACGGGCGCTAGTGCCCGTGTTCAGCGCCCCAGCCAGCCCGACGCCTCCAGGTAATCGCGCGACTGGGCGTTGGTGAAATCGATCATTTTGGCCACGATGTCCACCGGGTTCGTTCCCTTGGCCTTCTCGGTGTTGTAAAGGGCCTGGCGCTGGGCATCGATAGCGGCCATTTCGGTTGTCATTCGCTCTTTGAACGCCTCGTCAATGTGCCGCCCGGTGGACGACAGCTTGGTGAGCGGCTCCCAGCCCTTGGTGTCACGAATGTCGTACGCAATCATGCTGGGAAACGTGGCCATTTCCTCGGCCATCCGCGCCGCGAACTCAGGCCCGCCGGAGGCGGCATCGGCCAGCATCTTTTCCTGAATGGGCGTTCTGGCCTGGGTGGCGCCAGCGTCCTTGGCGGCCATGGCGCGGGCCGCCAAGGACGCGGTCACCCGGTCGGTGGCCGCGGTGGCTGTGCCCACCTCTTTAGACACGGACGCTTGAAGAGGCGGCTGACCGCCCGGCTGAAGCGCCGACACCTTGGCGCCCTGATAGACCAATACACCCTGACCCAGTGAAACGTTCATTTTCTGCTCCCTGTTGACCTTGTCCGGTACCTCACGGCTTGGTTAGCCCAAGCGCCTGACCGGTGCTCAGCGCGCGATCCAGCCCGACGCCTCCAGGTAGTCGCGCGACTGGGCGTTGGTGAAATCGATCATCTTGGCCACGATATCCACCGGGTTCGTTCCCTTGGCCTTCTCGGTGTTGTAAAGGGCCTGGCGCTGGGCATCGACGGCGGCTATTTCGATGCTCATTCGCTCTTTGAAGGCCTCGTCAATGTGCCGCCCGGTGGACGACAGCTTGGTGAGCGGCTCCCAGCCCTTGGTGTCCCGCACGTTGTAGAAAATCGTGCTGGGCAACGTGCCCATTTCCTCGGCCATCCGCGCCGCGAACTCAGGCCCGCCGGAAGCGGCATCGGCCAGCATCTTTTCCTGAATGGGTGTTCTCGCCTGGGTCGCCCCGCTTTCCTTGGCGGCCACGGCGCGGGCCGCGTCTGAGATGGTCACCTTGTCGGTGGGCACTGGCGCTCGGGCTCCTTCGCTGGGTGCCGCATGCTGGGCAGAAGCATTGGCCGGCTTGACGCCAGACACCTTCGGGCCCGGGTAGACGAGCAAGTCGAAACCCGATTGGATGTGCATTTCCCTCTCCCTGGATGCGCCCACGTCTCGGCAGCGCCAAGAAATGAGTTCTTTTGATTGACACCCATGCTAGGGATTGGGGAGCCGCACGATCGCTTGAACAGGGGGACGAATCCGGTCCAATTTCGCGGAACGGCCTCGGCAGCTGGCGGGCGGCCCCGTGGCCGGGGCAACACAGGGTCAACCTGTATTGACAGACGCCAGCGGGTTGCTTAGCCCGCCTCGGCGCCCCGCTGGCGCGCGGCCGATGCCCGGGTGCGCGGCAGCTTTTCGGCCTCGTCGGCCGACCAGGGCATGGCCAGGATCTGTTTGAGCTGGGCCATGCGCTCGGGGCCGATCTGGGCCTCGATTTCGGCCTCGATGGCATCCAACTGCTGCTCGGCCGACTCGGCCATGTCCCAGCCTTTTTCGGTGAAGCGCAGCAGCTTGATGCGGGCGTCGGCCTCGCTGTCCACAAATTCGACATAGCCCAGCTGCGCGGCTTCGCTGGCCAGCTTGTGCACGGCCTGGCGGCTCACGGCCAGGCGGCGCGCCAGCTCGGAGAGGCCCAGCGGGCGGCCCAGCAGGTTGGCCAGCAGGCGGCTCATGGCGGGGGTCACGTCGCCGTAGCCATTGCGCGCGGCATTGGCGTTCAGGCGCTGCTCCACCCATTCGCTGCGGCTTTGCAGCAAGCGTCTGAGAAACAACTTGTCGGTCTCCATGGAGGGCGATTGTGGGGCAGGCACGGGCGCGCTGGATCGGCGACACCCGGCTTATTTGGTCAAGTCTAGTTGACAAACTTCGATTATGCTTGCATAACTAAAAAAGACATTGCCGACACACAGCCCTTGGAGACACGCATGCAGGCCATCGCCCGCCCCTTCTTCGGCCCGGAGCACGAGGCTTTCCGGGACCAGGTTCGCCGCTTCTGCGAAAACGAAATTGCCCCTCACCACGCCGAATGGGAACAGGCCCATGGCGTGCCGCTGGAGGTGTGGCGCAAGGCCGGTGAGAACGGCCTGCTGTGCGCCTGGCTGCCCGAGTCGGTGGGTGGCCCGGGTGCAGATTTCCTGTTCGACATCGTGGTGTCGGAAGAGCTTTGCCGCCTTGGCGCCACCGGCCCGGGTTTCAACCTGCACTCGCTGGTGGTGGCGCCCTACATCGCGCACTACGGCACGCCGGCCATTCAGCAGCAGATCCTGCCGCGCATGGTCAGCGGCGAGCTGGTGGGCTCCATCGCCATGACGGAACCCGGCGCTGGCAGTGACCTGGCCAACATCCGCACCCGCGCCGTGCGCGATGGCGATGGCTGGCTGATCAGCGGCCAGAAGACCTTCATCACCAACGGCCAGAACGCCGGCGTGATCGTGGTGGCCGCCAAGACCGAAGACGAAGCCGGCAAGCCCGGCATCTCGATGTTCGTGGTCACGGCCGACATGCCGGGCTTCAGCCGCGGGCGCAACCTGCACAAGATCGGCCAGCACGCGCAAGACACGGCCGAGCTGTTTTTCGAGAACGTGCGCGTGGGCCCCGAGCACCTGCTGGGCGAGGTGAACAAGGGCTTTCGCTACATGATGCAAGAGCTGCCGCAAGAGCGGCTGTGCATCTCGGTGAACTGCCAGGCCCGTGCCGAGGCCGTGTTTGGCTGGACGCAGGAGTACGTGAAAGAGCGCAAGGCCTTCCAGCAGCGCATCGCCGATTTCCAGAACACCCGCTTCAAGCTCGCCTCGCTCTGGGCCGACCTGCAGGCCGGCCGCGCGCTGTGCGACAGCCTCATTCAGCGCCACCTGCTGGGCCAGCTCGACACCGCTTCGGCCTCGGCCGGCAAGCTGTGGCATTCCGAGCTGCTGGACCGCGTGACCGACGAGTGCGTGCAGTTGCATGGCGGCTACGGCTACATGCAGGAATACGCGGTGGCCCGCGCCTATTGCGATGCGCGCATTGAGCGCATCTACGCCGGCACCTCAGAAATCATGAAAGAAATCATCGCCCGCGCCATCTGCGACGAGCCGCGCCGCTGACCCCTCTGCTGGAGACCCCATGACTGTTCTCACCGAGCGGCGCGCCGATGTGGCCGTGCTGCGCCTGGACAACCCTCCCCTCAACGGCCTGTCGCTGGCCACGCGCCAGGCGCTGCTGCGCGCCCTGGAAGACGCCCAGGCCGACGCCAGCGTGCGCGCCATCGTGCTCACCGGCGGGCCGCGCGCCTTCAGCAGCGGGGCCGACATCACCGAATTCGGCTCGCCCACGGCCTACCAGCACCCCAACCTGCCCACGCTGATTGACGCGCTGGAGCACTGCACCAAGCCGGTGGTGGCCGCGCTCAATGCCGTGGCCATGGGCGGCGGGCTGGAGCTGGCCCTGGGCTGCCACTACCGCATCGCCGAGCCCAACTGCCGCCTGGCCCTGCCCGAGGTGAAGCTGGGCCTGGTGCCCGGTGCCGGTGGCACCCAGCGCCTGCCGCGCGCCCTGGGCGTGGAGGCCGCGCTGAACCTGATCACCAGCGGTGAGCCCATCACCGCCGCGGCCGCCGCGCGCGTGCCTGGCCAGGCCCTGCTCGACCGTGTGGCCGCCAGCGCCGACACCCTGCTCGACGAGGCCCTGGCCCTGGCCGCCGAGGCGGCCCAGCAAGCTAAGGCCGGCCAGCCCCTGCCCAGCCTGCGCGACCGCAAGGCCAGCCACCCGCGCGCCGAGGGCTACTTCGCCTTCGCCCGCGCCATGCTCAAAGGCCAGGCGCGCCACGTGAGCGCGCCCCTGCGCGCCATTGACCTGGTGAAAGCCGCCACCCGCCTGCCGCTGGCCGCCGGCCTGGCGCAAGAACTGCAGGTGTTCCTGGACCTGATGAACACGCCCGAGAGCGCCGCCCTGCGCCACGTGTTCGTGGCCGAGCGCGCCGCTGGCAAGATCGCCGACGTGCCCGCCAGCACCCCCACCCGCCCCGTGCAACACGTGGCCGTGGTGGGCGCCGGCACCATGGGCAGCGGCATTGCCATGGCCTGCCTGAACGCCGGCCTGCGCGTGAGCCTGCTGGAAACCCAGGCCCCCGCGCTGGAGCGTGGCCTGGGCAACATTCGCAGCACCTACGAGGGCCAGGCGGCCAAGGGCCGCCTCAAGCCCGAAGCCCTGGCCGACCGCCTGGGCCGCCTGAACGGCACCCTGGCCTACGCCGACATCGCCCAGGCCGACGTGGTGATCGAAGCCGTGTTTGAAGACATGGGCGTGAAAGAGCAGGTGTTCCGCCAGCTTGACGCGGTGATGAAGCCCGGCGCGATTCTGGCCAGCAACACCTCCACGCTCGACCTGAACGCCATCGCCGGCTTCACCCGGCGCCCGCAAGACGTGGTGGGCCTGCACTTCTTCAGCCCCGCCCACGTGATGAAGCTGCTGGAGGTGGTGCGCGGCGAGCAAACCGCACCCGAGGTGCTGGCCACCGCCATGGCCTTTGGCAAGGCGCTGCGCAAGACCTGCGTGGTCTCGGGCGTGTGCGACGGCTTCATTGGCAACCGGATGCTTGACCCCTACTTCCGCCAGGCCGCCTTCCTGCTGGAAGAAGGCTGCAGCCCGCAGCAGGTGGACCGCGCCATCGAGGCCTTCGGCTTCCCCATGGGCCCCTTCCGCATGAGCGACATGGCCGGCAACGACATTGGCTGGGCCATCCGCAAGCGCCATTACGTGGAAAAACCGCAGGTGCGCCACAGCCGCCTGCCCGACCGCCTGTGCGAGCTGGGCCGCTTCGGCCAGAAGACCGGCGCCGGCTGGTACGACTACCGCCCCGGCCAGCGCGACGGCGCCATCAGCCCGGTGGTGAACGAACTGATCGAGCAGCACCGCGCCAGCCTGGGCCTGGCCCCGCGAAAGGTTTCGAACGAGGAAATCGTGCAACGCCTGGTGCTGGCCCTGGTGAACGAGGGCGCGCGGATTCTGGAAGAAGGCGTGGCCGCCCGCGCGGGCGACATCGACATGGTCTACCTCACCGGCTACGGCTTCCCTGCCTGGCGCGGCGGCCCCATGCACTGGGCCGAGCAACAAGGCCTGTACGCCGTGGCCCAGACCATGCGCCGCTTTGCCAGCGCCCCGCATGGCGATGCCGACTTCTGGCAACCCGCCCCCCTGATCGCCCGCCTCGCCGCTGAAGGCGGTCGCTTCCACGGCTAAGACCCCGGCCAACCCCACGCACACCACCATGACCCGAGCCGTTGTTGTCTCCACCGCCCGCACCCCGCTTGCCAAAAGCTGGAAAGGTGCCCTCAACATGACCCATGGCGCCACCCTGGGCGGCCACGCCGTGCGCCACGCCATCGCGCGCGCCGGCATTGACCCCGCCGAGGTGGAAGACGTGATCATGGGCTGCGCCTTCCCCGAAGGCACCACTGGCCTGAACATCGCGCGCCAAAGCGCCCTGGCCGGCGGCTGCCCGGTGGGCGTGCCCGGCCTCACCGTCAACCGCTTCTGCTCCAGCGGCCTGCAGGCCATTGCCCTGGCCGCGCAGCGCATCGCCAGCGGCGAAGGCCAGGTGTACGTGGCCGGTGGGGTGGAAAGCATTTCGTGCGTGCAGGCCAACCCCGCCATGCTGCAAGACCCCGATCTGGCCCGCGCCAAGCCGGCCATGTACTGGGGCATGCTGGAAACCGCCGAGCAGGTGGCCAAGCGCTACGGCATTGGCCGCGAGGCCATGGACGAGTACGGCGCCGCCAGCCAGCAAAAGGCCTGCGCCGCGCAGGCCGCCGGGCTGTTTGACGCCGAGATCGCGCCCATCACCGTGACCGCCGGCGTGGTGGACAAGGCCCTGGGCCTGGTCACGCGCGAGGTCACCCTCAGCCGCGACGAGGGCACCCGTGAAGGCACCACCGCCGCCGCCCTGGCGGGCCTGCGCCCCGCCCTGCCCGGTGGCCTGGTGAGCGCCGGCAACGCCAGCCAGTTCAGCGACGGCGCGGGCGCCTGCGTGGTGATGGACGAGACCCTGGCCGAGCAGCGTGGCCTGCAGCCCCTGGGCCGCTTCCTGGGCTTTGCCGCCGCTGGCTGCGAACCCGACGAAATGGGCATTGGCCCGGTGTTTGCCGTGCCGCGCGCCCTGGCCCGCCTGGGCCTGGGCGTGGACGACATCGACCTGTGGGAACTGAACGAGGCCTTCGCGGTGCAGGTGCTGTATTGCCGCGACAAGCTGGGCATTCCAGCCGAGCGGCTGAACGTGAACGGCGGCGCCATCGCCCTGGGCCACCCCTATGGCGTGAGCGGCCAGCGCCTGGTGGGCCACGCCCTCATCGAAGGCAAGCGGCGTGGCGCCAAGCGCGTGGCCGTGAGCATGTGCATTGCCGGCGGCATGGGCGCGGCCGGCGTGTTCGAGGTGCTCTGACCGCCGCCTCCCGACCCACACAACAACAGCAGGAGACAAGAACATGACCCAAGCCTCCCCCGCCTCCCCCACTTCCCGCCCGGCCGACTGGCCCGCCCACGTGCCGCACCAGATCGAGGTGCCCAACGAATCGCTCTGGCAAGGCTTCGCCGCCCGCGCCGCCGCCACGCCCGATGCCGTGGGCCTGCACTTCCTGGGCCGCGATTACAGCTGGGCCGCCCTGGTGCAAGAGGCCGAGCAACTGGCCGGCGCCCTGCAAGCCCTGGGCGTGCAGCGCGGCGACCGCGTGCTGCTCTTCATGCAGAACTGCCCGCAGTACGTGGTGGGTTTCCACGCGGTGCTGCGCGCCGGTGCCGTGGTGGTGCCGGTGAACCCCATGAACAAGGCCGACGAACTGGGCCACTACATCCACGACGCGCAGGCCAAGGTGGCGCTGGCCAGCAGCGACATTGCGCAAGAACTGGCCCAGGCCAGTGCCGGCCTGCCAGCGGGCCAAGGCCTGCAACACCTGGTGTGGTTTGACCTGGCCGATGGCCTGCCCGAGACACCCGACACCAGCGACTGGCCCAGCCTGTGGCAGCACTGGCTGCCCACGCGCCACGCGGCACCCCACGCCGCCGGCCTGCGCACCCACCGCTGGGCCGAGCTGCTGGCCCAGGCCCCGGCCCCGCTGCCGCTGCAAGCCAGCGGCGAAGACCTGGCCCTGCTGCCCTACACCAGCGGCACCACCGGCGCGGCCAAGGGCTGCCTGCACACCCACGCCACCTTGCTGCACAACGCCATCGGCGCGGGCCCCTGGCTGGGCATGGGCCCGGGCGACGTGACCCTCATCGTGGTGCCCATGTTCCACATCACCGGCCTGGTGATGGGCATGCTGGCCAGCATCCGCCACGGCTGCCGCATCGTGCTGCTGCCGCGCTGGGACCGCCGCGTGGCCGTGCGCGCCATCTCGGCCCACGGCGTGACGCACTGGCCCAACATCCCCACCATGGTCATCGACCTGCTGGGCAGTGACGACCTGAACCAATACCGCCTGAACAGCCTGCGCTACATCGGCGGTGGCGGCGCCCCCATGCCAGATGCCGTGGCCGCGCGCCTGCAAGAGGTGTTCGGCCTGCGCTACGTGGAGGGCTACGGCCTGACCGAAACCGCCGCGCCCACGCACATCAACCCGATGCACGCGCCGCGCCGCCACTGCCTGGGCATGCCCTGGGTTGGCACGCGCGCCCTGGTGATCGACCCCGAGACCCTGCAGCCCCTGCCCGTGGGCGAGCCGGGCGAGATCGTGGTGAACGGCCCGCAGGTCTTTCACGGCTACTGGCAGCAGCCGCAGGCCACGGCAGAAGCCTTCATCGAGATCGACGGCGTGCGCTACTTCCGCACCGGCGACATCGGCCGCCAGGACGAAGACGGCTTCTTCTTCATGGCCGATCGCCTCAAGCGAATGATCAACGCCAGCGGCTTCAAGGTGTGGCCCGCCGAGGTAGAGGCCATGCTGCACAAGCACCCGGCCATCAAAGAATCTTGCGTGATCGCCACCCGCGACCCCTACCGCGGCGAAAGCGTGAAGGCCCTGGTGGTGCTGCGCGACAGCCACCGCGGCCAGGCCACCGCCGACGACCTCATCGCCTGGGCGCGCGAACACATGGCCGCCTACAAGTACCCCCGCGAGGTGGAACTGGTGGACGAGCTGCCCCGCACCGCCACCGGCAAGGTGCTGTGGCGCCAGGCCCAGGCCGAACAAGACCAACGCGACGCCGCCCGGCTGGCGGCCGCCAGCGCACCGCGCTGATCACACCAGCCCCCCCCCTTTCAACAGCCCACCCACCCAAAGGAGAGAGACATGACCCAACGCACCGTTTTCACTGCCTTCACCCGCCGCCGCGCCACCGCCGCCCTGGGCGCCGCCCTGCTGGCCGCCAGCCTCAGCCCGCTGGCGCACGCCCAAGACACCCGCCCGGCGCGCCTGCTGCTGGGCTTCCCGGCCGGTGGCTCGTTTGACGCCATCGCCCGCCTGCTGGCCGAAAAGCTCAAGACCGAACTGGGCCGTCCGGTGATCGTGGACAACAAGCCCGGCGCGGGCGGGCGCATCGCCATGGACCTGATGAAAAACGCCCCGGCCGACGGCAGCGTGGTGATGTTCGCCCCCGGCGCCATCACCTCCCTCTACCCCTACACCGTGGCCAAGCTCAACTACGACCCCAAGAAAGACCTGGCCCCCATCGGCACCGTGGCCGAGTTCCCCTTCGCCGTGGCCGTGAGCGCCAGCAGCAAGATCACCAACCTGCGCGAACTGATTGCCGCCGCCAAGGCCAACTCGGCCCAGGCCATGTTCGGCACCCCGGCCGTGGGCGCGCCCCCGCACTTCTACGGCCTGGCCTTCGGTGAGGCCGCTGGCGTGAAGCTCGACCCCATCCCCTTCCAGGGCAGCGCCCCGGTGAACCAGGCCCTGATGGGCAACCAGATCCCCATGGGCGTGGACGTGATGGGCAGCATGGTGGAGAACCACAAGGGCGGCAAGATTCGCGTGCTGGCCGTGTCCACCGAGCAGCGCGCCCCGCAACTGCCTGACGTGCCCACCTTCGCCGAGCAGGGCTTCGCCAGCGTCACCGGCGGTGACTTCAACGCCTTCTTCGCCCCGGCCGGCACCCCCGCGCCCGCCCTGGCCGCCTGGAGCAAGGCCCTCTCCAACGTGCTGGCCCAGGCCGAGGTGAAGGACAAGCTCCTCACCATGGGCTTCATCCCCGTGGGCAAGGGCCCGGAAGAGCTGGCCAACCGCGCCGCCGCCCAGGCCAAGCGCTGGGAAGCGATCGTGAAGTCCTCGGGCTTCGTGGCGCAGTAAGCCTGGTTGGCCTGGCCGCGTGCGCCGCGCGGCCAGGCCAGAAACAACCACCCGCCATCAAATTGCATGTTTTTTGATGACACACAATCAAATGACGAACAAGAATCCTAAAAACTGGGGAAATTGATCACGTTCCGCACTAAAGAAGCGCCTTTGCCATCCGAATACGGGTTATCCCTTGACCCCCAAAGGATGGACAAACATGCCGCTGGAACGCAAGCTGCTCCTGATCACCAGTACCCTGGTTGCCTTGTTGATCGGCCTTAGCGCCACCGTCTGGCTGGCCATGGGCCACGTGGCCCAAGACGCCGCCGCCATCAACGACGACAACGTGCCCACGTTGCTCACCGTGGCCGACATGGAGCTCAACGTCACGCGCACCTCGCTGCAGTTGCGCCACGGCATCCTGGCCCGCAACCCCCAAGAGCGCGACGAGGCCCTGGCCGACATCGCCGCCAAGAAGGCCCTGCTGGCCAAGCTGCTCACCCAACTGGACCATCAGGACGCGGCCCCAGAAAACCAAGAGGCGGTGCGCGCCCTTTCCCGCCTGCTCGACACCTTCTGGAAGGAAGGCGAGGCCAACGTGGCCCTCATCCGCGAAGGCCGCAAAGAGGAAGCCTTCGCCTACCTGGTGGAGCGCACCATTCCCGCCCGCAACGCCTTGCTCAAGCCCCTGGCCGAGCACAAGCAGCGCCTAGGCCAGGAACTCAGCGCCAACGTGGAAGGCGTGCGTTCTCTCGCCATTCTTGACCGCAACCTGGTGGCCGGCGCGGCTCTGTTCATCACGCTGGCCCTCAGCGGGCTGGCCGTGTACCTGCGCCGCATCACCCGCGAACTCGGCGCCGACCCGCACGACCTGAAGGCCGCCGCCGACGCCGTGGCCCATGGCGACCTCACCATCGACATTCCCCTGCGCGCCGGCGACACCACCAGCGTGATGGCGGCCCTGCGCGCCATGGTGGCCCAGCTCGACGAGTCGGTGCGCGGCGTGCGCCAGAGCGCCGAGAGCGTGTCGCTGGCCAGCGGCGAGATCGCCGCCGGCAACACCGACCTCTCCGCCCGCACCGAAAGCCAGGCCAGCGCGCTGGAAGAAACCTCGGCCTCCACCGAGCAACTGCGCACCGCCGTGCGCAGCACCGCCGACAACGCCTCCCAGGCCAGCGAGGCCGCCCGCACCGCCCGCACCCTGGCCGGCGAGAGCGGCCAGACCGTGGCCGAGGTGGTGAACACCATGCACGGCATCGAAGAGAGCAGCCGCCGCATTCAGGACATCATCGGCGTGATCGACGGCATCGCCTTCCAGACCAATATCCTGGCCCTCAACGCCGCCGTGGAAGCCGCCCGCGCGGGCGAACACGGCCGTGGCTTTGCCGTGGTGGCCAGCGAGGTGCGCGCCCTGGCCCAGCGCTCGGCCACCGCCGCCAAGGAAATCAAGCAGCTCATCGAGGCCAGCGGCGAACGCGTGCAGCACGGCACCGACATGGTGGGCCAGGCGCAAGAGGTGATGCAGCGCGTGGTGGCCTCCATCGGTGAGGTCTCGCAACTGGTCGAGTCCATCAGCGTGGCCAGCCGCGAACAAAGCGCCGGCCTCGATCAGGTGGGCCAGGCCGTGAGCCAAATGGACCAGACCACCCAGCAAAACGCCGCCATGGTCGAAGAAATGGCCGCCGCCGCGTCCAACCTCAACACCCAGGCCAGCGGCCTGCTGCAAACCGTCTCGGGCTTCCGCTTGCGCTGAGGCAGAACCCGAGGCACCTGAGGGGCTAGGGCCAAGCCCCCAGGTGCGCGGCCAAGGGCGCGGCGTCCCTAGAATGCCGCATCCTTTCACCGGCCCGCGCAGGACATGAGCCCCTTTCCGTACCCGATCCGCACCGAGTGCCCGCCCGGCGCCTGCGTGTGCGACCGCGACGCCCTGCTCAGCGAACCCGGCGCCGACCTGCGGGTGATGCGCCTGACCCGCGAAGAAGAAAAGCGCCTGCTGCACCGCCTGGAAAACCTCAGCAGCCTGGACGACCTGCGCCGCGTGCAGGCGCGCATGGAAGAGCAACTGGGCATTCGCCTGAGCATAGGCACCAGCCCCAACGAGGTGCGCACCCTGCGCGGCATCCTGATCCTGGTGCACGAGCAGCGCGGCCTGTGCCGCAAGACGCGGCAGAACATCCCCGCCGCCATCAAGAAAAGCATGGAGCAGCGCCCCGAGATCGCCTACGCGCTGCTCAACGAAGAAGGGCTGTTCGGCGGCCTGTAGTTCTGTGGTTCAGCCCTGGCCCGCCAGGCTGCGCTGCACCTCGACCACGAAGGCCTTGGCCGCAGGCGACAGCGGTTTGCCCCGCTTGGTCACCAGCACGATGTCGCGCGACACCCGGGGCCGCGCCAGCGGCCGCACCGCCAGACCGCCTGCCCCTGCCTGGCGCGCGTAAGCCGAGGGCATCACCGACACGGCCATGCCGCAGGCCGTCATCCACAGCGCAGTGGACAAGAACGTGACCTCGTTGACCACACGCAACTGCACCCCGGCCTGCGCCGCGCTGGCGTCAATCAGCGGGCGAATGCCATAACCCGGGCGCACGGTGATGACGTCATGGCCCGCCAGGTCGGCCCAGCTCACCGACTTGCGTGCCGCCAACGCATGGCCTTCGGGGCACACCACGCTCAGGTGGTCGCGCACCAGGGTTTTGAGCTCGACGTCGGCGCCGGCCTGCTCCGGACTGCCAATGCCAAAGTCCACCTGCTCGCCCACCACGCGCGACATGAACTGGTCGGGCGCGCAGTCGTCAATGTCGATCTGCACCTCGGGGAACCGCTCACGAAAGGCCCGCACGGCGGCGGGCAGCACGATGGCACCCAACGTCGGCGTCACGGCCACGCTCACCCGCCCCTTGCGCAGGGTGGCCACGTCAAAGGCGTGGGCGCTGAGGCTGCCCACGTCGCGCAAGATGCGCTCGGCCACGGTGATGGCGTCAAGCGCCGCGTCGGTGGGGCGCAGCGAGCGGGTGCTGCGCTCAAACAGCGCCACGCCCAGCCCGTCTTCGAGCTGGCGGATCAACAAGCTCACCGCCGATTGGGTGATGCACAACTGCTCGGCCGCCGCGCTGAACTTGCGCAACTGGAACACCGCCACAAAGGCCCGCAACTGGCGCAGCGTGGGACTGAAGGAGGAGATTGCCGCCGCTTTATTCATGAGTTTTCGCGATGAATTGTACGAAAAAAATCGTTTTACTCGATAACCATTAGGCCATTCAATAGCACCGTCGACAACCACAACAGAGGAGACAAGATGAAACACTTGGCCACCCGTGCCCGCGCCACCTTGACGGGCCTTGCCCTGGGCCTGAGCCTGGGCCTGACCACCACCGCCGCCCTGGCCGATGCGGCGGCCGGCTTCCCCAACAAGCCGGTTCGCATCGTGGTGACCTTTCCCCCCGGCGGCAGCTCCGACGCCATGATTCGCCTGCTCGCGCCCAAGATGGGCGAGACCCTGGGCCAGCAGGTGGTGGTGGACAACCGCCCCGGCGCGGGCGGCAACATCGGCCTGAGCCTGGTGGCCAAGGCGCCGGCCGATGGCTACACCCTGGGCCTGGGCGCCGCCGGTGGCCTGGCGGCCAACGTGAGCCTGTACCCGCAGATGCCCTTTGACCCGATCAAAGACCTGCAGCCCATCTCCAGCGTGGCGGCCATTCCCTTTCTGATCGTGGCCCATCCGTCCATGCCGGCGGCCAACCTCAAAGAGCTGCTGGCCCTGGCGCGCAGCCAGCCAGGCAAGCTGACCATCGGCCACGGTGGCAATGGCACCGCCATGCACCTGACCGAGGCCCTGTTCGCCCAGATGGCCGACATCCAGTGGACCGACGTGGCCTACAAAGGCACTGGCCCGGCCACCACCGATGCGATGGGTGGCCAGATTCCCCTGGCCATCAGCGACATGCCGGCCGCCCTGCAACTGGTGCGCACCCAACGCCTGAAGGCCCTGGCCGTGACCAGCGCCAAGCGCCTGAGCGCCCTGCCCGATGTGCCCACGGTGGCCGAGGCCGGACTGCCCGGCTACGAGTCGGTGGGCTGGTTCGGCATGGTGGCACCGGCCGGCACGCCGCCAGCCATCGTCAAGAAGGTGAACGCCGCGCTGCAGACCGCGCTGAACGACCCGGCCACGCAAGCCAGCATCCGCAACCTGGGTGTCGAGCCCGCCGGCAGCACGCCGGAGGAATTCGGCGCCTTCATCAAGAGCGAAACCGCCAAATGGGCCCGCGTGATCCAGAAGGCCAACATCAAACTGAACTGACACCATGAGCGCGCAACCCCTACCCGACCTCAACGCCGACGTGCTGATCGTGGGCGCCGGCCCCGTGGGCCTGACCATGGCCATGGACCTGGCCGGTCGCGGCCTGAAGGTGGCCGTGGCCGAAATCCGAGCCTACAAAGAGCCCCCCAGCGTGAAGTGCAACCACGTGGCCGCCCGCACCATGGAGCAGTTCCGCCGCCTGGGCGTGGCCGCCAAGCTGCGCGCCGCCGGCCTGCCCGAGGACTACCCCAACGACGTGGTCTTTCGCACCGCCATGACCGGCGTGGAGCTCACCCGCATTCCCATCCCTGGGCGCAGCACCCGCTACACCGCCACCGGCGGGCCCGACACCTGGTGGCCCACGCCCGAGCCGCCTCACCGCATCAACCAGATCTACCTGGAGCCCATCCTGCTGGAGCACGCGGCCAGCCTTCCCGGCGTGACCCTGCTCAACCGCACGCAAATCACCGCCTTCGAGCAGGACGACAGCGGCGTGAGCGCCACCGCCCAGTGCCTGGACAGCGGCCAGACCCGCACCCTGCGCGCGGCCTACCTGGTGGGCTGCGACGGTGGCTCGTCTGGCGTGCGCAAACAAATTGGCGCCTCGCTGCAAGGCACGCCGGTGATCCAGCGCGTGCAGTCCACCTACTTGCGCGCCCCGGCGCTCAAGGCCCTGATGCCCGGCAAGCCCGCCTGGTGCTACTACTCGGTGAACACGCGCCGTTGCGGCACCGTGTTCGCCATCGACGGCCAGGAGCGCTGGCTGGTGCACAACCACCTCAACGCCGACGAGCCCGACTTCGACTCGGTCGACCGCGACCAATCCATCCGCGCCATCCTCGGTGTGGACGAGCGCTTCGAGTACGAGGTGATCTCCAAGGAAGACTGGGTGGGCCGCCGCCTGGTGGCCAACCGATTCCGCGACCGGCGCGTCTTCATCGCCGGCGACGCCGCCCACCTGTGGGTGCCTTATGCCGGCTACGGCATGAACGCCGGCATAGCCGACGGCCTGAACCTGGCCTGGCTGCTCGCCGCACGGGTGCAGGGCTGGGGCACCGAGGGCATGCTCGACGCTTACGAAGCCGAACGCCAGCCCATCACCGAGCAGGTGTCCAACTTCGCCATGGACCACGCGCAGAAAATGATCAAGGCCCGCCGCGCCGTGCCCGCCAACATCGAAGCCGACGGCCCCGATGGCCAGGCCGCGCGCGCCCTGGTGGGACAAGAGGCCTACGAGCTCAACGTGCAGCAGTTCTGCTGCGCCGGCCTGAACTTCGGCTACTACTACCAGGGATCGCCCATCATCGTGAGCGATGGCGAAGCGCCACCGGCCTACTCCATGGGCAACTTTACAGCCTCCACCGTGCCCGGCTGCCGCGCGCCTCACTTCTGGCTGCAAGACGGGCGCTCGCTCTACGACGCCTTCGGCCCCGGCTACACCCTCCTGGTGCGCTCTGCCGGGCTAAACCTGGCCCCCCTGCAGGCCGCTGCCGAAGCCGCTCGCCTGCCGCTCACCGTGCTGGACATCAGCGCCGAGCCCCAGGTGCCCGAGGCCTACGCCCATGCCCTGGTGCTGTGCCGCTCAGACCAGCACGTGGCCTGGCGCGGCCAGGCCCTGCCGGCCGACTGCCAGGCGCTGGTGGGCGTGCTCACCGGTGCCGGGCACGCCAACGCGGCCCCAGCCGCCAACGCCCAGGCCGTGGCCGCCTGAGGCCCGCAACTTGCTTGGTGCACGGGGACGCCGCCCGCCTGGGCGGCCGCAAGGCAAACTCCATGCTCCAAGCGATTCAAGGCCAATGGTTCGAGATGCGCGCCCTGGGCGACGGCATCACCTTCATCACCGAACCGCACGTCATTCCCCTCTTGCGCTGCAACATCTGGCACATCCGCGGCCGTTCGCTCGACCTGGTGGTGGACAGCGGCCTGGGCCTGTGCAGCCTGCACGAAGCGGCGCGCCACCTGTTCGGCCAGCGCGTGGCGGCCGTGGCCACCCATGTGCACCTGGACCACGTGGGTGGTCACCATGAATTCGCGGAATGCTGGTGCCACCGGTTGGAGGCCGAGGGGCTGCGCCGGCCCAGCGCCAGCTTCAACCTGTCAGGGCCCGACACCGACCTGGCCGATTTCGACGGCGCTTTTCCCGGCTACGAAACCGGTGGGCCGGTGGTCACCGCCCTGCCCTGGGCGGGCTACGACCTCTCGGCCTGGGAACTCAAGGCCGCCAGCGTCACCCGCACGCTAGACGAGGGCGACGTGATCGACCTGGGCAACCGCCACTTCGAGGTGCTGCACCTGCCCGGCCACTCACCGGGCAGCATCGGCCTGTGGGAGGCCGCCACCGGCACCCTGTTTTCGGGTGACGCGGTGTACGACGGCCCGCTGCTCGATGCCCTGCACCACAGCGACCGCGCCGCCTACGCCCGCACCATGGAGCGCCTGCTCAGCCTGCCGGTGCAGGTGGTGCACGCCGGGCACGACCCGAGCTTTGGCCGCGATCGGCTGCACGAGATCGCACGGGCCTACCTGAAAGGCCTTCAGGCGTGAGGCAGGCCCGCGCAGACGGGGTTCACACCGTGGTGACGAACTGCTCGCGCGGGCGGCGCACCTTCTTCAGGTTCACCAGCCAGTCGCCCTCGGCGGCGCGGTAGCCCAGCGGCAGCATCACCACCGAGCGCAGGCCGCGCTCGCGCAGGCCCAGGATCTCGTCCACCTTGGCCGGGTCAAAGCCTTCCATGGGAGTGGCGTCCACCTGCTCGTCGGCGGCGGCGATCAGCGCGGTGCCCAGGCCGATGTAGGCCTGGCGGGCGGCGTGCTGGTGGTTCTCTTCAGCGGGGCGCGGCGGGTACAGGGCCAGCAGCTTCTGGCGGTAGGCCTCCCAGCCTTCGTTGACGAAGCCACGCTCGGTGTTGACCAAGTCAAACATGGCGTTGATGCGCTCGGCGGTGTAGTTGTCCCAGGCGGCAAACACCAGCAGGTGCGAGCCGTCGGTGACCTGGGCCTGGTTCCAGGCGTGTTCGCGAATGCGCGCGCGCACGGCCGGGTCGGTGACCACGATCACCTCGTAGGGCTGCAGGCCGCTGGAGCTGGCGGTCAGGCGCACGGCCTCCACGATGCGGTCCACCTTGTCTTGCGGCACCGGGCGGCTGGGGTCCATCTTCTTGGCGGCGTAGCGCCACTGGAGTTTGTCGAGCAGTTGAGACATGGCGATTGGGTTGGCCGAAGGGCCGGGGTCAAAGAGAACGCGATGATGGCCGTGCCGGCCACAAGCCGCCGGCGCAGGCAGGAATATCCCGCGCGCAACAGGTTCATGACATCAGGGCGTTTGACGGCAAGCCGCCGTGATGACAGGCGCGGCCCCTGGGCTGTTGGCGCAACTTCACTGGCGACCACGCCGAGTCCTGTCGACGTGAGTGGGTCAGACACCCCAGAGGGTCAATCAAGCCCGTGCCAGCCGATCGCCCAAGGGGGTGCGGCGCACCAGCCACTTCTCGGTTTCGGCCACTCCAAAAACCAGCACACCACACAGCACGGTTTTGGTCCACTCGTCTGCGCTCAGGTGGGTAGAGCCAAACACGCCCTGCAGCGCAGGCAGGTGGACGAAGCCCACCTGCAGCGCCACACACACGGCCATGGCCAGCAGCACGTAGAGGTTGCCGGTGAGGCCTTCGCGGTTCAGCACTGGGCCCAACACCGAGCGGCTATTGAGCAGGTAGAACACCTCGGCCATCACCACGGCGTTCACGGCCATGGTGCGGGCGGTCTCCAGCGGCGTGCCTTGCTGGGTTTCCCACAGAAAGAGGCCCAGGGCACCGCTCATCATGAGCAAAGACACCATCAGCACTCGCCAGGCGAAAAAGCCCGTGAGCAGGGGCTGGCCCGGAGGCCGGGGTGGGCGGCGCATGATGCCGCGCTCGGCCGGCTCAAAGGCCAGGGCGAGGCCCAGAGTGCTTGAGGTGACGAGGTTGATCCACAGCACTTGCGCCGGGGTGAGCGGCAGGGCCAGCTCGAACAGGATGGCGGCGATCACCACCAGGGCCTCGCCGCCGTTGGTGGGCAGCATGAAGAGGATGAACTTCTTGAGGTTGTCGTAAACGGCACGTCCCTCGCGCACGGCGGCGGCGATGGTGGCGAAGTTGTCGTCGGCCAGCACGATGTCGGCGGCTTCTTTGGCGGCCTCGGTGCCCTTGCCGCCCATGGCCACGCCCACGTCGGCGCGCTTGAGGGCGGGCGCGTCGTTCACGCCGTCGCCCGTCATGGCCACCACCTGGGCACCGGCCTCGGGCGATTGCAGGGCCTGCACCAGGCGCAGCTTGTGCTCGGGGCTGGCGCGGGCGAACACGTCCACCTCTTGCACGGTCTGGCGAAGGGTGGCGTCGCTCATCAGGGCCACCTCGGCCCCGGTGAGGGCGGGCTTGCCCAGCCCAATGCCCAGTTGCGCGCCGATGGCGCGGGCGGTTTCGGCGTGGTCGCCAGTGATCATCTTCACGCGAATGCCGGCGCCATGGCACTCGGCCACGGCGCGGCGGGCTTCTTCTCGCGGCGGGTCAATGATGCCCACCAGCGCCAGCATCACGAAGCCCGTCTCGGCGTCCTCGAAGGCCAGTTGCGCGCCAGCAGGGGCGGCCCGTTTGCAGGCCAAGGCCAGCAGGCGCAGGCCATGCGCGGCGATGTCGGTGGCCATGCGGCGCCACTGGTCCACGTCCAGCGGGCGCATGCCCTCGGGCCCCATCTCGGCGGAGCACATGTCCAGCACGCGTTCGGGCGCGCCCTTGACAAACAGCCACGGCTGCCCCTCGCTGTCGTGGTGATGGGTGGCCATGAAGCGATGCTGCGACTCAAAGGGGATGCTGCCCAGGCGCGGCCAGGCGGCCTGGGCCAGGTGCGGGGTGAAGCCGGCCTTGCCGCCCAGCACCAGCAGCGCGCCCTCGGTGGGGTCACCTTCCACACGCCACTCGCCGTCCACTTGGTGCAGGCGGGCGTCGTTGCACAACACGCCGGCGCGGGCGGCCAAGGCCAAAGCGGGGTAGCGCTCGGGGTCGATCACATGGGCCCCCTGGCGCAGATCGCCCTCGGGGGCGTAGCCCACGCCTTCCACCGCGAAGTCGTGCCCGGCGCACACCACGCGCTGCACCGTCATTTCGTTGCGGGTGAGGGTGCCGGTCTTGTCGGAGCAGATCACCGTGACCGAGCCCAGCGCCTCCACCGCTGGCAAGCGCCGAACAATGGCCTGGCGCCGGGCCATGCGCTGCACGCCCAGGGCCAGGGTCACGGTCATGATGGCCGGCAGCCCCTCTGGAATGGCCGAGGCCACGAGGGCCACGACCATCATGAACATCTCGGCGGCCGCATGTCCCCGGGCCCACACCCCGATCACAAAGGTCATTGCCGCCATGCCCAGAATGGCCATCGCCAGCACATGGCCAAAGCGCGCCACCTGCCGAAGCAGCGGTGTCTGCAGCGACTGCACATCGGTGAGCATCTGGTTGATCTGGCCCAGTTCGGTGGCCGCGCCAGTGGCCACCACCACCCCGGCGCCCTGCCCATACACGGCGAGCGTGCCCGAATAAGCCATGCCGCTGCGGTCGCCCAGCGGCGCATCGGCCGCCACGGGTGCCACGGCCTTCTCCACCGGCAACGACTCACCCGTGAGCGCGGCCTCCTCCATGCGCAGGCCGTTGACCTGCACCAGGCGCAAATCGGCCGGCGCGCGATCGCCCGAGGCCAGCAGCACCACGTCGCCCGGCACCAGGTCGACGGCGTCCACTTCCTGCCGCTGGCCCTCCCGCACCACGGTGGCGCGGGGCGTGAGCATGGAGCGGATGGCGTCCAGCGCCGACTCGGCCTTGCCCTCCTGGACAAAGCCGATCACCGCGTTAATGACCACCGCCGCCAGCAGCACACCCGTGTCCACGTAGTGCGCCAGTGCAAAGGTGATGCCGGCGGCCACCAGCATCACGTACAGCAACACGTTGTGAAACTGCATGAGCAAGCGCCGAAGCGCGCCACGCCGCTGAGGTGGCGCCAGGCGGTTGGCGCCATGCCGTGCGCGGCGGCGCAGCACCTCAGTGACCGACAGCCCCTGCGCCACATCGGTCTGCAAAGCCTGCGCCACCTGCCCTGGCTCTCGCGCGTGCCAGGGGATAGAGGTGGCGTGGTCGGCTGAAGGGTGGCGATCGGACATGGCAGGGACAATTGCGGGCGGTCGACGGGTGCCCCAACTCTAGTCAGCCCACCTGGGAACGGCGAGCCCCAATCGCCGGACACCTGACCCACATCAACTCCGTCCGCCTCTCCGGCATTGAGCACACTCAATGCGGGCACGGGGTTGAGGCCTAGCATGGGCCGCCCCAACCAATGGAGGCACGCCATGCAACCGCACCGATCTCTTGCCAACACCCTCGCCGCCACCGCCGCCGCCCTGGTGCTGCTGGCCGCCAGCGGCTGCGCCGTCAGCCGAGGCCAGCAATCGGTGGGCGCCTATGTGGACGACGCTGGCATCACCACCTCGGTGAAGGCCAAGCTCTTCGAGGACAAGACCGTGGCCGGCTCGTCCATCAGCGTGGAGACGCTCAACGGAACGGTGATGCTTTCGGGCTTTGCCAAGAGCGCGGCCGAGCGCAGCACCGCCGAAGGCCTGGCGCGCTCGGTGAATGGCGTGAAGGACGTGAAAAACCAAATCGTCGTGCGCCCCTGAAGCGCCGGCACCAAGCCCGGCCCCGGCGACGCAGGGGGTGGTCAATGTGAACAAGCGGCAAGCCGACTCGCCCGGCCTGCCGTGAACGGCGCTTGGCTGGCGGCCAGGCCCTGCCGCTCCCATCGTGGCCACGCGGCAGCGATGGCGCCCACCATCGTTCTCCATGGCACCGGCCCCACCTCGGCGGCTCTAGTGCGCCATGCGGCGCCGCGAGTCCATCAGCGTTGCCACCCAACGTTCGGGTCGGCCCATCTTCAGTTCCCGCTTCGCCTGTGCATTCACTGGCGGGGCCGGCCGCCCCTGGGAACGCTTCGAGACCAGACGGACCATGGACAAAGACGACATCAATCGCAACAACAACCGCAACGATCCCAACTACACCCCCGATAACACCCTGGCACTGACCGCGCCCCTGTCGCCGCTCGAGATGCTGCCGACCGAACTCCTGCTCCAGATCGCGTCGTACCTCGGCATTAGCGAGAAAGACTTCACCCTGGTGTCAAAGCAGTTGCTGCAAATCTATCGAGACCGCATCCTGCGCGTCAGCCTCAGGAACACCGATTCGCTGGGGCATTTGATCAGCGAAGACTTCGGCGACGACAACCCGGTCCTCCCGAGTTTTCCATCGGCCCAACTCATCACGGTTGGTCAGCACGAATTGATCGACCTCCAAATTTTGCGGCAGAGGCCGGCAAGCGAAGCGCCGATAGTCGCGTTCAGTTTGCACATCGACGACGAATTCGAACTCGCCTATGTGATGAATTTGTACCGCAACAGGCCGCGCCTGGCCTCCTTTGTTTCACACCTGTCGCTGGGCAAAAAGGTTTGGCGACACGGTTCAATAGAAAAACCCGAGCATGCTGACAACATTCGCAGGCTACCGACCACATTTCCGAACCTGATCAGCCTGGTCATTGAAGGCCACCACGAGCTGAACGACGACGTGCTGGCAATGCTGGGTGAAACCCATGCCGAGGGTGACAAAGCCAAGTTCAACTCACTGACCACCCTGTGCCTGAGCGGTTGCCAAGGCCTCACCGAGCACGCCATGCTGGCGCTGCTAGAGGTATGCCCTGGCACCGTCGAGGTGCTGCTGGAAGACTCATTCAAGAGCAACTTGGCTCCATTCGCCAGCCTGGCGCAGTGGCACGCGCTGCGCAAAGTGACGATCTTGCAAGGGCGTGACAGCCGCGGCGAGCGCATGTGCATCAACGATGACGACCTGGCGAGCTTGGGTGCCATTGGCGCCCAACTGGAGTCCTTGTCTCTGCCTGGTCTTCACGTCTTTTCGGCACAAGCCCTCGCCGACCTGGGCGATGCCTGCCCCAACCTGACCTACCTGCAGTTGGGGAGCAACGAATCCGAATGCGTCTCGGACAGCCTGCTCGCGGTGCTGGGAACTTGGCAAAACCTGCAAACCCTGAAGATTGGCGCCGGCCGCCACCTCACCGAAGCGGGATTGATCTGCCTGCAACAGTGCCCCTCGCTGGTTCATCTGCACATCTTCAATGAGCCGCCCATCACCGGCAATTTGTTGAAGGGTCAAGCACCTGCCTTCCCCCGTTTGCGCAGCCTGAGGTTTCTCAACAATGGCCTTTTGCCCGCCGAGGGCTTGCTGGCCATTCTGGAAGCCTGTCCCAATCTGGTGGAATTCAATGGCCTTGTGTTGGAAGGCGAAGACTACGAAAGCGACCTGGCCAGGTGGGAGAGGGAAATTGGCCCCACCTTGGCGATAGTTCAGGGCGTCGGCGCCAGCGTGTTCGAACTGGAATTCTCGTTAAGCCCCCAATGCATCTTGCAGTACAGAGCCGCCAAATCTCTGATAGCGACGTTCAACCTGGACATTGAGCTGCTGGCCCAACCCTGGCACTTTTAAGCCCCCAGTGACACCGGCACCCGAGCGAGCGTAACGGGTAGCCCAGGCTGGCGCACCGCGCCTCATCGGCCCAGCCAAAGGGCCGAGCGGGTGCGGCGTCAGCCGGCGTTCGCGCGCAACGCCGCATTCAACTGGTCAACCACCTCGGCCCAGTCGGCGTCTTCCTGCAGTTCTTCGCGCAGCAACGCCGCCTGTGCGGGCGTCCAGAAAGGCGCCTCGTGCAGCAGCGTGCCCGCGGGCAAGGGCGAGTGCCAGCGCACGAAGCTGGCGATGCTGGCCGCGTCGTTGGCCAACCCCAACTGGGCGAACAGCTCGGAAAAGCGGTGAAACGAAGACTCCATCCTGAAACCCCCTTTGCGCAATGTGCCGAGCATACGCCGCCGATGGATCGCCCCCAAGACAAATGCCACCAATGAAATGGCGCGCTTTTGTCTTGCGCGACGAGCCATTTTCTCTACGGGCGACACACCAGACCGTCACGCAACCCAACTTTGAGGCCCTCATGATCACAGACGCCGACAACGAAAACCACAACGCCAACGCCACCGACACACAAGCCCTGCCCCTGATACCCACCGAGCTGTGGCAAACCATCTTTGGCCACCTCGGCATCAACGCCAGCGACGTGGCGCAGGTGTCCAAACAGTTTCTCGCGGCCTGGCGCACGGGGGTGGTGGGTGTGCGCGTGCACATCCCCAGGGCCCATTCCCTGAGCTTCCTGCTGGAAGATCACTTCAACTCGTTCCCCAACCTGAAGTTCGTTGACCTCTGCGACAACAACGCCTACTTTTCACGAACACCCAGCGCACGCGAACTGGCGCTGACGCGGCCCTTCATCAGCCTTCACCTGACGCTCACCTCGCACATTCGCCTGAGCGACGTGGCCGCTTTCCTGGCCCAACACCCCCGGTGGGCCGCCGCGGTGACGCAGGTCTCCATCTTTGCCAGCCACAGCGGGTTTGCGCCGGCCTGGGCCCTGATCCGCTTGCTGCCCAACCTGGTCACCCTGCGACTCAGCGGCTTCTCTGACGTGACAGACGACCGCCTGCGCGACCTGTGCCGACTGCCCTCGCTGCGCCAGCTCGCGGTGATCATGTGCACCGGCTTCACGGGCGAGGGACTTGATGCCATGGCGCACCCGGACAGCGGCATCCAGTCGCTCGAACTCCGGCACACCTCCCTCTCTGGCGACCAGTTGGCCCACCTGTCACAAAACCCCGAGTTGCAAAAGCTGACACTGGCGGGCTGCAGCCTGGTGAAGTCACAAGACCTGTGTCACCTGCGATCGATGCCGGCGCTCAAGGTGTTGTCCTTGCGCGAAAACCCCCAGTTCGACGACGCGGGGCTGAAGCTGCTGGCCGAGCAATTGCCCCAACTGGAGATGCTGGACATCGCCTATTGCGGCAGCGTTGGCAACGCAGGGCTTGGCGCGCTGGTCAAGCTACAGCAACTCAGCTACCTGAGCCTGCTGGGCTGCTGCCGGTTCTCGGAACAGGCCGTGCACGAACTGGCGGCCCAATTGCCCGCGCTCACCGAGGTAGCGGCCCACCGGCTGCTCAACATGACGGGCGAGACCATGGGTGTGCCGCGCAACGCAAAAGACCAGCCAGTCACCATGACGACCTCGCATCGCGCGATCTGAGGTTTGCCTCGAATGGGGCGGCCACCGGGGCGCGATGGCCCACCCCGCGTGGCCCTCAGGCCTGCGCCAACGCGTGGCGCAGCAGCAGCGCCGCCAGCACCCACATGGTCAGGCCAATCAGGGCGTCCAACACCCGCCAGGCCCGGGGCCGCGCGAACCAGGGCGCCAACCAGCGCGCACCAAAACCCAGCGCGGCAAACCAGCCCAGGCTGGCCGCGCTGGCCCCGGCCACGAACCAGCCTTGCAGCGGCGCGGGCTGCTGCGCGCCGATGCTGCCCACCAGCAGCACCGTGTCCAGGTACACGTGCGGATTGAGCAAGGTAAAAGCGGCGGCCTGCGCCAGCACGGCCCCCCGGCCCAGGCCGTCGCCACCGTCGGCCGCCCGCAGGGCTTGCGCATGGCGCGCGCGGCGCAGCGCCCGCCAGCCGTACACCGCCAAAAAGCCCGCCCCGGCCAAGGCCAGCGCGCGCGCCAGGCCTGGGCTGGTGCCCAGGGCCTGCGCCATGCCCAGCACCCCGGCGCTGATCAGCAGCGCATCGGCCAACGCACAAAACAGCACCACGCTGCCCACGTGCTCGCGCCGCAGGCCCTGGCGCAGCACAAAGGCGTTTTGCGCGCCAATGGCCACGATCAGGCCCAGGCTCAGGGCCAGGCCCTGGGTGAACACCGGCCAGGCCTGCAACAAGGTGGAAGAACCGAAATCCATCAGGGGCATAAAAAGAGAGCTTGCCAGAGCACTGGCACGAAGCAAGGGCGGCGGGCTTAGTGCCGGTGCGTGTGGTGCGCGTCGGGCACGTGGGGGTGGCTGTGGCGCAGGGGTTCGTGGCGGTGCCAGTGGCTGTGCGGCCCGGTGGGCATGGGGTCGTGGTGGTGCAGGTGGTGGCCGTCGTCGTGGCCATCGTCGTGGGTGTGGGCGTGCTCATGTTCCAGCGCCTCGTGCTGGTGTTCGTGGCGGGGGTCTCCCAGCAGGGGCATCACCACGCCGGCCACCATGAGGGCACCGCCCAGGGCCAGCAGCGCGCTGGGCGCGCGCTCACCCAGGGCAAAGGCACCCAGCGCGCCCATGAAGGGCGCAAACGCAAACACCGAGCCGGTGCGCGCGGCGCCAAATTGCCGCTGCGCCAGCAAATAGAAACGCAGGCTCAGGCCATAGCCGCTCGCCCCCACGGCCAACAGGGCCAGGGCCGCCGTGGCGCCAGGCAGTGGTTCGCCGCGCAGCAGCGCCAGCGTGGCGGTGGCCAGCGCCCCCAGTGCCGCCTTGACCAGCACCACCTGACCGGGGTCGCGCTCGGCCACGCCGCGCGAGAGGGTGTTGTCCACGCCCCAGGCCACCGTGGCCAGCGCCACCGCCAGCAACCCCAGCAACTGCACCTGCCCGGCCTGGCCCTGGTCCCACACCAGCAGGGCGCCCCCGGCCAGCAGCAAGGCCACGGCCGCCTTCACCCTCGGGCCCAGCGCCTCGCCATACCAGCGCCAGGCCAGCACAGCGGTGAACACCGCCTCCAGCGTGAGCAGCAGCGAGGCACTGGCGCCGCTGGTGCGCTGCAGGCCCCAGGCCTGGGCCACCGGCCCCACCACCGCACCGGCCAGCACCATGGCCAGCAAGCGCGGCGCATCGCCCCGGCGCAACGGGGCCTCTTGGCCCGCGCCACGGCGCTGAAAAGACGCCACCAGCGCCGCCCCGCCGTACAAAAGCGCGGCCGTGGTGAACGGCCCCAGGCCCTGGCCGAAGTGCTGCACAAAGGGCGTGCTCAGGCCGAACAAGGCCGCGGCCAGCAAGGCCAGGGCGGCGCCGCGCAGGGCGGGGGTGGTGACATGACGCACGGAAGTCAGGCGTTGAAGAAAGGTCGGACGAGCTTATTCCTTGGCACGGAAAGCGAGCAAGCCAATGCCAATCACGCCATTCAATAGGACACCATCCAATCGCCCATCACCGCCCCACCCCTTGAACCGACCATCGGCCTTGCACCGCCGCTGCACCTGCTGGCAGAGTGCTGGCGACCCATGGCCCCAGCAGGTGAGCAAGCGCTTGAGGCCAGGCCACCATTTCAGGAGGACCCCCATGAACCGTGTGATCGCTGCCGTGGCTGGCCTGGCTGGTCTGTGGTTTCTATTGCTCGCCAGCCCACGCTCGGCAGGCGAGGCGGTGGTGAGGTTCGCCATGGCCGCCGTGCTGCTGGTGTTCGCCTACCGCCGCTTTCGGGCCGCGCCGCAGAAGACGGCCGAGTACGTGAAGCGCGCCGAAGGCGCCGACACCGTGATCGACGTGACCCCCGCCGCCGCACCGGTGAACGCCTTTGCCGCCGTGCTGGCCGTGGTCTTCGCGGCCGGCACCGTGGGCAGCGGCGTGGCCTACCTGTGGGTGATGGGCCTGCTGTTCGCGGGTGCCGCCGCCCTGGTGCTGCTGAAAGACCCCCGGGGCGCCAGCGCCAGCCGCCGCGCCAGCCTGCGCGTGGGGCCAGAGGGCATCAGCACCGGTGGGCAGCGGCTGGCCAAGGTCGATGTGCACCACCTGCGCATCAAGAACGCGCTGGGGGGCGAGGTGGAGATCGTGTACGACGCCAACCGCGGCATTCCCACCGGCACCCTGGTGGGCCTGGCGCACCGGCGCAAGCTGGCTGAGGTGGCCTACCGCGTGGAGGCCGAGGCCGCCGGCCGCGCCCATGTGCTGGCCGCCGGGCTGGACGACACCACCGCCCGGGGCCTGCTCACCGAGGTGGGCCGCGCCCTGCACGGCGGCGCACCCACGGCCTGAGCGCGCGCCGCGCACGGGCTCACTCCCGCTCGATTTCCAGGTAGGTGCGGCTGGCGTTGCCCGGCAGCAGCTCGGCCGAATTGGCCAGCCGCTGGTAGGGCTGGGTGTCAAAGCCCTTGATGGCGGTGCCGATGTCTAGCCCCTCGTCCACCGCGCGCTTCATGTGGGCGCGCAGGGCAGCCAGGTAGTCGCGGGTGTCGGCGCGGGCGCGGGCCAGGTCGCTCACGCGGCCATGGCCCGGCACGATGCGCTCGGGCGCCAGGCGCTCGATCTCGTCAAAGGTGTCCAGCCAGGCCCGGGTGTTGCTCACCGGCAGCACGCCCAGCATGCGGTCCACATAGACCACGTCGCCGCTGAACAGCACGCGCTGTTGCGGCAGCCACACCAGCATTTCCCCCGGCGTGTGGGCGCCGCCCCGGTGCTTGAACTCAAAGCGCACACCGCCCAAAGCAAGCGACGCATCAGGCCCTTGCAGCCAGCGGCTGGGAAAGGTGGGCACCGTGCCGTCGGCCTTAGGCCCCATCACCTGCTTCAGCGCGGCCAGTTGCTCGCCGCCCCGGTTGGCCATGTCGGCCTGCCCGGCGGCGTGGGCCAGCACCTCGGCCCCTTGCGCCAGAAAGTAGCCATTGCCCAGCCAGCGGTGGTCTTGCCCGCCGGTGTTGATGACCCAGCGCACCGGCAGCGGCGTGACACGGCGAATGGCCTCGTGCACCTGGCGCGCGCCTTGGAAAGTGGCGCCGCTGTCAATGAGCACCGCGCCCTCGGCCGTGAGCACCAGGCCCAGGTTGGCGTTGAGGCCTTCGTTCGATTCGGTGCGTGGGCCGGTCTCGCCGATGAAGGCGTACACGCCCTCCACCACTTTCTCGAAGCGCACGTCCACCGCCCGCGCCGGCAGCGCGGCCAACAGGCTGAGGCTGGCCACGCAGGCCAAGGTCCAGCGAAGTGGGCTCATGTGGGTGCCCCCTGGCCCGAGGCCAACTGGGCCGAGAGTTGCTGCGCGTAGCCCAGCAGCGTGGGCATGCCGGGCTCTTTGCGCGGCCACAGCAGGCCCACGCCGTCGTTGGCGTGGCGGGGCAGCAAGTGCAGGTGGAAATGGAACACGGTTTGGTCGCCCTCTTTGCCGTTGGCCTGCAAGAGCGTGAGGCCCGGTGGGTGGAAGGTGTGGGCAATGGCCTGGGCGATGCGCTGGGCGGTGTGCATCACCGCCGCGCCCTCTTCTGGCGTGAGCTCGAACAGGTTGGCGGCGTGGCGCCGGGTGGCCACCAGCACGTGCCCGGGGTTCACCTGGCCGATGTCCATGAAGGCCAGGGTGAGCTCGTCTTGGTGCACCAGCGCGGCCGGCAACTCGCCGCGCGCGATGCGGCAAAACACGCACTCACCGGGCGGCGAGTGATCAACAAACTGGGGCATGGGGCATGTCTCCTTGAATGGGCGGCCCGAGAAGGCGGCCGCTGGGTCAGGCCGCATTCTGCCGGTGCTCAGCGCGCGCCTGAAGCCATGCCGCGCAGCCCCAGCGTGGCGGCCTCCACCGCGCCGGCCAGGTAGCCCGGAAACTGCGGCGACCACTCGCTGGCAATGCCGGTGAGGCCGCCCGCCCAGGGGCCATCGGCCGCGCGGGCGGCCGGGGCGGCGGCGTGGTGGCCGGTGGCGTCCAGGTCTTGTGCCGTGGCGGTGAACGGGTCGGCCGCCCAGTCTTTGAGGTGAGTGGCCAGGGGCTGGGCCGCCGCCTCGCCGAACAGGCGCACCAGCTGGGCCTGGCAGTGGGCCAACAAGGCCTCGGGGGCCACGCCCTGGCGCACGCGCGCTGGCACGCCCACAAAGCCAAACAGCGCGGCGCTGCCGCCGGGCATGGACGCGTCGTGAATTTCCACCAGCGGCCCGCGCGCGCTGCGCGCCTGGCCCGATAAGCCCTGCTCACGCCAGAAAGGCGTGGGGTACACGGCCAGGAACTTGGCGTGCGGCGCCATCCACGTGGGCGTGGCGCGCCACTGGGCCAGCAGCGGCGCGGGCAAGGCGGGGCTGAACACCAGGCGCTGCGCGGCCAGGCGCGGCGGCAAGGCCAGCAACACGTGCTCGGCCTGCCAGGTGGCGGCCTGGCCGTTGGGGTCGATACCGTCTTGCACCAGCAGCTCGGTGTGGGTGGCGCTGCGGTGCAGCTCGCGCACCGCGTGGCCGGTGTGCAGTTGCTGGGCGGGCAGGCGGCTGGCCAGTGCATTCACGAAGGCGGCCATGCCACCCACCAGGCGCATGGCGGCGGGCGAATTGGCGTAGCCACCCAGGCGGTGCACGGGCTCGTGCGGGCTGCGCTCAAGCAGCATGTCGCCCGCCTCAAACTGCTCGAAACGCGCCAGCCCCAGGCTGGCCACCACCGCGTCCAGCTCGGGCTGCAGCTCGGGCCAGAACCAGGTGGGGCCCAAGTCCAGGCCCTCGGCAGGCCCGGCCGGGGCCGAGAGAATGCGCCCGCCCAGGCTGGGGCGGGCCTCGAACAGCGCCCAGTGGTGTTCGCCCTGCTCTTGCAGCCGGTGCGCGGCGTACAGGCCACTCAGGCCACCGCCCACGATGGCCACGCGCACGCGCCGCGCGCTCACGCCAGCCCCTGGTCAAGCCCCAGCACCTGGGCCAGGTGCCCGGTCTTGAGGTACACGGTGGCGCCCTGCGGGCCGGCCACCCAGGCCAAGGCCTCAGCGGGCGGCAAGCGGCACCAGCCATGCGGGGTAAGGGGCGGCGCATCGCCTTCGGCGGCCCGCAATTCGCCCGCCAGCACCAGCAGCTCGGCGCCGCCCGTGGCATCGGGCCGCAGCACCGCGCCGGGGGCCAGGCGTTGCAGGCTCACTTGCTCGGCTTCGCTTTGGAACAGCGGGCACACGGCGCGGTCGGCCTGCTGTTGCCAGTGGGCTGCGTCGTGCGTGTTGACGCGCACCGCCTCGCGCTCGGTGGGCGGCATTTGCCAGAGCTTCACGAAGATGAGCGCGCCCTCGGGGCTGGCGGGGCGGTGGGCCGAGCCGGGCGGGTTGCGCAGGTACCAGCCCTGGAGGTAGCTGGCGTGGTCGTCGGCAAAGGTGCCCGAGAGCACCAGAATTTCTTCGCCACCGGGGTGCTGGTGCGGGGGAAAGGTGGCGCCGGGCAGGTAGCGCACCAGGCTGGTGGCGCGCGCTTTTTCGGCGCCGACGCGGTCCAGCATGACGCGCTCCACCCCGCCCTGCGGCGAGGCCACCCACTGCTGCTGGTGGGCGGGCACGGTGGCGCGTTGAGAGAAATCGGCGTTCAGGCGCATGGGAAGCGAAGGGGCTGGCAGACAAAAAAGGCGCACCGGGCGCCACGGCGCGGCATTGTGTGCGCTGACCCGAAAGCGTGCCCAGGCCGGGGCCCGATTGCCCTGGCGCGCGCCGGGCATTGGCGGCCGGTGCGCGCTAGGCCGCGCCCTCAGCCCCACAGCGGCGCCAGCCGCTCGGCCACCGCCCGGCCGTGGCTGAGGCCCACCTCTTTCAGGGTGAGCGCAGGGCACAACTGGCGGGCCGTGGCCAGGGCGGCGCTGGCCTCTGCGCCGTGCCCTTGCTGCAGCAGCGCGGCGGCCTGCAGCACGTGCGGCAAATGAAAACGCGGGTCACGCCGGGCGGCGGTGCGCGCCTCGGCCAAGGCCTCGCCAGCGCGCTCGGCCCGCAACAAAAACACGCCCAGCGCCCAGCCCCAGAAACCCAGGCGCCGGTCGCGCGGGCTGATCTGCATGCCAAAGCGCATTTGCTCAATGCCCGCCGCCAGTTGGCCGCCAAGCCCCAGCGAGGCGCCCATGGCCACGTGGGCCTGGGCGTTGCTCGGGTCAAGATCGAGCGCGCGCTGCAGCAGCGCCACGCCTGGCTCGCGCTGGCCCAGGTCACACAGGGCGCAGCCGGCGTAGCCCAGCACCTCGGGGCTGCCGTCGTCCAGCGCCAGGGCGCGCTGCGCGGCGGCCAGGGCATCGGCCGCCAGGCCCGCCGCGTCGGGCTGCCAGCTGATGTTGACCGACAAGGCCGTGAGCAGCGCGTATTGCGCATGTCCCAGGCCAAAGCTGGGGTCTAGCGCCACGCTGTGCCGCAGGCGCGCCCGCGCCTCTTGCATGGCCTCGCGGCTCCAGCCCTGCATGGCCAGCGAACCAATGGCCTGGTGGTAATGCGCCCACACGTCCTGGTTCTCGGGCCGCTGGCGGCGCACGTGCGCGATTTCGGCGCGGGTGAGCTCGGGCTCCAGCTCGGCCATGATGCCGCGCGCAATGTCTTCCTGCAGGTCAACCGCTTCAGCGCGGCGGCGGTCAAACCGGCCGCTCCACAGCACGTGGCCGGTGGCCGCGTCGATGAGCTGGGTGGACACGCGCACCCCATCGGCCTGCGGGCGCACGCTGCCCTCCACCACGTAGCGCACGCCCAGTTGCCGCGCCACCTCGGGCACCGACACCTCGTGCCCCCGAAACGCAAACGACGAGGCGCGCGAGATCAGCCAGAAACCCGGCACCCGCGCCAGCAGGGCAATGGCGTCTTCGGCCAGGCCGTCTGCCAGAAACTGCAGGCCCGGCTCGCTGGACAGCACCTGAAACGGCAGCACCGCCAGCGTGGTTTTGCTGGCAGCCGCCGGGCGCGGCACCGGGGCCGCCACGCCCTCATCCAGCGGCGCCACCGGCAGCGCGAAGCGGTAGCCCCGCCCCGGCACCGTGGCAATGGCCTGCGCGCCCAGCACCTTGCGCAGCGCCGACACCTGCACCGACAGGTTGTTTTCTTCCACCACCAGGCCCGGCCACACGGCGGCCAGCATCTCGTCTTTGCTGAGCACCCGGTCGCGGTGCGCCAGCAGGCACACCAGCAAATCAAACGCACGCGCGCCCAGCGGCGCCGGCGCACCGTCCACCAGCAACACGCGCTCGGCCGGCCGCAGCTCAAAACGGTCAAAACGCAAAGGCTCTTGCATGGGCATTCCCTCGCCACGGCGGCAACCCGCCAAGGGCCATGTTTAGCCAATTCTTAGGAAATTTAAAGGGCAGCCGCGCCCGCGCTGGCTACCGTTGGGCCACCCCCACCCACTGAGGAGCGCCCGCATGAACCCCAGCACCCCCCACCCCAGCCCAAGCGAACTGCGCGCCCTGTACCTGGCCGACCCCGAGCAAGCCCTGGCCACCAACCACGCCACCACCAGCGGCCCCCACCCGGCCGACCCCTTCCACACCCAGGTGCGGCCCAGCAAGGAAGGCGCCCAGCCCTGGCCCGTGAGCGTGCACAGCGCCGTGGGCGGCCCTTACGACGCGCCCTGCCCCGGCGACCTGCTCTGCGCCGCGCTGGCCGCCTGCCAAGACGCGTCCATCCGCATGGTGGCCCGCGCCATGGGCATTGCGCTCACCGAACTGCAAGTGCAAGTGCACGCCACGTTTGACGCCCGCGGCGCCCTGGGCGTGCAAGCCGGCGTGCCCGTGGGCTACCAGCACATCCACACCGACGTGCACATCAAAGCCCAAGACGGCACCCCGCCCGAGCTGCTGAAGAAACTGCAAACCGCCGCCGAGCGCTGCTGCGTGGTGAGCCAAACCCTGAAACAGCCGCCCACCATGGAGATGGCGTTTCACGGCTGAGGGCAGCGCGCCTGCGCCAGGGCGCCCCCGCCCGCCGAGCCCTGCCCGCCCAGCCCGACCCATTCGGGCAGGCGGGCTTTTGGCATTTGGCGTTGGGCCGCATCACCAATGCCGCCAACGCCGCCAATGCCTTGCGTGCGATTCAATGGCCAAAAAGCCACTTGCACACAGGAAAACCCGAACGCTCCCACAAATGGGTGACGCGCATTTGTAACCGTGCGCAATACGATCGTTGTCAATACATAACAATCACAGGGAGATCGACCATGCCCATCACCGGCACCGCGCGCAGACCTGCGCACATCTGCGCGCCTGCGCTGTCTTTTCCTTCGGCGTCTGCCGCCACCGCTACCCGCCCGCTGCGCGCGGGCTGGCTGGCCTCAACTGCCCTCTTCCTCACCTTGTTCCTGGCCGTCAGCGCTGCGCACGCGCATGGGGGTGGGTTGAACAAGGACGGGTGTCACCACGAGAGGAAGACAGGGGGGTATCACTGTCATTGATGAATATTTGGCATACAAAAAAATGGAATGCAGAAAACCCACTCCTTCGATTAACCATCCGCCCATAATTAATTTTTCGTCACAGTTACCAATTTCCTCTTGGCTTCATGTTCTATACGGAACAGCAACGACTGCCTTGCAACAATTGCCGGACCCATCGTGCCAGCCCGACGGGCAGCTACAGCTGGCTTTGCGGTCTTCAACGGAACGTGGTCGTGAGTCGCGTCATCCGCACCGCTGGACACGGTGGCCAACAAGGCTCAGGCTGATGCTCTCGCGTACCTGTCTCTAAGGCAATGGCTGTCAGGTCATCACTTCTTGGCCGTTACGCTGCGGAGCTGCGACACGTCATACCGCAGCTTATGAAGCGGCGGGACTTGCATGCGAATCTGCTCAGCGATAAGTTTAAGTTCTTGCTCATTACGTCATGGCGCCAAAATCATCATCGGCCCAGCGCACTGATGGAACATCTAAGACCGTCACCTGAGTAGGGGCACGGTGGGCTTTGATGAACACCGTCGAATCATTCTGGATAGAGCACGTTGCAGGAGGGATCCCTTGAACGCTCAACAGTTCTTCGAGTTGGACTTTATGTCCTCGCTCTTCCCGCTAAAGACCAACAAACTCATGATGGAGCATGCCGGTCCTGAACTTGCCGCGCACGTCAAGCGAGCACTATCCGAGGATCCATCTGATGCGCCCTATAAATTTCTAGGGCAGGAGCGTGCGCATGCGGCAAAGCCGAATCACCATCTTAGGAGGACGATCGTCCTCGACCCGGTGAGCACCTACTTCATTTATGACTTGTGCTACCGCAACCGGCGAGCTTTCGACGGCCGCAGGAAATCAAATCGAGCCTCGTTTGGTTACCGTTTCACAGACGGCACACCGATTGCAGTACACAAGGCTTTCGGCGAATTCACAAAATCAGTCGACTTGCAGCGTGTCAACTTCGAACATTCACTGAGCTTCGACATCGCCTCTTACTTCAATGCGATCTATCACCACGATTTGACTAACTGGTTCACCAATCTGAAGGGTGTGACGCCAGAAGATGCCAAGGCGTTAGGAATCTTCATGCGAGAGATCAACTCTGGACGGTCGATTGACTTCCTTCCGCATGGGCTCTATCCAACAAAAATGATCGGAGCCGGGTTCCTTAGCTTCATTGAGAACTCAGCGGAAATCAAATGCGCATGCACATTACGATTCATGGACGACATCTACCTATTTGACAACTCACTTGAAACGCTTGTCAGCGATTTCCTGAAGATTCAGGACCTATTGGGCGGCATTGCGCTCAACGTAAATGCGGCCAAGACCAGCATTGATTTCGGCCTGCGCACTGTAAAAGACTCGGCTTCTTCGATTCGCGTACGGCTGGATGAAATCCTAGATTCCGATGAGCAACCGCGCGCCTATTTCGGTTCAGGTGGTGACTGGTCGGACGACGACGACGACGACGACGACGACGACGACAACAACGACAACAACGACAACAACGAGATTTCGGCCGAGAAAATCACTGAACTGGAAGATTTGCTCCTCGACGCAAGAGCAGAAGAAGCGGATGTAGAGCTTATTCTTGGCATCCTTCAAGAATATGACGCCGTTCCTGCCACTGCTATTCCCACCCTATACGCCCGATTCCCAAACATCGCGAAACAACTGTACAAATTGGTCGCAGCATCTGACGAAAAGGAATTAATAGCCAATAGCTTTGCAGTTCTGCTGGACTCAGATGCTGAGCTGCTCGAGTATCAGCTCTTTTGGCTTGCTGTCATCGCGGAGGATCACCTTGACGACACCGATAAGTTCGGAGCACTGATTATGGGGATCTACCAGCGATCTGACGCGTACGAGATTGCAGCAGCCAAAGTACTAGAGATTCCAGACCAGACATTCGGACTAAATGCCGTCCGCGCAAAAATCCTTAAATCGGGAGCCTCTAATTGGAGGAGTTGGGCGTCGGCAATTGGAACACGGACTCTGCCCGCTGCCGAGCGCAACCATGCACTTAGCTACTTCGCGAACGGATCGACCATGAACCAATTAATCGCAAACTGTGTGAAGAAGCTATAGGTTCAGGCGAAATTTGCAGTCGGTAGCCATGCAGCAATCGCGGCCCCACTGCAACCACCATCGAAATCACAACATTGCCTTCCTACCGTTCATCTGCGCGCCCGAAATCAGGTCGAATCTCACCGTACCCAACACCAACCACCAGGTGAAAACAACCGCACGGAATAAAAAATGGACATCGAGACCTCAAGCGCAATCAAGCTTTTTTTTCCAAACCCATCTTTGACCTTAGTCTACTACGAAGCGATTGCCAATGCACTAGATGCAGGGGCGACAAAGATCGACATCGAAATTTCCATCCAAGCATTCACAGCATCCGAAACTCTCAACGTAACAATCTCAGACAACGGGACGGGATTTACCGACGATAGTTTCGCCCGCTTCAAAACTCTCATGAAACCCAAAGATGGTTTTCATAAGGGGATCGGCCGCCTCGTCTTCCTGAACTATTTTGGGAGTGTCGAGGTCACTAGCGAATGGGGAAACAAGCGACGAAAATTCGTTTTCAAGGAGAATTTTGACGGCCGCGCAGACGTTGAAGACCTACCCAGCTCGTCCAAAAGCAACAAAACAAAGTTGGTCTTTACAAAATTTTCCAAGGATAAAGTCAAGTCTTATGACGACTTGAAGCCCGGGAGCCTGAAAGAAAAGATCATCTCCCATTTTCTTCCGACACTCAACGATCTTCGCAGCCGAAAAGTGGGCTTTGAGATCACCATTAATCTCGAAACAAAGGAAACCAACGAGCAAAGAGAGTTTTTCTCCAGCAACGCAACAATTACACCGAGTGACTTACCCGAATTGAAACTCAAAACAATTCAGGACGATACATTTGACGCCCACTCGGGCATCAATATGCACTACCATATAAAAACAACAACTGCACCAGCAAATCTTCTGACTGCCGTCAACATTGATGGCCGAACCATTCCCATCAACCTGATTCAGCCATCATCTATCCCATATGGATATTCAGTTGTTTTCGTATTCTCATCTGATCTTTTTGCCGCTAGTGCCGACACCTCCCGCCAAAAACTGATTCTCCCCGATGGAGTGCCTGAGTCAGCCCTCTACTCCTTGCTTCGCAGAGAGATAGGAACTGTACTGACAGAGAATATCCCCAAAATCTCAGAGGCCAATTCCAAAACCAAGAAAAAATTCGAAGATCAGTTTCCCCACCTACTCGGATACTTCGAAGGAACGACCGTTGGGCTAATTGACCGCGAAGAAGCGCTAAATAGCGCTCAGCAAAAATTCTTTCGGATCCAGAAAGAAATTTTGCAATGCGAGAACTTGAGCGATGCAATTTACGAAAAATCTCTTGAGGCTTCGGCAAGAACACTCACCGAGTACATCCTTTACCGCGAAAAAATAATAGCAAAGATGAAATCTATGACCCCGGGAAATTCCGAAGAGGAGATTCACAACCTCATAGTACCAAGGTGGGAGGCGTTCGATCAGAGCAATATCGCAGGCGATGTTTACCAAAATAATGCTTGGCTGCTAGACGACAAGTTCATGACATTTCGCACAATACTAAGCGAAGCCCGTATGGACAAGGTGATTAATGCCATTCGTCTAAACGAAGAGGTCGCATGCGAGTCTGGCAGGCCAGACATAGCAATGATTTTCTCCGCTGACCCGGATGACTCGATTCCTGTAGATGTTGTTGTGATAGAAATCAAAAAGAAGACCGATGATGAAAAGGAAAATCAGTTTGCTGTAAACCAGCTACTAGAGCGAGCAGATAAACTCGCCCAGTACTGCAGCAATATTCAACGTATCTGGTACTACGCCGTACTAGAAATCAATGAACCCTTCGCAAGGAGCCTTCGACAGCAGAAATGGGCGCCATTGTTTTCCAAGGGTAGAGTTTTCTATCAAGAGTTTCCAACGTACCGAAATGATCAAACGGTCGTCCCCACTCCAATCTTTGTAATGTCCTTTAATGCCATCGTGTCGGATGCAGCCGCACGTAATCATGCTTTTTTGGAGATCCTACGCACAGCGATGAAGCAGCATTCTGAAGAACTCATAAAGAAGAAGAAACAGGGTCAATCCCGAATCGATGGGTGATGATTTGTACCTAAACCTGAACGGCATTCCTTCGGCACAACAAAGGCAAGACGGAACCCCATACCTTTGGTTTGATCCCCAAGGGATATGGAGGCTTAGTCATGGCGATATGTCTTACGAAGTTGAGAATGTATGTATCCGCATCCACGATGCGCTTAGACGAGCCATCATTGAGGACGCAATTTACAACAGCCTTCTCCCATCGATTCCTCAATTTGCGAGCTTATCTGGACTAAACTCAGAGTCATCGATATCGAAAATCGATTTCGAGAAACTACTTCGCCTCACAGCAGATTTGCCCGAAATCACGCGATTTCTCTTCCTGTATGAAGCCCAGAGGTTGACTGGCTCCATCCAGGAATGCATGAAAGAGTTGATTCAGATGACTGGGGAATTCTATCGCACGCTAAACATTAAGGCGCTGTTTTACCCACCCATACGACAAGACGATGGCATTCGGTACAATACATCTCCGACCGTTACCAAGCTTTTTGCTTTACTAACATTTATTTTTGTCCGAATGCACAGCCTTCTTGACTACGTGGTCAAGCTAGCGCTGGAGGCAGAAGGGATGCCAACAGATTTCACCAAGCACCCCAAGTTACGCAGTTCTAACGAGCAGTTCGGTAGCCGAAAGAAGGTCAGTTTCAACAACCACCCAGGCTCACTTTTTGAAGATTGCGAGTTCATCACGTTCATTGAAACACTGCGCAATCACTTGATCCACGACGGCCTGCTAGATTGCATGCCAAAGGCTTATGAACGGATCGAAAATGGGGTCGCAGTGGAGCGATTTCTAATGATCCCGGATATGACCGCAGGAAGATTCGACCGATTTGGGAACAGAAATTTGTTTTTTTCGCGAGAAGACAAGGTCAACGAACGCTTACCTAAAATCCTTGAGGATTTTCAGAAACGCTTAATCGTGACCTTGCTCGAAATTTTGAAAAGGCTATATCGCTAGATCTCAGGTCGCAAGCATCAAGATGGCCCCGAACCATATCCATAGCTGCACGGCCGGAATACCACCTTGTGGACATACAGCGCAGTTTTCAATTGCCTCCGATTGGGCGCTTTTGAATGACCGGCACTATCCGCCACTTTCACTTTGACCATCCAAATCGAATGTTTCAATTTAGCAAATAGCAATCGCTCAAAAATAGATACCTACTAAGCGCACAACAGACATCCAAGCCACTGAACTTCCAGTGAAAGGGGCGTAAACATTGGTGGGCGCCTCGCCTCCCTCTAAAAGTTTCCCCGCCCTCTCCAAACGGACTACTCGCCAACACCCACGAAAACCCCTTCGTCTCGCGCTTTCTGGAAAGTGCCCAGCACCAGGCCAATCAGAGCCCCGGTTGTTCAAGCCTCATCCCACGAAAGCACGCACCTGTTGAAACCACACCCCGCCACTCGCCATCGGCATCAGCCTAGCCACAGCCTCCTTTGGTACACAGGCGCAAAGCACCTTCAACCCGCAAAGCTCGAAAACCCCTTGCGTGGCGCCCTCCACCATTGGCTGAGAAATCACGTCGCTGATCGTCTTGGTCGGTCTGGCCACGAACGTGGACACACCCCATCGTCGGCGCCCCGAAGTGCATGTGTGCCTGTGCGAGCAAGCTCCCAAAGCACACCATCAGGGCCAGTGGCAATAGCCAGCAGAAGACCAAGCGCCACCACCAAGCAGGTGCGCCATCGCAGGTTCACCGCTCCCTAAACTTTCCCGCATGCACCGCCGCCACCTGCTCCTCCTAGCCACTGCCCTCCCCCTCCCCGCACTCGCCGCCCCGCAACCCCGCCCCGACTGGTCGGCCCTGTTCGCGGCGGCCAACGCCCAGGGAACCATCGTGGTGGTGGACGCCCGCCAAGGCCAGGAGGGCAGCTACGTGCACAACCCGGCCCGCGCAGACCAGCGCCTGTCGCCGGCCTCTACCTTCAAGGTCGCGCACAGCCTGGTGGCGCTGGACGCGGGCTTGCTAAGGGATGAATTCCAGGTGATTCCTTGGGATGGTGTTCAACGCTCGGTGCCGGCCTGGAACCAAGACCAGACCTTGCGCTCGGCCATGCGGCAGTCCACGGTGTGGGTGTTTGAGGGCTTTGCGCGGCAGTTGGGCGAGGCGCGTGAGGCGGCTTACCTGCGCGCAATGGGCTATGGCAACGCGCAGGCCTCAGGCGCGGCGCCCTTCTGGGTGGAGGGCGACTTGGCGATTTCGGCGAATGAGCAGGTGGCGTTTTTGCAGCGCCTGTACCGCAACGAGCTGCCGTTTGCGGTGGCGCACCAGCGGCTGGTGAAAGACGTGATGGTCACCGAGGCCGGGCCTGACTGGATCTTGCGGGCCAAGACGGGCTGGAGCGGGCAAGTGGGCTGGTGGGTGGGCTGGGTGGAGTGGCCCACGGGCCCGGTGTTTTTTGCGCTGAACATCGACACGCCGCAGCGCATGGCCGACCTGCCCAAGCGAATCGACATCACGCGGCAGGTGCTGCGCACGCTGAAGGCGTGGCCGCCGGCTTGAGGCGTTGGCCCGCCTGGGCTGGGAGCATGGGGGCATGGCCGGGCCTGGGCGCGTTGGTCCTTTGCCTGCCGGCTTCGTCGGCACAGGGCCGGGTTCGTCGCAAGTGGCCCTCGTTGCCGGGCAGGGGCTTCGAAGATGGGCCCGTTCACCGCTTGATGGGAGCCCCCCGCATGTTCACCGATTTCCCTGACCGGCCCGCCTTGCCGGGCACGGCGCACTGGCGACCCAGCACGCTGGGTGCCGAAATGGAGCAGGCCGATGCCTACCTGCAACGCGCGGCCACTCGCATGGGGCGCCGGCTGTTTGCGCAGGTCTGCTGCGATCCTGAACTCAAGAGCGTCGCGTTCCCGCCGATGGTGCTAATGGCCTTGGTTGAGAACGCCGTGCGGCATGGCGCCGCGCCGAGCCTGGCCCCCGTGGTGGTGCAGGTGAGCGCCTATGCGATGCGCGAACGCCTGATCGTGGACGTGCAAGACGACGGCGTCGGCCTGGCACATGGGCACAGCCTCTGCGCTGGGCGAGGTCTGCGAAACAGCCGAACCCGCCTGGCCCAGGCCTTTGGTGGCTTGGCCAGGCTTAGCGTGGCTTCTCAAGCCACCCGGGGCGTGCTTTCACGCATCGAGGTGGCGCCCTCTCAACCGAACGACTCCCCGCCATTTGCTTCGCCTGGACTGCCATGAAACCTGACCTATTGCGCCGCGTCTTCGCCAAGGCGCCGCCAACGGGCCCCGCCATGCCAGCCCGGCAGGTGATCGCCATCGCGGCGACGATTGCCCTGGCCCTGGGTGGTGTGGAGCTGTGGGCGCTGAGCGCGCTGAACGCCGATGGGCCAATGGCCGGGCCCTTGCTGGGGGCGGCGCTGGCCTGTGGGCTGGGTGTGCTGCCCGCGCTGCTGAACAAGGCCCCCAGCGCCTGGAGCCGTGGGGCGGTTGCCGCGCTGTCTGCCGTGCTGGAGTTGTTGTTTTGCATCGCGGTCGTTGGCAGCGCGTCTGCGGTGGCTGTGCTGTTGTTGCCCGAAGCCTTGGCCGTGCGCTTGTTCGACAGCGACTGGACCACTGACCTGATTCTGCTGAGCATGCTCGGCCTGGGCTTGGCGCTGGCGGCGCGCGGCTGGCTGAAGTTCTCGGCGCAGGCGCGCATGACCGCGCGCGCCAATGTCGAGGCGGCGCGGGCTCGGGCCCAGATCGCGGAGCGGGACAGGGAGTTGGCGCGGTCAGAGCTTTCGCTGCTGCGCGCGCAGATTGAGCCCCACTTCCTGTGGAACACGCTGGCCCACGTTCAGCACCTCACCCGCAAGTCGCCCAAGGAAGCCGAGGCCATGACGGGGCACCTCATTCGATTTCTGCGCGCCACCGTGCCGAACGCGCGCGACGGCGAGAACACGCTGGGCGCGGAGATGGCGGCGGTCGAGGCCTACCTGGAGCTGATGAAGATTCGCATGGGCGAGCGGCTGAGCGTGCAGGTGAACCTTGAACCTGGCATCGCCGCCTTGCCCTTTCCGCCGCTGCTGGTCCAGACGCTGGTGGAGAACGCCATCAAGCATGGCATTGAGCCCAAGGTGGGGCCCGCCCGGGTTCGGGTGCACGCGCGACTGAAGACCGATGACAAAGGGCTGGCCGCCGATGAGCGCCACATCGTGGTGGAGGTAAGCGACGACGGCGTGGGCCTGATGGCCGCCCCGCCGACGAAGGGCACCGGCATGGGCCTGCGCAATGTTCGCGAGCGCCTGCGCCTGCTCTACGGTACCGAGGCGTCGCTTCGCATTGGCGGCGCGCCACAAGGTGGGGTGGTGGCCTGCATTGAAGTTCCCCTGGGCGGTGCCACCGCCACGCCATGAAGACAGACGTGTTGAGCCGATTTCCCTCAATGGCGCCAAGCTGGGCGCTGACCCTGGCGCTTGCCCTGGGCGGTGTTGCCCTGCCGGCAGCGGCGCAGTTGGGCGCCCCGCGCCAGCCGTGCACCGCCGGCCCGTGCCGCCCGGACGCGACGGATGTTCAGGTGGCGCAGCCATGGCTGGTGGCTTTTGCGCAAGCGCGAGAGCACTGGCGGCGCAAAGACTGGACGCGCGCGGCCCAGGTGGCGCAGCTTGGCCTGGACATGGCGAACCGCGCGCTGCGCGCCGCGCCCAACTTGCGCCCGCAGTTCGCCCACGGCCAGTTGGGCCTGCTGAAAACGCTGGGCGATGCCTTGCTTTACCAAGGCAAGGCCGAGGAAGCGATTCCCCACCTGCAAGAGGCGCTTGCCATTGAGGAATGGGAGATCGAGCAGCGCCAGGGCAGCGGCAACCCGGCCCTGGCCTCGCTGTCGGCTGGCGAGACCATTGCCGCTTTCAGCGCAACCATGAGTCTGAACAAATGGGCCGGGGTCTACCTCAACCGGCGGCTGGTCACCCCGGAGATGGAGGGCGGGCCGGTGGACGTGCTGCTGGCAGACAGCCTGCCAGAAATGGACCTGACGTCCCTGCGCCTGGCCGAGGCCTATGTGCAGGCAGGTCGCGCGGCCGATGCGCTTGCGGTGCACGACGGGCCGTTCAGCCGCTACTTGCGGCGCCAGGAAAACAACCCCAACCCGGCCGCGCGGGCCAACCTGGACGTGGCCATGGAGACCGCCTGCCTGCGCATGGCGATCACGCTGGCGGCGCTGGGCCAGAGCTCGCAAGCCGATGCCGCCTTTCACTGTGCCCTGCGGCTGAGCGCGAAGAACTTCGTTGCTCTGGGCTTGAGCAACACGGTGTCCGCCTTCATGGAGGGCTTTGCCGAGCGCCGGCGCTTCTTCCTGGGCGCCTACGCCAGCTACGTGCTGCAAGGCAAGGACGGGCGGGCCACCGATTCCCAAAGCCAGCGCCTTCTCTTGCAACTGGCGGCCGAAACCAAAGGGGTGGCCAGTCGCTACCGCGAGCGCCGCCGCGCCATCTGGACACACGCCCAAGACCCAGCGTTCTTCCAGAGCCGGCAGGCTTTTCTTGCGCATGAGCGCGGCCTCACCCAACTGAGCGCGGGCGGCAACCTGGCCATGGCCATGGCGCTATGGGTGAACCAGGAAAGTGCCTTGATGACCCTGCACCACGAGGCCTTCGCCCGCGCCGGTTTGCAGAAGGTGTTCACGCCTGGCGAAGAGACGCTGCGGCGGGCTCAGGCCGCGCTGCGGCGCCAAGGCCCGGGCCATGGCGAAGCCACGGCCCTCGTTGGCTTTGCGGTCTACCGCCCGGTGGACTTCAAGTCCGCGCGGCTGTTGCCGTCGCGCGTGATGCGCTACGCGATCACCGAGGACACGCTAGACCTGCGCGACATTGGCACCACCGGCGCCCTGGGTCGGCAGGTTCGGCTGTGGCGAGGCGACCTGCTCTCGGGCCAATCGAAGGCGGGCACCTCGGCGCTGCGGGCCGGCGAGCTGTCGGCTCAGTTGCTGGGCGATCTGCCACCTGCGGTGCTCGACGCTGCCCAGTGGGTGATCGATCCCGACGGCGTTCTGGGCCTGTTGCCGTTTGAAGCCCTGGCCCTGCCGGGCACACCAGCACTGGTGATTGAGCGGCACACCCTGCGCTACGTCACGTCGCTGGCCGACTTCGCCGACCAGACCGCCCCGGCCAAGGGCACCGCGGCCACAGGAGAGGCCGTCATCGTTGGCGATCCCCTGTTCCCCAGCGTGGCAGACCCCGGCGAGGCCACGGCGGCGGGCGGCCTGCGCACCACCTCGGGCAAGCGCCTGCACGATCTCACCCTCAGCCCCTTGCCAGAGACACGAGCTGAGGCGTTGCAGGTGGCGGCCGCACTGCAGCGCATGGGCGTGGCCAGCCGCATGCACCTTGCAGACCAGGCCACGGCGCAGGCGTTTGATTTCCAGCAGCCGCCGCGCTTTTTGCACGTGGCCACCCACGGCGTGTTTCTGGAGCCTGGTGTCGAACTGGCCAATGGCGCTTACGTTCGCCTGGCGTCTGCCTTGCCGGGCCTGCAGTCGGCGCTGGCACTGAGCCCCGGCGCGGGTGGTGCGGCGGCCAGCCGCTTTCTCACCGGGGCCGACATCACGCGGCTGAACCTGCTGGGAACCGAGCTGGTGGTTTTCTCGGCGTGCGACACCGGCAACGGCGAGGTCGAGGCCGGAGAAGGAGTGGTAAGCCTGCGCCGCTCGGCCGAAGAAGCGGGCGCGCGCAGCACCGTCACCTCGCTGTGGCCGGTGCCCAGCGCCTCAACCGCCACCTTGATGGCCGACTTCTACACCCGCCTGGGCGAGGGCCAGGGCAAAGCCGAGGCACTGCGCCAGGCCAAGCTCGCGCTGAAGAAAACCGCCCCCGATCCCGTTCACTGGGCCGGCTTTCTGCTGGCAGGAGAACCCTGACATGTTTGCCTCGACGCCAACGCCTCTGCCACGGCGCCCAGCACTGCTGACCAGTGTTGCCCTGTGGGCAACGCTGACGGCAGCGGCCGCCATGGCCGAGCCCGCCCGCCCATGGGACGGTGGACGGGTGTCGGCCCAGGCCGATGCCTCTGGCCTGCAACGGGCATTGCACTACGAACGCATGCTCGGCCTTGAGCTGGCGCCTGACATGGCGGTGTGCGTGGACTCCCGGGTCGGGGAGTCGTGGTCATTGCCCACGGTGGCGGCGATGGCGCCCAGCGAGCGCTTCGTGCAGCGCGCGCAACGGGCCCATGAGGAATGCAGTGGCTTGCTGCTGCCAGAGCCCCTGGACCAACAACGCCGCCAGGTCTCAGCCTCGTTTCGCCGTCAGTTCCAGCGCCAGATTCAGGCCAGGCAATCACAAGAGCCAACCAAGCAGGCCGTGAAGGATTGCCTCCAGCACCAGGAAGCACCGGCAGAGTTCCAGCGCTGCCTGGCACAAAGCGCCCCCGGCGTGCTGACGGACATGAGCTGGCCCAGGTGGCTGACCCTCTTTGAGCTCTTTCGCAAGGACCGCGCGCAGCCCGGCGCGGACAAGCCCCACTGATGGCCCGCCACTCGGGCGTTCGTCGCCATTTGGGGGGCATTCATCGGCGCCTGGCCGCCTTGGTCGCAGCGCCCTGACGGCGGCGGCGTGGCCCCATACGATGCCGGCCATGACCTAGCACCTCACCTTGACCTGAACACGGCTCCCCACCGCATTCGCGGTGCCGGATGTCGTTCGTTCAATTTCAAGGAGAGTCACGTGCTGATCAAACGCCACCAGCAACCCGTCTGGGTTCACACCGAGCGCGACGCGCCCCGCCGGCGCCCCGCACCCAACCGCCAGCGACAGCGGCCCGACACCCGACCAGTCCCCCACCCGGCACCGGGTAGCTACCAGGTGATTTGGGCCAAGCGCCCCATGCAAACCGAGCTGGGCCGTTGCCTGGCCATCAGGCTGCTGGACATGCCTGGCGGGCCCTGCCTGCAAGTCATGGTGGCCAGCCCCCACCGAAGCACCACCTGGTTCGACGCCGACAAGGCCCTCACCCCGCGCCAGGCGGATGCCTGGGCCCGACTGGGGTTCTGAGGTCGTGTGCGGGCCGAGGCAGTGGTCTCGGCCCGCACGGCCACACAGCCAGAGGCCGTGCCACCCAGGGGCGACGTTCACCCCGACAGGGCCTGAATCGTCGCCTCTCTACCGCATTCGTCGCATGTGCCGCGACGCCAACCCTTGGCCGCAAGACCATCTCGTCACCGATTCGTTCAACAGTGCCCAACCACTCAGGAGCCCACCATGAAACACACCTTCTCTGCCATTTGCACCATCGTCCTGACCCTGGCCAGCGGCATCGACAACGCCCGCGCCGCGAGCAGCAACAACACCGCCACGCCCTGGGGCATTGAGATTGGTGGCGCCTGCCAACCAGGCCTGGACAAGATGGGCAGCACCCAGCAGAGAACACTGGACGACGGCGACACGCTGCACGTCGCCCAGGGCAGCAACGCTCTGTACCCCGGGGCGAAAGAACTGACCCTGCGCTGCAGCAAGGGCAAGGTCATCGCCATGCAACTCGTGGCGCCCAAGGAGGGCATGGGCAACCCGGCTGCCCGTGCTGCGTACCAGGCCCTGGCCCAGCACTACAAGAAGGTCGCCGGTGGCCCTATCCCCCAACTGGGGGACGGTTACGCGCGCTTCGTCAAAGGCAGCAGCGTCATCGAAATCGAAGCCCGCCACCTGGACTTCGATTTCACGGTGACTTACCTCACCAAAACGTTCTATGAATCCATCGTGGAAAGCAACAAAAAGCGCGCACAAGAACAGCAGACCAAACGCTCAGGGCTGTGAGCGCGGGCCACCCTCACGCGCGGCCCTTCAGGTTCTTGCCCGATTGCCGAAGCAAGACATGCCTGGGCCTCGCGCCCTTCACTCAGAGAACATGAAGACACACCACCCCACCGCCCTGATCGCAGACGACGAGCCCTTCATGCGGGAGGCGCTGCGCGAGCAGTTGCAGATGCTCTGGCCAGACCTGGAAATCGTGGCCGAGGCCGCCGATGGCCCCGAAGCACTGCGCGCGCTGATCGCGCACAAGCCCTCCTTCGCTTTTCTGGACATCCGCATGCCGGGTCTCACCGGGCTTCAGGTGGCGCAACTGGTCGAGGGACACACCCGGGTGGTGTTTGTCACCGCCTACGACAACCACGCCCTTGAGGCATTTGAGGCCAACGCGGTTGACTATGTGCTCAAGCCCCTGGACGCGGCCCGACTGGCCAAAGTGGTCACCAAACTGCAGGCGCTGGGACTCGGCGCGCCGCCCTCTCAGCTTGATGCGCTGCGCGCCCTCAGCGCACCTGAGCAGCCAGCCAAGGGCGCGCAGCTCGAATGGCTTCACGTCTCCACCGGGCAGCAGGTCCGCCTCACCCACGTGGACGACGTGATGTTCTTCGAGTCGGACACCAAGTACACGCGCGTGGTGGCCAATGAAGTGGACGGCCTTATCCGCGCCTCGCTCAAGGAATTGCTCACGCAGTTGCCGTCCGCCTTCGTGCAGGTTCACCGCAGCGCGGTGGTCAACCGCCACTTTGTGCGAGCGGTGCACCGGGTGGACGACAACGTCGAACTGGAAATCAAGGGCCTCAAGGAGCGCCTGAGGGTGAGCGAAGCCAATCGCCACCTCTTCAAGGCCATGTGATGGCCCGCGCAGTTTCATCGATAGCCACCTCTCCAAGAAAGAACATGCAGACCCAACTCCTGGCCTCGGCCTTGGCAGCCCTTGCGCTGTCCCCCACCCTCACCATGGCGCAAGAATCGCAAGCGCAGCGCATGTATCGCCAGATGGACGAAGACGCGCAAAGGGTCCTTGAATTCATCGAGATCAACCGACAGGACGACGAAGAACGCCAGATTCGAGAGTCCACCAATGCCGCGCAGGCCCAGCGCGCGGAGGCCGCCAGATTCGAGCAGCAGATCGCGGGGGCGCAAGCCTCTTGGCAAAGCGCCTTGCACCAGGTGGGCCTAACGGCCCAAGCGATTGAAGTGCTGCGGTTTGAAAACGCGTTCACCAACCGCTATTCCTCGGGGTTCAAGGGCAACGCCCCCGTGCAGATGGCGCCCCTCAAAGCCGCCAAGGGCTGGGAGGTGGACGAAGGCGGCCTTTCCCGTGAAGGCCAGGTGATGCAACTGACGCTGGTGGAACGCGCCCCGCAAGAGCCGCGGTTCCGCGCCTATCGCGCCTATGCCTCGTGCGCGTCGGCCAAGCCGACCGTGCTGCTTTCGGCACAGCACCATGACGAAAGCCTCAACTCGGCCGTGTTCAAGTCGCGCTGGGACGTTCTGGTCAGCCCACAGCAGCAGCACGTGGACGAACCCAAGGCAGCGCTGCAGTCGTGGCTTGTTCAAGCCTGCAAGAAGGCGCCGCGCGCCAAACACCCAATGGTGCTCAGCGTGGCCACCGAGCAGGGCGAGGGCCTGGCCATGTCGCCAAGCCTGATGCAAGCCATTGGCCAATCGGAGGTCGCGATGGTGGCCCTCAAGACGCGGGCGCGCACGGAGAACCAGACCACCAACGATCGAAGCGGCGCGGCAAGGTATCCCATCAAGATGCTGGCAGGTGTCCAGTCGGCCCAGATCGTGCGCATTCACTGCGGAAAAAGAACCTGGGAAACCGTCTTTGAAGGCGCAACCTCACAGGCGGTCGTGCGAAGCGGGCAAGGCACCACCGACGCCGATCGCCTCTCACCCCTGCAGACGCAGGCGTTGGAAATCGCGTGTCTGGCACAGGGACGGCCCACCACCGCCAGGAAGGGCGCGGGCTGAACCAGGTCGCGTGACGGGCACGGTGAGTTCGCGGTCCGCGGTCCGCGGCTGCGATTCCAGGCCGCGAATGAGCGGCTCTGTCGCCTCAATCCCGCCTTCGTCACACGCCACCCCACGCCTGCCACCCCGGGCGCCACAGTGGCGCCAGGGGCAGCCACCTGCCACCTGAGATGTCAACAGTCCACCCCTTCACTTCTTCCCATGAAACGATCGCAATCCTCCTTTCAAAGCTTCACCGTAAAAGCATCGGCCTGCCTGGTGCTGTTGATGGCCGCCCCCGCCCATGCGCAGTTAATGGGCATCTTTCAGGGCGTGAGCAGTGTCCTGACCCAAGTGACCGGCAAACTGGGCAACAAGGTAATGGGCGGTGAAACCACCAAAGACATTCAGGTCGAACGCGACAACTTCTTTGCCCAGCTCGAAGTGCAGACGGCCGGCATGTCGCCTGAGGGAAAGCGCAGCTTCCTTCAAAGCGCAGAGCAGCAATGGCGCATGGCGGAAGACGCCTTCCTGATGAGTAACGCCCAGGCCGTAGCCTCACGCGAGGCGCCCCTGATCGACGTGGGACAGGTCGCCACAGCCGCCATCGGGGGCGTGGCCACGCAAATCGGCTTCAACTCAATCGGCGGGGCCGACCTCGGGCAGGTGATGACCTCGTCGGCCCTGCAGGGAATCGTGGGCGGCGTGGGCGGGCAGCCGTCAGCGGTGTACGTTCCCCGCCCCCACGGCGGTGGCGACATCGGCGCCGCGGCCGTGGCCAGCGTCGCCAGCGGCGTGGGCACCAGCGTAGGTGCCGGGCTGGGCGGCTTTGTTGGCGGCCTGCTCAACGGCGGCAAGGCCAGTGGACCCGCCGGCACCAAACCCTTCAAAGACGCCAAGGCCGTCGACCCGCGCGACTTCTTCGGCGCACACCCGAAAGACACGGTGGCCAAGGATCTCTATCGCAACGCTGGCCACTACGGCTGGAAGCGCATTGAAACCGTGCCCGGCGCCCAGGCCTTCGCCCCCATCACCGGCCGGGGCATCGCCCGGGGTGCCGTGTTCAATCACGACGAGGCCACCGGTGCGGTGACGGCCGCCTTCCGCATCTTGTCGCTGCAGCCGATCGACTTCGGCTCGGTGGTGGTCGCCATGAACGAACACCTGGGCCAGCCTGCCCGATTTGCCAGCGCGGACACGATCATGCGCGCCGTCTGGGAAGAGGGGCACTTTGTGATCAATGACGGCTCGCGCATCACCGTGGGCTGGTCCGCGGCGGTGCCGCCCATCTACGCCAAGGCCGTCTCGGCCGTGCCACCGACCGCCGCCACCAGCCAGAGCGCAGCACCCAGCCCCGCGCCCACCGCCAACTGAGGACTCGCCATGCCCCACACCAAGACCAACGGCCACGCCCCGCTGGCCAGCGCCTCTGCTGCCACCGTCTGCGCCGGCCTGGCCTCGCTGCTCACCTGCTTCCTCATGGCCTCCAGTGCCTTGGCCCAAACCCGCTGCTCAGTGCTGGCCGACCCCAACAGCACCGTTGGCCAGAACTGCCGCACGCCAATCACGTTCAACCGGCCGCAGCCAGCCGAGCTTCCATCGCTGGCCACACCGCCCATCGCGCCCCAGGCCTCGGGCCAGGCCGTCTCCCCATGGCAGTCCCCGGGGGGGCGACAGGTGCCAGAGGGACAACAACCCGGGCGCGGCCAGTTCGTCTGTGCGGTGCTGGAGCCGGGAACGGGGCGTTGCCTCACCATGCGGCCCAACACCAAGGACTACGACAGCGCCGTTCAGACCGGCGTCGAGGCGGCCATGATGGGCATGCAGGTGCAGGCAGACGCCATTCGCAGAGCCCAGGAAATGGGTCTGATGCCGCCAGGCATGCCCCAGCCCGGCATGGCGCCCATGGGCATGCCCCAGTGGCCCCAGCAGGCGGGCCACGTCGGCCCGGCTCAGGCCGATTGCGTGAGCGCCTCGGTGGCGCGCTTCCGATCGGTCACCGGCCGCTACCCGACCCCGGCAGAAGAGCAGCCCATCCTCCTGCAGTGCCAGTGAGCGACCACCCCATCCCGACACCCGCTTTTTTTCATCACCTGAACAGGGAGTTTCTCTTCATGAACATCGCTTGGCACCAACGCCTGACCCGAACCACCAAAACCGCCCTTGGGATAGCACTCCTGTGCCTTCTTCCTGGCTTTGCCCTGGCGTCTTCCGCGGCCGTCGCCCTGGACAGCGAGGGCCAAGGCGCCTGGGCGGTGTGGGACACGCAGGCCCAGGCCAACCGCGCCGCGCTGGACAGGTGTCAAAAGAACAGCAAGACCGGCGACTGCAAGCTGCACCACAAAAAGGCCGTGGTGCGCGTGGCAAGCGCGGGAGACGCGATCACCTATGCGTGGAGCGACACCAGCCTGGCCGACGCCAAGAAGACTGGCCTGAAGGCTTGCGGCCAAGCGGACTGCAAGGTGACGGATCAGTTCCAGGCACCCGGCTTCTTTGCACTGGCCCGCTCGAGCGTGGACGGCGCCGATGCGGCCTTCTTCCTGACCTATGGCTACTCCAACGGCGACCAGGCCGATGAAGACGCGAAGGCGGGCTGTGCCCGCAGGGGAGGCAAGGAATGCGTCCTCGTCATCTCGTCGGCCATTCCGGGCACGATCAAGCAGGCCAAGGCACCCGCCGCGCCAGCCGCACCGGCCACCCCCAGCGCCGAGAAGAGCTGCCGCCCCAACACGCCCACCGTGCGATGCCAGTCGCAGTGCACGAACGGCAACTGCGTGGTGACGTACGAAAACGGCTGCAAGATGCGCGTTCAAGTGCGCCCCAAGTACGACCCCTTCAGCAACCAGTGGACGTATCCCTCGCCCAGCTGCTGAGGGCAGGGGCCTGCCGAGGCCACCCCATCGTTCCGACGAATGGCGCGGCACCAGCGGGCGGGGCGGGCAAGCCCGCCCTTGGCCGCGGGGCCGCGGCCACCCGCCCCGCAAGGCAACACGCAAGCGCTACAGGCACGCCGCCCTGCCGTGGCGCGCATCCATCGGACGTTCTCACTTCGCGGGCCCGCGGCACCCCGTGCCCACCTGGGCCCCCACCCGGGTGCACGCCCCGGCGCCCGCCATTTCCTTGCGCTAGCGCAAATTCGCTGCGGGTGGGGGGCTTCAGGCGCGCCGGCCAGCGCCGAAACCACAGGCGTGTGATGCACGCAAGTTGGCAACAGAAATGATGAACAGATGGAGCCGGTTGACCGCAAGCCTCTTTCAGGGTGGCTTGGTGGGCATGGGCTTCTCGGTGGAATGGCAACTGCCCAATTCC
>FWPV01000857.1_pt1 | contig 90156 bp, 81 predicted proteins | sample 2228371 | NCBI WGS metagenome assembly FWPV01 (sample SAMEA103939776, study PRJEB20133) | metagenome
CAGCGTCGTCTTCCCGTGGTCGATGTGACCGATCGTGCCGATGTTCAGGTGCGGCTTCGTCCTCTCAAAATGCTCCTTCGCCATCTTTAAACCCCTCCTTGTTTAGAACCGCTCGTTTCGTCAATGTTTCAGGACTTTTTCGGCCACTTCCGGGCCGACTTCCGCATATTTCTGGAACTTCATCGAGTAGGAGGCCCTCCCGGAAGTCTTGCTCCGCAAGTCCGTCGCGTAACCGAACATTTCTGCAAGCGGGACCAGGGCACGCACGATCCGGGCATTGCTCCGCATCTCCATTCCCTCGACGCTCCCGCGCCGCGAAGCAAGGTCGCCCATGACATCTCCGACATAGTCCTCGGGAGTGACGACCTCAACCTCCATAACCGGTTCCATCAGGACCGGAGAAGCCTTCTTCATGGCCTCCTTGAAAGCCATCGACGCCGCGATCTTGAAAGCAAGCTCGGAGCTGTCCACTTCGTGGTAACTTCCGTCCACGAGGGCGATCTTGACCCCGATGACCGGGTACCCGCCGAGGATACCGTTGTTCCTGGCCTCCTCGAGCCCCTTTCTGACAGCCGGGATGAACTCCTTCGGCACGACCCCGCCGACGATCCGGTCCTCGATTTCGAATCCAACGTGATCGGGCAGGGGTTCCATCTCGATGACGATGTCGCCGTACTGGCCATGTCCACCGCTCTGCCGGACGAACTTTCCCTGTGCTCGCGCAGCGTTGCGGATCGATTCCCTGTAGGCGACCTGCGGGCGTCCGACCCGGACCTCGACCCCGAATTCCCTCTTGAGGCGGTCAACCAGGATTTCGAGGTGCAGCTCTCCCATCCCCTGTATGATCGTCTGTCCGGTTTCTTCGTCGACATGGACGCGGAAGGTGGGATCCTCTTCCGCCAGAGCCGACAGCCCCTTCGAAAGCTTGACCTGGTCCGCCTTGCTGAGCGGCTCGACCGCCAGGTCGATGACCGGTTCGGGAAATTCCAGGGATTCAAGGACAATCGGTCGGCCTTCTTCACACAAGGTCTCGCCCGTCCTGGTTCCCTTCAACCCGGGGAGGGCGATGATCGCCCCTGCTTCCGCGGTTTCAAGCTCCTCCCGCTTGTTCGCGTGCATCCGGAGGATCCGACCGATCCGTTCGCGCTTTCCGGTCGTGGCATTCAGGACGCTCTGCCCTGCTTCGATCCGACCGCTGTAGATGCGGCAGAAAACAAGACGACCCACGAAGGGATCCACCATGATCTTGAAGGCCAGGGCCGTAAAGGGTTCTTCTTCGGAGGGGATTCTCTCCTCTTCTTCGTTGGTATCCGGGTTGATTCCCCGGATCGGCGGAAGATCGAGGGGGCTCGGAAGGTAATCGACAACCGCATCAAGGACGAGCTGGATCCCCTTGTTCTTGAAGGCCGAACCGCACAGGACGGGAACGACCTTCATTTCGATCGTCCCCTTTCGGATCGCCCTCTTGAGCATTTCCACGGGAATTTCGCGACCCTCGAGGTAGAGCTCCATCACTTCTTCATCGACATCCGCAATGGTCTCGATCAAAAGTTCCCGGGCCATCATCGCGTCTTCCTGGAGCTCGGCGGGAACGCTGACCACCTTGTAGTCCACGCCGAGGTCGTCCTGATAGATCACGGCCTTGAACGCGACCAGGTCAACCATTCCCGTAAAGCTGTCTTCAATTCCGATCGGCAGATGCAGAGGCAGCGGCTTCGCTCCCAGCCGCTCCCTGATCCCCTCCACAACCGCGTTGAAATCCGCCCCGACGCGATCCATCTTGTTAACAAAGGCAATTCGGGGGACCCCGTACCGGTCAGCCTGCCGCCAAACCGTCTCGGATTGGGGTTCAACTCCGCCGACCGCGCAGAAGACGGCAACCGCGCCGTCCAGGACGCGCATCGACCGCTCCACCTCAACCGTAAAGTCCACGTGCCCGGGCGTATCAATAATATTGATATGAGCCTCATTCCAAAGGCACGTAGTTGCGGCCGAGGTGATCGTGATCCCCCTCTCCCGTTCCTGTTCCATCCAGTCCATCGTTGCGGCGCCTTCGTGGACCTCTCCCATCTTGTGCTTTCTCCCCGTGTAGAAGAGGATGCGCTCGGTGGTCGTGGTTTTCCCCGCATCGATGTGGGCGGCGATTCCGATGTTTCGGATATTCCTCAGATCGACTTTCGGCATGATTTCAGGCTCCCCGGTGCCAGCAGCCCCTGCAGTACTTCATCGCGGATCTACCAGCGGTAATGCGCAAACGCCCTGTTGGCCTCCGCCATCTTGTGCGTATCTTCGCGCTTTTTCATGGATGCACCTTCGCCCTTGAACGCGTCCGTGAACTCCCGCGCAAGACGCTCCACCATCGGCATCCCCTTCTTCGCCCGGGCGTACTGGATGATCCAGCGGATGGCAAGAGCTTCCGCCCTCTCGGGCCCCACTTCCACGGGAACCTGGTAGGTGGCACCGCCGACACGCCGCGGCTTGACCTCGACGACCGGCTTCACGTTGTCCATGGCCTTACGGAACACTTCTTCGGGCTGCGTATTCAACCGCTTGGCAGAGAGCTCGAGGGCCCCGTAGACGATTTTCTCGGCCGTGCTTTTCTTCCCGCAATACATGACGCAGTTGACGAACTTCGTAAGGGCGGGCATCCCGAAAACCGGATCCGCCGCCTGTGTCCTTTTTCTAACGTGCCCCTTTCGTGGCATGGGCTAAAGCCTCCCTTTCCGGAAAGAAACTATTTCGGGCGCCGTGCCCCGTACTTCGAACGGCTCTGCCGACGGCCTTCAACCCCGCCACAGTCCAACGTTCCGCGGATGATGTGATAGCGCACGCCGGGCAAGTCCTTGACACGCCCGCCGCGGACAAGGACCACGGAGTGCTCCTGCAGGTTGTGGCCGACGCCGGGAATGTAGGCGGTCACTTCGATCCCGTTGGTGAGACGGACACGGGCCACCTTCCTCAAAGCGGAATTCGGCTTCTTCGGCGTGACGGTGTAAACACGCGTACAAACACCCCTGCGAGAGGGGTTTCCCTGAAGGGCGGGAGCGCTGGAACGTTCTCTCTTTTCTTCCCGCCCGAGGCGGATCAACTGACTGATCGTTGGCACAAAGATTCCCTCCTTTCCCTACTCGATGTTCTTCCAATTCTCCCTGAGCAGCCCTGCGGCAGCCGCCTTCCTCGAGATGGCGCAGGCTCGGCCCAGCATTTCCATGGTCTCGCACCACTCCAACTCGAGATTCTGCCTTTCGGCCTCTTCAAGGAGCTCCTTGACCCGTTCCTCTTCAGCGTCACGCGCGAGAAAGAGCTTTTGCAGCTGCCCCGACCGCATCTTCCTGGAAACCTGGCGAACCCCGACAACCCTGCGGTTCGATGCCAGCTCATTCAAAGGCACAGCAATCCCCCCTGTGCGGACGCACCGAGACATAATATCAACCGGGGAGGCCCCTGTCAAGAAAAACGGGTAGCCTCCCCGGCTCAGCTCAACTTTCCGATGGTTCTTTTCTTCGAATTACGCTTTTTCCTGCATTTCGACGCGGCGGTAACTCTCCGCCCCGGTCCCTGCCGGAATCAGGTGCCCGATGATCACGTTCTCCTTGAGCCCCTTGAGGGTATCCACATCTCCGCGAACCGCAGCCTGGGCCAGGATCTGGGCGGTCTGCTGGAACGAAGCGGCGCTCATGAAGCTGTCCGTGGCCAAGGCGGCTTTGGTCACGCCATGGACGACGGGACGCCACTGCGGCTCTTCCCTCATCCTTCGGACAAACGAAACCCGCTGGATCAGCCGCTTGGTTTCAACGGAACTCGAGATCGGCCTGACGACCACTTCATGGAATTCTCCCCGCACGAGGCGGTCAATGACTTCGCGACTGATCTCCGTTCCGGCGTCTACAAGCAGTTCGCCCTTTGAATCGAAAACCGGCTCCAACAGGACCTTCCCGTAGGCGATGTCGCTCAGGACCTGCCCCAAGAGTTTTTCCCGCGTCAGGATTTCCTGCGTTTCCCCGTCGAGCTCGACTGCCGAGATCTGCCCCTCCACCAATCCCCGGACGACCCTGCCGTCCAGGATCCGGCCGATGTCGTTCACCGGATTTCCCTGCGGATTGATGGCCTGCTTGATCGGCCGGCTGAAGAACTTCTCGATCAGGTAGTGGTTCAAGGCATCGCCGATGTTGTGCCTGGAAGGCGCGCGCCAAACCTTCACGATGCTCGCATTGGCTTCCTTCAGCTTTTCCAGCGCCTCGGGCGTGAGCGCCCTGTCGCGGCTCAGGACGACCTTCCCGCCGGAAACGACGTCCTCGGCGAGGTAGGCTCCCCGTTCCAGGCCGGCAAGGGTTTCGGTATCCCTCACGCAGAGGATTTGAGGCTTGCCGCGTGTAATGGCCAAAAGGTCCTGGAGCTCCAAAGCCACCGTGGGCTCAATCACGGAATGGTTCTCCAGAGAGACAGGGGCAATGAGTTCAAGCCCTTCCATCTCCCGACGGAATGTCGCTTCCCCGAGGATGACTCGAACCAGCCCTTCTCCGTCCTCCACCGTGATCTCCCTTGCAGCGGATCCGGGCTGGATCAGCCGCTCGATCGTGTCCGCCTCAAGGGCGCGCCCTTTCAAGGAAAGGATGTTGTCGATCCCGCTCTGTCCCTCGATGTCCCGCAGCGTCTTGCCCTGCAGGAAATCCAGAGCCTCGCCGAGACACCTCTCGTTTTCCTTCCGAATCCGATCCAGTTCCTGGTCAAGGTCGTCAAGCCACGCCAGTTCGTTCGCAACGAAGGAGCTATCCCCTTCCTCGGTGATCCGGACGCGGTTCACCGGGGCTACTTTCCGCAGGATGACCTCGATGTGCTTGTTGTTGATCGACACGCCCTGGGAGAAATAAACCTCCTGGATGCCGTCGACGAGGTATTTCTGCACTGCTTCCAGCCCCTCGACCTCGAGCAGCTGCTGCGGATCGATATACCCTTCGGTCAGGCACTGCCCCTTCTTCACGAGCTGGCCTTCCTCGACAAGCAGGTTCTGCGAAGCGGGCACCGTGCAGACGTATTTCTCCCCATCGTCTTCACCCTTGCCGATGATGACCTTGCGTTTCCCTTCCATTTCGCGGATTTCAAGCACCCGGCCGTCGGCTTCCACGAGCTGGGCGACCTTTTTCGGGCGGCGGACCTCAAAAAGCTGCTCGATTCGCGGGAGCCCCTGGGTAATGTCTTCACCCGTCAGGCGAACTCCACCGGTGTGGAAGGTCCGCATCGTGAGCTGGGTCCCAGGTTCGCCGATGGATTGTGCCGCAACCACGCCGACTGCTTCCCCGATGGCCACGGTCTTCCTCGTTGCCAGGTCCCTTCCGTAACACTTCTGGCAAATGCCGTTCCTGAGGCCGCAGGTCATGGGGCTGCGAACCCAGACCGACTCGATTCCAGAATCCTCGATCTTCAATGCAACCGCCTGGCTGATTTCATCCCCGCCGCGCACGAGGACCTCTCCAGTGCCAGGGGCTTCGATATCATATAGGGCCGTTCTCCCGGAAATCCTGTCTGCCAGCGTGACGACGGTCTTTCCGTCCTGGATGAGGGCGCTGATCAGTGTCCCCTTGTCCGTGCCGCAATCCTCTTCGGTGATAATCAGGTCTTGCGCCACATCAACCAGCCGCCTCGTAAGGTACCCCGACTTGGCGGTTCGAAGGGCGGTATCGGCCAGCCCCTTCCGGGCGCCGTGAGTCGAGATGAAGTATTCGAGCATGTTGAGCCCGTCTCGGAAATTGGCGACGATCGGGTAGTCGATGATGCGCCCTGACGGATCCGCCATGAGGCCTCGGATACCGGCCATCTGGGCGACCTGGTTCTTGCTTCCACGGGCTCCGGAATCGATCATCATCCGTAGCGGGTTGAGCTGGTCCATGTTGGCCACGATGTCGTCCGCGATTTGCCGCGCCGCTTCCGACCAGAGAATTTCCTTCTGCCTCAGGTATTCTTCCTCGGTCAGGACCCCCATGCCGTACTGGGCGGAAAGTTCTTCTTCCCGCTTCATGGTTTCATCGACGGTGGTCTTCTTGCTGGGCGGGATGACCGCGCAGTCCAGGCCGAAGCTGATCCCGCTTTTCGTCGACCAGTGGTAGCCCAGGATCTTGATCGCGTCGAGCATGTCGACGATGGCGGCCTGCCCGACCCGATCATAGGCCTTGTCAAGCAGGGCCCCGAGGTCCTTCTTGCCGATCTGCCGGTTGATGTAGCGGAGATCCGGATGGAGCACGCTGTTGAAAAGGGCCCTGCCGGGGGTCGTTTCGATCCACTCTCCGTTCCACAGCATTTTGACACGGGTATTGGGGTGGACGACGCCGTGGTCGATGGCAGTCAGGGCGTCATCGATGTCACGGAAAGCCATCCCTTCCCCTTTCAGCCCGTCCCTCATCGCCGTCAGGTAGAAAATGCCGAGGACGATATCCTGGGTAGGCGTCACAACGGGCCTTCCGCTAGCCGGGGAAAGAAGGTTGTTTGCCGACAGCATCAGGATGCGGGCTTCTGCCTGGGCCTCGAGCGACAGGGGAACGTGGACGGCCATCTGGTCCCCGTCAAAGTCCGCATTGAATGCAGTGCAGACGAGAGGCGGGAGGCGAATGGCCTTCCCTTCCATCAGGACCGGCTCGAAAGCCTGGATCCCTAGGCGATGGAGAGTCGGGGCCCGGTTCAGCATGACCGGGTGGTCCTTGATGATTTCTTCAAGGATCGCCCAGATTTCATCTCGGCCCCGTTCAATAAGGCGCCTTGCGCTCTTGACGTTCGGAGCAAGCCCCCGCTCCACCAGCTTGTGCATGACGAAGGGTTTGAAAAGTTCGAGGGCCATCTGCTTGGGCAAACCGCACTGGTAGATCCTGAGCTTCGGGCCGATAACGATGACCGATCGTCCGGAATAGTCGACTCGCTTGCCCAGAAGGTTCTGCCGGAAGCGCCCCTTCTTCCCCCGCAGGAGGTCGCTCAGGCTCTTGAGCGTCCTGTTTCCCGCCCCGAGGACGGCCTTTCCCATCCTCCCATTGTCGATAAGCGCATCCACCGATTCCTGCAACATCCTCTTTTCGTTGCGGATGATGATCTCCGGAGCTCGGAGTTCCTGCAGCTTGCGAAGGCGGTTGTTCCGGTTGATCACCCGGCGGTACAGATCGTTCAGGTCCGAGGTGGCGAACCGGCCTCCCTCCAGCTGAACCATCGGACGCAGGTCCGGGGGAATCACCGGGAGAACTTCCAGGATCATCCACTGGGGCTTGCTGGCGCTTTTGCGGAAATCCTCAACGACTTGCAGCCGCTTGATCAGCTTTCTCTTTTTCTGGCCCGTGGTTTCGGAAATTTCTTCTCGCAAGGATGCCGCCATTTCGTCCAGGTCCAGCTTGTTCAGAAGCTGCTGCACTCCCTCCGCACCGATTCCCGCCGAAAATTCACGATCGTAGGCTGCGCAGAGGTGCTGCTCCCTTTCGAGGATGATTTCGCCCCGGGTGAAGGGGGATTCGCCGCCATCGATGACCAGGTAACAGGGATCCTCGATGGTCGCGGTTTCCTGCTGGGCCTGGAAACGGCCCGGGTACTTCTGGTTGTAAAGCTGGACTTCGCTGAGGGCAAGGACGTCGTTCTTCTGGAAGGGCAAGTGAGCGACGGCAGTCACGACGAACGCTTCCTGGTTGCCCACGAATGCCCGCTGGATTCCTGGGAACGCCTCTACTCCCCCGCGTGCCTCCAGCTCGCTGGCGGAAAGGATTTCGCCTGGCCCTTCCGATTCACCCGTTTCGATCCGAAACGCCGGTTCGACCTTAAAGATCTCGTCTCCGAAATCGGCCTTGAAGCGCGCGACCTGGCTGGCAGAGACGAGATCCCCCTCGTCCAGGGGAACGTCGTCCACCTGGATCACCCGGTAGGCCTCCTCTGCCTTGAACTTCGGGTCGTAATGGGAGTGGATCCTTTCCTCGGAGGCATCGATCAGGTCACCGCGCCGGGCAAGGTCCGTCCTCCGTCCCTCCATGACGACCTTGTAAACGGGCTTCCTCTTCCGGATCGGGGCAAAGTAGACCACCTTTTCCAGGTCCTTCGTTGCCGTCCCCAGAAGGAGGCTCAAGCGGCTGGGGATGCCCCTCAGGTACCAAATATGGACAACCGGGGCAGCCAGTTCGATGTGCCCCATCCGCTCTCGACGGACCCGGTTGTCCGTAACCTCGACGCCGCACCGGTCGCAAAGAATCCCCTTGTACTTGGGGCCGCTCCGCTTGTATTTCCCGCAGGCGCACTCGTAGCTGCGCGTAGGGCCGAAGATCCTCTCGCAGAACAGTCCGTCCTTCTCGGGACGAAGGGTTCGATAATTGATCGTCTCGGGTTTCTTGACTTCCCCGCTGGAAAGTTCCCGAATCCGTTCCGTGCTCGCGAGCTTGATGCGGACTCCGACGATTTCGCGGCGGCTCATTTAGGCATCCTCCCCCTCGCGGGTCAAATCCTGTTCATCCAGTTCCCCTTCCTCCTCAAAGGAGGAATCGAGTTCGTTGGGGTTGACAAAAAGCATCTCCTCCGTCACGCCGACCGATGAGGGGGGCATCAGGTCCTCGCCCGATTCCAGGTCGACAATCGCCGGCCGGGGCCTCGTCGTCCCCTGGACTGCGATCTCTTCATCCTCGTCATCCAGCAGGATTTCCCCGACCGTTCCGTCGTCGTACATGATTTCTACGTCCAGGGCGAGTCCCTGGAGTTCCTTGACGAGCACCCGGAAGCTCTCCGGCACTCCGGGCTTCGAGAGGTTCTGGCCTTTTACGATCCTCTCGTAGGTCTTCAGCCTTCCGCGGATATCGTCGGACTTCACCGTCAGGATTTCCTGCAGGATGTGCGAGGCCCCGTAACCCTCCAGGGCCCAGACTTCCATCTCCCCGAACCGCTGTCCGCCGAACTGGGCCTTCCCTCCCAAGGGCTGCTGGGTGATCAGGCTGTAGGGACCGATGGAGCGGGCGTGGATCTTGTCGTCTACGAGATGGATCAGCTTCAGCATGTACATGTAGCCGACGGTAACCTTGTTTTCCATCGGTTCCCCGGTTCTGCCGTCGTAGAGCGTGATCCGCCCGTCTTCGGCCATTTCGGGATAGGGTCCCTCGGCCAGCTTCTTGACGCCTTCGAAGATGTCCTGCTCGGTCGCCCCCTCAAAAACCGGGGTCGAGACTTTCCAGCCGTTGTGAACCGCGACGAACCCCATGACGGTCTCCATGACCTGCCCGAGGTTCATCCGGCTCGGAACCCCGAGCGGGCTGAGGACCACGTCGACCGGGGTCCCGTCCGGCAGGTAAGGCATGTCCTCAACGGGCAGGATTTTCGAAACGACCCCCTTGTTCCCGTGACGCCCTGCAATCTTGTCTCCTTCGGAAATCTTCCGGAGCTGGGCCACGTAGACCTTGACCACCTCGTTCACGCCGGGGCTCAGGTCGTCGCTGTTCTGGTCAATCGTCAGGCGCTTGACGGAAACCACCTTGCCGCCTTCCCCGTTCGGGACACGCATGGACGTGTCCCGGACCTCTCGGGCCTTTTCTCCGAAGATGGCCCTCAGCAGCTTCTCTTCAGGGGACTGGTCCGATTCCCCCTTCGGCGTCACTTTGCCGACCAGGATGTCGCCGGCCCGGACTTCCGCACCGACCCGGACGATGCCGTTCTCGTCCAGATTCTTGAGCGCATCTTCGCCGACGTTGGGGATGTCCCGCGTGATCTCCTCGGGCCCCAGTTTCGTGTCCCTCGCTTCGACCTCATACTCCTCGATGTGGATCGAGGAATAGTGGTCTTCCTGGACGAGCCTCTCGTTCAGGAGGATCGCGTCCTCGAAGTTGTAGCCCTCCCAGGAAACGAAGGCGACGAGGACATTGCGGCCTAGAGCCAGTTCGCCATGGTCCACGGACTGCCCGTCTGCAATGATCTCCCCGGCTTCGACAGTTTCTCCGGTGGAGACGATGGGGCGATGATGGATCACCGTCCCCTGGTTGGAACGGCGGAATTTTGTCAGGTTGTAGGAATCCAGGGCACCGCTTTCGGTTCGGATTTCAACCCGGCTGGCGTCGACAAACTCGACCGTTCCTGAACGCCTTGCCCTGACGCAGCAGCCGGAATCCTTCGCGATATGGTGCTCGATTCCCGTTCCGATGATGGGAGCCTGGGGAAGGACAAGCGGAACCGCCTGCCGCTGCATGTTGGACCCCATCAGGGCCCGGTTCGCGTCGTCATGCTCCAGGAAGGGGATCAGGGCCGTCGAGATCGAGACGATCTGCTTCGGGGAAACATCCAGGAAATGGATTTTCTCCGGTTCGACCGTTTCAATCTCTCCGCGGAAGCGGACATGGACCTCGGGCCCCCGGATTCGCCCTTCCTCGTCCACCGGGGTGTTCGCCCTCCCGACGAAGAACTCGTCTTCCTCGTCGGCCGAAAGGTAAACGATCTCGTCCGTTACCCGGCCCTCGACGACCCGCCGTTTCGGGGTCACGAGGAAGCCGTAATCGTTGATCCGCGCATAGGTGGCAAGAGAAGTCACGAGTCCGATGTTCGGCCCTTCCGGGGTTTCGATCGGGCAAACTCGACCGTAGTGGGTATAGTGCACATCCCGAGCCTCGAACCCGGTCCTTTCCCGGCTGAGTCCGCCCGGGCCAAGCGCCGAAAGCCGGCGCCTGTGGGTCAGTTCGGCCAGAGGGTTTGTCTGGTCCATGAACTGGGAAAGCTGGGCCGACCCGAAAAATTCCCTCAAGGAGGCCGAAATCGGTCGGACGTTGATCAGGTCCTTTGCCGTGGCACTGGTCAAGTCAGGAAGGGTCGTCATCCTTTCCTTGGCGATTCGTTCCATTCTCAAAAGGCCGATTCGGACCTGGTTCTGCAGAAGTTCGCCAACGGCCCTGACGCGCCGGTTCCCCAAGTGATCGATATCGTCTTCTTTTTCTTCCCCGTTCCGAAGCTGCAGGATCCCCTTGATGATGGCGACGACGTCCTCGATCGTCAGCAGCCTCTGGCTCTCGGGGATTTCGAGGCCCAGCCGCTTGTTCAGCTTGTAGCGTCCGACGCGGCCAAGGTTGTACCGGCGAGTATCGAAAAAGAGGCCGTAGACGTATTCCCTGGCGTTTTCCATCCGGGCGGGCTCATTCGGACGTAGACGGCGGAAGAGTTCGAGAACCGCATCCTCCCCCGAGCGGGAAGGATCGCGCTCCAGGGTCGCAGCGATCGCATTGTCCACATCCCAGACCCAAACGGTCGTCATCCCCATTTCAAAGAGCAGCTCGAGGTGTTCCTTCGTCAGCCGGTCATTACGGTGGATCAGGACCTGGCCCTCCTTGTCCGTTATCGCTTCGGCCAGAAGGCGCCCCCTTGCCTCGTCATGGAGTTCCACGAGGTCGACCTGCATGGGCTTGGCCCCGAAAAGCTTGAGGATCTCTTCGTCGCTCGTCGCCCCGAAAGCCTTCAAAAGCATCGTGACGGGGATCTTCTTGCGGTTGTCGATGTTGACCGAGAGAAGGTCTCCCGGCGTGAGATCGAATTCAAGCCACGCCCCCCGATCGGGAATGACTTTGGCTGCATAGGATTCTCCGCCCGGGACAGTCGTGTCGGAACTGAAGTAGACGCCGGCCGATCGTGCAAGCTGGTTGACAACGACACGCTCGGTCCCGTTGACGATGAACGTTCCCCTCTCCGTCATCACGGGAAAATCCCCGAGGTAAATCTCTTCTTCCTTGATCTCCCCGTTCCTTCGGTTGACCAGCCGGATCGTGGCCCTGACGGGCATGGACCAGGTCAGGTCTCTCTGTCGGGCTTCCTCTTCGGTTATGGAAGGCTCATCGACAAAATAGCGGACAAATTCGAGCGCAAACGACCCGTCGTAACTCTCGATGGGGAAAATCTCCTCCAGGATTTCCTGGAGTCCCTGAGATTCCCGAGAATCCGCCTCCTTTTCGGCCTGGAAAAACCAGCGATAGGAATTCTTCTGTACCTCGACGAGATCCGGTAAACCAATGAGATCCTTCGTTCTCCCAAAAACGCGGCGCTGAATGTGTTCCTTCGAGGGGACTAAAACTGTCATGGGAGTTACGACCTCCCTTTTGAGGTTTGTGGGGACTATCCTAGACGTGACGAAGGGGCATAATAGCAAAAAGGCCGCGCAATGTCAACAGACAGGCGCGACCTGGCGGACCCATTTCCTGGGAATTATTGATGGTGTCGAGGGGGGGAGTTGAACCCCCACAGGCTAATGCCCACTAGAGCCTGAGTCTAGCGCGTCTACCAATTCCGCCACCCCGACATCATGACCAACAACCGGGATTTTAGCAACGTGTCCTCTTTTTGGCAAGGGCTTTTCCGTTATTCCGGGTTGAAGGACCCTCCCGAGGCCCGTCGAAGCCGGTCGCGCAGCGCAAGTCCCATCCCGGCCTCCTCCGGCCAATCCGCCACGATCACCTTCGCCCCGGCTTTCTCCATTTCCCGAAAGACGGAAAAGAGGCATCGGGCGTAGGATTCGACATCGGGGAAGAGGCGGACGAATGCAAACGGGACCACCGGCGGGCGGATCCCGATGTAGGCCCTTTCGGCAGGTTCCCACGGGGTCACCCTTGCCCAGACGGATTCATCCTCCCGCAGAAACAGCGGGACTTTCGGGGCATAATGTCGATAGCGAGTACCGGGGGAGCGCCTGGAAACAGGTGCACCCGAGCCGGCTTGAAGAGGCGGATAGCCCAGAAATTCCTCAAGCGATTCGATGCTCGCCCCGCCCGGCCTCAATAGGACTGCCCTTTCACCCGTGATGTCCAGGACGGTCGATTCGACCCCGAAGCAGGTGGATCCTCCATCCAGGATGATTTCCACCTTTTCCCCGAGATCTTCCTCGACAGCCGCGGCATCGGTCGGACTGGGCCGCCCGCTCAGGTTGGCGCTGGGAGCGGCCACCGGGACCTCCGCAAGGCGAATCAGTTCCAGGGCGATCCTTTGCGCAGGCATCCTCACCGCTACCGTCGAAAGCCCGGCCGTCACCTCCGGGGGGACGATGCTTCGAGCCGGCATGACAAGGGTCAGCGGACCGGGCCAAAACCGCTTCATGAGCCCAGCCCCCGCTTCCGGCACGCAAGCCACCTCTTCCGCGGCAGCCGGATCCGCCACGTGGACGATAAGGGGATTATCTGCGGGGCGCCCCTTGACCTCGAAGATTTTCCGGACCGCCTTCCCGTCGAGGGCATTGGCCCCGAGGCCGTAAACCGTTTCGGTCGGGAACACGACGAGCCCGCCATTTCTCAGGATTCGAGCCGCCCGCCTCAGGATCTCCATGTCCTGACCCGAGAGGGCATCGGAAACGGCGACTCTCATGACGCCGGCCCTCCGTTGCCGAACCTTTCCAGAAAGGCCTGCCTGAATTCCGGAAATCTCCCTTCCACGATCGCTGCCCGAGCCTTTTTCATCAGGTGGATCAGGAAATGCAGGTTATGCCAGGAACATAGCCTTGCCGCCAGAATTTCTCCGGCCTTGTACAGGTGCCTCAGATAAGCCCTGGTGAAATGCCTGCAAACCATGCAGTCGCAGTCCGGATCGATCGGTGTGAAATCCCGGGCGAAGATGGCGTTCTTGAGGTTCAGGCGCCCACCGGAAAAGAAGACCGTCCCATTCCTTCCGGTTCTTGTGGGAAGAACGCAATCGAACATATCGACCCCTCTCGAGACTCCCTCGAGAAGGTTCGAGGGTAACCCGACACCCATCAGGTACCGCGGGCGATCCTCGGGCAACACCGGGTTCAGGACATCAAGGATCCGATACATTTCCGAGTGCGGTTCCCCTACAGAAAGCCCTCCGATCGCGTAACCGTCGAAGCCGATTTCCATCAGGGCCTCCGCCGAGCGAATCCGCTGCTCTTCGAAGACGGACCCCTGAACGATGCCGAAGAGCGCCTGGTCCGCCCTGCGGTGCACCGTCCTGCACCGCAGGGCCCAACGTGTCGTCCTCAGAACGGCCTCCATCGATTCGGACTCGGTTGCCGGGTAAGGGACACACTCGTCGAAGCACATGGCGATATCGCTCCCGAGGTCTTCCTGGATCGCAATGGCCATCTCCGGGGTCATGAAGTGAGAGGTGCCGTCCAGGTGGGAGCGGAACGTCACCCCTTCGTCGGTCACCCTCCTCAGGTCCGAGAGGGAAAAGACCTGGAAGCCGCCGCTATCCGTCAGGATCGCCCCATCCCAATCCATGAAACGGTGAAGTCCCCCCGCTTCCCGGATGAGGTCCGAGCCCGGTCTCAAGAAAAGGTGATAGGTGTTGGAGAGAATGATGCGGGCTCCCATCCCCGATAGTTCGTCGGGGGTCATGGCCTTGACCGTTGCCTGGGTCCCCACAGGCATGAAAACCGGTGTTTCGACAGGACCGTGCGGAGTCCTCAATACGCCTGCCCGAGCACCGGTTACAGGGCACCTTGCCTCAATCCGGAACTCAAACATGGAGGTCCCTCCATCCGAAAAGCGTTTCGGCATTTTTCCAGACCTGTTCCGCGAGGTCTTCCAGGGGAACTTTCCGGACCTCCGCAAGGGTTTCGTACACAGCGGTCACATAGGCCGGCTGGTTGCGCCGACCTCTCCAGGGTTGCGGAGCAAGATACGGGGAATCCGTTTCGCAAAGCAGGCGGTCTTTCGGAATTCTTGCAGCCACTTCCCGCAAATCCGACGCACGGGGAAAGGTCACCGGACCGGCAAAAGAAACGAAAAAGCCCATCTCCAGGGCTTCTTCCGCATGTCGCCACTCCCCCGCAAAACAGTGAATCACTCCGGAGCAGCGACCGGCGGCCTCGCTGCGAAGGATCCCGATCGCTTCGTCGTAGGCTTCCCGGACGTGAACCACCAGCGGCTTTCCGATCCCTGCCGCCAGGGCGATATGCCGGCGGAAGGACTCTTCCTGCAGCTTTCTGGGCGAGTGATCGTAGTGAAAATCGAGTCCTGTTTCTCCGATGGCTACGACCCGGGGGTCGGCCGCCCAAACGTGGAGGTTTTCCGGCAGTCCCCCCGGCGGACAGGTCTTCGCGTCATGGGGATGGATCCCGACCGCTGCGAAAACCCCTTGTTCGCGATGGGCCCTTGCAAGATCCAGGGCCTTTCCGCTGGAAGGCTCGTCAAAACCGGCCACGAGAAGGCGAAACACCCGGGCTTCCGCGGCCGATCGAAGGATCGGGTCCAGGTCTTTCGCAAATTCTTCCATGTTGAGGTGGCAATGACTGTCAAGAAATCTCATCTGGTCCTCCGAAACTGAATCGCGGGCGATCTGCCGCCCGCGATTTCCAAAGTGACACCTTTCCGGGCAGGGTGGCTCGGAAGGCTTTTCAGTGAATCCGGCTGCCCGGCGTGATGGGCCGGTCGAGGGTCAGGAGAGCCAGTTCCTTTCCATCCGGGCTTTCCGCCGCGAGAAGCATCCCGTTGCTTTGAACCCCCCTCAGCTTTGCTGGCTTCAGGTTGCAGATGACGATGATATCCCGCCCGACGAGGTCGGCAGGTTCGTAAAACTCTCGGATGCCCGACACGATGGTTCTTCTCTCGTAGCCAAGGTCGAGGTTGAGCTTGTACAGCTTGTCGGCGTTCGGTACCGGCTCCACGCTCAGGACCCTTGCCGTTCTCAGCTCGATCTTCCTGAATTCCTCAACGCCGATTTCCGCCTCGTGTTCGCCCGGGTCCGGAAGCAGGTTCCTTCTCGCTTCCCTTTCGGCCCTGGCTTCCTCCCACGCTTTCAGTTCGATTCGCGGGAAAAGGATTTCCTCCCTACGGATGGTCGTCCCTTCGGGAAGAAATCCCCAGGGATAATCCTCGAAAAGGGCACCGGAAGGATCTCCTTCGAGCCCCAGCTGTTTCCACATGCGGGCCGCCGTTTCGGGCATGAACGGAGCCACCATCAGGGCGATCTGGATCAAGGCCTGGTAGAGTGTCCCGAGAACGGAGTCCAGCCGTGGGTCGTTCTCCTTCCCCAGTTTCCATGGCGCCGTTTCGTCGATGTATTTGTTCATCCGGGAAACGAACGTCCAAATTGCCTTCAGGGCCTCGTCGAAAGCGAACTCCGACATCTTGTCACAAACGGTCCCGAAAGTCGCGGAGGCCAGCCTCGCCATTTCGAGGTCGAGGGGATCCACGGGACCGCAGGCGGTGACCGTACAGCCCTTGAAACGCTCGATCATCTGCAGCGTGCGGTTCAACAGGTTGCCCAGGTCGTTTGCCAGATCCGAATTGATGCGCTTGACAAGCCCGATTTCCGAAAAGTCCCCGTCGAGTCCGAAAGGGACCTCCCGGAGAAGGAAGTACCGGAACGCATCCTTCCCGTAAAGATCCACCATCTCGAAGGGATCGACCACATTTCCCCTGGATTTTGACATTTTCTCTCCCTCTACGGTCCACCAGCCATGGGAAAATACCTGGCGCGGAGGGTTGACGCCCAGGGCAAGGAGCATGGCGGGCCAAACGACGCAATGGAAGCGGATGATGTCTTTTCCGACCAGGTGACGAACGAAAGGCCAGAACTTCTTCCACTTGGCTTCTTCCTCGGGGTAGCCGCAGACCGTGAGGTAATTGATCAGGGCATCGAACCAGACGTAGATGACGTGACGGTCGTCTCCCGGTACCGGGATCCCCCACTTCAGCGTCGTCCGGGAGATGGACTGGTCCTTGAGCCCGCTTTTGATGAAGCTGACGATCTCGTTGTAGCGGGTCCGGGGCAGGATGGCGTCCGGGTTTTCCTCGTAGAAGCGCAGGAGGGGCTCCTGGTATTTGGACATGCGGAAGAAGTAACTTTCCTCGGTCATCTTCTCCAGCGGCCTCTTGCAATCGGGGCAGGTCTTGCCTTCTCCCATCTGGGCTTCAGGGACATAGGTCTCGCAGGGGACGCAGTACCACCCCTCGTAGGTTCCCTTGTACACGTCCCCCTGGGCGAGAAGCTTTTCGAAAACCGCCGTGACAACCTTGAAATGGCGGTCCTCCGTCGTACGGATGAAGTCGTCGTTCGAAATCCCAAGGACTTCCCAGAGTTTCTTGAAATTCTCCACGGTCTGGTCGGCAAGCTGTTGGGCCGTGAGCCCCTTGCTCTCCGCGGCCTGCTGGATCTTCTGCCCGTGCTCGTCGGTGCCCGTTGCGAACAGGACGGGCTGTCCCATCATCCGGTGGAATCGGGCGCTGACATCGGCAGCGATGGTGGTATAGGCATGCCCGATGTGGGGAACATCGTTGACATAATAGATCGGGGTCGTGATGTAAAAAGGTTCCCTGTTCATCCTTCGATCCTCCCTTTCGCGTCCCGCCTGACCGTTCAAAGGGATTTTCTCCCCATCGAGGTCCTTTCGATCAGGTAGGCCTTGATGCGATTTTTCGGAATACCATATCGCTCGTGAACCATTTTGACAACATCCCTTCCCGAAAGCCCTTCCTCTACCGCTTCTTCGACGGTCTTCTCCCACGACTCGGGAGCTCCGTCCTCGGGACTTTCCGTTTCGGGAGGTGCACCCGCGACCACCAGCACCATCTCCCCCTTCAGTGGGGACCGGACTCTTTCCCTCAGCTCTTCGAGATTCATCCGCAGGACTTCCTCGTGGACCTTGCTGAGTTCCCGAACCAAGGCACAGGGACGGTTCCCGAGAATGCGGGCACAATCTTCGACCTCATCGTAGAGGCGATGGGGGGAAACGTAAAAGACCAGGGTGCAGGAGACATCCTTCAGCTCGAGAAGGCGCTTCTTCCTTTCCCCTTTTCTCGGGGGAAGAAAACCGGCAAACTGGAAAGTCTGGATCGGAAGTCCCGAAAGGACGAGCGCGGGAACAAAGGCCGTCGCTCCCGGCAGGACTTCGACCTCGATACCTTCCCGGATGGCCTCGCCCACGATAAAGGCCCCGGGATCCGAGATCGCCGGCGTCCCCGCATCCGTGACCAGCGCAACCCGCTTCCCCTCCCGGAGGGCCTTCAGAAGGGCCGGCGCCCTTTCCCTTTCATTGTGCTCGTGGGAAGAAACCAGCGGTGCGCGAATGCCGAGATGGTTCAGCAGGCGAAGGGTCCTCCTCGTGTCCTCGCAGGCGATCCAGTCAGCTTCCCGAAGGACCCGGATCGCTCTCAGGGTGATGTCCTCGAGGTTCCCAACCGGTGTAGGGACAACGATCAGAGGCATGGGGGACTCTCCAGGCGGTAGGCGGCAAGGAGTTCGGGAGTATAGTTCCCGTGTTCGTCCGAGATGATTAGGGGTGGGTCGACCACGATGCCGCGCCTCCCCTGTTTCATCGCGGATAGGAGAAAGGTCGAGGCTTCCTTTCCCGGCACAGGGTGGACGAAGCGGATCCGCTTGGGTTCAAGCCCTTTTTGAACCAGCAGGGTTAGGGCTTCCACGGCCCGGGTGGCGCGCAGGACGAGATAGAACCTTCCCCTGGGCTTCAGGAGAAAACTTGCTGCCGAAAAAACGTCCGCCAGGGTACAAACCGTCCCGTGACGGGCCACCGCGTTGACGGAATGCGGACTGACCCGGCTTCTTTCGGGGTCGTTATAGGGAGGATTCATGAGCACGACGTCAAAGGATTCGGCAGGATATCGTTTCCGGATCTCCCGCAAGTCTCCCTGGGAAATGCCGACCCGGCCCTCGAGACCGTTGGTCCGGGCGTTCTCGCGGGCCATTTCGACCAGGTCCTCGCGGATTTCGAGACCTTCGAAGGCGGAGGCATCCGGGTACTTGCGTGCGAGGATGAAGAGAACGGCTCCGTGAGCGCACCCCAGCTCCATGATCCGGTCACCGCGGCGGATCCTGGGCGCCGCGGCCAACAGAACAGTATCGACGGAAACCCTGGGACCCTTGACGGGTTGAAGGAGGCTCAGCTCGCCGAAAAGGATGTCGTCACGGCTCGTTTCCATCCTCATGTCCAATCCTCCATGCGCACCCCGACCAGTTGGGAGAGCCCGGGTTCCGACAAGGTGACTCCGTAAAGCACGTCCGCCTTTTCCATCGTCGTTCTCCTGTGGGTCATGGCAAGAATCTGAAGTTCCCTCGCGTATTCCGCCGCGAGCTCCACGTAACGCCGCAGGTTCACCTCGTCAAGGGCAGCGTCCGCCTCGTCCAGGATTGCGATTGGGACCCGTGCCTCTTCCATGGCCGCGAACAGGAGCGCGATGGCCGTCAGGGACTGCTCCCCCCCCGACAGTTGGGCGAGACCCTGCGGGCGTTTCCCTGGGGGACGGGCTGTGAAATCCACCCCCGCCTCCCACCCCTCCCCCGGGCCCTCGATTTGCAAATGGGCTTCCCCACCTCCGAAAAGCCTCTGGAAAAGGGCGTTGAAACGCCTGTCGATCCCCTCCATCGCGTTTCCGAACACCCGTGAAGCCTCCCGGTCCGTTTCGGCGATCAGGTTCTGGAGAGACCGAATCCCTTCCCGGACGTCCGAGCACTGATCCGATAAAAAACCCGTGCGCTCCTGGAGGGATTCTTCCTCTGAGAGGACTCCCAAGTCCACCTCGCCCATGGCCCGCAGGCCCCGTTCTGCATTCCGGATCGTCCTCTTGACCTCATCGAGGTCGATCTCGCCGCATTTTCCGGGTCCTGGATAGGGATATTTCTCTTCCCACTCCGCGGCGAGCTCGGCCAGTCCGTTCTCTGCCTCGGAAATTTCCCGTTCCAGTTCTTCCAGGCGGGTCCGACAACGCCGGTCGGCTTCCCCGGCCCTACCTTCACGGGCAACGACCCTGACCAGCGCCCTTCGTTCCTTTTCCATGCGGCTCGCGAGATTTCGTTCCCGTTCTTCCAAGTCTGCCTTTGCCTTCCAGAACCCGAGGTAGTCCCGACCCAGGCGGGAGAGCTCGGCAAAAAGCCCTTCGAGTGCTTTCTCCCGTGACGAGATCCTCGCCTCTTCCGATTCCAGGGATTCCTGGACTCCCCGGACCTCCCTCTCGATCCGCTTCAGCAGTTCCATTGTCCCCCGCTTTTTTTCCTCCAGCAGGAGCACCTCGGTTTCGAGATCCGTCGGTCCTTCTTCCAGGGAGAAGTTTTCCTTCGTCTCCCCAAGGATTTCCATCTTCTCTTCGGTGTGCTTTTTTTCAACCGCAAGGACCTGATAGGATTTTCCGGTTTCGGCCAGACCCGCTTTCAGCCTTTTCCCCGTATCGGCCAGCTGCCGGATCTCCCTCTCCGCCCTTTCCCTCCGGGTTTTCAGGAGGCGCAATGCTTCCTCCGCTTCCCGCCTCTCTGAGAAGAGCCGTTCCTTTTCTGCCGATGCCTCGATTTCCGACGCTTCAAGCCGCGCAAGCTCGACTTGAAGCCGTGACATCTCTTCCTGGAGGTTCTCGAGCAACGCCTCGGTTTCCTTCGTTTTGCGGCGGATTTCCATTCCGCCCGAGCCGGTCTTCAAGGCCCCCCCGGAAATGGATCCACCCGGCATGAAGACCTCCCCTTCAAGGGTGGCGACCGCCAGCCTCGGCCGACGTTTCACCAGGTTCGACGCAAAACGGTAGTCCTCCAGGACGAGGAGGTCTCCCAGTAAATGCTCGATGGGCTTTTCCCACTCTTTTTCCACGGAGATCAGCTCCAGCGCCCATCCCAGCACTCCCGGTTCACCGGTAAGACCGGGGTCCCTTTCAGGCTTCGACGCTCGGCACCGATCCAGCGGAAGGAATGTTGCCCTGCCCGCGCCGGATTGGCGAAGTTTTTCGATGCAAAGCCTCGCTTCTTCCATGTCCTTCACGAGGAGCCAGAATTGCCTCGCGCCCAAAAAGGACTCGATGGCTTTCTCAAAGCGGCTTGGACATTCAAACGCCTCGATGACGGGGACGGGAGAGACCGAAAGTCGTCCCAGCCGCGAAGCGGCGACCAGAAACTGGACCGCCTTTGGGAACACCTGGCCGTCGAGTTTCTGGTTCAGGTTTTCCAGCTCTTGGGCTACCTGGTTCTCTTTCTTCCTGAGTCTGGCCAGCTCCGTTGCGGTTCTCTGCGAAGCGGCAAACGCCTCGGCATGTCGTTCCACGGCCTGCTCCACGAGCTGGGCGAGGGACAGGACCTGCGATTCCTTCTCCGCATGGGCGGTTTCCAGCTTGAGGTATTCTTCCTGCAAAGCCCGGCGTTCCGCTTCGAGGGAGCCGTACTGCCGCCCTAGCGCGGCCAGCCTTGCCTTCAGCGTTTCCTCTTCGGCCTGCAGCTCGGCTTTCCTCCGGGAAAGGGACCGCATTTCCCGCTCCCGCATTTCCCGCTCCTGCTGCCGCAGCAAACGGGCGTTTCGAACCGCGGCGGCCTCCTCCCTTTTCCTGGAGAGCTCTGCCTCAAGGGATTCCACCAATTCCCTCTGGACGCGCTCCTCCTTTCTTAGGGCGCAAAGGGCCTCCTTTTTCGCCAGGCACTCTTTACGGGACGCATTGACCTGGTCCCGATTCATCCTGGCCGCGGACGCCAGAGACGCTGCCTGCCGGAGTGTTTCCTGGATGGATCCCGAAGCCGCTTCCTGCTTGCGCCGGCAATCCGCCATCTCCTTCTGGAGGTGCTCGAGCTCCTTTTCCAGAAGTTGTTTTCGCCGGCTCCAGCCTGCGCTCCAGAAGGAATGCGTTGCCTGCTCCAAAACAAGGATTTCCCTTCGGTTTCGGAGCGATCCCAGGGCAATCTCCGACCGTTCCCTTCGGAGCCAGTAATACAGGCGGCGCTGATCTTCGAGGAGATCGACGATTTCCCTGGCCTTTCGAGCCTTCTCGACCATGGGAGCAATTTCGTCGCGGCGGGCGGAAAGTTCCGAAAGAAGCGTCACGAGGCGCAAAAGCTCGTCTTCCGCCCTCCTGAGCCGGTCAACCGCCTCTTCCCTTTTCCTTCGGTACAGGTCGATACCGAAAAGGCCCTCCAGGAGCATCCTTCGCTGGAGGGGTTTCTGCTGGATGATTTCCGAGATTTCGCCTTGCCCGATAAAGGCGAACCGAATGCCTTCCAGCCCCCAGTCCCGCTTGACCTGGTCCAGGTCCTGGAGGCGAGCCCGGTTCCCATCGATGGTCAGAAGGCCATTGCCTTCCCTGTCGACCTTTCTCCGAATCCGGCAGTCCTTTTTCCCGGAAAGCAACCGTACGGAAGCTTCGGCTTCCTTGCAGGGGGGCAGGCTCGCGCTGCCCTGGAAAAGGAGGTCGGTCTGTCGGGAAATCCGCAATTCCGAAGGAGATCCCTCCCCCAGGACCCACCGCATGGCATCGAGGAGGTTGCTCTTTCCGCTCCCGTTGGGCCCAACGATACAGGTCAGGCCGGGCGAAAGAGACAGCTCGTGCTCTCCGCCGAAGCTTTTAAATCCCTTGAGAAGCAGTTGAGCGATATACATTGAATTTGTGTTCCGCCTGGCTTTGCGAACCCTGGAAATCGAGGCGGTACTTTTCCCAGGGGAAACCCGGCATCTCGCGAAGGTAAATCTTTCTTTCGAACTCTTCCTCCCAGCTTTCCAGGTAATTCTCGACGATGTGCCTGGCAACCGCCGGGAACAATTCCAGGATCAGGGCTTCAGCCTTTCCGGTCCTGCAGACCTTCCGCAAAAAACGTTTGATCGAAAGGGCGACGGTGTCTTCCTTCAAAACCCAGCCGTTCCCTGAACAGAAGGGGCAACTTTTCGTGAAGGTGCCCCGCAGATCGCTTCGGGCCCTCTTCCGCGTGATCTCAACGAGCCCCAGCTGCGTGACGCCGTAAACCCTGGCCTTGCAGCGGTCATTGCGGAAAACTTCTTCAAGTCGCTGGAGGAGGATGTTCCTGTCCTCTTCGCGTTCCATGTCAATGAAATCCACGACGACAATGCCTCCGATCGACCGAAGCCGCAGCACCCGGTAAACCGCCTCTGCCGCCTCCAGGTTCGTCTTTAGTACCGTCTCTCTCAGGTTCGTCGCACCGACGTATTTTCCCGTGTTCACGTCGATCACGGTCAGGGCCTCGGTCTGGTCGACCACGAGCGTCCCCCCGGAGGGAAGCCAGACCTTGCGCTCCAGAGCCGCTGTCAGTTCCTTTTCGATCCCGTAGAATTCGAAGATCGGGACTGAGCCCCCGTAAAGCTCGACGCTCGGCGGGTCGATCGCAAAAAAGTCGCGGACGTAGGCTGTGACTTTCTCGTATTCCTCAGGACAATCCAGCACGATTTCCGAAACATCCCCGTTCAGTTCGTCCCTCAGGATTCTCCCGACCAGGCCGATGTCCCTGTACAAAAGGGAGGGGGCCGGCTGGCTTTCCGCCAGTTCCTCGATTTCCCGCCATTGATCCAGAAGCATCGAGAGGTCCGCTTGGAGAGCTTCGGCCGAAACACCTTCAGCCACGGTCCTGACGATGACTCCGAATCCTTCCGGCCGGAGTGCCCGTGCCAGCTGGCGGAGTCGCTTGCGTTCGCCTTCTTCCATGATTCGCTTGGAAACTCCGGTTTCCCCGCCTCCGGGGACCAGGACCAGGAAGCGGCCGGGAAGGGAAATACGGGTGGAAACCCTTGCTCCTTTCCCCTTCCTTGCCGTTTTCACCACCTGGACGAGCACCTCCGCATTTGCGCGGATTTCCACCCCGCGTGCGTCCTCAAGGTACAGGAAGGCATTCCGTCCATCCCCCAGGTTGACGAACGCCGCGTTCATCCCGGGAAGGACGCTGTCTACCCGCGCCTTGAAAATCTCGCCCGCCTTCTGCGTCTCCCACATCCGCTCGCAGAAGATTTCCGCAACCCGTCCGTCCTCCAGGATCGCCAGGCGCATTTCTTCCGTATCCAGCACGTTTGCGATGATTTGCCTTTCGATCGACATCCCGTCACTCTCCAGAATCAAACGAGGGGGGTCACGGAGTCCCCCTCACATCCCCCCACCATAGTCCGCAGGATGAAAAGGTCCTTCCATCCCTCAACGAAGCCCGCTGCTCGGAAGGCCTTGACCAGGAAACCGGGCCCAAACCGATCCGGCTGGGCAAGGACAATTCGGGCGGATTCCTCCTCGGTTTCCATCGCGCAGAGAATTTCCGGTTCCTGGAGAACCGCCTCGAGGGCCCCCCTCAAGGAAACTTCTCCTGGAAACGAGTTCCTGAAAAAAACGCGGTATTCCCCGACCTTGCAGAGGCGGCTCAACTGCGGGCCATCCACGACCGAAGCACGAAGGAGGGTGAAACCGGGCGGCATTTTCCGTTGCCAGTTTTCGAGCGCCGTTCCCTCCCAATTTTCAATCCAGATTTCAGCGGGTTCCGCCAAAGCCGGGACTCCAACCGGCAAGGCAGGGCCGAGGCTGATTTTCGGGTGGGGGGAAAACCCTTCCGTCATGAACAGGGAGAATCCCGCCCTTCTTGCCGACCGAGCAAGAAGGGGAGGCAGCTCCACGTGCGGAACAAAAGCAGAAAGTCCTCTTTTCGAGAAGAGAAAACGAACCCGGCTCAATGCCCTGTTTCCTCCTTCAGCCTCGTGCAATCCTGGGGGCCGAATCCGCAACCCTGGCAGTTTCCCGACCTGCAATCCGGGGTGGTTCTTTCATGGAAGGCGTTTTCCCGTTCTCGCCAGAGAAAACTTCTTGAAACCCCAGCATCGATGTGATCCCAGGGGAATTCCTCCTCCATCCCCCTCTGGCGGTTCGCATAAAAGGCCGGATCCAAACCTTCCGAATCAAAGGCTTCCATCCATGTTTCAAAACGGAACGTTTCCGTCCATCCGTCGAATCGGCACCCTTTTCTCCAGGCTCGCTCGATCACGTTCGCGAGCCTCCTGTCCCCCCTGGCCAAAACCGCTTCGATGAACCCCTGGCGGGGGTCATGGTAGTTCAGGGAAATCCTCGGGTTTCCCACCTGCCTTTTCAACCACTTGCAGCGGGCCTCCGTTTCCTCGAAAGGAAGCTGGGCTTCCCATTGAAAGGGAGTGTGGGGCTTGGGAATGAAGCCGTTGACGGAAACCGAAACCTCCGCCCTTCGGTGCCGTTTCCTCAGGATCCGAAACGCTTCTTTTGAGATTTCCACGATTCCCTGCAGATCGGCTTCCGTTTCCGTCGGGAGGCCGACCATGAAGTAGAGCTTGACCCTGTCCCATCCATGCTCGCTCATCGATTCCAGCGTCATTCGAATATTTTCTTCGTCGATCCCCTTGTTGATCACGTTCCGGAGTCGTTGGCTTCCGGCTTCCGGAGCGAAGGTAAGTCCCCCCTTCCGGACCGTTTCGAGCCGAGCGGCCAATTCGACCGAAAATGCATCCATCCGGAGGCTCGGCAGGCTTAGCTTGATGCCCTTTTCACCGAGTTGCCCTGAAAGGGTCTCAAGTACCGGGCAAAGCCCCGTGTAGTCGCAGGAAGAAAGGGAAACCAGGCCGATTTCTTCCCATCCAGTTTCCTCCAGGAGGGCACGGGCAATCTCGACCACCCTTTCCGGGCTCCGTTCCCTCAGGGGCCGGTAAATCATGCCGGCCTGGCAGAAACGGCATCCTCGGGTGCATCCACGAAAGACCTCCACGGGGATCCTGTCATGGATAATCCCGGTATTCGGAACAACCAGGGAAGACGGGGCAAACATCGAGTCCAAGTCCCGCACGAACTGCTTCCTGACCGGGAGCGCCTGTTTCGACCGAATCCTCACTCCGTTTCCCGAAAACCCGCAGCTTGCAAACTGCGGCACGTAAATGCCCGGGATTTCACCGAGGCAGGATAGTCGCTGTTCCCTGGGCAGGTTCCTCGTCTCGGAAATCACGCGAAGGACCCTTGGGAACAATTCTTCCCCATCCCCCAGGCAAAAGAAATCGAAGAACGGGGCCAACGGTTCAGGTGCAAGGGCACCGGGCCCCCCGGCCATGACCAGGGGATCGCCGGGACCGCGGTCCTCGGATCGAAGTGGAATACCCCCAAGATCCAGCATGGTCAGGATATTCGTTGCAGTCAGTTCGTACTGGAGGGTAAACCCCACGGCATCGAACCGATTGAGCGGCGTCCGGGACTCGATCGACGCCAGGGGCAATCCCGAAGCGCGCAAGGATGCCTCCATGTCCACCCATGGGCAGTAGGCTCTCTCCAGCACTGTGCCTTCTTGGGCATTCCCAAGGGCATAGAGGATCTGAAACCCCAAAAAACTCATCCCCACCTCGTAAACATCGGGGAAGGCCAGGCAAACCCGGGTTTTGGGGCGGGTCCCGCTGTCCTGGCCGTACATTGATCCCCATTCCTGTCCGATGTAGCGCGACGGCTGCTTCACGGTTGCCAGGATGGGCCACAAGGGATGATCCATTTCAAAAGGCCTTTCCAAAATCTTCTCTCCTCACAAATCGTCGCTCGGCTTCGGGTTTTCTACATACACGCTCTGGACGAGCCCCAGGGCCATTCCCAGGGCCAGAAGGGAGCTGCCGCCGTAGCTGAGGAACGGCAAAGGCAAACCGGTGACCGGTGCAATGCCCATGCTCATCGCCATTCCTTCGACCGCCTGGAACCAGATCCATCCCGTGATCGACGCGACAAGGATTTTCCCCCTGAGGTCCCTGGCCTTGACCCCTGCCTCGATGATCCGCCACAGGAGAAAACAGAAGAGTCCAACCAGGACAAGCCCGCCCAGGAACCCGAACTCCTCGGCAAAGACGCTGAAGATGAAATCCGTGTGGGGTTCCGGCAGAAAACCGAGCTTGCTCTGGGTCCCCAACATGAACCCCTTGCCCAGCAACCTCCCGGATCCAACGGCGATTCTCGACTGGATCACGTTGTATCCGGCTCCAAGGGGATCGACGTAGGGGTTCAGGAAGACCATCAGGCGCAGTTTCTGGTATTCCTTCAGGAACTGCCAGGCCACGGGAAGCGCCAGAAGAGCCATTCCGGCGATACTCCAAAGGTATCGGGCCGGGGTCCCTGCCGCGTAAAGGGCCGTAAAAACCATGACCGACAGGACGATCGAGCTTCCCAGGTCCGGCTGGGCCAGCACAAGAACCAGGCAAATCCCGCAAAGGGCCAGGACACCCGCCAGGTCTTTCGGCCTCTCAACGGGATGCCTGCAAAGGTGTTTCGCCAGGAGGAGCGCCAGGGCGACCTTGGCCAACTCCGAAGGCTGAAGCCGAACGCCCGCCAAACCGATCCAGCTTTGAGCGCCCCTGGAAACGTGTCCCAGGACCAGGACGCTGAAAAGAAGGACGAGTGCGACTCCGTAAAGACGGTACGCCATTCCCAGGAGGCGAGCATAGCCGACCCTGAGCACCGCGCAATACGCCGCGAAGGAAACCAGTCCCCAGATCGCCTGGCGGATGACGTAGGATCCCGCGTGTTTCTCCATGCCGAGGCTGGCGCTGAAAATGGAACACAGGCCGACGAGAAAAAGAGCCGCGGCAGCGAACAGCAGTTTACGGTCGGATAAAACGAAAAGCAGCCTAAGGAGGTTCCTTTTTTCCTCCGTGAAGGTCATGCAGGTTCCGCCCTGCGCTCCGTCCTCCTTTTGACGCTCTTGACGGGGATGTTCGCCACCAGGGCCACAGAGCGCTCCTCCTTCGAAAAATCAAGCTCGATCTTGTCTTCCTCGATGTCCAGGTAGTTGCTGATGACTCCGATCAGGTCCCTGCGAAGATTTTCCATCATTTCCGGCGAGATGTCGGTGCGGTCATGGATCAGAACCAGCTGGAGCCGTTTTTTTGCGGTTTCCTTCGACTTTTCCTTGCTGATCAACTGGAAGAGACGGGCCAGAAAGTTCATCGCTTTCACCCCCTTAAAGTCCCAGGGCTTTCCTGAGGAAGCCGAAAAAGCCCTTCTGGTCGGGGGCGTCCAGGTCAAGGAGTGGAACTTCCTCGCCAAGGATACGCCTTGCGACGTTGGAAAAGGCTTTGGCGGCCAGAGACTCGTCCCCGAGGGTCAGGGGTTCTCCCTTGTTGGTCGAGATCACCACCGAGGTATCGTCGGGAATGACTCCGATCAGCTCGATCGCCAGGATGTCGAGAACGTCCTTCACGTCGATCATGTCCCCGGATTTGACCATCGCTGGACGAAGCCGGTTCAGGACAAGCCGGATCGGCGATTTGGACATCGACTCGAGCATTCCGATGATCCGATCCGCATCCCGGACCGCCGAGACTTCCGGCGTCGTCACGACGATCGCCTCATCCGCGCCGATTGCCGCGTTTCGGAATCCCTGCTCAATTCCTGCAGGGCTGTCAATCAGCGTGATGTCGAAGTTCTCTCTCAGCTCGTCGCAAAGCTTCAACATCTGGTCGGCGCTGACGGCATCCTTGGTCCTGGTTTGAGCGGCAGGGAGCAGGAACAGGTTCTCGACACGCTTGTCCCGTACCATCGCTTTCTGCAGCTTGCAGGCTCCTTCGACCACATCGACAAGGTTGAACACGATGCGATTCTCGAGCCCCAGGACGACATCCAGGTTCCTCAACCCGATGTCCCCGTCCACCGCCGCGGTTTTGTAACCCGCCTTTGCCAGGGCAACGGCAAGGTTCGCAGTCGTCGTCGTCTTGCCTACTCCGCCCTTTCCGGAAGTCACGACGATAATCCTCGGATCCATGAAGCCCCCTCCTCCCAAAAATCGATCTGATCAAGGCAATTCCTTTGCGATCAGCGCGTCCCCTTCCACTGCGAAGAGCACGCTCTTCCCGTACCAGGGGGATGCGCTGTCAAACGTGCTGAAAAGGCGACCGATTCGGACCTGCGTCGCTTCGAAGGATTTTGCGATGACTCGGGAGGAAACGTTCCCCTCCGCTCCAGCATGGACAAGTCCCTGAAGTCTACCCCAAACCACGATGTTTCCCGCAGAAACGACTTCCGCCCCGTCGTTCACCTGGCCGATGATGAAAACATCCCCCGGATGCTCGACTTTCTGGCCTGAACGAAGGGACCGATCCAAAAGAAGCGTCTGGACAGGCCGGGCGAGTCGGTTTTCGGTCGCAGCCGCGACCGGCTCTCCGACCGCCATTCCCGCCTTGCGGAGCAGTTCCTGGCCGCCGCTGTCGAAGCTGACCCAGGAGAGGACGCTTAAACCGTAGTTCCAAATCACATTCTTCAGAATCCGACCGATGAAATCTTCTGTAAGAGGCCTTCCCTGCAAATCCAGAACAACCCGGCTGGCCTCCAGGAGATGGTGGGCCTCCAGGATCGCTTTCTCCAAGGCGGGGCACACCTCGGGCTCGGGCAGCCCTTCCGGAATAACGAGACGAAGGTGTCCTGCACCACCCTTCAGGATGACGGCAGGTTTTTCCTTTTCCTTTTCCATCTCCTTCCTCCCTTTCACCGTTCAACTCCGACGAGATAGGCCAGGACCTGGCCGACAAGAGGAGCCGCGGCTGAACTTCCATGGCCTCCTCCCTCCACGAGCGCGACCGCCACGTACCGGGGCTTGTCCGAGGGGGCGTATCCCACAAACCAGGCATGATCCTCGCCGTGCGGGTTTTGTGCAGTCCCCGTCTTGCCTGTGACGGAAACTCCGAAAGCCCCTGACGCCCTTCCGGTCCCGGACCGGACGACCTCCTCCATCCCCTTGCGAACCCATCCGAGGGCGTCCGGGGGGAGATGAAGATCGATTCCTGCAGGGTGTTCCTCAGCCGCAAGGTGAGGAACGACGAGGGTTCCCCCGTTCGCAAAAGCCGCATAAATGCGGGCCAGCTGCAAGGGGGTCATGAGCAGGAATCCCTGACCGATCGAATAGTTGACCGTGTCCCCCTGAAACCAGGATTCCGAGAAACGCTTTTTTTTCCATTCCCTCCCTGCGAGGTTGCCTCGGGATTCCCCGGGAAGGTCAATCCCCGTTAGCTGGCCGACACCCATCTTCTTTGACCAGTCAAGCAGGCGGTCGGCTCCAAGCCATAGGCCAACCTGGTAGAAGTATACATCACAAGAATCCTTGAGAGCCGTCACCAGGTTTACGGTCCCGTGACCGCTCCGCTTCCAGCAACGGAAAACCCGGTTGCCCAGTTTGAATTGCCCCGGGCAGTAGACCGTTGTCTTCGGGGTCACGACCTTCTCCGCTAGGGCGGCAAGTGCGGGGACGGCCTTGAACGTGGATCCCGGGGGATAGGCACCGCTGATGGCCCTGTTCATCATGGGCCGGTCCGGATCCTTCAGGAGCCTCGCCCATTCCGCGGAGGAAACGCCCCAGGTCAGGGGATTCGGATCATACGAAGGGGCCGAATAGAGGACCTTGACCGCACCATCCCGGACATCCATGGCGAGAATCACGCCTTTCCTTTCGCCGAGAAGCTGCTGCGCCTCCCTCTGTGCCCCGAGGTCCAAGGTCAGCCTCAAGTCTCTTCCCTTGACCGGCAAAGTACTGCTCAACCGTTTCCTCCTTCGGCCGAGCGCATCGACCTCGACCGCCTCTTCCGCTGCGATTCCCCTGAGCGTGGTTTCATGGACAAGTTCGATTCCCGTTTTTCCGATCAGGTCCCCCACTTTGTAGTTTCCGTCTGAACGGGACTCCATCTCCTCCCGGGTCACCTCGCCGACATAGCCTACGACGTGGGCGGTCAGGGCTCCGGCTGGATAGACCCTCCGGAAAACCGGGGTCGGAAAGAGGAATTTTGGAAAAGCCGGGTCCGAAACCAAGGTTGCGACCTGGCCAAGGGTCAGGTTCGAAGTCACCGTGACGGGACGATACGGCGCCCAGTACTGCTTCCGGATGGTTTCCTCCAGGCTCTCCGCCGTCGCTGGGATTCCCTGTCGCTTCAGGAGAGCCGCCACTTCCTCAAGGGCTCCTGCCTGCCTTAGGTCGGGAGGATACCCGACGATATCGAAAGTCCTCACGCTCACGGCCAGCGGGGCCCCATGGACATCCGTAATTTCCCCCCTGGGGCTCGAGGTCCGTATCACGCGGATCTTGTTCTGCGTGGAAAGCGATGCGTAATGCCCTCCGCGCAACACCTGGAAAAAAAACAGCGAGATCGCAAGCACAAGGAGAACGTACACCATGAAGACCCGCCAGTGGTTCAAGCGGAGGTTCAATTGCGTGCGTCGACCGATATTCTTATTCATGGTGGGTTCGTCTGTGCCGGATATACAGGGCCGTCAATCCCAGGACACAGGCGATCGCCATCCCTTGCTGGGTGGCCAGGGAAGACGAAAGTCCCAGGGCCCTGCTCGTGAAAATCGCCGGGAAGAACGAGGTCAAAAGGTGGGCAACAATAGCCCAGCAGAAGAACAGGACCGGGTTCGCCCGTCTGCCCGTGGGGAGGCTGGACCAAACCCAGGCTGTGGCGGCAACGGTAAGGGAATAGGCAGCCGATGTCATGCCGGGGACTGCCGTCCACCTCAGATCCCACAAAACGCCAGCCAGGAAAGCGTGGAAAAAGAGAGGCTCCGCTTCGTCGCACCGGAACACGGACAACCACACGAGCGCAAGGAGCGTTAGGTCAGGCACCAGGGCCGTACCGGAAAAGGCGACCTGGAGGAGATCCCTGGCCAGTGCGGCAAACCACAGGACACCCATCAGGACCTTCCCCCCGTCATGACCTTGACCTTGTACAGCCGCGAGAGGTCCGCGTTCAGGGTAATCCTGTAGAGTCGGTACCCGCCGACCTCTTCCCCCGCCCCGGCGATCCTGCCGATGGGAATCCCGGGGGGAAGGAGCTCGGAAACGAGAGCGGTGCTGACCGACATGCCGGGCTTCATTTCCTTCTCAACAGGGATGTACATCAACCAGACAAGGCCGTTTCCATCCCCATTCAGGACGCCGAGATCCCGGGTCTCCTCCACGACGACGGGGATGTACTGGGAAGAGGAGGTAACCAGCTCAACCCATGAGGAGCCGGATTCCACCCTGGATACCATCCCAACCAGGGCGCCGTCCTGGACGACCGCCATGCCGGGGCGGATTCCTTCCCTCGCCCCCCTGTCGATCCGGACCTCCGACCACCATGAGGTCGGAGGTCTCAACGTCACGTGTCCTTCGTTGGTTCCGGTTCCCGATCCGTAGTTGGTGCTGACCTGCAGCAGTCCCCTTAGGGCCAGGTTTTCCCGTTCAAGCCGGTCGATCCGCTCCCTTAGCGCTCTTTCCCCCGCAGCAAGATCCACCGTCCTGACAACGAGGTTCCTCAACATTCGGGCCGGCCATTCCGGCAAGGTCATGACCCTGGCAACCAGGTCCATCGCCTTCTCCGCGGGGAGCGAACCTGGCGAAACCGCAGCGAGAATCAGGCTAAGGGATAGCGTCCCCAGGAAAACGATCCAGCGTCTCGTCCCGGTACGCCCCATTGCCGGCCCGTCCCCTAGAAAGAGCTCCGTTCGACCGTGTTCAGGATCGGTCGCTTCGAATCCAGGTCGTCCAGGATCCTGGCCAGGCCGTGTGTCACGGCCAGGAGCGGTTCTTCTGCCACAAAGACCGGCACATTCAATTCCTTCGACAAGCGCTGGCTCAACCCCCTAAGCAGGGCTCCGCCACCGGCCAGGACCAGCCCCTGCTCATAAATGTCCCTGACCAGTTCCGGAGGAGTGCTTTCCAGCGTCTCCTTGATCGTTTCGCTGATCTTCTGGATGATCGGTTCGATCGCGTCGCGGACTTGAGCGGAAGAAAGGAGCATCGAACTGGGCAGGCCGTCCGTCAGGGCCCTTCCCTTGACTTCCATCTGCAGCTCTTCCTCAAGCGGCAGCACGCTTCCGAGCGCCCATTTAATCTGCTCCGCCGTTCCTTCACCGATGGCAAGCTTGTGATTCAGGCGCAGCATGGAAACGATCGCGCTATCGATTTCGTCCCCGGCGCCCCGTATCGATTTGCACACCACGATACCGCCCATGGAAAGGACCGCCACCTCGCAGGTCCCCCCGCCGATGTCGACCACCATGTTCCCCCTGGGCTCGTGGATGGGAAGGGCGGCTCCCAAGGCGGCGGCCAAGGGTTCTTCAACAACGTAGGCTTCCCTTGCACCCGCCGACAGCGTCGCATCCACAACGGCCCTGCGCTCCACTTCCGTGACGCAGGCGGGGACCGATACGACCACCCGGGGGCGGGAAAAGAACCCTCTCCTATCGTCGGCGGCCCGGACAAAATGGGAAATCATCGCTTCCGTCATATCGAAATCGGAGATGACTCCCTCTTTCAGGGGTTTAACCGTCTCGATTCCCGCCGGCGTCTTGCCGACCATGGCCTTCGCCTCGCGGCCGACGGCCAGGATTTCCTTGCGTCCCCCGCGGTGAGACCGCCGGATTGCGATCACCGATGGCTCATTGACGACGATCCCTTTCCCCTTGACATAGACGACCACGTTAACTGTTCCGAGGTCAATCCCCACATCGCTGCCAAAAAAACCCGAAAATAGACGAAACAAGGCTTCCCCCCGCTTTCATGGTTCAGTGCACCGTCACGAGACGGGACGTTCCCCCCGCGACGACAAAATGGCCCACCAATTGTATTCCCAGCAGCTTGAGCTGCCTTGAAACCTCAACCGTCAGGGACCGGTCTTCTTCGCTCGGTCTCGGATCGCCGTCCGGGTGGTTATGGACAAGAACGAGCCCTGCCGCTCCGATCCGAACCGCCCTCCTGCAGAGATAGGGAGTGTCGAGAAAGGCACCGTCGAGCCCTCCAAAAGAAACCCTTTCCGATCCCAGGACCTTCCCCTCACGGTCCGTAAAGAGCGCGACGATCCACTCCCGCTCTTCCGAGGCCATCTCCTTTTCCAGGGTTCTAAGGGATTCCCGCCATTGGGGACGTTCCCTTTGCTGTCCACTGCAGCAAACCCTTCGCCCCAGTTCGACCGCTGCGAGAAGTGCGGCCGCCTTCGCCGAACCCAGCCCGGAAAATTCACACAGCTCGGCAGGCGTCGCCCTCGCCAGGGCCCGTTCGTCGGGGTACTGCCTGAGGAGGTCAGCGGCAAGAGACATGACGTCGGACCCCTTCTGCCCGGTTCGGAAAAGGACAGCCAGCAGTTCCTGGAGGGACAACGCTGCCGGCCCCAGCTTCAGGAGCCTTTCCCTTGGGCGTTCGTTCGCCGGAAGACTGGAAAGACTCATGATGGCCAGTAGGGGTTTTCCTTCCTCTCCCGCCCCAGGGTCGTTTCCGGCCCATGCCCGGGAAGCACGGGAAGGCCGTCCTCCAGGTCGTTCAGCTTCAGCAGCGAGGTTCTCAGGTCCCTTTCGCTGCCGCCCGGGAGGTCTGTCCGCCCCACGCTCCGGGCAAAGAGAGTATCCCCGGAAACAAGAACGGAATCCTCCCCCTCCAAAACGAGGAAGCAGGAACTACCGGCAGTATGTCCCGGCGTGTGGATGACACGGACCGTCATCTTCCCTACAGCTAGGGTTTCTCCATCCTCCAGCTCCCTTTCCGCTTTCGAGCACTGGATCGGGGCGCCAAGCCAGCGGGAAAGGTTTTCCTCGGGAGTGGTCAGCATCGCCGCATCCGCCCGGTGGATGGCAACTCCCCTGACGGACTTCTGCCTCGCCATATCCAGGCCTTCGATGTGATCCCCGTGCCCATGGGTCAGAAACACCCATTCAATCCGCAACCGGTTTTTTTCGGCGAAATCGAGTGCCTCCGAGGGATCCCCGCCGGGATCGACGAGAATCGCCGTGCCCTCTTGGTCCCAAAGGAGATAGGCGTTCGTCCAAAGTGCCCCCATTGGGAAACGTCTGTATTCCATGGTCAAAAAACTCCCCTGCTGTCGAGGATAAGAGTAACGGGTCCCTCGTTGCAAAGCGAAACCTGCATCATGGCCTGGAAAACTCCCGTCGCCACCGGGACGCCCTGCTCCCTCAAGGCGGCGCCCAACGCTTCGTAGAGCCTTTCTGCCTGGTCGGGCGGAGCGGCTGACGTGAAGGAGGGGCGCCTGCCTTTCCTTGCGTCCCCGTAAAGCGTAAATTGCGAGACGAGAAGGATTTCTCCCTCCACGTCCTTGACGGATCGATTCATCTTTCCTTGATCATCTTCGAAAATCCTCAGGTTGACCAGTTTTTCGGCCATCCAGGCGACGTCCCGGTCGTTATCCTCGTGCGTCACCCCCAGAAGGACGCAAAGCCCTTCACCGATCTTCCCCTTCACCTGGCCATCCACCTTGACTTCAGACCAGGACACCCGTTGAACGACCGACCGCAAATCGATTCACCCCCGAAACACTTCGATGATACCATTCACTGTATTAAGCTTTGCCATAATCCGGTAAAGGTGTTCCACGTCCCGTACCCGGATTTCAATCGTCATCCTCGCCCGGTTCGCTGCGACAACGCTGGCTTTCACTCCGATGATGTTCCCGTCCATCGAAGCGATCGCTTGCGAAACGTCCGCAAAAAGGCCGGAACGATCCATCCCTTCGAGCTTCAACCGGGCCGTGTAGCGGTCCGAGATGAGCCTTCCCCATTCAACCCTGACGGCCCTTTCCGATTTGGCCTCCTCGATATTGCGGCAATCCGACCGGTGAATGGTGATCCCACGGGTTTTGGTCACATAACCGACGATCGCGTCTCCCGGAACCGGGCAGCAGCAGTTTGCCAGGGAAACGAGAACACCTCCTGCTCCTTCCACCACGATTTCGGTGTCGAATTCCTTTCTTGCCATGGCGGGAGTCGCAGCGGCCAGGGAGGGTTCAAGATGGGATTCGGGAGGAGGAACCGTCCGAGTCTCGAGAAGCTTCATCGCCACCGTCGATGCGCTCTGGCTGTTGCTTCCGACCGCCGCGACCAGGTCTTCGCCGCTGGAATAGCCCAGATCGTGCGCAACACGGTTCAATGCACCGGCCATCGCCTGCACGTTCCACTCGAAGCCGGCTTCCCTCCGCTTCAGCTCCCTCTCCAAGAGCTCACGGCCCTTGAGGACCTTTTCTTCCCTCTCGGTCCTCTCGACCTGCCTGAAATACCCTCGGATCTTGGACCGAGCCTTGCTGCTCCGTGCAATCTTGAGCCAATCCCGCGACGGTTTCCCCTGCGGGGAGGTCAGGATCCGGACGATCTCCCCATTCTGGATTTCGTAGTCGATCGGCACAATCTTTCCGTTCACCATCGCACCGACATATTTATTGCCCACTTCGGTATGGATCATGTAGGCGAAGTCGAGGGGTGTCGATCCCGCCGGCAGCGAGATGACGTCACCGTTCGGGGTGAATGCGAAAACCTCCGAGGTCAGCACATCCCCCTTCAGGTTCTCCATGAATTCCGTCGGAGTTTCCCCCTGTCCCTCCAAAGCCTGCCGGACCCAGGCGAGGCGTTTGTCCATCTCGTTCAGGCGGGTCTCCGGTTCCTTGTAGTGCCAGTGAGCCGCGATGCCGTATTCCGCAAGCCAGTGCATCTCTCTCGTTCGGATCTGAATTTCCAGCGGCTCCCCACTTGGGCCGATGACGGTCGTATGGAGGGATTGGTACATGTTGCTCTTCGGATTTGCGATGTAGTCGTCAAACTGGCCGGGGATCGGTTTCCAGATCGTGTGGACGATTCCGAGGACGGAATAGCATTCTGCAACCGTCCCGACGATCACCCTCAAGGCAAGAAGATCGTAAAGCTGCTCAAGGGAAAGGTTCTTCCGCTGCATCTTTTCATAGATACTGAAAAAATGCTTTGCACGTCCGGTTATGGAAACCTCGATCCCGATTTCCTTCATCTTCTGGCTGAGGACATCGATCGCCTGCTTGATGATCTGTTCCCTTTCGGGGAGTTTTTTTCTGACCCTCCGCCGGATCTCGTAAAACATCTCCGGATCGAGGACCTTGAAGGAAAGGTCCTCGAGGTCCCGCTTGATCTGATAGATCCCGAGCCGGTGCGCCAGCGGGGCATAGATTTCGACCGTTTCCTTGGCAATTCGGACCTGTTTGTCCCGACGAAGGGTCTGGATGGTCCTCATGTTGTGCAGGCGGTCTGCGAGCTTGATGAGGACCACCCGGATATCCTTGGCCATGACGAGGAACATCTTCCTCAAATTCTGGGCCTGGTAATCCTCGAAGGAATTGAAGGGAAGCTTCCCGAGTTTCGTCACTCCGTCCACCATGAGGAGGACGTTTTCACCGAAGGCGTTCCGGATCATTTCCCCGCCCAGGTCGGTGTCTTCCAGGACATCGTGCAGGAGGGCCGCGACGAGGGTGTCCACATCCAGCTCCATGTCTGCCAGGATCGAGGCAACCGAGATGGTGTGGACGATGTAGGGCTCCCCGGAAGACCGTTTCTGCTGTTCATGAGCCTTTGAAGCCAGCACCATGGCCTCTCCGAGCCGAGTCAACTCTTCCTTGGAAAGGTACCTTGAAACCTTTCCCCAAAGCTCCTGCCATGCGAGCTTAACCGGGGCGACCCGTTGGGACTCCCCGATCCGACCGAGGAAGCTATCCCTCAATAGGCGCAAGGCCTTGCTCCCCTCCTGCGGGGCGGTTTCTTCGGGATTTCCTGCGGGTCCTCTCTCCAATCCCTTCAAGAAAGGCACCTCCTACCCGTTCTCCTTGCGGACAACCGGCTTTTCAAGGAGGAGCTCCACACGGGCACGCCCTCTCCAGGATCCCTTTCGGGCCCTGTAAACCCATCCCTCCACCGAGGCGGGGTCTCTCAGCAGTTCCGGTGACCTGAAAGCGACGATCGAGGTGTTTTGAAATTCGATTCGGGCATGTTGCCCGTCCTTTCCATGGGAAACGATCCTTCTCTCGGCACCCCGCTGGACATAAAACAGCGGCCCCGGGTTCCCGAAACCGAACGGTCCTAGCCGGTCGAGCTCTTCTAACCCTTCAAGGGAGAGTTCCTCCGGGTGGAGGTCCAGCACATCGATCCTGTCGAGGTCGGGCGTTTCCAGTCCTGCAAGGAGGGCTTCCAGGGAATCCCTGACGGAAGGCCAATCCTGCCTGTGCACGCTAAAACCCGCCGCCTGCCTGTGTCCCCCCCACTCCTTCAGGAAAGGGGCCAACCTTTCCAGCAGGGAAACGGCATCCGCCCCTTTCGGAACCCGCAGGGTCCCGCGTACCAGGCTTGAATTCACAGGTGCAGCGAGAACGACGGGACATCCCGTTTCGCTGCAGATCCGGCTCGCGACACCGCTCAGAACCCCGACCGGCCAGTCTTCCTTTCCTGCAACCAAACCGCTTTTCCCGCCGATGAGGGATCGGGCTTCTTCCGTGATTTTGGCGGTCAATCCCTGTCTTTTCCGATTGAGCACCACAAGCTCGCCGACCGTTTTGGCCAGAGGCGGTTCCCCCGAGAGGACCTGAACGGCCAGGTCGGCAGTATCCAGGCGCCCAGGGGCATTGAGGCACGGAATGACCTTCATGGCCAGGGATTCGCTGTCCAGCGTCCCCAGGTCAAGGCCAAGCTGGTTCGAAAGTGCGGTTAGGCCCGGTTCACGGCCCTCCCGGATCCTTCTTAGCCCTTCCCTGACAAGAGCCCTGTTCAGCGGCCCCAGGGGAACGCAGTCCGCCACCGTTGCCAGTGCGACCAGGCCCAGGTTTTCCCGAAGCCACTCCTTCTCGAACAACCCGCTCTTCCATGCCCATGCCCAAAGAACGGCGGTGCCGCAGAGAGATTTTGCCTCCTGGCTCCCGGCGATCTGGGGATTGACCAAAACCGAACCCGTCCCCGATGCGACTCCTTGTTCCCGCGGAACGTGATGGTCAAAAACCACGACATCCATGCCCAGTTCCCTCGCGGCACTCAGGGAACTTTCGCTCGAAGTCCCACAATCCACCGCAACGAGGACATCACATCCCCACTCGGCGATTTTTCGCACGATGCGTTCATGCAGGCCGTAGCCTTCCTGGTGACGATGGGGGATGAAATAGCGAACGTCTGCGTTTCGAATTGAAAAAAGCCGCGCTGCAAGGGTGGTTGCCGAAACCCCATCAACATCGTAATCCCCGTAGACGACAAGGCGGGTTCCTGTCGCCATCCGATCGAAAACGGCCTTCGCGGAATCGACTCCCGAACCGAGATCCAAGCTCTCCATCAGGGCACTCAAATCGGGATGGAATAGCCTTTCGACATCGCCTTCAAGCTGGAATCCCCGCATCCGCAGGACCGCACCAACCAATGGAGAGCAGCCGATCTCCCGCGAGAGATCGGCTGTCCTCCGATCGATCTGCCAATGCCTGAGAGTGCCGGGTTCTATCCCTGAAATCACTGCAGGCCTCTGCTTGTCGGGGATTCGGGAGCCGGGGCATCTTCCTGCTCCTGTGGAGGCTCGGCAGGAGAACCCTTAATGGCTTCAAGCAATTGCTGTTTTTCCTGTTCAAGTACCCGGATCCGCTCCTCCTGTTCCTTCATTTTCCGTCTGAGCGCACTGCGGACTTCAATGAGAGAGGCCAGGGAAACGATCCACATGAGAAGGCCCCCGGCGGCAAAGAGCAAAATGTCCCATAATCCCTGAGGCAGGGTTTTTTCCCAGAAGATGAACCGAACCACGACGTCTCCCGTGTTCTGAAAAGCATAGCCTGCCGCCACCAGCATGGCCAGCAGGATCGCGAGGGCATAACTCTTCACATTGTTCCCTCCTTCGTTGCGGCTCCAGAACCGCATAGGTTTGTCCGCCGGGAGGCTCTTCGCCCGATTCGGGCGTGGACCTCGGGTTTTTCCTCATTCTGCAGGCTTTGGAGGTACCGATCCCTGCCGTAGCTCTCCCAGATCGGGTCATAAATGGCCTTCATTCTTTCCGCATAGCGATCGAGGTCCGCGGCCATCTCCTTCAGGATGGACTCGGCCCCGGGGTGGGTGGGATGTGCGCCGGTTCGGGCGACGATTTCCCGAAGCACATGGGGATGGTCGATGATCATACAGGGACGAAGGAGGTTATCGTCATCGTAGGGCTGCGCTTCGCGGATCGCACGGAAAAAGGAGCTTTGAAAAACATCCGTAAGCTTTTTCCCATGAATGTTGTCAACTGCAAAGTGAACGAACACGCAGGGTTCCACATCTCCGCTCGCGGTGATGTGAAGGTAGCGTTCCCCTCCCGCCATGCATCCGTCGACATAGGGGCCATCGTTCCAGAAATCCCCCATGAAGATCGGCTTTTCCTGTCTCCACTGCTCGACCTTCTCGTGCAGAAGTGCCCTTTGTTCCGGTGTTGCCATCAGGGCCGTATCGGGGCTCAGGCCAGTCGGGATATACTGGAAAAACCAGCCCGCAAGGCACCCGGCAGAAATCATGCTGTCGATGAAAGAGTCTGATGCAAGCTCCTCCGCGTTCTCCCGCGTACAGGTCGCGCTGAAGCCGAAAAGGACTCCGGCTTTTTTCAGCCTGGCATAGGTTTCCATGATCCGGTCGAACATCCCCGGTCCACGCCGATCGTCGGTGCTTCGAGGGCTTCCCTCGATCGAAACCATGGGAGCGACGTTGCCCAGGCGAACCAGCTTTTCGACCATCGGTTCATCCAGAAGGGTGCCGTTCGTATAAACCTGGAAAAAGCAGTCTCCGTGCTTTTCCCATAAATCGAGGAGGTCTTTCCTGAGGAAACATTCTCCGCCGGAAAAGGTGAAGAAGTACATGCCGAGCTGTTTGGCTTCCGTCAGGATCCGATCCAGCTCTTCGAAGGAGAGTTCCTCGCCTCCCCTGTATTCTGAAGCGTAGCACCCCTTGCAATGGAGGTTGCAACGCACCGTGGGGCTGATGACCATGAAGTTGGGAATGTGGAAACCACGCGACTTTTCTTCCCGATCGCGGATCCCTCTTCCGAGGACGACGAAATTGACCAGGAAATTCGCGATAAACTTTTTCCTCACATTCGGGTGGAGCTCCCTGAAGGTCCGTTTGAAAACCCCAACGAACGGATGATCGTTTTCCACCATAAAAGCCAGCTTTTCAAACCCCGTCCTATGGTATTTCGACGGCGCAAGAGCAGCAATGATCCTGAAAAGGGCGGCAAGGTCCTTTTCCCTTCCATCCTCGATTGCCTGAATCAGGCGATCCAGCAGTTTCGCGGAAACAGCCCCCCTGGCCAACTCGAAAATGGATTGCCTCACCACGGTCACGCTCCCTTCGCTTCGAGTCTTTCGATCCTTTCTTCCAGGCTACTGAGCCGCAATTCTAAGGCCAGTTGGTCTTCCTTCGTCGCAAGCGGCAAGTGCGCGAGCAAACGCTGGAGTTCCTTCTGGAAACCTTCGATCAGCGTTTTCCGCCTTGCTTCAAGGGATCGCTCGACATCCTGGAGGAGTCCGTCCAGGTCCGCCTGGCTTAGGATCCCCTTCTGAACCAGGGAGGACATGTTGTCTTTCATGATCGCCAGCGCGGCAGCCCCGGTTCCGATTCCCTCCATGAGAAGCTGAAGGACCGTTTCCATCCGTCTTCCCCCCTTCCGTTCCCGCCTCCATTATAAACCTCGCCTTAAAACAAGGGGGACGGCGTTTCAGCGCCGTCCCCCATTCAGGGCAAACCCGACCGGTTCTACCGGGGAGAGCGCTGGAACCATTCGCAGAGGAGGGCACCGGCGACGAAGATCGAACTATAGGTTCCGACAATGAGCCCCACCAGCAGTGCAAAGGAAAAGTCTGCGATGACGGGCCCACCGAAAAGGAAGAGCGCGATCACCGGAAGCAGGGTTGTCAAAGAGGTATTGATCGTTCGGGACAGTGTCTGGTTCACGGAATCATCCAGCAGCCTCTCGATTCCGAGTTGACGCAGCTTCCCCCAGTTTTCACGGACGCGGTCAAGAACCACGATGGTGTCGTTGATCGAATATCCGACGACGGTAAGGATCGCCGCGATGTAAGTCAGCGAGATTTCTCGGCCGGTCAGGGCAAATGCCCCTGTCACGATGATCGCGTCGTGCGCAAGGGCAACGACGCTCACCGCCGCGAAGCGGAACTGGAACCGGACGCTGACGTAAATCAGGATGCCCAGGAGAGCGAGACAAAGGGCGATCAGGGCCCCCCTGGTCAGTTCCCTGCCGACGACAGGCCCCACTTTTTCGAGCCGGAGCACCTGGATCTCCCCGAACTTCTCCCGAAGAACCTCCCGCGCCTTCTGCCCGACGGTCTCTTCACCCGCCTTGAGGCGAATGATCATGCCTCGGTCGCTGTAGGACTGGATGACTGCCTGTTCCTGTCCGACCGTGCCCAGGGCTTCCCGAACCTGCCCAACGGAAACTGCTGCCGGAAACTCCACCTGCAGGAGGGTTCCACCCGTATAGTCGATCCCTAGGTTGAGCCCGCGGAAAAGGATCAGGAAAAGGCTTGCGGCAACCAGGAAAAGGCTGATCCCCATCGCAACCTTCCGGAAAGCCATAAATTCGAATTTCCTGTCATGAATGAGCTTCATGCTGTTCCCTCCCTCAGTTCGACCCGAGGGCCTTTTTTCGGTTGATATCCATCAGAAGCTGCAGGATCGCCCGGGTAACCACGACGTTGCAGAAAACGCTGGAAACGATCCCGATACTCAGGGTAACGGCAAAGCCCCGGATCGGGCCGCTTCCGAAATAAAACAGGATCATCGCCGCTATCAACGTTGTGAGGTTGGAGTCGAGGATCGTCGTGAGGGCTTTCCTGAATCCGGCATCCAGCGCCGCCAGCCTGGTTTTGCCTGATCGCAGCTCTTCCTTCATGCGCTCGTAAATCAGGATGTTCCCGTCGACCGCCATTCCGATGGTCAGGACGATCCCGGCAATGCCAGGCAGTGTCAACGTCGACCTGAAGGTGATCAGCCCCGCGAAGACGAGCAGGAGGGCCACGCAAAGCGCCATGTCGGCCGCGATCCCCAGGAACCGGTAGTATACCAGCATGAAGATCAGGACCAGGACAGCTCCAATAATGCCTGCCCTCAAGCCCGACCGGATCGAATCGGAACCCAGGGTGGGCCCAACGGTCCGGTTTTCCGCCACCTCCACCGGAACCGGAAGCGCGCCCGCCCTCAACATGATGGCGAGACGGTTGGCCTCGTCAACCGTAAACCTGCCGGTGATCTGGGCTTCTCCTCCGCTGATCCGCTCCTGCACCACCGGGGCCGAGATCACTTCCCCGTCCAGGACGATGGCGATCTGCCGGCCGACGTTCGTTGCGGTGGCTTCATCGAACAACCTCGTCCCTTCCGGGCTGAACTTGAGGGAAACCATCGGCCTGGAGAGACTGTCAAACCCGGTCCTGGCGTCTTTCAGATCCTTGCCGACCACGTAGGTTTTCCCCAGCAGGTAGGCCCTGCCTTCGCGGTCTCTCGAGACGGAGGTCCCGGGCGTCTTCGCCGCTGTTTCCTTCAACTTGTTGGCAAGGGCATCCACTTCTTCCCTGGCTTTCTGCCAACGGGCCTGGGCAGCCAGGAAGTCCTCTTCGCTTGCGTAATTGGGACGGTTGGGTGCGGGAGGCACGGCAGCCGTCGACTGCAGAACCTGTTTGAACTCGAGCAGCGCCGTCCTGCCGATCAGCTCCAGCGCCGCTTCGGGATCCTGGATCCCCGGAAGATCGAGGATGACCCGATCCTTTCCTTGCCGCTGAATGACGGGTTCCGTGACGCCGTACTGGTCAACACGGTTCCTCAGGACGGCGATCAGCCGTTCGATACTGTCATCGGTCAAAGGGCTCTCCGGCGTATCCTTCGCCAAAAGGACGATATGTGCGCCGCCCTTGAGATCCAGGCCCAGCCGAACTCTTCCCTGGATCGGGAAAACCGCCAGCAGCCCAGCTACGATTACCGCTGCGACAAAGATCAATCGCCAGCGATCCCTCTTCAACATGGGGCTAACCTCCTCGTGAAACAACTTGGTTCGGGAATACCACGCATGCCCTTCCTACTGTCCCCAGCGGACCGTCCCGCAATGGAACGGTTCGGGGAAACCCCCTCAGGGCAGAAAAAAAGGAGCAGGCACGTTCACCCACTCCGTTCGGCAAGACGGCAACTAGGCGTCGGGGATGCCCTCAACCGTAGGAGTTTCTTCCTTCTTGCCGGCCTCTTCAGTTCGCTTGAACTGGATGGAGGATTTCAGGATGCGAGCCTTGACTCCGTCTGCGATCTCGAGGATGAAGCTGTCCTCTTTCGTGTCGCGGACGATCCCGAAAAAACCTCCTGCGGTCACGACCTGGTCTCCCTTCCGGATCGAGGCGAGCATCTCCTGGTGCTGGCGCTGACGCTTCTTCTGGGGGCGAATGATCAGGAAGTAGAAAATGACCACAAACAAAGCAAGGGGCAGAAGCATTCCCATCAGTCCGCCTTGAGCTCCACTGTTCAAACCGAACGCCTCCTGTCTTCTAATCTCGCATTTTGGGCAAGGACAATTCTAACACGACTTTACCGTTCAAGCTGCTTGAGAAAGAAAAGGAGCTTTTCGAGTTCCGTGGCGATATCCACGTGGTAGACCAGGACGGATTTCGGCACGATCACCGCGGTCTGTGCGAAGGAAAGAATCCCGCGGATCGTTCCCGACGCCACCGCCCGGTCGACGCACCCCTGTGCGGCTGCCGCGGGAACCGTCAGGATCAGGATCTCGACCTGCTGTTCCCTGAGAACATCGGTGATCTTTTCGATCGGGTAGCAAGGGATCCCCATGATGGAACGCCCGATCTTCCCCGGATCGATATCGAAAAGGGCAAGGACCTTGAACTTGCTGCTCTGGAAGGCCTTATGCCCTAGTAGGGCTTCTCCGAGTCGCCCGACGCCGACCAAGGCGATGCGCCAAAGCCGCGGGGTCGAAAGGATGCTCTTGATATGCTCGTACAACTTCTCGACATGGTAGCCCACGCCTCGCTTGCCAATTTCCCCGAAATAGGAAAGGTCCTTTCGAACCTGGCTGGCCTTCAGCGATAGCATCTCGCCGATCTCCTGGGAAGAAACCACCCTACGCCCCTCTTCGTGAAGGAGTTCCAGGAGCCGGTAGTACTGGACCAGCCTTTCTATCGTCGGCTCAGCGACTTTCATCAACTCGATCCCTCGCTCTCAGCGCCGGTTGCCGGACTACTGTCGGCTGGCGATGACCTCGATTTCGACCAGGGCCCCTTTCGGCAGTGCAGCCACCTCGACGAAAGAACGGGCAGGCGGCTCCTCGTGTAAGAAACGACCATACACTTCGTTCACGGCCGCGAACGTCCCCATATCGGTCGAAAAGACAGTCGCCTTGACGACATGGCGGAGCGTCAAACCCTGGGATTCCAGGATGGCTTTGACGTTCTTCAGGACCTGCTCGGCCTGGGCTGCGGCGTCTCCCTCAACGATCGAACCGGTTTTCGGGTCTATCGGAATCTGGCCGGAGAGGAACAGGAAATCCCCTGCCCAAACCCCCTGACTGTAAGGACCGATCGCTGCCGGTGCATTTTCGGTTGAAACGATCTTTTTCACTCAATCCACTTCCTCTCGTTTTTATTTTTCCCAGGAATCCAGCCCGTATTCCCAGGTGCCATCGGAAATCACGCGACGATCTTCAAGCACGCGAACCATCTCATTTTCCCGGCCCCTGCCCCGGACTTCCTCAGAAAGGACCTCGACCAGAACAACCCTTCTCGGGTAGGCGATCTCGATCCGGTCTGCGATCCGGACTTCAGCCGACGGCTTCACGGTTCTCCCGTTCAGCTTGACCGCTCCCAGTTCCACCATTTCCCTCGCGGCCGACCGCCTTTTCACTAGGCGGGAGAGCTTGAGAAAAAGATCAATCCTCATGCTTGATCAAACCGTCACAAACCCTTCGAAGTATACCAAAATCCATTAATCGCAACAAATGCCGCCGTCCCTATTCGAGGAAATCCCGCAGTTTTCGGCTGCGGCTCGGGTGGCGGAGCTTCCGAAGCGCCTTGGCTTCAATCTGCCGGATCCTCTCACGGGTCACCCCAAACCGTTTCCCCACCTCTTCAAGGGTGTAGGCGTGCCCGTCCTCGAGCCCGAACCTCAGGTGCAGGACTTCCCTTTCCCTGTCGGTCAAATCCTCGAGCATCTCTTCCAGCTGTTCACGCAGCAGTTGCCTGGAAGCCGCGTCCTCGGGGCTGGGAAGGTCCTTGTCCTCGAGGAAATCTCCAAGCTGGCTGTCCTCTTCCTCGCCGATCGGGGTTTCCAGCGAAACGGGTTCCTGTGCGATTTTCTGGATCTCCTCCACCTTCTGAGCGGTGATCTCCATCTCCCGGGCGATCTCGTCCGCCCGGGGTTCCCTTCCCAGTCTCTGCACGAGCTGCCTGGAAACGCGGATGAGCTTGTTGATCGTTTCCACCATGTGGACCGGAATCCGGATCGTCCTTGCCTGGTCTGCGATCGCGCGCGTGATGGCCTGCCGTATCCACCAGGTGGCGTAGGTGCTGAACTTGTAGCCCTTGCGGTAATCGAACTTTTCGACGGCCCGGATCAGGCCCAGGTTGCCTTCCTGGATGAGGTCCAAAAACAGCATTCCCCGCCCGATGTATTTCTTCGCGATGCTGACAACGAGACGGAGGTTGGCTTCCACCAGCTTGGCCTTCGCTTCCGCTTCTTCCGCCTCCACGCGTTTTGCAAGCTCGACTTCCTCTTCAGGGGTCAGGAGGGGAATCTTCCCGATTTCCCTCAGGTACATCCGGACGGGATCGGAAAGCGGAAGGTCCTCCAGGTCGCCCGATTCCTCGGCGCTCACGGCAATGGCTGTCGGAACCGCTTCTTCGGGCACCTCCTCCTTCGTCTTCGTTTCCTCCATGACGTCGATGCCGAGTTCCATCAGGTTGAAATACAGGTTGTCCAGGGTGTCCGCGTTCAGGTATTCCGCAGGAAGGCGCTTCTCGATATCTTCGTAGGTGACGAACCCTTTCTCCCTTCCTTCGTGCAGCAAATCCCGGACGTTGTCGATATACTTTGCGATCTCTTCCGGGCCGCTCTCCGCACTCCCTTCCGCGGGAGCTGCCTTGGGGGTCTCCGGGGCCGTTTCCGGCTCTACGGCCTCTGCTTTTTCGAGGTTTTCACCGCTTCCCGCAAGGTTCTCCTCCGGAGCGGGCTCGGGCTTCTTCTTTTCCTTTCTGGCCATCGTCTTCATCTCCTCCCCTTCAGCATCCGGGCCAGCCAGTTCAACCTGGACATCTCCTCGCTCGTCGCCAACCCTCTTGTCATCTTCTCCCTCAAGATCCGGTACTCCTTTTCCGCATTTCTCCTCCTGAGACCTGTCTCGATTTTTAGCCAGGCTTCGTCCGGGTCTCCGAACGCCTCGCAAAAATCGCCTCCCGCGGCGAGAGCGGACCCCAGAAAACGATTCCCGGTTTCATACCAAATCTTCCTGAGGGATTCAGGTGGCTCTCCGTTCAACAGTGCCGCAACGGCGCCCTGAATCCTCTCGTCCCCGAAAAGGGGGAGAAGCGCTTCCGGTGCGGCTGCCGCCCTTCTTTCAGGGCAGTTCCACAAAAGGTAGAGCAGGGCTGACTCGAGAGAATCCGGGAGATCCTCGGCTGGATTGCGCTGCCCTTCTTTTACTAATACGCCAGAAAGGGCAGAATCCCTCTTTTCCGGAGGAGGGGAACCTTTCTTCTGCCCCTGCCGAAGGTTCAGGAGCTCCGACAGCTGGTGCGAAAAAATCCCCAGGGAGCTTGCGATCGCCCCCAGGTAGGGGACCAGGTCCAGCATCGGCAGTTCTGCCAACCCAGCCAGGATTTCTTCTACGGCTTTTTTCCTGCCGGGCCCTGCCAGGGCCTCTCTTCTCGCGTGCACGTGATACAGGGGTAGCGGCATCGCCCGGGACAAAGCCTGCCCGAAAAGGCCATCCCCTCCCGCCGAAGCCAGCAGTTCGTCGGGATCTTTGCCTCTCGGCAATTCCACCACTCGAACTTCCAACCCCTCATTCTGAAGGAGCGACATTCCCCTCAACGTCGCATCCTGTCCTGCGGCATCGCTGTCATAGCAGATGAGGACGCGGTCGGACATTCGCTTCAGCAGTGCGGCCTGCTCGGTTGTCAGTGAAGTGCCCAGCGTGGCCACCGCGTTGTGAAAACCGCAAAGGTGAAGCCGCAGGGCGTCCATGTAGCCCTCGACAAGGATCGCCTCTCCCTTTTCTCGAATGGGTCCCTTCGCGGCAGGAAGCAGGTATAGAAGGCTTCGCTTGTTGAACAGGGGGCCTTCGGGGCTGTTGATGTACTTTGCCCCTTCACCGGACAGGATCCTCCCGCCGAAGGCAGTGAGTTTTCCGGCCATGTCCCGGATCGGAAAGATGACTCGGCCCCGAAAACGGTCGTAATCCCCTTTTTGCCCTTCGATGATCAGGCCGCAGGAAATCGCCTCCTGCCTTGACACACCTTTGCCCCGGAGCCAGTTCCAAAGACCGTCCCAGGCCGGCGGAGCCCAGCCCAGCTCGAAACGCGACCAGGCAGGGGGTGGAAGGCTGCGGCTTTCCAGGTATCGCCGGGCTGGCTCTCCCGAAGGCCCCAGGAGGGTTTCCCGATAAAAGGCTAGGGCGAGCTCCATGACTTCCGAAAGGCTGCGCCTGTTTCCCGTTCTTCTGGCAAGCCGGACTCCGGCTCTTTCGGCAAGGGTTTCCAGGGCCTCGGGAAAACTGAGCCCTTCCTTTTCCATCACAAAGGAGAAGATGTCCCCGCCCCGGCCGCAACCATAACAGTGGAAAGTCTGCCTGTCGGGAGAAACGTAAAAGGAGGGAGTTTTTTCGGCATGAAACGGACAAAGCCCCCGAAAGTTCTTCCCTACCTTCCGCAGAGGAACCACGTCTCCGACCAGTTCGACGATGTCGATCCTTTCCTTGATCTCCCGGACGGCTTCATCCTGACTCACTCGGGCACCACTCCCTGTATCGAGTCAATGAGGGGGGCTTTTGCGCCCCCCTCATCCCTTGCGTGAAAACGATCCTGTTTCCGCTGCCCCGCAGACGGATTCGGGATTCTCTCCTAGGAGAACAGGGGGGCGATCACCACCGCCACGACGGACATGAGCTTGATCAGGATATTCATGCTGGGTCCCGCGGTGTCCTTGAAAGGATCGCCGACCGTATCCCCGACCACGGCGGCTGCATGTGCCGGAGTCCGCTTGCCACCATGGTGTCCTTCCTCGATGTACTTCTTCGCGTTATCCCACGCTCCGCCGGAATTGGCCATGAAGATGGCGAGCATGACCCCCGTGACGATCGAACCGCCGAGAAGCCCGCCGAGAGCGGCAGCTCCCAGGGCAAGGCCGACAAGCACCGGCGCGATGACCGCCATGAGCCCCGGTACGATCATCTCCCGAAGGGCTGCGGCCGTCGAAATGTCGACGCACCGCTCGTACTCGGGCCGACCGGTTCCTTCCATAATGCCGGGAATCTCACGGAACTGGCGGCGCACCTCGTCGATCATATGCTGGGCCGCACGGCCAACGGCGCCGATGGAAAGAGCCGCGAAGATGAAGGGGAGCAAACCGCCGATGAACAGCAGATTGATCACCTTCGGATCGCGCAGGTCGATGACATCGATGTGCGCAGCCTGTGCGTAAGCCACGAAAAGGGCCAACGCCGTCAGGGCCGCGGAGCCGATCGCCAGGCCCTTACCAACCGCTGCGGTGGTATTCCCCACTGCATCCAGCTTGTCGGTGATCTGCCGGACTTCGTGCGGCAGGTGGCTCATCTCTGCTATACCGCCGGCATTGTCCGCGATGGGGCCGTAGGCATCCACGCTCAGGACCATGCCGGTGATCGCCAGCATACCGACCGCCGAGCAGGCGATCCCGTAAAGGCCCCCGAAACGGACCCCGACCAGGGTCGCCCCGCAGATCAGGAGGACCGGAACCGCCGTCGACTTCATCCCGATCCCAAGACCGGCAAGGATGTTCGTCGCAGGCCCGGTGAGCGAAGCTTCAGCGATTTCCTTGACCGACTTGTAGCTCGAAGAGGTGTAGACCTCCGTCGCGAAACCGATCGCAACTCCTGCGACCGTCCCCGCGACGACGGCATAGAAAAGGGTCAGTTCGCCGAACATCGCCCGGGTGAGGAAAAAGGTCCCAACGATCAGGAACGCTCCCGTCGCATAGGTCCCGCGGCTAAGAGCCGCCTGGGGATCCCCGTTTTCCCCGACCTTGACGAAGAACGTTCCGAGAATGGCGGAAAGGATTCCCAGGGCCGCCAGGAGGAGCGGATAGACCATGCCCGCGTTCCCGAACGTAACGATCCCCACGGCCATGGCCGCCACGATCGCGTTCACGTAGGATTCGAAGAGGTCCGCCCCCATCCCGGCGATGTCGCCGACGTTGTCACCCACGTTGTCGGCGATGACGGCGGGGTTTCGGGGGTCATCTTCGGGAATGCCCGCTTCCACTTTCCCGACGAGGTCGGCTCCGACGTCGGCTGCCTTGGTGTAGATTCCGCCACCTACCCTGGCGAAAAGCGCGATGGAGCTCGCCCCGAAACCGAAGCCCACGATGATGTTCGGATCCTTGAAGATCAACGTACAGAAAAGGATGCCGAGAATCCCGATGCCCACCACGTTCATTCCCATGACCGAACCGCCCGTAAAGGCCACCGTTAGGGCCTGGTTCATGCCTTTCGTCGCGCTGAAGGCCGTTTTCCCGTTCGCCTTGGTGGCCACGTTCATCCCGAAGTACCCGGTCATCGCGCTGCAGAAGGCCCCGAGGACGAAACAGATGGCCGACCCCGTCCCGATCTTCCAGAAAAGCAGCCCGCCCACGACGACCACAAACGGAACGAGGGCCTTGTATTCCCTGTAAAGGAAAGCCAGGGCCCCGCCATGGATGATTCCGGAAAGGTCGTTCACCCTTTCGTTATCAACCTTGACGGCGTTGATCTTGCCGGTCGCCCAGATCGCGTAGACCAAGGCAAGGGCCCCGGCCAGGGCCACCAGCAGTATGACCTGTGTTCCCATCGATGAAACCTCCTTTGGACTGAAAAGATTCCGTTCAACGTAACAACTTGCCCGCCCATTCCGGGCGGGCATCGGCCTGAAAAGCGCCCATTATTATAGTCATCTCGTCTCATCCGCACAAGGCGTCAGAAAAAACGTTCAATTCAAAACGGAGCCCTAAGTCCGGATATGGATCGAAATATCCCTTCCTTCCGTCCCCTTGAGCGAACGAAGCATCCCCAGAATGGCCTGCCCCAGGAACCCTTCCAGGTAGGGTTTGAGGGGAATCCTCCTGCCGTCGACATGGAGGCTGATCGAGGGCACCGTCTTTTTCCCGAGCAGTCGGTCGATAAGAAACAGAGCCAGCTCCCTCTCCTGTCCCGTCCGAAAGGCAGGAATACCCGCCGAGGGCTCGAAATTTCCGTACCACGCCAGGACCCCTTTGACCTCCGCCGGGCATTCTTCCGGGTTTCCGACCCAAACCCGGGGCAGGGAGAGACTCTTTCCCCCTTCAAGAAGCACCAGGTCCACTTCGGGCATGAACCGTTCGACCATCCAGCACGGCTCGGGCAATTCCTCCCTGCTCTCTGCGCGAATCCCGTCTGGAGCCCAGAGAAGAGTCGGATGCCCCATTTCGAGAAGGGAACCCGTGTCGGTTCCCTGGCTCCCGATTGAAGGGTCGTGTGTCCGCTTGATGAAGCCGACCCGTATTCCCCTTTCCCGAAAGCGGGCCGCCAGTTCGCAGCAAAGTGTGGTCTTGCCCGATTTCTTGAAACCGCTGATTGCGATCACCGGGATCATTGGCGCGAGACCTCCTGCTGTTGGCCCTGGCGGAGGTTCATCCAAATCCTTCGGTACGCGTCAAGACAGAAGAAGAACAGGGTCATGACGAGCGGGCCGAGGAAAATCCCAAGGAAACCGAGCGTCGCGAGCCCTCCCACGACCCCGACGAAAACGATGAGGATATGGACCTTGCTTCCCTCCGAGATGAACACCGGGCGCAGGAAATTATCGACGGTGCTGACGACGGCAAGTCCCCAGAAAGCAAGGGTCAGGGCGGCTCCATGCTGCCCGACGGCAAAAAGGTAGAGCGCTCCCGGTGCCCAGACCAGGGCTGTCCCCACAAAAGGAATGATCGCAAAAATGAACATCAGGCCGCCGAAAAGAAAGGCGTTCGGAAGACCAACCCACCACCAGCCAAGAGCCCCGAGAAATCCCTGGACAGCCGCGGTGAAGGTGAACCCGTAAACGACTGCCTGCAGCATTCGCCTCCCTCTTGCAAGCATCGCGTCCGTCTCCTCGGTCGAAAGGGGGACGATGTCCCTGATGTATTCGATGATCACGTGACCGTCCCGGATCATGAAAAAGGAGGAAACGGTGATGACGATCATCTGAAAAACCAGCCGGAGGGCGCTTTCGAAAACCCCGCGGGAGACGCCTGCAATCCAGCCCGAGAACCACCTTCCAAGTTGTCCAAGCAGGTCACCGAAGAGGTTGAACTCGGAAATCCAGGGGGCAAGGAATTCCCGCAAGGAATTCGGGATCAGGTTCAGAAGAAGGGTGAGGTCCTGCCTTTCCAGCTTCTCGACAATTGCAGTCAGGCGGCCGTAAAGAGCCATCCCGTCATGGGCCAGGTAAAGCACGAACAGGATGGCCGGCAGAAGCAGCATGGCGATGATCAGGGCTGTCGTCAAACCTGCTGCGAGATTGGCCAGCCTGCCGCGAAACAGCCGAACATGGAGGAACTGGAAAAACGGGTAGCTGAAGAAGGAAAGGATGATCGACCAGGCCAGGGAACGCAAAAGTGGAAAGGCCAGGAGAAGGGCGATCGTCGAAAGCGCTGCGAAAAAGACAACGAAGGGCACGAATGTCCCTCTTGGCTTGGTTTTCCCGGTTTCGGCGCTAATCCCTTCCACCACGTCGACATCCTCCTCCCGCGATCAGAGAAGCGGAAATCCCGGCCCCGAGGCCGTTGTCGATGTTGACGGCCAGGACATTCGGGCAACAGCTGTTGAGAACCCCAAGCAGCGCTGCCGCGCCGCCCAGGCTCGTTCCGTAACCCGCGGAGGTCGGAACCGCAATGACAACCGTGTCAAGAAGGCCAGCTGCAACCGTCGGCAGGGCAGCCTCCATTCCCGCCACGGCGACGACCACATCCGCCTTTCGAAGCTCTGGCAAGATGGAAAGCAACCGGTGCAGGCCGGCGACCCCAACGTCGAAATGCCGGTCGACTTCGCAGCCCAAAAGCTCCGAAACCAGGGAAGCCTCCGCCGCAACCCGCTGATCGGCCGCTCCAGCGCTAATGACCGAGACACGGCCCCGGGCGACCGGAGACTCCCCCTTGCGGTAACCGATCCGGGCGACTTCGTCATAGCAAAACCCGGGGAGGCGTTCCCCCACGGCTTCGGCCTGATCCGTTTCCATCCGGCTGAAAATCAGGGTTTCTGGCCTATCGCGGCAGGCATCCGCGATCTTCTCCAGCTGCCGGCGCGTCTTACCGGGGCAGTAGACGACCTCGCCGATCCCGCACCGAAAGCCTCGGTGGCCATCCAGGCGGATCTCACCCAAGTACAGGGTCGCCATCGAGGAAAGCACTTCCAGGCCTTCCTCGACAGAGAGACGGCCGCAGCGGACCTGTTCCAGGAAATCGCGAAAAGCCTCCTCGGAAGCCCGCTTCATATCCTCAGCAGCCTTTCCTTACTCCCACTCGATCGTCGCAGGCGGTTTGCTCGTGACATCGTAAACGACGCGGTTCACTCCCTGAACTTCGTTGCAGATCCGGTTTGCGGTTCGATTCAACAGATCGGCCGGCAGCCGCGCCCAGTCGGCGGTCATCGCGTCGAGGGATTCGACCGCCCGGAGAGCGACAGCCTCTGCATAGGTCCGCACGTCCCCCATCACCCCGACGCTCCGTGCCGGCAGGAGGACACAGAAAGCCTGCCAAAGGCGGTCATAAAGCCCAGCCTTGCGGATCTCTTCGATGAAAATCGCATCTGCCTTTCTGAGGGTTTCCAGTCTCTCTGCAGTGATTTCCCCGAGGCATCGAACCGCCAGCCCGGGACCGGGGAAGGGATGCCGTTTCAGGATGGCGTCCGGCACCCCGATCATCCTGCCGATCTCCCTTCCTTCGTCCTTGAACAGGTCCTTCAGGGGTTCCAGGACTTTGAGCGACATTCGCTCGGGAAGCCCGCCGACGTTATGGTGGGTTTTGATGACCGCAGCTCCTTTTCCCTTGTGCCCGCTTTCGATGATGTCCGGGTATAGGGTTCCTTGCAGCAGCCAGCGCGCGCCGCCGATTTCTCCCGCCTTTTCCTCGAAGACCCGGACAAACAGTTCTCCGATGATCTTTCGTTTCCTTTCCGGCTCCGAAACCCCCTTGAGCCCTTCCAGGAAGCGTTCGGTCGCGTCGACGTAATGGATCCTGAGGTTCATCTCGCGATAGGCCTCGAGGACTTCCTCCGCCTCGTTCAGGCGCAGCAGGCCGTTGTTCACGAAAATGCATTCCAGCTGATCCCCGATTGCACGGGCGGTCAGAACCGCCGCGACGGTCGAGTCCACACCGCCGGAGAGGCCGCAGATCACCCGGTCGGTCCCCACCTGTTCGCGAATTTCCCGGATCGCCTGCTCCGCCCAGTCACTCAGGTTCCAGTCCGGGACACACCCGCAGACCGCGAAGAGGAAGTTGCGCAGGATCTCCATTCCCTGAGGGGTATGCGCCACTTCCGGGTGAAACTGCAGTCCGGTGATTCGGCTCGATTCGTCGGCAAAGCCGGCGATCAGCCCGCCGCCGCTCTCGGCGATGATCGAAAAACCGGGCGGAAGCGAGTTCACGCTGTCCCAATGGCTCATCCAGACCGAAAGTGTTTCCGGCAGCCCCTTGAGCAAGGGGCTCTCCGGATCCAGGATCCGGACTTCCGCAGGTCCGTATTCCGCCAGGGGGGCTTGCCTGACGATGCCGCCGAGCTGATGCGCCAGCAGCTGCATCCCGTAGCAAATCCCCAGGATCGGGATTCCCGAATGGAGAACCGAATCCGGAATCGTCGGGGCTCCTTCTTCGAGCACGCTCCTCGGCCCGCCAGAAACGACGATCCCATTGGGGTGGCGGGAAAGGATTTCCTCCGTGGCGGAATCCCACGGAAGAATCTCGCTGTGGACGGAGAGTTCCCGGATTCTCCTTGCGATCAGCTGGGTGTACTGCGAGCCGCAGTCCAGGATGACGATGTTCGAATGTGACGCCATGAAAGAGCCCCTTAGGGCTTCTCCCCCTTCGACTTGAAATCTGGTGGAACGTTTTCCCGATAATCTTAACAGACAAAGACCCGGAGGGAGAACCGCCACCACAAAAAAGGCCCCCGCTTCGAGCGGGGGCCTTGGGAAAAACCTTCGATTAGTCGTAATCTCCCATACCGCCGGGCATGGAGGGCATGGAATCCTTCTTCTCCGGCTTGTCTCCGACGAGCGCTTCCGTGGTCAGGACCATGGCCGCGATGGACGCCGCGTTCTGAACCGCGCTTCTCGTGACCTTGAGCGGATCGATGATCCCTTCCTTGACCATGTCGAGGTACTCGCCCGTCGCTGCGTTGAGGCCATGTCCCTTCGGAAGGCCAAGAACCTTCTCGACCACCACGTCGCCCTGGTAACCCGCGTTGGAGGCGATCAGGTGAAGCGGTTCCGTCAGGGCCTTGCGAACGATCGTGGCACCGGTCTTTTCGTCGCCGGACAGGGTCTCGATGTATTTGTCAAGGGCCTGCAGGGAGTTCACGAGGGCAACACCGCCGCCTGCGACGATCCCTTCCTCGACGGCCGCGCGGGTCGCGTTCAGGGCGTCTTCGATCCGATGCTTCAATTCCTTCTGCTCCGTCTCGGTCGCAGCTCCGACCTGGATGACAGCGACACCGCCGACCAGCTTCGCCAGGCGCTCCTGCAGCTTCTCCTTGTCGTACTCGGAAGTGGAATCTTCCAGTTCCTTCCGGATCTGGGCAGCCCGGGCACGGATCTTCTCGGGGTCACCCTTGCCCTCGACGATCGTGGTTTCTTCCTTGGTGACCCGGACCGTCTTCGCCCGGCCCATCATCGAAAGGTCGGCGTTCTCGAGTTTCAGGCCAACCTCTTCGCTGACCACCTGGCCGCCGGTCACGATCGCGATGTCCTGCAGCATCGCCTTGCGCCGGTCACCGAAGCCGGGAGCCTTCACCGCGACGACCTGCAGGATCCCGCGCAGCTTGTTGACGACAAGGGTCGCCAGGGCCTCTCCTTCGACATCCTCCGCGATGATCATGAGAGGCTTGCCGGTCTGGACTACCTTCTCGAGCACCGGAAGGAGATCTTTCACGTTGTTGATCTTACCGTCATTGATGAGGATGTAGGCATCTTCAAGGACGGCTTCCATCCTCTCGGCGTTGGTGACCATGTAGGGGCTGATGTACCCCTTGTCGAACTGGAGTCCCTCGACCGTTTCAAGGGTGGTTCCGACGGTCTGTCCATCCTCGACGGTGATGACGCCGTCCTCGCCGACCTTCTCCATGGCTTCGGCGATCAGGTTGCCGATCACCTTGTCGTTGGCGGAAATCGCAGCGACCTGAGCGATCTTGCTGCGCTCCTTGACGGCGATGGAAAGGGCCTTCAGCTCGTCGACAACGACATCGACCGCGCCCTCGATCCCGCGGCGCATCAGGATCCCGTTCGCACCTGCCGCGACATTCTTCATGCCCTCGCGGATCATGGCACGCGCGAGAACGGTCGCCGTGGTCGTCCCGTCACCGGCCACGTCGTTGGTTTTCGACGCGACTTCTTTCAGGAGCTGGGCTCCCATATTTTCGAAGGGATCCTCGAGCTCGATTTCCTTTGCGATCGTCACGCCGTCATTGGTGATGGTGGGAGAACCGAACTTCTTCTCGAGGACGACGTTCCGCCCCTTGGGGCCCAAAGTCACTCCGACAGTATCTGCAACCTTGTTGATGCCTCTCTCAAGGGAGCGGCGGGCATCCTCGCCAAAATTCAGGATCTTGGCCATTTCAGTGTCCCTCCTGTTCTCGATGATTTCGGGTTTTACTCAACGATCGCGAGGATGTCGCGCTCGCTCAGGATCAGGTACTCCTCGCCGTCAACCTTGACTTCCGTCCCGGAATACTTTCCGAAAAGGACCCGGTCACCGACCTTGACCTCGGGAGCCAGCTTCTGACCGTTCTCCAGGACCTTGCCCGAACCGACAGCCATGACCTTGGCTTCCTGGGGCTTCTCCTTGGCCGTGTCCGGGAGCACGATCCCGCCACGCGTCTTCTCCTCCAGGGTCAGGACCTTGACGACGATGCGATCCGCCAGCGGCTTCAAGTGCATCAAACATCCCTCCTACAAGTGGTTTTATCGTATTAGCACTCACTGAGAGCGAGTGCTAATTTCCCGGAGAAGAGTGTAGGCGGGACCCGTCGTTCTCTCAAACGCATTCTATGTCAACAAAACGGAAATAGGCCCTATTTTACTGGCCTATTTCCGTTTTGTTCGCTTTTTCTCTCGCTTTCAATCGGATAAAAGCGGAAGGGCCGGATCTGGAGAAAAATCGAGCCCGGTTCGCCTCCCCCGCCAATATCCGTGATAGGCCGCAGTCGCCACCATCACGCCGTTGTCCGTGCACAGGCTCGGGGGAGGAATGAACACCTCCCAGTCGCCCTTTTTTGAAAAAGCACTTCTCAGGCCGCTGTTCGCAGCAACGCCCCCGGAAAGGGCAACCTTGCTCACTCCCGTCAACCGAACCGCCAGTTCCACTTTTCCCAACAGCGCCTCAACGGCCGCCTTTTGAAAGGAGGCGCAGATATCTTCAACCGGAAGGGGCCCCTCTTTTTCGAGCTGCCGGATGAGGTTCAAGGCTGCAGTCTTCAGACCGCTGAAGCTGAATTCGACACGCGGAGTTTCCGCCAGCGGGACAGGAAGAGGGAACGCGTCCGGGTTTCCCTTTGCGGCAAGCCGGTCAATGGCAGGACCTCCAGGGTATCCCAGCCCCAGGACCTTTGCCAGCTTGTCGTAGGCTTCTCCTGCGGCATCGTCCCGGGTGCAGCCCAAAACCGCGTAATCCCCGAACGCTCTCACAAGGATCACCTCGGTATGTCCGCCCGAAACGAGAAGGGTCAAAAACGGCGGCTTGAGGTTCGGGTTCTGGATCACGTTGGCGAAGAGGTGCCCCTCCAGGTGGTTGACTCCAAGCAATGGAAGCCCCCAGGCCTGGGCAAGCGCCTTGGCGGTCATCACGCCGACCAGCAGCGAACCCATCAGCCCGGGTCCCATTGTCACCCCGATCAGCGAGAGTTCGCCCGCCGGGTTTGTCACGCCGGCCTCCGAAAGTGCCGAAAACACGAGGGGAAGGATCCGCTCCTGGTGATCCCGGGATGCCAGTTCGGGGACTACTCCTCCATAAGGGGCATGAAGTTCCAGTTGGCTCGAAATCCGGGACGACAAGACCCGGGTGGGGCCTTCCAGGACCGCGATCGCCGTGTCGTCACAACTGGTTTCGATCCCGAGGGTCAGGAACCGCTCGCAGGTCAATGCCCCCCGCACCCCCCACAACCCCCGCAGGAACGTCCGCGGCAACCCTTTTTCGAATGCTTTGCCGGGCCGCTTTCATGAAGGAGAACCTTGCTTCGGCATTTCGGACACCGGCTGGCAAAATCCTCCGACTCGAAGCGGGTATCGCAGGAGGCACAGCGATAGACATGGCTCTCGCTCATTTGCCCAGCACCTTCCATTCAGCCGAATCCTCCCCGTACCCCAGGGTGATCCGGGAGCCGCTTTTCAGGAAGGATTTCGGAACGGAAAACGGCATTGTGCCCTTGAAACCGCTTGGGAGCTCGCCGGCGAGGGAATATTCCCTCAAGGAGAGGACATCCTCCGGGGAAACGGTGTAATTCCCGACGGTAATGTTCCCCGGAACTAGTTCCCATGGGGTGAAGGTTTCAATGCGAAGCAGAAAGAGGGCCTTCCCCTTGAGATCCTTCTCACCGATGTGCCTGGAATGCCAGGTCAGCCATTCCGGGGCACCCGGATCGTTCCTGGCTGCAACGGCCAATGCGGGATCGACGTAGATGAAGGTCAGCCGCGCTTTCGCTCCCAGCACCAGGTCTCCAAGGACCTGGCCGTCCACCCAGACATTGGCGGACCTTTCCGCCAGGAGTTCGTCCAGGTTCTTCGCCTGAGCTCCCCAGGCGGTTCCCGCTATTGCGGCGACGAACAGGAAAACGACCATCCAGCCTGCTCTTTTCATTGCGCTGTTCCTCCTTCCTCATTCGGTGCGTTCGTTCCCAGACCCTCCGTTTCAAGTTCTTCTTTCGAGAAAAGGTAGACCGTTCCGCAAAAATGGCACCGGACTTCCTGGCTACCGATGGGGGCATCGCTCCCCAGGGACTCCAGGAGGAGCGCCTTAGCGAGGTCGCGGCTGCACCGGCAGGAGAGCGAGAATTCCACGTCCTCGAACCAATCGATGTCCAACCCCTCAAACAGTTCCTCCATCGCACTTCTCGCATCCTGGTGCAATTCCAGCAACCGGCTTACCGAGGGCATCTGCCGGACCCGCTCCTCCACGTTGCCGACGAGAGAATCCTCCGCTCCCGGCAGGACCTGGACCATAAACCCTCCCGCAGAAAGGACCCGTCCAGGCTGGGCGAGCACTCCCAGGCCTACGGCGGTAGCCGTCTGCTCGGAAAAGCGATAATACCCGGCGATATCTTCGGCGATTTCGCCCGAAACGAGGGGAACCTGGCTGGAAACGGGTTCCCTCATCCGGACGTCCCTGAAAACGACGAGCGTCCCGTTCCGTCCGACTCCAGAGGCGACGTCCAGCTTGCCCGAGGGCGATGGGGGGAGATCCACTCCGGGATGTTCCACGTAGCCTCTCACCCGCCCCTGGGGTTCTGCGTCCGCCACGACCAGCCCCAGCGGACCGCCCCCATCGAGCTTCAGGGTTACCCTTGCTTTCCTGAGCTTGATGTCGAGAGCCATCATCATCGAGGCCATCATCAGCCGTCCCAGGGCTGCGGCAGCAAGCGGGCTCAGTTTCTGCTTCCGCATGGTTTCGTCCACCAGCCGGTCCGCCTTGACGGCAAAAATCCTGAAGCTGCCTCCCGCCAGCAATCCCCTCGACACGACGGCAGTCGGAAGGTCACCGCTGGTCTTCTCTTCCCCTCTCACGAGAATCGTTCCTCCTTTCGGAAGGCTCCGGAAACCCATTTCCACTCGTCGCAACCACTCAACCAGGAGGAAATCCCATAGACGACGGCACCCGCCGACACGGCGATCAGAACCCAAAGCATCTTGCCCAACAGCCTGGAAGCCGGATCGTAGGGGAAAAGCCACGATCCCGCGAGGATGACCGCGGCCATCAGGAACAGCGGCATCCCGTGCCGCAGGATCCATTCCCCGCTCAGGACTTCGATCGGGGCTTTCAGGTGGCGTCGGAGACTCCAGGTGCCCATGAGAGCCCCGCCGGTGAAGGCCAGGGATGTCGCCAGCGCCAACCCGGCGTACGAAAAAAGGTGAACCAGGGTCACACAGAAGAACAGGTTGAGCGCGACGGTGATTCCCGTTACCTTCAAGGCTTCCTTGGGAAGCCGCCTGGCATACAGCCCTCTCATCACCACGGTCGAACAGGCCATGCCGGGCAAACCGAGGACGTACAGGGCCAGGGCGCGGCTGGTGGCACTCCATGCCCACTCGTTGAAGGCTCCCCGGACAAACAGCAGGTGGACCATGGGGCGGGCCAGCAGGCTCATGCCGACGACCACCGGCAGGATGACGAACAGGGTGAATCGGAGAGCATCCCGCGTCATCAGGGCAAAAGCCTCGGTTTCTTCCGGTCCCAGCCGCGAGAGCATCGGCAGGACCGCCTGCGAAATGGCGATGACAAAAAGCCCGAGGGGCAGCTGAATGACGCGGTCCGCGTAACTCAAAACGGAAATCGTCCCCCCTTCCAGGAACGAACCGACCATCCGGCTGATGACCGGGTTCACCTGGTTCAGCGACAACCCGGCCATGTACGGCAAAAACAGGCAAATCACCTTTTTCAGTTCAGGATCCGCCCAATTCGGTCTTCCTGGAATCAAGGGCACGCCGAGGGTTCCAGAACGCCACCACTGCAGGGACATCTGAGCGGCTCCTCCCGCCAGCACAGCCGCGGGCAATGCCCAGATCCCGGTTCGCGGTGCTAGAATGGCCAGAAGAAGGATGTAGAGAAGGTTGCTGACCGCTGGTGCCACGGCTGGGATGAAGAAGCTGTCCAGGCTGTTGAGAACCCCCATGGCCAGTGCCGCAACCGAGATGAGGATCAGAAAGGGAAACATCAGGCGGGTCAGGAGAACGGCAAGGTCCGCATCCGCTCCCGAGAACCCCGGTGCCATCAGCCGGACCAGCAGCGGGGCCCCGAAAATGCCCGCGGCAACAACCCCTCCCCCCGCCAGCAGGAGGACCGTGGTCATTTGGCGGGCAAGCTGCTTTGCTTTCTCCCGGCCTCCCTCCGCGACAACCCGTGAAAAAACGGGCACAAAGGCAGCCGAAAGGGCCCCTTCTGCGAGAAGCTGACGGGAGAGATTCGCGAGGGTGTACGCCACGAGAAAGGCGTCCAGCTGCCGGGTAGCCCCAAAAAGGGCAGCCGTGATGATTTCCCGAAGCAGGCCCAGGACGCGGCTGGCGAACGTCCCGACCATCATCCTCATGGCATGCCGGACCATCTTGCTCAAAGGGGAAGCCATTTAAGATCCTCCAGAAGTCCAGGATGAAAGGGGGAAGACGGGTGAAAAAAGCACGGACCACCGTCTGGTGCCTGGGAAATCGGCTCCGCGGCGACGACGGGGTCGGCGTTTGGTGCGGTGAACGGCTGCTCGAAACGCCCTCTCCTCATCTCGAAATCGTCCTCTGTGAGACGGTCCCGGAAAACTTCGCGGCACCCCTGCGCAGGAATCCCCCCGATTGCCTCCTGGTCATCGATGCCTGCGTCATGGGAACAGCCCCCGGGACAATCCGCCTCCTCGCTCCCGGTTTCCTTGACGGTCTCACGGAAACCACCCACGGACTGCCGCTGGGTGAAATTCTCAAGGATACCCTTCCCCTGGAAAGAATTTTCGTGCTCGGGATTGAGCCGAAAGAAACCGGTTTTTCCCTCGATCTCAGCCCGGAGGTCGAGGCCTCCGCCCGTGAAGTGGTTCGGGCCCTCCTGGAAGGCTCCTGGAGGCGCTTCATCGAACGTCCTTCATAGCGTGAAGCGGTCGCCGAGATAGTATTTCCTTGCGACCTCGCTTTGAGAAACCTCCTTGGGAGTCCCTTCAACCATGATACGGCCCTGGTGAAGAATTGCGGCCCGATCCGTGATCGCCAGCGTATCTCTCACGTTGTGGTCGGTGAGCAGGATTCCGTAGCCCTTCCCGCGCAATCCCAGGATCATCTGCTGGATATCGAAGACCGCGATCGGGTCGATGCCGCTGAAGGGTTCGCCCAGCAAGAGGAATTCGGGCATTGCCGCAAGGCATCGCGCAAGTTCCACCCTTCTCCTCTCCCCCCCGCTGAGGGCATACCCGGGAGTGTCGAGGATGCGGTCGATCCCGAACTCCGCGACCAGGTGATCGATCATCCTGGATCGTTCTCCAGGGGTCTTTTCCAGTTCCTGGAGAACCAGCTCCAGGTTCTCCCGAACGGTCAGGTTCCTGAAGACCGAGGCTTCCTGCTGCAGGTAGCCGACCCCCATGCGGGCTCTCTTGTACATCGGAAGCCCGGTAATCTCACGGTCGTCGACCAGGATCGACCCTGCATCGGGACGCACGAGCCCGACGATCATGTAGAAGGTGGTGGTCTTCCCCGCCCCGTTCGGCCCCAGGAGGCCAACGATCTCACCCTGGCGGACTTCGATGGAAACGGAGCTGACCACCTGCCTCCCCTTGTACGATTTCTGGAGTTCCACCGCACGAAGGACGCGGGAAGGCCTCACGGTGACTGGCTCTCCTTGCCGGGGGTGAAAATCAGCTGGGGACGTCCCTGTGCCTCGATCCTCCTCGTGGCCAGGTCGTAGAGGATGCTTTCGGAGCGGACGCTGCGTCCCGACTGGACGGCTTCTGCGTTCCCCACCAGCGCGACGGTTCCCTTGCCTTTCGAATACAGGAGCCGATCCCCTTTGAGATTGACGGGCCCACCTTCGGATCCCGCGATGACGGCCGTAACCTGTCCGGTTGCCGTCAGTTCCTTCAATCCATCTCCTTCTGTCCGGGCCTCGATCCGCCCGGCTTTCAGGGAGATTTTTTCGCCCTGGTCCTCAAACCGAGTGACCTGCCGGGCCCAGAACTGATCGTCCCTTCTCCCCGCCTCGGCCGCCTCGAGCACCCTGCCCGGGGCTTCCGCCTTGACGCCGCCCCTGGCCACGTATTCCGTCGTTGAGCCAAAAACCCATTCAAGGGACGCGGCAGCCAGCCGTTCCCGGGGACGGACCAGCAGGACCTGTCCCGATGCCAAAACGCGCTTCGGGGCCCGGTCGATAAGGGAGACTTCCTCGGCGGTAAGTTCCATCTTCTGCTCCTTCCAATGGGCCTTGACCGCACCCCAGGCACGGAAACGCTCCCCGGCGGGATCCCCTTCCGCGAAGCTCGCCGCCAGGTCCAACCCCTGCCTTTCCAGCCGCACGTTCCCCTCGGCTCGCACAACCCGGCTTCCCGGGTCATAGATCAGGGTATCGGAGGTCAACCTGATTTCCCCTGCGGATGATGTCCCGGAAACTGCAGCCAGGAACGCAAATCCCAGCAGAAAGGCACGAAACCCTCTCTTCCCTTCCAGACGAGCTTGCATCGGAACCCTCCTCAAGCGGCCTTAGCCGCGTCAGAACTGCAGGCTTTGCCCGGGGTCCAGCCGGATCCCCACGGTCCATTCCGGAAGCGCTTCCAGGAAGGTCTCCGGGGCCGCCTCGATTCCCGGAAAGGTATTGTAGTGCATGGGGACGACTTTTCTGGGCCGGATCAGTTCCACAGCCCTCAGGGCATCCGCGATGTCCATGACGTAGCACCCGCCGATCGGCAGGAGGGCCAGGTCGATCTTCAATGCTTCCAGAAGCCCCATTTCAGCGGTTAGCCCCGTGTCTCCCGCGTGGTAGATCCTGAACTTCCCCAGTTCGAGGACGATTCCTACCGCGACGCCTCCATAAACCGTCTGGTTCCCTTCCATAATGCCGGAACCGTGGAGGGCCGGAACGAACTTGACCCGGCCAAACGGGAAAGAGACCCAGCCGCCGATATACATCGGGCTGGTCTTCAATCCCTTTCCCGAAAAATACCGGCAAAGCTCGGCGTTTGCCACCACGGTCGCGCCGGTCTTCAACCCCAGCTCGATCGTGTCACCGAGATGATCCCAATGCCCGTGGGTCACGAAAAGGTGAGTCAGATTGCCGAAATCCTCCGGCCTGGCGCAGGTCTGGCTGTTATCCCTCAAGAACGGGTCGATCAGCCCTTCCAGCCCTGGTGCGCTCAAGTGGAAAGCCGAGTGTCCCAAAAAACGGATCACGGACATCTTGAAAACCTCCCCTCTACCTGGATATCCGTTTCACTGTAATGACCGGATTCATGGACCCTGACGCCCAGGATTCCGATTTCCAGCTCGACCGCGCTTCCTAGAAGCGTGATCCGAACAGGCCCTCCGCGGCGGGTTTCCGCCCAGTCCGCCATGGCTCTCGATTCCTCCCATCCCTCGACCGCCAGGTCTCCTTTCACGACACCCGTCGAAGGATCGACATCCAGGCGGTAGCGCCAGGGTCGGACGGCGGCACCATCGTGGAGACCCCGGCCCGACCAGGCCGTCATTCCGGTTCACCGCTTCGGCTGATGCAGATGCCCAGTTCCTTGAGCTGCTTGGCCTCCACTTCGGACGGAGCGCCCGACATCAGGCACTGTGCCCTGGCAGTCTTGGGGAAGGCCATGACCTCTCGGATCGACCGGCAGCCGCATAGGAGAGCCACCAGCCGGTCAAAGCCGATGGCCAGCCCGCCATGGGGTGGGGTCCCGTAGCTCAGGGCCTCGAGAAGGAAGCCGAATCGTTCCCTTGCCTGTTCCTGGGTAAAGGACAGCACTTGAAAGACCCGTTCCTGCAAGGCCGGATCATGAATTCGGATGGAACCGCCTCCGATCTCGCTCCCGTTCAGAACCAGGTCGTAGGCCCTCGACCTCACCCGGCCGGGATCCTTCTCGAGAAAGGCGACATCTTCGGGGTGGGGAGCCGTAAAGGGGTGGTGCATGGCACACCACCTGCGTTCTTCCTCGTCCCATTCGAGGAGCGGGAAATCCCTCACCCATAAGAAAGCCCACGAGGACCGGTCCACCAGGTCCAGTTTCGAGGCAATTTCAAGCCGCAGTGTCCCCAGCATCGAACAGGTCGAAGCCCACGGCCCCGCTGCGACGAAAAGGGCATCTCCATCCCCCAGCCCCGATTTCTCCAGGAGCTTCAGGCGCCCGTTTTCATCCAGGGTTTTTACGAGAGGTCCCTTCAGCTCCCCCGCCTTCACCTGGAAGGCGGCCAGCCCCTGGGCCCCCAGCGTTTTCGCCCGCTCTTCGAGGTCTGCGAGGTCCTTGCGGGAAAAAGCGGCTCCACCCGGGACCCGCAGCCCTCTCACCGCCCCGCCTTCCGACAGGATCTTCCTGAACGGCTCAAAGGTCCCTTCCGAGAAAACGGAATCCAGGTCGCAGATCCGAAGGGGAATCCTCAAATCGGGCTTGTCGCTGCCGTAGGTTTCCATGGCCTCCCTCCAGGTCAGCTGGAGGAAGGGGGTCTCGATCTTTTCCGAGAGAATCTCCGAGAAAAGTCCCTTCACGTAGCCCTCGAGGAGCCCGATGATGTCGGTCTCGGTGATGAAACTCATCTCGAGGTCGACCTGGGTGAACTCGGGCTGTCGGTCCGCCCGCAGGTCCTCGTCGCGGAAGCATTTGGCAATTTGGAAATACCGGTCGCAGCCGCTCACCATCAAAATCTGCTTGAAAATCTGCGGGGATTGGGGCAGGGCGTAAAACTCCCCCTGGTTCACCCGGCTCGGCACGAGGTAGTCCCTCGCTCCTTCCGGAGTCGATTTCGTCAGGATCGGGGTTTCCACCTCCAGGAACCCATGGCCCACCAGGTAGTCTCTCGTGAACTTTGCAGCCCTGGCGCGGACCCGAAGGTTCTCCTGCATCTTCGGCCTTCTCAGGTCCAGGTAGCGGTGCTTCAACCGGAGGTTTTCATCCACGCGGTCCACTTCGCTCATTTCGAAGGGAAGGGGGAAGGAGGGAGAAAGGACCAGGAGATCCTCGGCAAGCAGTTCCCATTGGCCCGTCGGCAGGTTGGGGTTTTCCGTCCCCAGGGGACGCCGGCGGACTTTCCCTTTGACCGCCACGACAAATTCGCTTCGGAGTTCCTTCGCCAGCTCATGGGCCTCCGGGGTGTCCTCCGGGTTGACGACGACCTGGACCGTTCCAGTGTAGTCCCAGAGCTCCAGGAAGATGATCCCGCCAAGGTCGCGCCGCTTCCGGACCCAGCCGTTCAGGACGGTTGGCCTTCCCTCTTCCCCTGGGCCGACCCGCCCGCAATAGACAGTCTTTTTCCACGAATCGTCGAAATATCGCTCACTCAAGGCCATAGGACTCCCTTCCCCGGAAACATTCAGCAACAAGCCGTCTTCGTGTTCGACGCAAGCCGTTCAACGACTTTATCCCGTTCGACTTCCTCCTGAGAACCCGTTGCCATCTCCTTCACCGCAACGACGCCCCTGGCGATTTCACTCGATCCAAGGATGCACGCGTAGGCGGCCTTCGCAGTCGCAGCAGCCTTCATCTGGGCCTTCACGCCCTTGCCGGAGCTGTCCATGTCCGAGGGGACACCCGCTCTCCTCAACTCGTAGAGAAGCCGAACGGCCTCATCCCTGGCGCTCTCCTCGGCGACCACGACCATGACCGAAATCGCGGGCTCCCTGCCGAAACTCAGGCCTTGCTGTTCCATGGTCAGTACGATCCGGTCCAGGCCCGCGGCGAACCCTACGCCCGGCGTGTGCGGGCCGCCGATCGCCTCGGCCAGGTTGTCGTATCGACCGCCTCCGCAGACTGCGTTCTGGGCCCCGAGATCTCCCGACAGGACCTCGTAGGCCGTTTTCGTATAGTAATCCAGGCCCCGGACAAGGCGCTTGTCGATCCGGAACTTCGCCCCGATGAGGTCCAGCCCCTTGAGGACCTCGTCGAAATGCGACCGGCATTCCTCGCACAGGTGGTCCCTAACATCCGGAGCCTCATCGGTGATCGAGCGGCACGTTTCAACCTTGCAGTCCAGGATTCGGAGCGGATTCCGGTCGAACCGCCCCTGGCAGGTCGGGCACAAGGCATCGAACCGTTCTCCAAGGTACTCCTGGAGCGCAGCCCGGTAAACGGGTCTGCAGGCAGGGCACCCGACCGAATTGACCAGGACCTCCAGGTTCGATAGGCCGAGCCTGCGGAAAATCTCGAGGGAAAGCGCGATGACTTCCACGTCGACCAGGGGACTCGCCGATCCGATCGCTTCGAAGTCCAGCTGCCAGAATTGCCGGTAACGTCCCTTCTGGGGGCGCTCGTACCGCATCATCGGACCCGCGCACCACAACTTCGAAGGCTGGGGACCGCTCGCCATACCGTGTTCCAGGTAGGCACGCACCATGGATGCGGTCGCTTCAGGCCTCAGGGTCAGGCTCCGCCCCGAACGGTCCGAAAACGTGTACATCTCCTTTTCGACCACGTCCGTCGTTTCGCCGATTCCCCTGGAAAACAGTTCCGTCTGCTCGAAAATCGGAAGATGGACCTCACGGTAGCCGAAATCTTCGGCGATCTTCCTCGTCACCTCGAAGATCGACGCCCATTTCCAGGACTCGTCCGGGAGTATGTCTCTCACGCCGCGAGGCGCCTTGATGCTTTCCATCCGTTCAGACCCCCTGCATTTTTAAGTTCGTGACGTGTATTTTACCCGAAAGAAGGAGAGTTTCGTCCGGCCGGTAAAAAAAACGGGCCCTTCCCCGAAGGAAGGGGCCCACCATACCGTCTTCCAGATCGTAGGAACCCCTAACGCGCCTCCAGCTGGAATTTGATCGCCGTCCGCTCTTCCCCGTCGATATCGATCTTTGCAAACGCGGGGATACACACCATGTCGATGCCGTTCGGGGCGACATAGCCCCGGGCGATCGCAATGGACTTGACTGCCTGGTTCACCGCTCCCGCGCCGACAGCCTGCACCTCCACTACGCCCTTCTCACGCAGGACGGCTGCCATGGCTCCCGCAACGGACTTGGGTTGTGACGTGGCCGAGACCTTTAGGACCTCCATACTCTCCGACCCCCTCGAGCTGTTGTGATGTCGATCAAACGTGCGAATAAAGCCGCGATTCAGGGTTGGTTAATTGTATCGCCTTCTCGCCACTAAATCAAGGTTCGTTTATCACGTTACTCCGACTCGACACCGCCCTCCCGAAAAGCATGGCAGCTTCCGCAAGCCTCCGGGCCACTTCGGGATCGGGGATCCGGTGTCTCCACGTCCAGTTTCCCGATTTTCGGCCTGGCCGGTTCATCCGTGATCGACCATCGAGCCCCAACCCGTCCTGCAACGGGCAGATCGCCCAGCCGGCCTGCGAAGCGTAGGCCAGTCGAACCAGGTCTTCGGCCACACCGTCGGGGGTGACCGGGTGCCCGAGGTATCGAGAAAGGAGCCTTTTCCCTTCTTCCGCCAGTTCCTCTTCGAACCAGCCGCGGGCCGTGTTGTTGTCGTGCGTCCCGGTGTAGGCAACTGCATTTGCCGGGAAATTGTGGGGGGCATGGGGATTCGTACCGACATCGCCGGAAAAACCGAACTGGAGCACTCTCATGCCAGGCAGGCCGAACCGATCCTTGAGGTTTTCGACGTCCGGCGTGATGATCCCGAGGTCTTCCGCCACGATCGGCAGGCCAGGGTGGTCCGAAGCCAAACATTCCAACAGTTCCTGTCCCGGGGCTTCGACCCACTTCCCTCGAAGAGCCGTTTCTTCCTCGGCCGGAATGGACCAGTACGCGACAAGGCCCCTGAAATGATCGATCCGGATGCAGTCGAAAAGGGACAGGGCGTGCCGCACCCTCGACCTCCACCAGGAAAACCCCTCTTTCCGGTGGACCTCCCAGCGATAGGTGGGGTTCCCCCACCGCTGTCCCGTGGGACTGAAATAATCCGGCGGTACACCTGCGACAGTCGCGGGCCGGCCTTCCGGATCCAGGTCGAATCCCTCCTGCCAGCTCCAGGCATCTGAACTGTCCATGCCGACATAGATGGGCAGGTCCCCGAAAAGGGTGATCCCCCGCCGGTGCGCCTCCCGGCGGAACTTTTCCCATTGACGGAAGAAAAGCCACTGGCCGAACTCGACCCTCTCCCTTTCCGGTCCAAGGGCCCCCGCTGCCGCCTCCAGGGCCTTGGGGGATCGAAAACGCAGTTCCTCCGGCCACTCGGTCCAGGGTTGCCCCTTCCACGAAGCCTTGATCGCGCAGAACAGGGAGTATTCCCCCAGCCAGGCTCCATGCCGTTTCCGGAAGGCTTCGATTTCTTCTCTAAGGTCTGCCCTTTCCTCTCGAAGCCGCTTCCAGGCCCTGTCCAGAGCCTGACCTTTCCGTTCGAAAACGAGATCCCAATCAACCGGTGCATCGGGAACCGCCCAGTCCGGAGTTCCCTCCCCCGCTGAGAGAAGGCCCAATTCCTCCAGGTCTTTCAAGTCGATCAGGAGCTCGTTCCCCGCAAACGCGGACACCCCGCAGTAAGGGGATCCGCCGAGGGCGCGGTCCACGGGGCCGATGGGCAGCATTTGCCAAAGGCTTTGCCCGGCTTCCACGAGAAAGTCGAGAAAAGCGACCGCAGAGGCTCCAAGATCGCCGACCCCTGCGCCCGAAGGCAAAGAAGTCAGATGATGCAAGATTCCGCAAGCACGCTTCCCTTCCAGGATCATCCGGTTGCACCCCGTTCTGTGGATCGTCTTTTCCCTGTACCGTTTCCATTGTAGTATGCAGCGGAACGATGACGAAGGTCGCTTCCTGGCCGTAAAATATGCGGGAACCGTCTCTAGAGGGGGGATCCTTTTGGATTTGCGGGATTTCTACAACATGAAAGCCAGGCGCGTCGGCCCGTCGATCATCGCGCAAATGGCGCGCATGCTGGGCCCAGACGGCATTTCCTTCACCAGCGGAGAACCCTCCGCCGACCTCATCCCGCTGTCCGGGCTCAGAGAGGCGTTCAGCAAGGCATGCGAACAGGCCCCCCTTTTCTCCTATCCCACGACCGCCGGCCACCTTCCCCTGAGGGAATGGATCACCGACTGGATGCACCGCGAAGCCCTGGCTCCTTCCTGGCTGGACCCTTCCTGCGTGATCCTGACGAACGGGTCGCAGGGAGCCCTGAACCTCCTCGCCGAGACGTTCATCGACCCGGGGGACGTGATCCTGACCGAAAGCCCCACCTACCCGGAAGCCCTGCTGGCATTCCAGAGAGAGGGGGCGAGGATTCTTCCCATCCCGGTGGACGAAGAGGGTCCTATCCCTGAAAGGCTCGAGGAACGACTTTCGGTTGGAAAAGCGAAATTTTTCTACACGATCGTCAATTTCCAGAACCCTTCCGGCTGCACCACCTCCGACGAGAGGAAGGCCGCCATCCTGGATCTGGCCCGCAGGAAGGGTTTCTTCATCATCGAGGACGACCCATACCGCTACCTTCGTTACGAAGGGAATCCGACGAAGAGCTACTTCCAAATGGCAGGCGAGGACCGGCGAGTCGCCTACCTGGGGAGCTTTTCGAAAATCATCGCGCCAGGGGTTCGATGCGGCTGGTGCGCATTCCCTCCGGACTTGAGGGAAAAATTGCTGGATATCCGACTTAGCCTCGAGTTATGCCCTCCTGCTCTCACGCAGGCCGCGGTCCTGGAGTTTCTTCGCGCGTGCGACTTCGATGCCCACCTCGGGAGCCTCGCCAAGGAATACAGGAACCGCCGCGATTCCCTCGTCCAGGCACTGGATCGGGAAGCTACCGGCCTCGGCCTGAGGCTGACTGTCCCGAAAGGCGGCTTTTTCCTCTGGGGAACCTGCGAAGGGATACGAGACATGTCCGGGTTTGCCCGCTATGCCGCCCTGCAGAAAAAGGTGGGCTTCATCCCGGGGCGGTTCTTCTTCCCGATCGAAGGGGAAGGAGAGGATTCGATCCGATTTGCCTTTGCCAAAGCGACCCCGGAACAGTCCCAGGTGGGAGCTGCGCGCTTCGCCGATGCCCTTCGGAATTATCGGAATGGACTTCCTCCCGAAATGAACTTGCAATAAGTAACCAGGTCATCGCCCGCCTCGTAAAAATCCTGGATTCGCCCCGTTTCCCGATAACCCGCCGCCAGATAGAATTGCCTCTGTCTTTCGTATTCCTTCTTTCCAGAGGTTTCTACCCTCAGGATCGCTTTCCCAGTTGCCTCCCGGGCAATTGCTTCCACCTCTTCCAGCATTCGGCGCCCGTAACCCTTCCCTTGAAGGAACCTGTCTACGACGATCCAGTAAAGATCCCAGCCGCAATTCGTCATCGGGGCACGCCCGAAAACCACGAAACCGGCTAGCTTTCCTCCAATGCGCTCCTCCAGGAAGAGGTATCCACTGGATGGACCGGCAAAGGCTTCCGAAAGCACTTCCCGGAGGACATCAAGCTCGCTGGGGCGAAAAGCGCCCGTCCCCTCCGCCACGGCAAGGTATTCCTCCAGGGTGTATCCAAACAAGGGACCGTTTCGATCAATCGGCATAGCAGAGGATCCTTTCCACCAATTCAGGGTACGAATAGCCCTTTTTCCGACCCTGCCTGGCAAAGCCGCTGTCTTCGTTGAGATCCGGATTCGGGTTGACGTCCAGCACGTACAGCCTCCCATCCCGTTCCCGCAGGTCCACACGAAAATACCCTTTGCAGCCGAGGGTTTCCCCAGCTTTTCGCGCCGTGCGGACGAGGTCTTCCCTCAAGGAGGGGGCGATCCCTTCGTCGAGGGCCGGCAGGATTTCTTGAAACTCCTTGCAGAGAGGATCCCATTTCGCCCCGTAATGAAGAAAGGGGGGGCTTCCTGAAAAAAAGGAGTAATCGATCATCGAAACTCCTAGCACCTCGTAGGGAGGCACTCCGAGAAACCCGACGGAATACTCCCTTCCGGGAATGAATTCCTCGAGCAAGATCCCTCGGGGGAATACCTCCAATTTTCTGCGCAGTACGGATGCTATCTCTGCCTCGTCCTGAATGAGGCTTTCCCGTTCAATTCCCACGCTCCCATCTTCAAAGCATGGTTTGACGAAGAGGGGAAACCTAAGGCCCTCCCAAGGGGTTCCGTTCAGTCTGTCCAGGAAAACGCCGCCGGGTACTGGAATCCGCCGCTTCGCTAACCGCTGCTTCGCCCTTTGCTTATCCAGACACATTCCCAGGGCGGAGGAAGGGTTGCCCGTGAAACGGGCCCCAAGCTTTTCCAGCATGGAGGCGAACGCAACCTCCTTCCCGGAGTCCCCGCTGAACCCTTCAAAGAGATTAAAGATTTTGGCCGGAGAACGGGAAAGAATCTCTTGCCTTACCCTTTCCAGGCTTGGGAAATCCTCCGGGTGTACGTAGAGCTCCTCTACCCTCATTCCCTTTCCCACAAAGACCGCTTTGACCGATTCCAAGCTCCGGAGCGTATCCAGGATGTCGGGGCGGTCGGTAGGTTCCAGTCCTGCGGTGATTAGAACAGGCCCGCTTTCAGGCATGGCATCGGTCCGCAGTCCATTGAAACCTGCACCTGCTGAAGGCTTCCTCCAGCAGGATGCGGATTAGGGATTCGTAATCCCCGCCGTTCAGCTGATACAAAAGGGGGAGATCACCAAACTCGGGGTTCAGTCCGGGAAGAGGATTGACATCAATCACATGCGGCATATCGTTTTCGTCCATGCGGATATCGATCCGGGCCAGGTCCCGCAGTTCGAGGGCCACAAATGCCTTGAGCGCCTCCGCTTCGATTGCGCAGCGTACCTCCCGGGGCAGCGCTTCGCCGTTTTCGTATCGCATGCATTCTCGCCATTGTCTCTTTCGTTCGATTGAATAGAGAAACTCTCCCTTGACTTTGCCCCTTGGAAGAATACGCATGATTCCCAAGGATCGCGGCCTCTCGTTTCCCGCAATCGCCACGGTAACCTCGTCGTTTGGCAGGAAATCTTCCACAAGGGCGGGTTGACCGTACCGTTTCAGGATGAAGAGGGCTTTTTCCTTGAGCTCGCTTGCATTCGATACGACGGAATCCGCAAAGACTCCCTTCGAGGACCCTTCCCACCTCGGTTTGACAATGTAGCGGCGCTGATCCCGGAAAAGTCCCTCTAGGGTGTCCAACCTGTCTAGCCTGTCGACAAGATATTGGCCCGGAACCGCCACGCCCCTGGCACGCAGGAATTGACCGGTCGTGTACTTGTCCAGGGTCATCCCCAGTGCCAGGGCATCCGAACCGGAAAAAGGTATACCCAGGCTTTCCAGGATACAAGGAACCTGGGCTTCCCGCGATCTTGTATTGCCCCTTCCTTCTGCAATATTCAAGACAAAGTCGGGAGGGTTTTTCGAGATGGACTCCAGGAAACGGTCGTCCTGGTTGAAAAGGAGGACATCGAAGCCGTAGCGCTCGATTTCGGTCTTCAGGGCCTGAATGGTTTCCAGCGGGTCATATTCTTCCTCTTCCTCGCTGTGACCCATCTTCAGGTTGAACGTGATCCCCACCCTTTTGACCGGTATCAGCGGATCATCCTCAACATTCACGCGTCTCCCCCCATTTTCGAACTCCGGATTTGCGCCCATTTTGACACTTTGGAAGAGTAAATCAAGAGCAGAATCAACTTGGTTTCTGCAGGAATCCGGAGAAGACAACGCCAAGTGGCGATGTTATGATGTCTGCCGGGGTGGTTTGACTGACCTTCTTCCGGTCTCGGTCGGCAAAAGCCCGCCTGGGCCCCTTGATTGCCGCTTTTCTGATCCTGGTGGCCGCAAACGGGGCTGTGCGGGTATGGAAGAGTTTTTCCATGCGAGAGGCGCGGCAGGCTTACGAGCGCCTTTTGGCAGAGGCTGCATGGCTTGAAGGGGAAGTGTCCGAACTCGAGAAAAAGTTGAAGGCGCTCGAAAGCCAACTGGAAGACGGGAAACGGCGAATCGCCGGCCTGGAACGGGAGATCCGCATCAATTCAGGCGACAAGCGCCTCGAAGCCGAGGCCAGAAGGACCTTGGCGGTCGAACGGTACCGTATGCTTGCCGGGGACTACCAATGGCTCTACAGTGATTACGAAAAAACGTTCCAGCGACTGCAGGATCTTCGTCATTCCATCGAGGAACTGGCGGACAGGCTTGACCTCCAGGAACAACCCCGGTGATGCGGAAGGGAGCGAATGGATGAAAAGCGAACAGAAGCAGCTGGATCTTTTTTCCCAGGAACGCCCGCAGGAAATCGGTTCCACCGTTTTGGCCGAAGACCTGACGGAGCCCTTACCGGAAGAGAAGGTCCCCACTGCTGCCCGGACGAAGCTCAGCCCCATCCATTGCACCCGCTGCGGGGAATGGCTTTGCGATGCCCTACCCGGCGCTCGATCCTACTGTCCTCGATGCCGGATCTGGTCTGGAAACTGTTAAGCAAAACCGATTCGGGCGCTTAATGGCGATTGAACGCATTAAAGTTTTCTGCTATAATGACGAACCGAACACTGAAGACTTCCAAAGGAGTTGGTGAGCGTGTCCGAAAAGTGGAAAGACCGCCTGACCGATCAGCTCTGCAAGGCCCTGCTCTCCCTCAAATCGGAAGACGAGGCCTACCGTTTTCTGGAGGACGTAGCCACAATCGGTGAAATTATCGCTTTTGCCCAGCGGCTCGAAGTCGCCAGGCTTCTCTACGAAGGGAACAACTATCCCCAGGTGGTACAGAAAACCGGGGCCAGCACCGCGACCATCAGTCGGGCCAAGAACCTCATCGAACACGGTGCCGACGGTTTTACCCTCGTCCTCGAAAGAATCGCCAAGAAAGAAAAGGAAGAAGGGAAACCCTGACGAGAGAGTCCAGGAAATTTCCGGGCGACGTGCCGGTGCACGTCGCCCTTTTTATTCTTCGAGCTGGTTCAGGCGCTTCTTCTTGAGGAATTCGACAAACTCCTGCTTCATCCTGACCAGAAGCCCCTCGAAAAGGCATTTTTTGAAAGGACATCTCCCGCAGTCAAGCAGGCAGATTTTCACGTCCGGTTCTCCCTCGATCAGCGAATAAACCTCGTACAAGCTGATTTCGGAGGGATCCTTGGCCAGGACAAATCCCCCTCCGGGTCCTCGCAGGGAACGAACCAGCCCCCCCTTTGACAGTCTCTGGAAAACTTTCGCAAGGTGTGCTTCCGAAACGCCCATGATCCCCGCCATTTCACGGATGCTGACCCGTCCCTTCCTGGAAACCAGGATCCCCAATCCATGAAAGGCAAGCGAGACTGCTTCCGAAACCTGTACGATTTCCGGCATTTGGCCGTCTCTCCTCAAATCCGTGATTATGGATGCGCGTTACCTGTATTGATTGGATTTTACCAGACAAAGGGGGACATTCTCTCTCCTGGTCGTTGGTTCTCCGTAATGGTTTTTGAAATGAAAGCACTTAAAAGAGAAATCGTTCTATTTTTAGGCTGGCGATGACATTTCCCTCATCTTGACGGCATTTTTCCTGCTTGGTATATACTGAACCGGGGTTGCCGGGAGAGCGGATTCTGCAAACCAGGCCATGCCACCACAATTTTTAGGAGGGATGGAAGTCATGAAAAAGCGCAAGTTCCTGTCCATCGTTTCGCTGCTCGTCTTCGCCCTGCTCCTCTCCGCCAGCGGTGCTTTCGCCGCGGAGAACGTCCTGAAACTGGGTGTCCTGTTCCCCCTGACCGGTCCCTGCGCAACGGCCGGACAGCGCTGCGTGGCCGCCGTGGAAACCGCGGCGGAAGTCATCAACAACAAACACCCCGAACTGGACGTTCCCCTCGCCAAGAAAGAAGGCATCCTCAACGGAATGAAGATCCAGCTTGTGGTTGCCGACACCCAGGGCAAGCCCGACGTAGCGAAATCCGAGGCCGAGCGCCTGGTGAACCAGGAGGGCGTTTATGCCATCATCGGATCCTACAACAGCTCCGCCTCCAAGCCGGCTTCCGCGGTGACGGAGCGCGCGAAGAAACTCTTCATGTGCGGCTGTTCCAGTTCCGCTGCCTTGACCGAGCGGGATTTCAAGTACTTCTTCCGCCTCGCTCCGACCGACAAGACAGAGTCCAAGGAATTCGTCGAATACATCGAGTGGCTGAACAAGAACCAGAAAGCAGGCATCAAGACGATCGGCCTGATCTACGAAAATACCGAGTTCGGAAAGCACGCGGCCGATGAAGGCAAGGCCGCCGCGAAGGCAGCCGGCTTCGAAGTCGTTGCCGACGTGGCCTTCAACCCAGGAGCCACGAACCTGAACAGCGAAGTCCAGACCCTGAAGGCCAAGAATCCCGATGCCGTTTTCGGTGCCTGCCTCGGCGGCGACTACACCCTGTGGGTCCGCACGATGAAGCAGATGAACTGGCTGCCCAAGGTTGCGCTGAACTACTGCACCGGCTACCAGGACCCGAAGATCGCCCAGCAGCTGGGTTCCGACGGCAACTTCTTCATGGGCGGAACGGGCTATTCCCCCGAGATCGGGGCCAAGTACATGAAGAAGGTCGCTGCGGTCGAAAAGATCTACTCCCAGAAGGTCGGCGTGCCCTTTGACAGCGATTCCATTCAGGAAGCCGTCGCCCTCTTCATCCTTGCCCAGGCCATCGAGAAGGCCGGGACCCTCGACGTCGAGAAGGTCGCCGAGGTCATCCGCACAACCACCTTCGATTCGCCCCTCTCCCTCGGCGGCAAGGTCGCGTTCGGGCCCGGCGGTCAGAACATGAAGGCCACCAGCATCATCACCCAGCTCCACGACGGGAAGTACATGCCGGTTTACCCGAAAGGCTACGCCGAAATCAAGGCCACGGTTCCCATGACCCCCTGGGACAAGCGCTAATCCGCTGAGATTCGCTCTACAGGAAACACCAACCCGGGGCGGGGGATTGCAAGCCCCCGCCCCTTTCGAATCCGATCCGTTCCGTTAGGAGGAACTCGCATGAGCACGTTTGTGCAGGTAATGCTCGACGGGCTCCTGGCCGGCATGCTCTACGCCCTGGTCGCTGCCGGACTGAGCCTGATCTGGGGAGTGATGGACGTCATCAATTTCGCCCACGGCGAATTCCTGATGGTGGCCATGTACCTGAGCTACTGGATAGGGTTTCTGGCCCACGTGGATCCCCTTTTCTCCTGGATCGCATCCGGGGTCTTCGTCTTCATCCTCGGTGCGCTGACGTACCGGTTCCTCGTCTCCCGCTGCATCGGCAAGGCCGCCATGGCACCGCTTCTCGCCACTTTCGGGCTTTCCATGTTTCTCAAGAACGTCTGCCTGAACCGTTTTTCCCCGAACTTCAGGATTTTGCAGTCCACTCTTCTCGAGGGGAAAAAAATCCTGCTGGGCGACATCGTAATCGGCCTTCCCCAACTCGTAACGGGTCTCTTCTCGGTTTTGCTCCTCTTTGCCCTTTACTTCCTCATGAAAAAGACCCGCCTGGGATGGGCGATCCAGGCCACAGCGATGGACCGGGAAGCCGCAGAGCTCATGGGCATCAACACGGACCGCATCTATCTTCTGGTCTTCGGCCTGGGGGGAGCCTGCGTCGGCATCGCCGGCGGTCTCCTGACTTCCTACCTGGCGGTTCACCCCGAAGTCGGCTCCCTGTTTGGACTCATCGCCTTCCTCATCGTGGCGCTGGGAGGGTTCGGCAGCATCCCCGGCGCCCTGGCCGCGGCGGTAATCATCGGCCTAGTGGAAGCCCTTGCAGGTTTCTACATCGCACCGGTCTTCAAGTATGTCGCTGTCTTCGCCATTTACCTGGCGGTCATCATGGTCAGGCCCAAGGGCCTCTTCGGGTGGTGAGGCGTCGTGAAAAAACGGAAATTCGAAACCAAGGACTACATCTGGGGGTGCCTGATCTGCCTCCTTGCCCTGTTGCCCGTGGTTCCAGGCTTGATCGGCAACTCCTTCCGAGCCCATGTCCTGATTCTCGTCCTGCTTTACGCGAGCATGGCCCAATCCTGGAATATCGTCAGCGGTTATGCGGGACAGGTTTCCTTCGGGCACTCGGTTTTCTTCGGCATTGGGGCATACGGAGCCGGAATGGCCGTCGTCACTTACGGATTGACCCCCTGGCCGGGGGTTCTGGCCGGCGCCGTACTGGCAGCTTTGATCTCCATTCTCATCAGTTACCCCTGCTTCAAGCTCAAGGGACACTATTTCGCCATCGCGACCTTCGCCATCGTCGAGATCTTCAACCGGCTCTTCATGGTTTGGGATTGGGTGGGAGGCGCCCTTGGACTGGATTACCCGATTCTTCCGGACGGGTGGAAAAACTTCGTCTGGTCGGAAACGAAGGTCGGCTTCTACTACGGGGCGCTGGTGCTTTTCATCCTGATCTTCGGCATCGTCCGCTGGATTGAAAAGCACCGCCTCGGCTACTACCTCAGGGCCGTCCGGGAAGGTCAGGAAACCGCCGAGTCCCTGGGCGTGAACAGTTCTGCCGTCAAGCTTTCCGCCATGGCGTTTTCGGCCTTTCTGGCCGCCCTCTGCGGCGGGTTCTTCGTCCAATACAACTACCGTGTCGATCCTCCCATGGTCATGTCCCTCGACATGTCGATGAAATTCGTCCTCATCACCATCCTTGGCGGCGTGGGCAGTTTCTGGGGCCCCCTCCTCGGAGCGGCGATCCTGATCCCGCTCCAGGAATACAGCCGGGCCTACCTCACCTCGCTGGGAAGCGGCGTCGACCTGATCATCTTCGGGATCATCATTATGCTCATGATGATCAGGCAACCAAAGGGAATCATGGGAATCCTCCAGGACCTCGGAGTCAAAACCGGGGGAAGGAAACCGGAAGGGGAGGAAAACTGAGATGGCCCTCCTTGAAGTGCGAAACCTGACGATGAAATTCGGTTCCCTCGTGGCCAACAGCGATGTCTCTTTCGATGTCGAGCAGGGAACGATCGTCGGCCTCATCGGCCCGAACGGTGCCGGGAAAACGACCCTTTTCAACTGCGTTGCCGGTTACTACAAGCCCACGGAAGGGAAAATCCGGTTCGACGGGAAAGACATCACCAACCTCCCGGCCTACCGGATCTCACGCCTTGGCATGGCGAGGACCTTCCAGGTCGTCCGTCCCCTCAAGGAAATGACCGTCCTGGAGAACATCCTGGTCGGAGCCTACCTGAGAGAACCCGACCCGGAAAAAGCGGAAGCCATCGCTGAAAATTGCATGAACACCTGCTTTTTGGGACAGTTCAGGGATCGGCCGGCGGGGGGGCTGACCATCGGGAACAAGAAACGCCTCGAAGTGGCCCGGGCTCTCGCCACGGGGCCGAAACTGCTCCTGCTGGATGAAGCGGTGGCGGGGCTGACCTCCACCGAGGTCAAACAGATGGTCGAACTGATCAAAAGCCTCAAGGAAAGTGGGATCACCATTCTTATGGTAGAACACATCATGGAAGCGATCATGCCCATCGCGGACCGGATCGTCGTGCTCGACGGGGGCGTCAAGATCGCGGATGACCGGCCCCAGGCCGTCGTCGAGGACGAAAACGTCATCAAGGCCTATTTCGGGGAAAAGTTCAGCAAGCGGCTGAAGGCCATGAAGGACGGTGGTCGGGTATGAGCGAAGCGATCCTGAAAGTCTGCGACATCCACTGTGCCTACGATGCGGTCCCCGTCATTCACGGCATCTCACTGGAAGTCCGGGAAGGCGAGATCGTCGCGATCGTTGGAGCCAACGGAGCGGGGAAATCGACGACGATGAGGACCATCGCCGGACTGATGCACCCGGTTAAAGGATCGGTCTCCTTCTGCGGAGAGGACATTTCCAGGACCCCGGGACACGCCATGATCACAAAGGGAATCAGCTTCGTCCCGGAGGGGCGCCGCCTTTTCTCCAAGCTGACGGTGAGGGAAAACCTCGAGCTGGGGGCCTACACGGAGAAAAACCGGGCGGTGGTCGAAGAGCGCCTGGAAGAGGTCTTTTCGCTTTTCCCGATTCTCCGGAAACGGGCGAACCAGGTTGCCGAAACCATGAGCGGCGGAGAGCAGCAAATGTGCGCCATCGCCCGGGGTCTCATGTCGAAACCGAAGCTTCTCATGCTGGACGAACTCTCCCTCGGCCTGATGCCCTCGCTCGTCGAAAAAGTCCTTGAAACCGTCGTGGAAATCAACCGCAAGGGAACGACGATCCTTCTTGTCGAACAGATGGTCCAGGAAGCTCTTGAAATCGCTTCCAGGGGCTACGTCATCCAAACGGGCCGCATTGTCCAGGAAGGTTCTGCAAAGGAACTGCTCGAATCGGATTCCGTGCGTAAGGCCTACATGGGACTCTAGGCCGAAGGTCGGGAAAGGGAATGCGGGAAAGGCCGCTGCCTCGCCGGCGCGGCCTTTTTTTCGTGGATGCAAAGCGTCCCTTCGGCTGGTATCCTAGGATAGAAAAAGAAAGCCTGCGACGGAGGGGGTTGCGCCTTGGAATCCTGGAAGAAATGGGTGTGTGCCGTTCTGCTGTCCTGCGTTCTTGCCCTACCCGCAAACGCAGGAACCCCTGCAGCGAAAGAACCGGGAGAATGGACACCCAAACCTTCGGAACGGTGGCTGGAAGTGATCAAGAAAGAACGGAGACTCTACCTGAAGCAGGGGGACAAAGTCCTGAAAACCTACCGTGTCGCCATCGGGAGCGGCAAAGGAATCAAGAAAAGCCCGATCGACAAGATCACTCCGGTCGGCGTCTTCACCATTCGCCGCATCGCGGACTCCAGCAAGTGGGTGTTCGACCCGAAAGTCTTCAACGAACCGGGAGAACCGCAGAAGGACGTCTACGGGAAATGGGCCATCAGTTTCCGAAACCCTTGGAACCTGGCCATACACGGAACGAATGCCCCCTGGTCGATCGGGAAAGCGGTCACTCACGGGTGCATCCGCTTGAGAAACGAAGACATCGAAGAGCTGATCCGGCACGTCAAGCCGGGGATGAAACTGGTGATCCGGGAGAAGCCGATCTTTGAAAAAAGCGGGAACAGCCCCTCACCCGGAAATGCGAAACCGCTTCCGGCAAAGGAAACGAAAACTCCCCCTCCCGTGAAACAGCCCGAGACGACGCTGCCTCCGGACGCTCCCGAATCTTCCGAACCCGGGATGCTTCCCGAAGCCCCTCCTTCCCAGGAAGACGGGAGTTCTTCGCCAGAACCTTGACCTGCAGGGCTTAAGCGTTGACTTCGCCTTCAGAAAAAACGCCCTGCAGCGATCTTTCGGAGGCGTTCCCAGGCTTCGTCGGACAGGCCCCAGAGCGGTTCCCGACCGTTGAAAACGGCCGGGTCGCCGTATCCCGCAAGGAATCCGTTCACCCGTGCGGCTGCCGTTGAATCGGCAAAAGAGCCTTCATCCGGAAAGAGTTGCCTGAACGCCTTCATTAGTAAGGGATCGCGTCGTAAATAGTATTTCTGGTGATACTCCTCGGCCCGCGTGAAGCCCGTGTAAGGACGAATCCGGGTGACCAATGGACGTCCATGACCGGAAGCCACTCGGCTCCAGCTTTTTTGGGCCTCTTCCTCCTGGGCCTCGGAATGCACGAAAAGAATAGAGGCATATTGGCGGGACCAGGCCGGCCTGGTCGGATCATGGGATTCCCAGAAAATCTCAACTAGCCTCCCGTATCGGACGATTCCCGGATCAAAATCGACCTGTACCGTCTCGGAGTGGTCTCCGAGGTCGGAATAGGTCGGGTGGGGCGTAGTGCCTCCAGAGTATCCGACTCGGGTGCGGAGAACTCCGTCAAGACTCCCGAACCGGGCGTCAGGCCCCCAGAATCAGCCAAGGGCAAACGTTGCGGTTTCCGGTAAAATCTCAATTTTTCCTTCGATCGGCACGGCCTTTCCCCTCCTTTTGCCGCCGGGTGCGGCTTTTCCCCGCAGGCGGGGCTCCTGGAACTCCCCGCGGCCGAACGAGACACCGGGGTCCAAACCCGATCAGGTCCGTCCGCCCTGCCCTTTCCAGTGCCTCTCTCACCAGGTCCGCGTTCTTCGGATCCCTGAACTGGAGAAGAGCCCGCTGGAGCTTCTTCTCGTGGGGGTTTCTTGCCACGTAGACCCTTTCTCTCGTAAGTGGATGGATTCCCGTGTAGTACATGCAGGTGGAAAGGGTCCCGGGGGTTGGGATAAAATCCTGGACCTGTTCCGGGTGAATTCCCGTGTCCCGGAGAAATTCCGCCAGTTCCACCGCTTCCTTGAGTCCAGCTCCCGGATGGCTCGACATAAAATACGGGACCAGGTACTGTTCCTTTCCCAGCTTCGCGTTCACCCTCCTGTAAGCCTCGGCAAACGCAAGGTAGGCTTCCTTCCCGCTCTTGCCCATCAGCTCGGTCACTTTCCTGGAAACGTGCTCGGGGGCGATCTTGAGCTGGCCGCTGACATGGTGCTCGCAAAGCTCCGTCAGGAAAGGCTCCGGTCCACCTTCGAGGAGATAGTCGTACCGGATCCCGGAACGGACAAAGACCTTTTTGACCCGGGGCACAGAGCGGACCGCCCTTAGGATGTCCAGGTATTCCGAATGGTCTGCGTTCAGTTTCGGACAGGGCTTTGAACCGAGACACTCGCGTCCGCGGCAGGTGCCTCTCTCGAGTTGCCCTTCGCAGGAAGGATGCCGGAAATTCGCGGTCGGCCCACCCACATCGTGGATGTATCCCTTAAAATTCGGCAACCTGGTCAGCAAGGCCGCTTCTTCCACCAGCGACTCCTTGCTCCTGGACTGGATGATGCGCCCCTGGTGGGAGGTGATCGCGCAAAAGCTGCAACTTCCGAAACATCCCCTGTGGCTCACCAGGCTGAACTGGACCTCCTGGATGGCAGGCACTCCGCCCTCGGCATCGTAGTCCGGGTGAGCGGACCTCGTATAGGGGAGTTCGTAGATCGAGTCCAGCTGCTCCGTCGTCAGCGGCCTTGCGGGAGGGTTCTGGACGACCCACCTCGAGCAGTGGAGCTGCAGGAGGGTCTTTCCCCGGATGGGGTCCTGCTCCAGGTAGAAAAGACGGAATGCCTCGGCAAAAGCCGTTTTGGACTCAAGGACAGCCTCGAAAGAGGGAAGTTCCACCGATTCCTTCCAGACCTCGTCTCTCTCGGATGCCATCCAGCAGGTTCCCGCCACGTCCCGGATGTCTCCTGGGCGGATTCCGAGAGCCAGCTGGCGGGCAATTTCCAGAACCTGCAGCTCGCCCATCCCGAACACCAAGAGGTCGGCCCCGCTGTCCACCAGGATGGATCGCCGAACCGCATCGTCCCAGTAGTCGTAGTGTGCAAACCGTCTCAGGCTCGCCTCGATTCCCCCGATGACGAGGGGGACGTTGCCCAGGGCCTGCCGAACCCGGTTGCAGTAGACGATCGTGGCCCGTTCCGGCCTTCGGCCCGCGCGGTTTCCCGGGGAATAGCTGTCGGTGTGCCGGCGTTTCTTCGCCGCCGTAAAGGCATTCAGCATCGAATCCAGGTTTCCCGCCGAAACGAGCACCCCCAGGCGGGGACGTCCCAGGGCCAAAAAAGCTTCCGGGGAACGGTAGTCCGGCTGCGCCAGGATCCCAACCCTGTATCCTTCCCGTTCGAGGACCCTCGCGATGATCGCGTGACCGAAACTAGGGTGGTCCACGTAGGCATCCCCGCTGACCACGAGGAAATCCAGTTCTTTCCAGCCTCGCTCTTCCATGTCTTTCCGGGAAACGGGGAGAAAGGCCCCGCGCCCTGTCGGCCTGCTCATAGGAAGATCCTGGCAACTTCCACGGCAATCAGCAGGATGATGATCCATTCCAGGATTTCGGCCCGCCTGCTGGTGAACTCCTGGTTCAACAGTTCGACCGTTTCCCGCATGGCACGCAGTTTCTCGTCCATCCGCGTCAGCCAGGCTTTCGTCCTGAAAAGCTGCAGGGCCCGGTTGTAGATCTGCGCATAGTACACATCTTCCGTGACCCGGACCGCCGAGGTCAGGTGGTCTGTCATGAGCTCGGTTTCAAGGATCAGCTGCATCGCGGTCCGCGAGATGCGGCTCATTTTTCCCGAAAACACCGAGAACAGTCCCCATCGGGTTTCGCCCAGGTCCTTGAACAGTTTTTCCAGCCTTCGGTTCAGCAGGTCGTCGTAATAGCGGGCCTCCAAAAGCTGGACGTTCGCGTATTCCAGGAGGAGCCTGAGGTCCGCGTAGTCGCCCTCTTCCACGATGAAGGCGTTGTTGTAGTTCAGGATGATCAGGTCGTTTTCCGTGTACGAAAAAGCGTTTTCCAACGCCAGGTGAGCCTGTTGCCGGCTCAGGGGCTTTTTCTCGCCGAAGATCAGTCGGATCAGGGCCGGGAGCTCCCGTAGGTCGTTTTTCGTAACCGGCTCGGCAGTCTTTCGCACCACGTACAGGGTGTATTCCTCGGAGAAAGAGGCCGTCCCCCTCCGGTCCACCAGGGTTTCTTCCACCGAGTCCATCAGGGTTCGGAGCTCCGTTTCGAACAGACGGTCGAGGTCCGGCCCCATTCCCAACTGGATCGCCCGGTCGGCCAATTGTTCCAGATTCAAGTCGTGGAGCGTTGCCGTTGCCCCGAGGGAGATCACCCCGAAATCAAAAAACCGGGCCGAAAGAGAAACATCCAGGTGCTCCCCGCCGACGACCCAGGACTGCGGCCCGAGTTCCACCGCGGCAGGGGGTCGGACAAGGTCGATGGACTGGTTGTCTACCCGGACGAGTCCCTGGCGGAACGGCAACTTTCCAGCAAACAGGTTTGAAGAAAGGCGGTCGAGACGGATCTCGTCCGCCACGTCGTAGAGCCTTAAAAAGACGATATCACCCGTTTCGATGAACATGCGGGTCCCCCTTTTCTTCTTTAACAGGATAGCTTTTGGAGCCCTCCTTCGCAAGCGTCGGAAATAGGCCCTTGACCCACCTGGCTTTATTGCCTTAGGATACGGGCGTTCAAAGGGGAGTAGCTAGAAAGGCCGCATCAACACGCTGGCGCTTCGGCGCCTGGTGCGTCCGTTGGCCTCAAGGGGCCGATTAGCGAGACTTTTGGCGGGGTTTTGCCCGTACCAAAAGTCTTTTTTTCTTGGGGAGGAATGCACATGAATCCGTTGTTCCCTGTTTTTCTCGGACTCAGCCTATCCATGGATGCGTTCGCCGTTTCCGTCGCCATGCCATTCTGTGTCCCTTCCCTCACCATGCGGCAAATCTGCCGGGTTGCAGGAGCCTTTGGTTTTTTCCAGGCGCTGATGCCTCTTTTGGGCTGGGGTCTTGGGAACCTTGCCTCCAGGGTCATCGCCCCCTTCGATCATTGGGTGGCGTTCGCCCTTCTCGGTTTTATCGGCGGCAAAATGGTCATGGAAGGCTTTCGGAAAGAAGAGGAATGCAACAACCGCTCGGATCCGACATCCGGGTGGGCCCTGCTGACCCTCGCGGTCGGAACGAGCATCGATGCCCTGGCAGTCGGCTTCAGCTTCGTCGCCTTGAAATTGAACGTCTGGAGCACCGTTGCCGTCATCGGGGCAACCACGTTCATCTGCTGCTGGATAGGAATGGTCGGGGGCCGACAAATCGGCCGGTTTTTCGGGAGGCGCATGGAGGTGGCAGGCGGCCTCGTCCTCATCGGAATCGGCCTGAAAATCCTGGTCGAACACCTTTCGATGTGACCTGGTCTACCTTGTCTTGTCATTTCATCCTGCGTACTCCATAATACCCGTGCAACAGGAAAAGAAAGGGGGGGAGATAGGGGGTGCTCCTTCGAACCAGCCCTTGATTGTCGTCGACAACCTCTGCAAGAGTTTTGAACAGGGGGAGGTGCTGAACCACATCAGCATCTCCATTCGAGAAGGCGACCTGGTTTCCGTCATCGGTCCCTCAGGGTGCGGCAAGTCCACTTTCCTGCGTTGCCTGAACTGTCTCGAGATCCTCGATTCGGGAACCATCTCGATCGCCGGAGTCACGGTGTCCAGGAAGAGCCCGCAGGACCCCATCACCGACGATCTCCTTGACAAGGCCCACCTGCTCCGGCAGGAAGTCGGGCTGGTCTTCCAGATTTTCAACCTCTTCCCCCACAAGTCCGTCCTGGAAAACATCATGCTCGCCCCGATGGTCGTCAAGAAGGAAAGCCGCGAGCAGGCCGAGGAAAATGCGGTGCGCCTGCTGAAAAAAGTGGGGCTCGAAGACTGCATCCACCGTGACCCGTCAACACTCTCCGGGGGGCAGAAACAACGGGCCGCCATCGCGCGTGCCCTGGCCATGAACCCAAAGGTCATGCTTTACGACGAACCCACGTCCGCCCTCGACCCCGAACTGGTAAAGGAAGTCCTCCAGGTCATGCGAGATTTGGACGCAGAAGGAATGACCCAGATCGTTGTCACCCACGAAATGCGTTTTGCGAGAAAGGCCTCCGATTACATCGTTTTCATGGACAAGGGTGAAATCGTCGAAATCGACGACGGGGACATCCTGTTCACCAACCCGAAAAACGAGCGAACGCGCGAGTTCTTGAGGCACTTCGAGGGGGATGCCCTATGAAAAAGACGCTGCTTGCCCTTGTCCTTGCGCTTCTCGCCTGCCTTGCGGTGTCCCCGCTTGCCCTTGCAGGGGCTCCTGAGCTCCGGTGGGGCGGAGACACGGAAGGCGGAGCCCCCTACATGTTCCAGGATCCCAAAGACACGACGCGGATCATCGGCTACGAGGTGGAAATCATCGAAGCCATCGCGAAACACCTGGGAAGGAAGCCGGTTTTCGTGCAGAACGGGTGGGACAACCTGATCCCGGGCCTCCAGAGAAAACTCTACGACGTCGCGATCGACGGACTCGAAATCACGCCGGAGCACAAACAGGAAGTCAACTTCTCGATCCCTTACTACGCCACGTTCCTGCAGCTTGCCGTCCGGCGGGACAACAAGACCATCGAAAGCCTGGAGGACTGCCGCGGAAAAGTCGTGGGGACCTTGAAACAGGCCTATTCCCACCAGGTGCTCGAAGAATTCGGCGGTATCGAGATCCGCCTTTACGAGGACGAAATCAACGCCTACAGCGACCTCGTCAACGGGCGCCTGGACGCCACTCTCTTTGACGCTCCGATCGCCGTCTTTTACGCAGGCTTCAACCCGGAGATCAAGTTCGTCGGCCCGGAAATCGGCCGGATGGAATACGGAATCGCGGTCCGGAAAGAAGACAAGGAACTGCTGAAGGAGATCAACGGAGCCATCGTCGCCCTTCGGGACAGCGGCGAGCTGCGGAAAATCTACGACCGCTGGAACCTCTGGAGCCCGATGATGGCCAAGGAATTCAACGATTACAGGCCGAGGCAGGCCGACGCCGTCATGTTCAACGAATGGGCCGAACTCCAGCGCCCGGAATTCACCTTCCGGGACCGCATGAGGCGGTATGCCGGTTTCATGCCGGTGCTCGGAAAAGCGGCCCTCACCACGATGAAGGTTTCCATCGTGGCGATGCTGCTGGCGATGGCATTCGGATTCGTTCTAGCCGTCGCCCGTGTTTTCGGCCCAAAACCCCTTTCCAAGCTCGCCGTCGCCTACATCGAAACGATCCGGGGGACACCGGTCCTGATCCAGCTTTTCTTCATCTTCTACGGCCTGCCCAACATCGGCATCAAGCTCTCCCCCTTCGTGGCCGGAGCCGTCGGGCTGGGACTGAACTATGCCGCCTACGAGGCAGAGAACTACCGGGCCGGCTTGATCTCGGTCCCGAAAGCCCAGATGGAAGGGGCCCTGGCCCTGGCCATGACCCGTTGGCAGGCTCTGAGGTACGTGGTGATTCCACAGGCTTTCCGCCTCGTCCTGCCGCCCCTGACGAACGACTTCATCTCGCTGCTCAAGGATTCCTCTCTGGTCTCGGTCATCACGATGGTGGACCTAACCAAGGCCTACGGGCAGCTGGCGACCACGTACTACGACTACTTCGGCACCGGGATCATCGTGGCAGCGATCTATCTGCTCCTGGGACTTCCGTTTGTCAGGCTGGCCCGGTGGGCCGAAGGAAGGCTTGCGAAGGTCGGGAACATGGCCAGGGTAGAAAAGGAAACAACGGAAGATCTGATCGCGTCCAAGGACGGCATACTCTAAGACTCTAAGAAAGGAAGCGGAAGGTCCCTCCGCGGAGGGACCTTCCGCTTCCTTTTCCTACATTCTTCCCTTCATCCCTTGATAACCGCAATCGGCGTCAGCCTGGCCACCTTGCGGCTCAATCCCGCCCGTTCCACGACATCCACCACGATGTCCACGTCCTTGTAGGCTTCAGGGGCTTCCTCCCCCAGGGTACGCAAATCCCCGGCTCGGACGAGTATCCCCTTTTCCTCCAAGGCAGCGGCGACGCCTCGCGCATCCATGGCCTTCAGCGCGGCGCTTCGGCTTTTGAGGCGACCCGCCCCATGGCAGGTCGAGCAGAAGCACTCGGCGGCACCGGACGCGCCGGCAAGCACGTAGCTGGCTGTTCCCATGCTGCCGGGGATGATGACCGGCTGTCCGGTCTTCGAATAGATTTCCGGCAGCGCGGGGTGCCCCGGTGGAAGGGCACGGGTGGCTCCCTTCCGGTGGACGCAGAACCAGCTTTCTTTCCCGCTATAGGAATGTTTTTCCATGAGAGCGATGTTGTGACTGACGTCATAAAGGAGATCGAGGGATTCTCCCGGGAAAAAACGGGAAAAGACTTCTCGAACCCTTGAGCCGATCGCCTGTCTGTTGGCCATCGCGAAATTCGCCGCGGCCTGCATGGCTGAAAGGTAGGCTTTCCCTTCGTCCGAATCCAGGGGGGCGCAGGAAAGCTGCCTGTCGGGAATTCGAATCCCATACCTGGAAACCGACCGCGAAAGGGTTTTCAGGAAGTCGTCACAAACCTGGTGCCCCAACCCACGGCTACCGCAATGGATCATGACCGTCACCCTGCCCGGATCAAGGGCGAAGGACCTCGCCAAAGCCGGGTCAAAGACTTCGTCGACCCTCTGGATTTCAAGAAAATGGTTCCCGGACCCAAGGCTGCCCAATTGTCCCTGCCCTCGTTCCTTTGCGCGGCGGGAAACCTCTCCGGGATCCGCCCCGTCAAGGCATCCCCCGTGTTCGATCCGTTCCAGGTCCCTTGCATCCCCGAAACCGTTCCTGGCGGCCCAGGCTGCCCCACTCTTCAGGACGGCCTCGAGCCTGGGGCCTTTCAGCGAAGTCAGCCCCTCTGAACCGACACCGCAAGGAATCGCGGAAAACAGCGCATCCAGGAGCCCCGGCAAAACCGGCTTCACTTCTTCTTCCGTGAGCCGGGAGACGTGAAGGCGGACACCGCATGAAATATCGTACCCAACGCCTCCGGGGGAAATCACTCCGCTTTCGGCGGAAAACGCCGCCACTCCACCGATGGGGAACCCGTATCCCCAGTGCATGTCCGGCATGGCAAAACTGTACCCCGTAATTCCCGGCAGGCAGGCGACATTCGCCACCTGCTGGAGAACCGGGTCTTCTTTCACTTCCGCAAGGATCCGACCATCCGCGTAAAGCAAACCGGGAACCCGCATCCCCTCTACCGTGCCCTGGGGGATCAGGCATCGCACCGGATCCTTTCTTTCGACCTGGATGGTCACGGAATCACCCCCCTTACACGTCCAGGATCACCCTGAATCGCCAAGGCGGTCCCGGGTCCAGTTCAAGACCGCCGTAAGTCACCGCCTTTACCTTCCCTCCAGCGGCCGGGGCAGAGACCCAATCCCCGGTCGCCAGGAGGCAGCAGGTCTCGTCGATCCTGACCTCATTCGGGACAAAAACACGGCGTGCCGTTTCCAGCTCGAACAGGAGTTCGTTCATCCAGGACACCAGTAGCCCCGCCAGGTCATCTTCGGTGCCCTTCAGTGAAACGGACCCGGGGAAACCCCGGCCAAACTCAGGCTTCGGGATCCCGAGGCTGACCGAGTAAAACGCATCGGCACATTCCCGGAAAAGAGACTCCAGGCTTTCCGCCTCGACCTCGAGACGGACATCCGCAGGATGATCCAACTCCCGCCAGGACAACGAAATCCCCCCTTCGAAACAGCTCTTTACCATTCTACTTTAATTCTACTTTACCCCTTTGGTCAGCGGCAAAGGAGGAGCGGGGAGTTCCCCGCTCCTCCTTTGGCTCATTGAAGAATTGTCCAACGGCTATTTTTCGGATTTGGGCCCTTTACCCATCGGACCTTTTCCCTTTCCCGGGTTGTCCGAATCATCGCCTTTTCCGCCCGGTTCGTCTCCCAACTCAGGACCGTTGCCCAACCCTTTGTTGTCCTTATCCTTGTCGTTGCCTCCGCCGTTACCAGGCTTGTCCTTGTCCTGGCCGGGAGGGCCGGTATGATCGTGGTTCTTGTCGCCATACCCATGGCCGGGCTTCCCGTCGTCGTCATCGTCGTCGTCGTCGTCATCGTCATCGTCGTCGTCATCGTCGTCATCGTCATCGTCGTCATCGTCATCGTCGTCGTCGTCATCGTCATCGTCGTCGTCATCGTCGTCGTCGTCGTCATCGTCGTCGTCGTCATCGTCGTCATCGTCGTCGTCATCATCGTCGTCATCGTCGTCGTCATC